>Ga0209793_1000031_pt1 | contig 329207 bp, 306 predicted proteins | sample EBPBio122009_DNA_FD_185863 | JGI IMG/M metagenome (GOLD analysis project Ga0209793, IMG submission 185863) | Wastewater treatment Type I Accumulibacter community from EBPR Bioreactor in Madison, WI, USA - Reactor 1_2/2/2009_ DNA (SPAdes) (version 2) | ecosystem: Engineered > Bioreactor > EBPR...
GACAACCAGGAGGTTGGCTTAGAAGCAGCCACCCTTTAAAGAGTGCGTAATAGCTCACTGGTCAAGTGATTCCGCGCCGACAATGTAGCGGGGCTCAAGCACACCACCGAAGCTGTGGCATTGACACTTTGCCCGGATGTGACACCTGCGGGTTCACGTTCCAAGCGTGTTGATGGGTAGGGGAGCGTCGTGTGGCCAGGGAAGCGGCGGAGTGATCCAGCCGTGGAGGCCACACGAGTGAGAATGCAGGCATGAGTAGCGAATGACGGGTGAGAAACCCGTCCGCCGAATAACCAAGGGTTCCAGGGTCAAGCTAATCTGCCCTGGGTAAGTCGGGACCTAAGGCGAGGCCGACAGGCGTAGTCGATGGACATCCGGTTGATATTCCGGAACCGGCGAAGAACCGCCCATGACGAACCTTTTGATGCTAAGCGCCTGAAGCTGATCGTGAAGTCTTCGGATGAATCTTTCAGTGGAGCGCGCGACCCTATTGAGTAGTAGTCAAGCAATGGAGAGACGCAGGAAGGTAGCCTCCGCGTGGCGATGGTAGTCCACGTCCAAGGGTGTAGGGAGTGAGATAGGCAAATCCGTCTCACACATATCCTGAGACCTGATAGTGACCGCGAATGCGGGAAGCAGGGTGATCCTATGCTGCCAAGAAAATCTTCTAGCGAGGTTCGAGCCGCCCGTACCCCAAACCGACTCAGGTGGTTAGGTAGAGAATACCAAGGCGATCGAGTGAATCGTGGTTAAGGAATTCGGCAAAATGCCCCCGTAACTTCGGGAGAAGGGGGGCCCAGACTCTGAAGTCACTTGCTGACTAGGGGAAAGGGCCGCAGAGACCAGGGAGAAGCGACTGTTTACTAAAAACACAGGTCCGTGCGAAGTCGCAAGACGATGTATACGGACTGACGCCTGCCCGGTGCTGGAAGGTTAAGAGGACGGGTTAGATCTTCGGGTCGAAGCTCAGAATTTAAGCCCCAGTAAACGGCGGTGGTAACTATAACCATCCTAAGGTAGCGAAATTCCTTGTCGGGTAAGTTCCGACCTGCACGAATGGCGTAACGACTTCTCCACTGTCTCAACCGCGAACTCGGCGAAATTGCACTACGAGTAAAGATGCTCGTTACGCGCAGCAGGACGGAAAGACCCCGGGACCTTCACTATAGCTTGGTATTGGTGTTCGGGACGGCTTGTGTAGGATAGGTGGGAGACTTTGAAGCCGGCACGCCAGTGTCGGTGGAGTCAACGTTGAAATACCACTCTGGTCGTTCTGGATGTCTAACCTCGGTCCGTGATCCGGATCAGGGACAGTGCCTGGTGGGTAGTTTAACTGGGGCGGTTGCCTCCTAAAAGGTAACGGAGGCGCTCAAAGGTTCCCTCAGCCTGGTTGGCAATCAGGTGTCGAGTGTAAGTGCACAAGGGAGCTTGACTGCGAGAGAGACATCTCGAGCAGGGACGAAAGTCGGAACTAGTGACCCGGCGGTGGCTTGTGGAAGCGCCGTCGCTCAACGGATAAAAGGTACCCCGGGGATAACAGGCTGATCTTGCCCAAGAGTCCATATCGACGGCATGGTTTGGCACCTCGATGTCGGCTCGTCGCATCCTGGGGGTGGAGTCGCTCCCAAGGGTTGGGCTGTTCGCCCATTAAAGCGGTACGCGAGCTGGGTTTAGAACGTCGTGAGACAGTTCGGTCCCTATCCGCTGTGCGCGTAGGAAACTTGAGAAAGGCTGACCCTAGTACGAGAGGACCGGGTTGGACGAACCTCTGGTGTGTCAGTTGTTCTGCCAAGAGCACCGCTGATTAGCTACGTTCGGAAGTGATAACCGCTGAAAGCATCTAAGCGGGAAGCACGTTTCAAGATGAGGTTTCCATGGGGCTTGCCCCGAGAGGCTCCCGGCTAGACTACCGGGTTGATAGGCCAGACGTGGAAGTGCAGTAATGCATGTAGCTGACTGGTACTAATAAGCCGACAACTTGATACACATCAAAAGTTTTGTTGTTCGCGTCCACTGTGCAGTTCCCGAGATACGGTCGGGAACGATTGACATCTCCATAGAGTTTCGGCTGTCATAGCGAAGGGGAAACGCCCGGCTCCATTCCGAACCCGGAAGCTAAGCCCTTCAGCGCCGATGGTACTGCACTGGGGACGGTGTGGGAGAGTAGGACGCAGCCGGACAATCATTCCAAATGGCCCGCCGATTTATCGGCGGGCCATTTCGGTTTCGACAGCGAGTCACGGCCCTGGGGTCACGCGCCAATGGTCTCGCCCTAGACTGCCGATGCATCGATCAGGAAGAGGAAGCATGAGCGAGTCGGAGAACCGTCGGCCACGGTCGAGTCGGTCTCAACCCTCTCGTGAGGGTGCCCGCCGCGAAGATCGCGAGACCGGCGGGTACCGCCGCGATGACCGGGGCGAGAGTCGCGGGGAGGGCCGCGGAGGTCCACGAGGTGGTGACCGACGCGGTGGCGGCGGTCGACGGGATGATCGCCGCTCCACTGGGGGAAGTCGGGAAGCTGGCCGCAGCCGTGGCGACGGCCCGGCGGCCGACCGGCGCGGCACGGGCCCTGGTGAGCTTCGTCCGGACCAGAACCCCAATCGCCCGCCCCGGAAGCCACGCGTTCCCGAGCCGCCGCTACCTGACGACGTGACGGGTCAGGAACTCGATCGCTCCGTGCACCACCAGTTGCGAACCCTCACCAAGGAGAACGCCGAGGGCGTCGCCCGCCACCTGGTCATGGTGGCGGCCACCCTGGCGGCTGACGAGACGCAGTTGGCCCTCGCGCATGCGGAGACGGCTGTTCGGCGCGCTGGTCGCGTGCCGGCGGCTCGCGAGGCACTGGGGATGGTGGCCTACCGGATGGGCGACTACAACCGTGCCCTTGGTGAGTTCCGGACCGTGCGCCGCCTCAGCGGATCAAGTCACCTGCTTGCCTTGATGGTCGACTGCGAGCGGGGACTGGGACGCTTTGACCGTGCCCTGGAGCTGGCCAGTTCGCCCGAGGCACGAACGCTCACGGCCGCCGAACGTGAAGAACTCACCATCGTCGTCTCGGGAGTTCGACGCGACATGGGGCAGGATGCCGCGGCGCTGGTGGCACTTCAGGGTCCCGGGCTCAGGCGCAAGGGTGCCTTCCGGCTGCAGTACGCCTATGCCGACACCCTTGCTGCTCTCGGGCGCGCCGACGAAGCCCTCGACTGGTTCACGCGGGCCGCACTCGGCGATGTCGAAGGGGAAACCGACGCTGTGGAAAGAGTCGAGGAGTTGCAAGGGACCGTTCAGACGGATCTGCTCGCAGGCGACGACTCGGAGGAGTCCGGGGCCGAGGACTCACTGGGCACGGAGGACCCTGACGTCCGATGACGGCACCGTTCGAAGCGTATGCCGCGCTCATCTGCGATCTTGACGGGGTGGTCTACCGCGGTCAGGCCGCCGTTCCCCATGCCGTGGAGGCGCTGTCGGCCCAGCGACGCCCCGTGCTCTACGCCACGAACAACGCTGCTCGAACCCCTGACGTCGTCGCGGCCCACCTGCGCGAACTCGGTCTGGCGGTCGAGGCCTCGGACGTCGTGAACTCATCGCAGGCTGCCGCGTGGTTGCTCGCGCGACACCAACCGCGTGGAGCCGGGGTGCTCGCCGTGGGTGGCCCCGGTGTCGGGGTTGCCCTGCGTGAGGCCGGATTCCAGGTCGTGGAACGCATAGGTACCGATCGCGTCGACGCCGTCGTCCAGGGCTACGGGCCCACGGTGACTGCCTCGGACCTCGCCGAAGCGGCATACGGGGTGCAAGGCGGAGCCCTGTGGGTCGCGACAAACCTCGATTCCACGCTTCCCACGGACCGAGGCGTGGCACCCGGCGGGGGCTCCTTGGTGGATGCGGTCGTCAACGCCGTGGGGCGGCGACCCGACCTGGTGGCGGGGAAGCCCGAGACGCCGATCTACGAATTGTGCGCGGACCGGCTCGCGCTGCCACCCCAACAGGTGCTGGCCATCGGTGACCGGCTGGAGACCGACATCGCCGGTGCCAACAGCCTGGGCATGGACTCCCTCGTCGTGCTCACCGGAGTGGACGACCTGTCCGCCATCATCGGAGCGCCCGCCGCCTTGCGCCCCACCCACGTGGCGCGAGACCTCTCCTGTCTCATGCTGCCCGCGGCCGCGGCGGAGTGCGTGAGGCTGACCGACGAGGTCAAGAGGCAATGGGCGGCGGTCGACCGTGCGTCCGATCCGGGGGCACACCTGCGCGGGCTTGATGTCGACGGCCTCCTGCGAACAGTCACGTCCGCCGAGTAGCGTGGGTGAATCATGGCTTCAGCCATCCACGACAGGAGAACTCTCATGGCCAAGTCCTCGATTCAGGGATTCGTCGAACTCGCCTCCGGTTTGGGCGAGATGACCCGTGCTCGGGCAGCGGAAGCGGTCGGGGAAATCCTCGAACTGACGGCGAACGCCCCGTCGTCGAGCAAGAAGGTGGCCAAGCAGGCCAACAAGTTGGCCGAGGAGTTCGTCAGCGCGGCCGAGACCAATCGCCAGCAGATCACCCGACTCATCCGTCGCGAACTCGAGAATGCCATGTCGGGACTGGACCTCGGCACCGTGTCGGCTGAAGTCGAGAGCCTTCGACGCCGCGTCCAGGACCTGGCCGGCCAGGTCGAGGCGCTGGCCACGACTGCCCTCAAGCAGGGCGAGGACGCCGTCGTCGCGGGCTTGGCGGCACTGCCCGGCGCTGTGTCTCCCGGCGCATCCGCGCCGGAGCCCGCGCCAGCCGCGTCCAAGCCCGCATCGACGGCCACCGAACGGCTGGCCAAGAAGGCGTCTGCGAAGAAGGCACCCGCCAGGACAACGGCTGCCAAGAAGACTTCGGCCAAGAAGGCACCCGTCAAGACGACGGCTGCCAAGAAGGCGACCCCAAGGCCGGCTACGGCGGCGACGACGGCTGCCAAGAAGGCACCCGCGAAGGCGACGGCTGCCAGGAAGGCTCCCGCGAAGAAGGCTCCCGCGAAGAAGGCTCCGGCCACAAAGGCCACCACGTGAGTGATCAGTTCGATCAGTCGGCTGCGCAGCCGCGGGAAAGCGACGACGCCGAGCCATCCCGCAGCATCGACGCACCTCGCACCGGCGACATCGTCATCGATGCGGCCCTGACGGATCTCGCTGTCGCGGATGCGGACGACCTCGATGCCATCCTCGATCGGGGCGAGGCCGTGCACCGCACGCTGCAGGGACGCCTGGCCGACCTGGGGGGATGAGATCGCCCGTCTTGACCTCGAGCTGGTGCGCCGCGGGATGGCCCGATCCAGGGGGCACGCCAAGGAACTGATCGAGGCCGGCGACGTTGAGATCCCGGGCGGCCCGGCGACTCCCAAGCCGTCGACCGAAGTGGCAGCGGACGACGACTTGGTGGTCACCGGCCCACCATGCCGATGGGTCAATCGCGGAGCCGAGAAACTCGACCACGCCCTCACCAGTTGGCGCATCGACGTTGGGGGTCGTCGTGCGCTCGATGTCGGGGCGTCCACCGGAGGTTTCACCCAGGTCCTGCTCGCCCATGGTGCGCGGCACGTCGTTGCCCTCGACGTCGGTCACGGTCAACTCCACCCATCGGTGGCCGCGGATCCGCGTGTCTCCGACGTGGAGGGCGTGTCCGTCCGTGACCTGGACTCCCTGTCGCTCGATCCCTTCGACATTCTGGTCGCCGACCTGTCCTTCATCTCCTTGACGGTCGCGATGCCCGCCATGGCGAGGGCGGTCACGCCGGAGGGTGAGGTGGTTCTCCTGGTCAAGCCGCAGTTCGAGGTGGGGCGGGAGCGGCTCGGCAAGAACGGCATCGTCTCGCGCTCCCGGGATCGAGCCCTGGCCATCGGGCGGGTGGTGGACTCCGCGGCCGAGCACGGCCTGGGCGTGCAGGGCCTGCTGCCCAGTCCGATCTCGGGCACGCACGGCAACCGGGAGTTCCTGCTCTGGCTTCGCCCGGCAGACGGGTCGGACATGGATCCGTCCGTGCTCACCCGTACGATCGAGGTGGTGTCCTCAGCGCCTCGTTGAGGACACGCACTGGCCAGGACCGCCGAAGGAGATCGATGGACCAGCGACGGATCCTGCTCCTCGTGCATCCCACCCGGCGTGATGCCCAGGAACTCGCCGACGTGGTCGCCAAGCGGCTTCTCGCGGCCGGTGTCCAACCAGTGGCGTTGGCTGCGGACGTGCACGGTACGCCGATGGGGGACTGTGATGCCCTCCTGATGGCGGACCCGGCCGACCCGGCAGCAGGCTGCGAACTCGTGCTCATCCTGGGCGGCGACGGCAGCATCCTGCGCGGAGCCGAGTTGTCCCGCGGCACGGGGGTGCCGATCCTGGGAATCAACCTCGGACACGTGGGCTTTCTGGCCGAGGCCGACCCCGAGGAGATCGGCACCACGGTGGATCGGATCGTGGCCGGGGACTACCTCGTCGAGGAGCGACTGGCGCTCCAGGTGCGCGCCCTGCGTGGCGGCGAGCAGGTCTTCTCCTCCTGGGCCCTCAACGAGGTGACCGTCGAGAAGGCCTCGCGCGAGCGCATGATCGAGCTGACCGTCGAGATCGACGGTCGTCCCCTCTCCACCTGGGGCTGCGACGGCCTCGTCATGGCGACGCCCACCGGCTCCACGGCATACGCGTTCTCGGCCGGTGGCCCCATCGTGTGGCCGGACGTCGAAGCCCTTCTGCTGGTGCCGATCAGCGCCCACGCGTTGTTCGCGCGACCGGTGGTCGTCGGACCGGCGTCCCGGTTGGCGGTCGAGATCCTCCCGCATGTCGACGCACAAGGCGTGGTGTGGTGTGACGGCCGCCGCGCCGTCGACCTCCCCAGTGGCGCGCGGATCGAAGTCGAGAGGGCGGTCGAGCCGGTCCGCCTGGCTCGCCTTCGGCAGGCTCCCTTCATCGACCGACTGGTCGACAAGTTTCATCTGGACGTCCACGGTTGGCGTGGTACTGGGCACCGATCCTGATGCTGAGCGACATCGCCATCACCGACCTCGGGGTCATCGACCACGCACGTCTGGACCTCGATCGTGGCCTCACCGTCCTGACCGGTGAAACGGGTGCGGGCAAGACCATGGTGGTCACCGGCTTGGGGCTGCTGTTGGGATCCCGCGCCGACAGTGCTCTGGTTCGCGAAGGCTCGTCACGTGCGGTCGTCGAGGGGGTGGCCTCCCTCCCTGACGGCCATCAGGCCCGCACAGTGGCCACCGAGGCAGGAGCGCCGGACGAGGCCGATCTGGTCCTGGTTCGCACGGTCAGTGCGGAGGGACGCTCACGTGCTCATGTCGGGGGCCGCATGGCGCCGATCGGTGTCCTGGCCGAGATCGGCGAGCACCTCGTGGCTGTGCACGGGCAGGCCGACCAATGGCGGCTGCGCCACCTCGACCAGCACCGTGACCTGCTCGACCGCTTCGGCGGTCCCGAATTGGAGCACGCGTTCACGGCATACCGGATGGCGTATGAGGACCATGCCAACGCACAGCGAGAACTCACCGAACTCCGCGCCCACGCCCGCGAACGGGCCCAGGAGGCGGCCGCACTCACGGTGGGTCTGGAGCGCATCGACGGCGCCGACCCACAGCCCGGCGAGGACCATGCCCTCGCGGTCGAGGCCGAGCGACTGGGTCACGTGGAAGACCTCCGGGCCGCCGCGTCGGAGGCCACGGTCCTGCTGTCCGGTGCTGACGAGGCCTCGGGGGTCGACGACGCCGGAGTGTTGGGTCGCATGGCGCGGGCCCGGTCCGCCTTGCAGCAGGCAGGGGACATGGACCCCGCACTGGCCGAGCTCGGGTCGAGGGCAGCTGAGCTGGGGCACCTCCTGACCGACCTGGCGGCGGACGTCGCGTCCTACGCGGCCGGCCTCGACGTCGAGGACGGACGCCTGGACGCGGTCAATGAACGCCGCGCCCTCCTGAGCGAGCTGACCCGGATCTACGGCGCGGACATCGACGAGGTGATCGCCTGGGGTCGCTCCGCGGCGGCCAGGCTGGGTGGCCTGCTCGACGACGACGGTCGCGTGGACCAACTCGATGCAGCCGTCGCGGACCTCGCGGCCGCCAGGGAAGTGGCCGCTCAACATCTCACGAGGCAGCGACAGCGGGCGGCGGCAGAACTCTCGGCCGGGATCACCGCTGAACTGGCCCAGCTCGCGATGCCCCACACGGTCGTGGCGGTCGAGGTGCGCCCCGCGGCACGTCCGGGCCCGGCGGGTGCCGATGACGTGGAGATCGGTCTGCGATCACACGCCGGCGGCGTGCTGCGCTCCATTGCCCGATCGGCCTCCGGCGGTGAACTCTCCCGGATCATGCTCGCCATCGAGGTGGCCATCGCCCAGGCGGTCCCAGGGCCTCCGACCTTCGTCTTCGACGAGATCGACGCGGGTATCGGTGGCCGCGCCGCCCTCGCCGTCGGGGCTCGCCTGGCGCAGCTCGCCAGGCACAGCCAGGTCATCGTCGTCACCCACCTGGCCCAAGTCGCTGCCCATGCCGACCGACACCTGGTCGTGCGCAAGTCCGACGATGGTCACGTCATCCGCACCGAGGTCCATCGGGTCGAGGGGGCGGCACGACTCGAGGAACTGGCGCGCATGCTCGGTGGGACCGACTCAGCGGCCGCACTCGAACACGCACGTGACCTCGTGGACCGGGTGGGCGGTCAGGTCGTCCGTGCGTGGGAGAATGGGCACAATGTCCCCACGCCTGCGACCACTGCGAAACCGTGACTCCGACTATGCGGGGGTCAGCGGTGCGGTCCGGGTCGACAAACGCACGAAGAACCTGACCAAGCGGCTTCGACCCGGGGAGATCGCGGTCATCGACCACATCGACCTCGACAAGGTCAGCGCCGAGGCCTTGGTTGCCTGTCGACCGGCAGCCGTCATCAACGTCGCTCCGTCGATCAGTGGTCGCTATCCCAATCTCGGGCCGGAAATCCTCGTCGCTGCGGGCATCCCGCTGCTCGACAATGTGGGCAAGGGGGTCATGGAGCGCCTCGATGAGGGGGACTCGGTCCACCTCGAGGGCAACGTCCTCCTCAGCGGGGTGGAGCGGATCTGCGACGGGGACCTCCAGGATGAGGTGAGTGTCCGCGAGGCCATGGCTGCGGCCCGCGAAGGCCTCAACGACCAATTGGAGTCCTTCGCCGAGAACACGATGACCTACCTGCTGCGCGAGCGAGAACTGCTGCTCGACGGAATCGGTGTTCCCGACGTGCGCACCGAGTTCGAAGGACGACACGCCCTCATCGTCGTCCGGGGATATCACTACAAGGAGGACATTCAGATCCTGCGCCACTACATCCGCGAATACCGTCCGATCCTCATCGGGGTCGACGGTGGTGCGGACGCGCTCATCGAGGCCGGGCTCCAACCCGACATGATCGTCGGCGACATGGACTCTGTGTCGGACAGCGCCCTCACCAGTGGCGCCGAGATCGTCGTCCACGCCTACCGTGACGGGCGCGCCCCGGGGCTCGAACGCGTCGAGTCCCTCGGAGTGACCGACGCGGTGGTCTTCCCGGCCACCGGCACCAGCGAGGACGTCGCCATGCTGCTGGCCGATGACAAGGGAGCCAGTCTCATCGTCGCCGTCGGCACGCACGCCACGCTCGTGGAGTTCCTGGACAAGGGCCGGGCCGGAATGGCCAGCACCTTCCTCACGCGGCTACGCGTCGGGAGCAAATTGATCGATGCCAAGGGCGTCAGCCGCCTCTATCGGTCACGAATCAGCGGGTGGTGGCTCATCGCCATGCTCCTCGTCGGGATGCTCGCTCTCGGGGCCGCGCTGAGCGCCACCGAAGGCGGGCGTGCCATGTTGCAACTCATCGGAGCCAGGCTCGATGACTTCTGGTCCACCATCGTGGGGGTATTCACGTGATCGATTTCCGCTACCACCTGGTCTCGATTGTCTCGATCTTCCTCGCGCTCGCCGTCGGCATCGTGCTCGGGGCGGGGCCGCTCCAGGGCCAGATCGGTGACACCCTGACCGCCGAGATCACCCAATTGCGCAGTGACAAGGCCAGCCTGCGCACACAGGTGACCGGCCTGGAGCAGACAACCGCTGACCAGTCAGCGTTCGAGCAGGCCACGTTGCGTCGGGTTGTCGCCGGCGTCGCCTCGGGCCGGGGTGTGGCGATCGTGTCACTGCCCGGTGCGGAGGCCGACGTGGCCACTGCCATCGCAGACACGGTGGTCGCGGCGGGTGGCACAGTCGCCTCCCGGACCACCCTCGACGCGTCGTGGGTGGCGCTGGACGATGCCACCGTGACCAAGCGGGACGACCTCGCCAAGGAGTTGGCCACCATGACCCGGGTGGCCACCGTGACGACGAACGACACCGCCCCACCGTTGTTCGATCGTGTGCTGGCGGCGGCCCTCACCGCCGACAGCACGACCATCGGGCAGGATGCGGCCCGGTCTGCCCTGACTTCGTTGGTGGACGCCAAGTTCCTCGAGGCCGACCCCAAGACCGCGGTGAGTGCCCAGTTGATCGTCGTCGTTGCGCCCTCGACCAATGGTGCGGACACCAAGGCGTTGCAAACCGAACTCGCGTCGTGGGTTTCGTTGACCCGCGCGCTGGATGCGTCTGCCGCGGGCACCGTCGTCGCAGCCAGTGCCGACCCTGCACCCGCAGCCAAGGACCTCACGATCATCGGAGCCGTCCGCCAGGACAAGGCGGCCGTGACGACGGTCTCCAGCGTCGACAATGCCCAAACCCCGATGGGGCTGGCCAGTGTTGTCCTGGCCCTGGCGCAGCAGGAGACGGGAACCGCTGGGCACTACGGTTTGGCCGAAGGGGCCACGGCGCCCTTCGCTCCGCTGCCCGGAAGCAACTGATGGCGGGCAGCGCGGGGCGTGCCCTCCTCACGGTCGGGGCGGCTGCACTGGGTGCCGCGGCGGCGTACGCCGCGGCACGCACGCTCCCCGAGCGCTCCCGCCAGCCGTGGGCACGCACCAACCATGCCGGACGCCCTGTCACCCTGCTCGAGGGTCCGGCGCACGCCGCCGGACTGGCCACCGGCGCTGTGCTCGCCGGCCCGCCGACGATGGTGGCTGCCGTGGCCGCGGCATCGCTCGGCGCCCTCGACGACCTGGTGGGCAACACCACGAGCAAGGGACTCAAGGGCCACCTGCGCGCCGCCGCTCAGGGCCAGGTGACCACCGGCCTGCTCAAGATCGTCGGCCTTGGTGTCACCGGAGCTGTGACGGTCGCCCTGGCTGATCGTCGCGCCCGGTCGACTCGGTGGGCGGGCTCGGCGCCGGACTCGGCAGCTGACACCGCGGCATACTCCACCGGGGTGACGTCGACGTTGGTCGGCGGCGCGGCCGTCGCAGGGATGGCCAATCTGCTCAACCTCTTCGACCTCAGGCCGGGGAGGGCGCTCAAGGTCGGGATGCTCGTGGCCGCGCCGATGGTGCTGCGCCCCACCCCCGGTCGGATCGGTGCGGCGGCGGCCGTCGGTGCCTCGCTGGGAGTGCTTCGACCTGACCTGACGGGTGAGGCGATGTTGGGCGACACTGGCGCCAACGCCCTCGGCGCCGTGCTCGGGCTCGCCCTCGTCGAGCGCCGCCCGACGAGGACCCGCCTTGCCCTCCTGACCGTTGTCGCCGCTCTCACCCTGGCCTCGGAGAAGGTGTCCTTCACCAAGGTGATCGAGTCGACCCCCGTGCTCCGGGAGATCGACGGCTGGGGGCGCGCCTCCCGATGAACGAACGCAGGGTCGCCGGAACGATCGCCGGCGCTGCCGGGCTGATCGCCGTCGTCACCCTGCTGGCCCGTGGCATGGGACTGGCGCGCATCGTCGTCTTCGCTGATGCGGTGCGCGCCGGTGGAGTGGGCGAGATCTATCAGGCGGTCAACGCCCTGCCCAATGTGCTCTTCGAGGTGGCGGCCGGTGGAGTGCTGGCAGCGGTTGCCGTGCCACTCATCGCCCAACACCTGGGCGCTGGAGCAACCGAACGCGCCGATCGGCTGGCCAACACCCTGCTCACCTGGGTGCTCGTCCTGCTCATCCCGGCCGCGGTGCTGCTCCTGGTGTTGGCCGACCCGTTGACCGCCTTCCTGATCGAGGCCCGGGATGCCCAGTCCCACCGAGTCGGGGCCCTCCTCCTGCGGATCTTCGCGATCCAGGTGCCTCTCTACGGGGTCGGCATCGTGCTCACCGGGGTGCTGCAGGCTCACCGACGGTTTCTCGCCGCCGCGTTGGCGCCGCTGCTGTCCAGCATCGTCGTGCTCGCGTCCTACCTCTGGTACGGCTCGCTCACCGGTGGCGCGACATCACCCTCCGAGGTCTCGGATTCAGCCCTGCAGGTTCTGGGCTGGGGCACGACCGCGGGAGTCGTGGCCCTGAGCCTGCCTCTCATCGGTCCTGCGCTCCGCGCCGGATGGCGCTATCGCCCATCACTCTCCCTGGACCCCGCGGATCGCCGCCGCATCGGCGCGCTCGCCGGCGCCGGCCTGGTCGCTCTCTTCGCGCAGCAACTCTGCGTGCTGGCCGTCCTCTGGCTCTGTGGGCATGCGGCCGATTCGGGTGTGCTTCCCGTGCAGCAGTATGTCCAGGCCGTCTATCTCCTGCCGTATGCCGTGTTGGCCGTTCCGGTCGCCACGAGCGTCTTCCCGGCGCTTGCCCACGCCGCCGGGGCAGGCGAGGAACGGCCCGACCTGGTGGCGCGCGCCCTGCGTGGGGTCATCCTGCTCACCGGGCTGGCGGCCGGCGTCCTCATGGCGACCGCGCCGGCCATCGGGGGCTTCTTCACCGCACTGGATGCCCGTCGGGGCAGCGCCGGTGCGAGCCCCGAGGCCCTGGGCTCCCTGCCGGTCGGTCTGGTCACCTACGCCCCCGGCCTGGTGGGTTTTGGGGTCGCAGCACTGCTCACGCGGGCGCTCTACGTACGGGGCACCCCACTGCTCGCCGGTGTCGCTGTCGCCCTCGGATGGGTCGTTGCCGCCGGACTGCCCTTCCTGCTCGGGGCCACGGGGTCCTCGGCAACATCGACCCTCAGACTGCTGGGCATGGCCTCCAGTCTCGGCATGACAGTGAGCGCCCTCCTTCTCGCCCTGCTGGTGCGACAGCGTTGGGGCGGCGACGCACTGGCCGGCGTGGGTCGCAGTCTGGGCACGGTCGTCGTCGCGATGGCAGCTGCCGTGGCCGTGGGCTCACTGGTCCAAGGCTCCGATCACACCCCTGCGGGAATCGGCCCGTCACTCACCCAGGGACTCACCGTGGGCCTGGCCGCCTCCGTGGCGGGTCTCGTCGTGCTCGCCATCGGTGATCGTGAGCAGTTCGCAGCAGCGGTCAGGCGTGGTCGGGCCAGGCGGCGCGGATGAGAATCCTGCTCGCCCTCGGCACCAGCACCGGCGGGGTCGGTCGTCACGTCCACGACCTCGCCGCTGCTCTCGCCTCCCGCGGCGAGCACGTGGTCGTCGCCGCGCCCGAGGAGGTGCTCGAGCAGTTCGCCTTCGCCGGGGTCGCCGAGCGGGTCGAGGTCCTGTCGGTCACGGACCGACCGCACCCGCGCAAGGATGTCGCCACGGTGGCCGCACTGCGGGTCGCCGCGGCAGGGGTGGATGTCGTGCACGTCCACGGCCTGCGAGTCGGTGCCCTGGCCGTGCTGGCGTTGGCGCGCACCGGTGTCCCCCTGGTGGTCACGCTGCACAACGCGGCTCCCGAGGGCCGGATGGGGGCAGCGATCCACCGAGCGTTGGAGATGGTCGTCGCCAAGGGCGCCGACCTGGTCCTGGGGGTCTCGAGCGATCTCGTGCGTGGCCAGTCGCGGTTGGGGGCCAGGCGGGCCCAACTCGCGGTCGTCCCCGCCGCGACCGAGCCGGTGATCACCGCCGATCGGTATGCCGTGCGGGCCGCCCTCGCGGTCCCCGACGGGGTGCCCCTGCTCGTCACGATTGCCAGACTGGCCCCGCAGAAGGACCTCGACCTGCTCCTCGATGCCATTGGGATCGTCACCGAACGACATCGGTTGCCGGTCGTGCTCGCGGTCGCCGGCGATGGCCCCTTGGCAGCCGCCCTCACCGGCCGCGCGCGTCGAGAAGCACTGCCCGTGAGTTTCCTCGGCCACCGACGGGATGTCCCCGACCTGATCGCCGCCGCGGACGTCGTCGTGTCGTCGGCCCGTTGGGAGGGCCAACCGGTGGCCCTGCAGGAGGCACTCCACGTGGGCGCTGCCATCGTGGCCACCGACGCCGGGGGGACGGCCGACGTCGTGGGTGACGCGGCCCTCCTCACTCCGGTGGGGGACGCAGAGTCACTGGCCTCGGCACTCGTGGATGTCCTGCGTCACGGGTCGGTGCGCGATGACCTGCGGTCGAAGGCTGTGCACCGGGCGGGGGAGCTCCCCACGGCGGAGCAGGCCGTGGAGGCGGCCCTCGCGGCATACCGATCCGTCGGGGCGGGGCGGACGTGAGTCGCGCGTCGAGGCCAAGCCAGTCCCGGTCATGACGTAGGGTGGGGGTCCGTGGTGCAGACGACGAAACAGATCTTCGTGACCGGAGGCGTCGCCTCATCCCTCGGCAAGGGCCTCACTGCCAGCTCCCTCGGACACCTGCTTCGAGCGCGTGGGCTGACGGTGACGATGCAGAAGCTCGATCCTTACCTCAATGTCGACCCCGGCACGATGAACCCGTTCGAGCACGGAGAGGTCTTCGTCACCGAGGACGGCGCTGAGACCGACCTCGACATCGGCCACTACGAGCGCTTCCTGGACGTGAACCTGCACGGCAGCGCCAATGTGACGACCGGCCAGGTCTACAAGCGGGTCATCGACAAGGAGCGCCGGGGTGAGTATCTCGGCCAGACGGTCCAGGTCATCCCGCACATCACCAATGAGTTGATCTCCCGGATGCGCGCGGAGGCCGCAGGGTCGCCCGGTGTGGACCCCAAGGATGCTCCCGATCTGATCATCACCGAGATCGGCGGCACGGTCGGCGACATCGAGTCCCTGCCCTTCCTCGAGGCCGCACGTCAGGTCCGCCACGATCTCGGTCGCGACAACGTCTTCTTCCTGCACGTCTCCCTCGTGCCCTATCTGGCCCCGAGTGGCGAACTGAAGACCAAGCCGACCCAGCATTCTGTGGCGGCCCTGCGGCAGGTCGGCATCCAGCCCGACGCCCTCGTCCTGCGCGCCGACCGTGAGATCCCCGACCCGATCAAGCGCAAGATCTCGCTGATGTGTGACGTGGACACCGAGGCGGTCGCCGCCGCCGTGGACGCGCCGAGCATCTACGACATCCCCAAGGTGCTGCACCGTGAGGGACTGGACGCCTATGTCATCCGCCGGCTGGGCCTGACCTTCCGCGATGTCGACTGGACCGCGTGGGACACGCTCCTGCAACGGGTGCACGAGCCGGAGCACGAGGTCGAGGTCGCGCTCGTCGGCAAGTACATCGACCTGCCGGACGCCTACCTGTCGGTGACCGAGGCGCTGCGGGCCGGCGGCTTCCACCACGACGCAAGGGTCAAGATCCGCTGGGTCGCCTCGGACACCTGCACCACCGAGGCCGGTGCCACCAAGGCCCTTGGCGGCGTCGATGCCGTCCTCGTGCCCGGCGGCTTCGGAGTGCGCGGGATCGAGGGCAAGGTCGGCGCCCTCAGGTGGGCCCGCGAGCGCGGCGTCGCGACCCTTGGTATCTGCCTGGGCCTGCAGTGCATGGTCATCGAGTTCGCGCGTCACGTCGTCGGCATCGAGGGTGCGAGCTCGACCGAGTTCGACCACGACACACCTGCGCCGGTCATCGCCACCATGGAGGAGCAGAAGGCCTTTGTCGAGGGTGCCGGCGACCTCGGTGGCACGATGCGGTTGGGGTCCCAGGAGGCCAAACTGCTCGAAGGCTCGGTTATCGCCGAGGCCTACGGCGCGACGACCGTGACCGAACGGCACCGCCATCGCTACGAAGTCAACGACGCCTATCGTGGCCGGCTCGAGGACGGGGGCCTGGTTGTCAGCGGGACGCACCCCGAGTGGGGACTCGTCGAGTTCGTCGAGTTGCCGCGCGAGGTTCACCCCTACTACGTCGCCACGCAGGCCCATCCCGAGTTCAAGTCGCGTCCGACCCGGGCCCATCCGCTCTTCGCCGGCCTGATCGGTGCCGCCATCGAGAGCCAACGCGCCTCGCGCCTGGTCGAGGTCGAGCGGCCTCGCGTCGCCGCTGAGGCCACTGCGTGATCGCTGGGGAGGCGCTGGTCGATCGGCGTGACCCGGCCCCCGTGCAGCGGGGCGAGATCGTCCACCACGGGATCGTCTGGGACGTGGCGAAGGAGAGCTTCAGCCTGCCCCTGGCCGGCGAGTTGACCAGGGAGTTCGTCGCGCACCCGGGGGCGGTGGCCGTGGTGGCCCTCGACGAGGACGACCGGGTCCTGCTGATCCAGCAGTACCGCCACCCGATCGGCACCTACGAGTGGGAGCTCCCGGCCGGCCTGCTCGACGTGCCGGAGGAGCCCCCGGTGGAGTGCGCCCGGCGCGAACTCCTCGAGGAGGCCGACCTCCGCGCTCGCACCTGGGAGCCGCTGGGACACCACCACAGTTCCCCGGGCGGCTCCAGTGAGGTGTTGCACGTCTACCTCGCGCGGGGCCTCAGTGAGGTCCCGGCCGCCGAACGCCACGAACGCGACGGCGAGGAGGCGGGAATGCCGACGCGCTGGGTGCCTCTCGAGGACGTCGTCGACGCCATCATGGCCGGCACGATCCACAACGGCACACTGATCGTCGGCATCCTCATGGCGGCCGAGCAGCGGCGGCGCGGATGATCCCGGGCGCCGAGCCCTGTCCATGCGGCACGTCTCTGTCGTATGCCGCGTGCTGCCGCCGGTTCGTCGTCGACGGGGAGCTCGCGCCCACGGCGGAGGCCCTCATGCGAAGCCGCTACACGGCATACGCCATGGGAAGCGGTGACCATCTCTTCCGCACCTGGCACCCCCGCACCCGGCCCGCGGACATCGAGCCGGACCCGGCACTGACCTGGATCGGCCTCGACGTCGTCGATGTCGTGGACGGCGCCGCCGACGACACCGGGGGCATCGTCGAGTTCCGCGCCCACTGGCGTTCGGGGGAGGGGAGGAGCCGGCAGTCCGGCACGCTCCACGAACGCAGCACCTTTGCGCGGCGTGGTGGCCGCTGGCTATATCTTGGTGCCGAGACGCGAGTGTGAGGAGCAGCAGATGAGCAAGAAGGCCATCGTCCCCGAGGGCGCCGACGACATCGGCTTCATCGACCCGGTCGAGCAGTTGCCGTCGATCCACACCAGGAGCGGGCGAGTGCGCAAGGAGGCCTACGAGGCCGAGATGGAGCGCCTGCAGGAGCAACTGGTTCTGTTGCAGTACTGGATCCAGAAGCAGGGGCTCAAGGTCGTCGTGCTCTTCGAGGGCCGCGGCTCCGCCGGCAAGGGCGGCGTCATCAAGCGGATCACCGAGCGCACCTCGCCCCGCACCGTCAAGGTCGCGGCCCTGCCGACGCCCACCGAGCGGCAGAAGACCCAGTGGTACTTCCAGCGCTATGTCGAGCACCTGCCGGCCGCCGGCGAGATGGTCCTCTTCGACCGGTCCTGGTACAACCGCTCCAACGTCGAGTGGGTCATGGGCTTCTGCACGCCGGACGAGCACGAGGAGTTCCTGCGCTCCTGCCCCGAGTTCGAGCGGATGCTCGTCCGCAGCGGCATCATCCTCATCAAGTACTGGTTCTCGGTGAGCTTCGAGGAGCAGCGCAAGCGCTTCGAGGCGCGCAATGCCGAGCCGCTCAAGCGGTGGAAGCTCTCCGACATGGACCTGGCCGAGCACGAGTTCTACGTGAAGTACTCGATGGCCAAGGACATCACCTTCCAGTACACCGACATCAAGCAGGCGCCCTGGTTCGTCGTGCCCTCCGATGACAAGCGGGCCGCGCGCCTCAACTGCATCAGCGACCTGCTCTCGCACTTCCCCTACGAGGACGTCGCGCCCGAGGTGGTCGAGCTCCCCGACATGCAGGAGATCCACTACGTGCGTCCGCCGATGCACGAGCAGACGTTTGTGCCCCAGGTCTTCTGAGGGCCCAAACCGATTCGTATGCCGTGGGGCCGGGTTCGTAGACTGGTCCAGTTCGCCACCCACTGACAAAGGAACGATTCTCCGTGCTCCGCACCCATGAGGCCGGCACCCTGCGTGCCGCCGACACCGGCACCACCGTGACTCTGACCGGTTGGGTGGCCAAGCGGCGCGATCACGGGGGCGTCGCCTTCATCGACCTGCGCGACGCCAGCGGCATCGTCCAGGTTGTCGCCCGTGACGAGGTGCTGACCGGGGCCGCGCATGACCTGCGTAATGAGTACTGCGTCACGGTGACCGGTGAGGTCACCCGACGGGCCGACAAGGACGTCAACCACAACGTCCCGACCGGTGAGGTCGACTTCGTGGCGAGCGAGATCGAGGTGCTCAGCGCGAGCGCCCCGCTGCCTTTCCAGATCGACGAGCGCACCACCGTCGGCGAGGAGGCGCGTCTCAAGCACCGCTACCTCGACCTGCGCCGCCCCGGCACCCACAACGCCGGTCACGCCATTCGGTTGCGCTCCAAGGTCAATGCCGCGGCCCGCAAGGTGCTGGGGGAGCGCGACTTCGTCGAGATCGAGACCCCGACGCTGACCCGGTCCACGCCCGAGGGTGCTCGCGACTTCCTCGTGCCCGCGCGTCTCGCGCCGGGCTCGTGGTACGCACTGCCGCAGAGCCCGCAGCTCTTCAAGCAGCTGCTCATGGTCGCGGGCATGGAGCGCTACTACCAGATCGCGCGCTGCTACCGCGACGAGGACTTCCGCGCCGACCGGCAGCCGGAGTTCACCCAGCTCGACATCGAGATGTCCTTCGTCACCGAGGACGACGTCCTCGAGCTGGGCGAGGCGATCGTCAAGGAGATCTGGGCGCTCATCGGTGTCGACCTGCCCACGCCGTTCCCACGGATGAGCTATGCCGAGGCGATGCGCCGCTTCGGCTCGGACAAGCCGGACCTGCGCTTCGGCAACGAGCTCGTCGAGTGCACCGACTACTTCAAGGACACGCCCTTCCGGGTGTTCCAGGCCGACCACGTCGGCGCCGTCGTCATGCCCGGCGGCGCGAGCCAGCCGCGCAAGCAGCTCGACGCCTGGCAGGAGTGGGCCAAGCAGCGTGGTGCACGGGGCCTGGCCTATGTTTTGGTGCAGGACGACGGCGAGCTGGGCGGTCCCGTGGCCAAGAACCTGTCCGACGAGGAGAAGGCCGGTCTGGCCGCTCACGTCGGTGCCCAGCCCGGTGACTGTGTCTTCTTCGCCGCTGGCCCGACGAAGTCCTCGCGCGCGCTGCTCGGTGCCGCCCGCCTCGAGATCGGTCGTCGTTGCGACCTCATCGACGAGTCGGCGTGGAGCTTCCTCTGGGTCAACGACGCCCCACTGTTCGAGCCGGCGTCGGAGGCGGTTGCGGCCGGTGACGTCGCCGTCGGTGGCGGCGCGTGGACTGCGGTGCACCACGCGTTCACCTCACCCAAGGCCGAGTTCGAGGCGACCTTCGACACCGACCCCGGTCCTGCGCTGGCCTACGCCTACGACATGGTCTGCAATGGCAACGAGATCGGCGGCGGCTCGATCCGTATCCACAAGCGCGAGGTCCAGGAGCGCGTCTTCGCGGTCATGGGCCTGACCGATGAGGAGGCCCAGGAGAAGTTCGGCTTCCTTCTCGACGCCTTCGCCTTCGGCGCCCCCCCGCACGGCGGCATCGCCTTCGGGTGGGACCGGATCGTCATGCTGCTCGGCGGTTTCGACAGCATCCGTGACGTCATCGCCTTCCCGAAGTCCGGCGGCGGCTACGACCCACTCACCGACGCGCCGGCGCCGATCACGGCGGCCCAACGCAAGGAGGCAGGGGTCGATGTCACCCCGGAGGTCAAGGCGGCACCCCCGGCAGGAGAGCATGAGCCTGCCGAGACGTCCTGACGCCGACCCCGCGGCACTGCTCGCCGGGCTGGACCGGTCCCTGGCCGGTCTCGGACTGACCGAAGTGGGTGAGGGCTTCGACAACATTGCGTATGCCGTGCGCTCGCCCTCGGGAGCGCGGTTGCTGTTGCGCGTGAGCAAGGTCGCCGATCCCGTCGAGCGTGCGCGGGTGCTGACCAAGGACGTCGCCCTGCTGGAGTTCGCCAACCGCCACAGTTCGCTGACCACCAACGAGGTGATCGCCGCCGACGCGCACGCCGGTGCACTCCTGCTCACCGAGGTGACGGGCCGAACCGCTGACCAGATCCGGCCCACCGACCGGGTCGCCTTCGCCGCGACGATGGCGACCTTTCTCACCCGCCTGCACACCGCACCGGTTGTCGAGGCGGCCCTCGTCACTGAGATGGATCCACGCTCAGCGGCGCAATGGTTGGTCGACACGGCAACCGCATGGGCAGCGGTGGCAGATCGAACCCCGGTGACCCTGCGGGACAGGGTCGACGAGTTCCTCGTGGGGCCTGCGCCGAGCGACGTACGGCGCATCACGTTCTGCCACAGCGATCTCGGCGACGAGCACGTCGTGCTGTCCGAGGACGGCGGGCACGTGCGAGGCGTGATCGACTGGAGCGATGCCGTCCTGGGGGATCCGGCACGTGACCTGGGCCTGCTCACCCTCGACTTCGGCCCAGGGATCGTCGACGCACTCATCGACGACTACCACGGGCCGACCGGCGCAGACTTCAGGGGGCGCGTGCTGTGGTTCGCGGCCACGGCGGGTGTCGAGGGCCTGGCCTGGCGACTCGCGAATGCGCGACCTTGGCAGGTCACTGCCGATCGGCTCCACGACGTCCTGGCAGTGCTCGCATGAGCCCGGTTCGTGCGATTCTGTGGGACGCCGACGGGGTCCTGCAACACCCGCCCTCGGGATGGAACTGGCGGGCCGAACTGGAGCGGGTCGGGGGCCCTGGGTTCTCTGACATCGTGTTCGAGGCTGAGTTGCCCTCCCTGCGTGGTGAGGAACCGATGCGCGACGCGCTGGCGCGACTGCTCTTCGAGCACCCGCACACACCGCTGGAGGCCGACGACCTCATCGGCCTCTGGGAGATGACCGATGTCGACCCGTCAGCGATGGCCCTGGTGGATGACCTGCGGCGACGGGGAATGGCCTGCCATCTGGCGACCAACCAGCAGGACCATCGGCGGGCGTGGATGCGGGACGTGCTGGGCTATGACCGGCACTTCGACAGGGTGTACTACTCATGCGAGATGGGTGTGGTGAAGCCGGATCGGCGGTTCTTCGAGATCATTCTCGACGACCTCGGGCTCGCCCCCGATCAGGTCGGCCTCATCGACGACAACGCACAGAATGTCGCGTCCGCGCAGGCTCTCGGGATCCGAGCTCTGCGCCATTCCCCCGCCGAGGGGGTCAACGGCCTGCGCGCGCTTCTCGAGGTGATGCTCGCATCCAGCGAGTGACCAAGCGCACCATGTCACGATCCTCTGTCTCGTCGAGTTCGTCGAAGGAGACCGGTCACCCGGCACGCCGCGCCGGCAACATCGTCGGCAGGGTCGCGAACTCGAGCCCGCGGGCGCGGATGAGGGAGATGAGGGCAGGCAGGGCGGCCACGGTCCCCGATCGGTCGATCGACTGAGGATTCGGGCCGTCAAGGTGTCCGCCGTCATGGGCCAGGACGATGGCCCCCGGGTGGGTGCGCTCGGCACACAGGGCGGCCGACGTATCGACGTCATGGTGGGAGAGGTTGGCCTCCAGACAGGTGCCCCAGAAATAGGAGCGCTCGTGCAAGGTGGCGGTCACCGACGCGACGGTGGGACTGGTCAGCCCACGCGGGGGGCGGAAGAGCGCGTTCGCGGGCACGTCGAGCCGATCAAAGGTCTGCCTGCACTCCTCCACCTGTGACTGCACGTCGGCGGCGTCGAGGCGGTCGAGCCAGAGGTGGTCCTGCGTGTGGTTGGCGATGGTGTGCCCCGCGGTGAGGACAGCCGCCACGAGTTCGGGGTGTCGGGCCGCACTACGACCGATCATGAAAAAGGTTGCTCGCACTTGGTGTTGGGCGAGGATCTCCAGAACCCGAGGCGTGTATGCCGGGTCCGGCCCGTCGTCGAAGGTGAGCGCCACCAGAGGTGCGGAGGTGGGGACCGAGGACACTGCGCGCGGATCGATGGCCTTGAGCTTGACGACCTGGTCGTCGGGATCGGAGCGGACCGGCCGCACGAAGGGCGACGTCGCGGCGAGCAGGCAGGCGGCTCCGCCCGCCACCAGGAGACCTCGTCGCCCCACCCGCAGTGGAGGGGGTGGGCCTGACTCACTCACGAATGCCCCAGCGTTGGTGGAGGCGGCGCAGGGGCTCTGGGGCCCACCAGTTGGCGCTGCCGAGGACCGTCATTGTCGCCGGGACCAGCAGCATGCGGACGAGAGTGGCGTCGATGAGGACGGCCATCACCATGCCGAGTCCCATCTGCTTCATGATGAGCAGCTTCCCGGCGGCGAAACCCGCGAAGACGATCATCATGAGCAGGGCCGCCGAGGTGATGATGCGGCCGGAGCGTTGCAGTCCAAGGGCCACCGCTTCGTCCGTGTCATGACCCTGCTCATGCAGCTCCACGATGCGGGAGAGCAGGAAGACCTCATAGTCCATCGACAAGCCGAAGCCGAAGGCGAGGATGAGCAGCGGCATGGTGTTCTCGATCGCTCCGGTCGAGGTGAAGCCGAGCAGTCCCTCGAGGTGACCTTCCTGGAAGACCCACACCACCACGCCAAGGCAGGCGCCGAGGGACACGAGGTTCATGAAGAGGGCCTTGAGCGGGATGACGAGGGAGCCGGTCATGAGGAAGAGGAGGACGAAGGTCGCCAGGGCCACGACGGCGAGGGCCAAGGGACCGCGGTCGACGATCGCGGCGCGGAAGTCGTGAACGCCGCTGGCTTGGCCGACCGTCCATGACGTGAAGGGTGTGCGGTCGTCCCTCAGGTGCTGGACGAGGTCGCGGGAGGTGTCCCCCAAGCCACCGTCGCCGGTTCTCAAGCCGACGCTGACCACGCCCTGCTCGAGTTGGGTGACCGGGTCGACCGAGCGCACGCCCGGCAGCGACCGCGCGACCGAGGTGGCCCACTCGGTCACCGTGGCGATCGGCGCCTTGGTCACCACCGTGACGTCGGCGCCGCCGAGGTCGGGGAAGGTCGCTCGCAGGTTGTCGAAGAAGATCCGCTCCGGGGCGGCCTTGGGGAGCAGCTCCGCACCACTGCTGGTCAGGCGGATGCCGAGGGCGGGTGCGGCCAGGGTGATCAGGACGACGAGCAGACCGGCAATGATCGGCCAGGGGCGCGCCTGGACGACGCGGGCCAACCGGTGGAAGACGCCACGGTCACCTGAGACCTCGGAGCCACGGCGCATCAGGCGTCGTGCACCGAGGCTGCACAGCGCCGGGACGAGTGAGATGGCCACCGCGAGTGCCACGAGCACGACCGAAATGCCGGCCGCAGACACGGCGCGGATGAACTCGATGTCGAAGAACATCAATCCCGCCAACGAGATCGCCACGATGAGCGCCGAGAAGATCACCGTGCGCCCGGCACGGTCGACGGTTCGCTCGGTGGCCAGTTGGCGATCCTCGATCGTGAGATTCCGACGGCCGGACTCCCGCCGGATCGCCCGGAGCTCCTCCCGGAATCGGGAGACGACCAACAGGCCGTAGTCGATGCACAGTCCGAGACCGAGGACGGTGACCACATTCACGACCGAGGCGTCGAGATCCATCACGTGCGAGAAGGCCCACAGTGAGGCCAGGGCGCCGGAGATCGAGGCGATGGCGCCCAGGATCGGCATCCCGGCCGCGAGGAACCCACCGAAGACGACGACCATGACGAGGAAGCTGATCGGCAGGGCAATACCCTCTCCGGTCTGGCCGTCCCGCTTCACCTGGGCGACGACCGCATCGACCAAGGTGCGGATGCCGCCGCGCTGGCTGGTGGTGGCATGCGTCTGTTCCGTCAGGCGGTCAAAGATGACGTCGACTCGTTCCTGGGCGTTTGCCTCCTGCTCCTTGGTGTTCGTGCGGTCATAGGTCACCACCGTCGCGAAGTCACCCGATGTCAGGCCACCGATGCCCAGCATCGGCGCCGCCTGCGGACTCGTCGGCCCGCCCGGTACGACGAACGGGTTGACGGCCTGGGTGACCCGGGGGACGGCCACCAGGTCCTGCACGGCACGTGTCGCAGCAGCCGCGACCTGCGGGTCGGTGAGGTCGACGCCTTCAAGGGTCAGGGTGTAGGTCGAGAAGCCTGTCGACCCACCCGCCTGGAGGAGTTGGCGACCTTCGTGGTTCTCCCCGGGCGTGGTGATCTCACCACTGTGGAGGCGCTGGAAGACACCCTCGTTGCCGAAGGCTCCGCCGGCGAGCCCGAAACCCGCAACGATGAAGACCAACCAGAAGGCGAGAACCCACCATGCGCGGCGGGAGACCAGGCGCCCCCAACGGCCCAGCAGCCCACGGTCGCGGGAGTCGTGCGTCACCCCCCGATCCTGCCATTGCCGGTGGCGGAGGTGGTCGGGGTGGGGCCCGAGCGGCATACCCTCGAGCATGGCCTTCGTTCACACGCGCCCGGACCCTCACGCTGACGAGCGTGCCGCGCTCATGGGCTGGTTCGACCTCCAACGGGGGATCATCGCCACCAAGTGCACGGGGCTTCCCGACGAGCTCGCCCACCGCGCCCTGATCCCGACGTCACCGCTGATGACCGTCGCCGGGATCGTCGCCCACCTCACCTGGGCGGAGCGATTGTGGTTCGAACACAGCCTGCTCGACATCCCGGGGACCGGCCCCGGCTTCGACGACATCGAGGACTCCGAGTTCTTGGCCGCTGTCGACCGGCCACTGGCCGAGGTGCTCGAGGACTATGACCGCCGCTGCCAGCAGAGCAATGCCACCATCGCTGGCCTCGACCTCGACGCCCTCGCCCGACGCCCGAGTCGTCATGGGGCCGAACCCACCTTGCGCTGGATCATCGTGCACATGATCGAGGAGACCGCCCGTCACGCCGGCCACCTGGACATCCTCCGGGAACTCCTCGACGGGGAGACGGCCTACTTCTGAGGCAGGGGAGGGATGTCGGCCACGGCCAGTTCCCAGGCCTGGCCGAGCAACTCGAGGTCGGCGTGGTGCCGACGGAGGCGACAACCCTTGCCGCTGGACTTGATCTCGATGGCCTCGAGCACCCACTCCTCGTGCGCGCGGGTCAGATGGACATCGGGTAGGTCGCCGGAGGCGTTGACGACCCGCCACCACGGCACACCCGACCCCCAGGTGCCCATGATCCGACCGACCAGTCGAGGGCCGATGCCGACGAGCTCGGCGATGTCGCCATAGGTGACGACCTTCCCGCGGGGGACGAGTTCGACGGCGCGGAGTACCCGCTCGACCAGCACGTCGTCCACAATCGTCAGCCCGGGCCTGCGAGCAGCGGGCACGGTGCGGGAGGCTGATCGGCTGATCTCAACTCGCCTCGTGCCTCTACGCCGTCACGGGGTGTGCGTCGCTTGGGGAGATGGCGTCGGCGTGACCGATCCGGTGGGGGTGGGCGTCGGGGTGGGAGTTGGGGTCGGAGTCGGCGTCGGTGACGGCGTGGGCGTCGGACCAGGGGTTGTGGGCTCGGGGGCCGGCGGGGCGACGTCGATGACGGTTGGTGCGCTCGGCACGGCTGATGGCGTGGGTCGCTTCTTGGCTGGCGCCGGTCGTGAAACCACCTCGATGGCCGTAGTCTCCGAGGCCGTCGGAGTCTCGGCGGGGGACGGATCGAGGATTGGTGACGCCTTGGTCGTCGGTGTTGCGGTCGCGCTCTTCGTCGGCGTCGGCTGCGGCGACACCTCCATCGATGGTGCAGCCTGCGGAAGCGAGGAGCGTTGTTCCAGCCCCCATGCGCCGATGCTGAGGGCTCCGAGACCGATCGAGAGAGCCGCGATCAGCAGGCCTCGCGACAACCGTGAGTGCTCGTGGTCACGCAGCGGATCCCCATCGAAGGGGTCGATCAGACTCTCGTCCTCGGGCTGCTGGGGAGCGGTCCATGACGAGGCACCCGCAGAATCCATGCCCGACACCGGCGTTGTCCAGAAGAGCTGGTCGTCGGCGCGCGCTGCCCGGACGGGGCGCATCAAGGGCAGGGTTGAGGTGTCGTCCCACATGCGGCCAGCGACCGTTGCGCTGCGAGGCACCTCTGGGCTCATGGGCACCCCGATGGTCTCGTCGTCATCGGGGATGGAGGTCGGTTCGTGCTGAGCGCTCGGAGACTGTCCCGCGTTGACCAGTTGGGCGTATCGGCCGCCCGCCAGCATGAGATCGGCGTGGCGCCCACGCTCGATGACCTTGCCCTCCGACATGAGCATGACCTCGTCGGCATCGATCAAGGTGGTCAGGCGATGCGCGATCATCAGGGTGGTCCGACCCCGGGCGAGTTCGGACAATGCCGCCTGGACCTCGCGCTCGGTGTCATTGTCCAGCGCGCTGGTTGCCTCATCGAGGATGAGGATCCGAGGATTGCGCAAAATGGTGCGGGCGATGGCGATCCGTTGACGCTCGCCGCCGGAGAATCGGTGCCCTCGGGAGCCGACGAGCGTGTCCAACCCATCTGGGAGCGCCGCCACGACACCCTCGACCTGCGCCGCGCGCAGGGATGCCCAGATCTCCTCGTCGTGCGCATCGGGCTTGGCCAGCAGCAGGTTGGCGCGGATCGTGTCGTGAACCAGATAGGTCTCCTGTGACACCATCCCGACGATGGCGGACAGATCGGCGGGCGCGAGGTCGCGCACGTCGATGCCATCGATGGTGACCCGACCTCGCGTGGGGTCGGCGAGACGAATCAGCAGGGACGCCAGGGTTGACTTTCCCGAACCGGTTTCACCGGCCACGCCCAAGCTGCCGCCTGCTGGAATTCTCACATTGACGCCGTCGAGGACCGGCTCGTCGCCGTCCGGGTAACTGAAGTGCACGTCCTCGAAGACGACATCTCCCCGGATCAAGGCACGATCGATGGGGACCGGATGTTCCGGTGCCGGAACTCCGATCGGCAGGTCGAGGTAGCCAAAGATGCGGCTGAGCAGCGCCATGGAGGCAATCCACTGGGCACCCATGTTGAGCAGGCCCATGATCGGCCGGAAGATGACGACCTGCAGGGCGGTGAAGGCCACGATCGTGCCGATCGACACGGGGTGGGTCATCATGTTCGTGCCAGCTGCGAGGTACACCGCAGCCGGGATGATGGCGAAGACGATCTGCATGGTCATGGTGCGCCAACGGCCCGCCAACTCGGCGCGCAGGTCGAGGTCGATGAGGGCTGCCGAACTGGTCGTGTAGCTGACCAGCCGCTGGTCCTTGATGCCCAGGGTCTTGGTCAACAGGGCGCCGCTCACGGACAACGACTCATCGACCTGGGTCTGGATTTCGGCCAGTTGGCGTTGGCGGGCCCCGGTCAGCGCCTTCTTGGTCATCGCCACTTTGCGCGTGGACAACACGGCAGGAGGCAGGACGAGCGCAGTGATGAGGGCGAGCTGCCAGTCCAGGGCGACCATGGCGACGGCAGCGGCCACAGCCGTGGTGAGGTTCGAGGCGACCGAAGTCGCGGTGTTGGTGACCACACTGCGCATCGCCGCGATGTCGTTGGTCATGCGGGATTGGATCTCGCCGCCGCGTGTCCGCTTGAAGAAGTCCAGTGACTGGTCTTGGAGGTGGGCGAAGACGGCCACGCGCAGAGAGTGCATGACCCGCTGCCCGATGGAGGTCGCCAACCACGTCTGGACGACGCTGAGCAGGCCCGAGACCGCAGCGACCGCGACCATGCCGACTGTGGCCCACACCAGAAGGTCGGTGTCCCGGTTGGGGAGGGCGTCGTCGATGACTCGCTTGATCAGGAAGGGTTGCGCCAAGCCGACGATCGACGTCGCGATGATGAGGACGGTCACCAGGGCCAGCGGACGGGCATGCGGACGGAAGAGTTGCATCACGCGTCGCGGGCGAACCGGCGACTCCTCGAGTTGGCGACGGTCCCTGGGGTCGACTTTCGTCGCCTTCTCGGGGCGACCCATGAAGCCGGCGCTCATGTTCCTCCCCCTGAAGCACGGCGATGACGCGCGGACGTCCGCAAGCCGCGGCACGAGTGTAATGTAGCCGGTTGGCCATCACTTGCTCGAATCACGAGGCGCGGCGGCGGTCCTCCGGAACGAGTCTCAACAGGACCTCGAGGTGGGGTGACACCATGCCACGGTGGAACCCGCACCAGTCATGGCGCTCGCCCCCACGGGCGCGCTGCGCGCCTCGATCAACCTCGGCAACGGAGAGTCACACCCCGCGGGTAGCGTTGCGTGGGTGACCGATCTCTTCGCCGCGGCCTCGGGGGACCTGCCTGCGACCGACGCGACGATGCGCCCGCTGGCCGTCCGGATGCGGCCGCGGACGATCGAGGAGGTCCGCGGCCAGGGTGACGTGCTCCGTCACGGCAGCCCCCTGCGTCGACTCATCGAGGGAAGCGGCGGCGCCGCGGGTCCGCTCTCGGCGATCCTGTGGGGGCCACCGGGCACCGGCAAGACCACCTTGGCGAACCTGGTCGCCACCGCTGCCGACCGCGAGTTCGTCGAGCTCTCCGCCGTGACGGCCGGCGTCAAGGACGTCCGTGCCGTCATGGACGCAGCCAACCGGGCCCGCGACCTCTACGGACGCCAGACCGTGCTCTTCCTCGACGAGATCCATCGCTTCACCAAGGCCCAGCAGGACGCGCTGTTGCCCGGCGTGGAGAACCGACAGGTCATCCTCGTCGCCGCGACCACCGAGAATCCCTCCTTCTCGGTCATCGCTCCGCTGTTGTCGCGCTCGATGCTCATCACACTCACCTCACTCACCGACGAGGAGGTCGCCGACGTCCTCGATGCGGCGGCCGCGGACGAGCGGGGGTTGGCCGCCGAGTTCGTCCTCGCCGACGAGGCCCGCGACCATCTGGTCCGGATGAGCGGTGGCGATGCCCGGCGGGCCCTCACGGCACTGGAGGCGGCTGCGGGAGTGGCGCAGGACGGCATACCCCTGGGGGCGGAGCCCGAACGCCCGGTGACGATCACCCTCACCGACACCGAGCAGGCCATCGCCCACGCTGCGGTGCGCTACGACCGAGCGGGGGACCAGCACTACGACGTCGCCTCGGCGCTCATCAAGTCGATGCGGGGGTCCGATGTCGACGCCGCCCTGCACTACCTCGCGCGGATGCTCGAGGCGGGGGAGGACCCTCGCTTCATCGCCCGCCGCATCGTCATCTCGGCGAGTGAGGACGTCGGGATGGGCGACCCGACCGCCCTGCAGACCGCCGTCGCGGCAATGCATGCGGTGGCCCAGATCGGGATGCCCGAGGCGCGGATCATCCTTGCTCAGGCCGTGGTTCACAACGCGCTGGCGCCCAAGTCGAACGCCGCCTACGTGGGCATCAACGAGGCGATCGCCGACGTCCGCGCCGGGAAGGTCGGCGCGGTCCCGGTTCACCTGCGAGGAAGCGGGTATGCCGGTGCCGAGCGGATCAAGCAGGCCTCCGCGAGGGCGTCGGGAGGGGCGAAGGCCAAGGCGTACGTCTACGCCCACGACGAGCCTGATGGAGTTTCGGCGCAGCAGTATCTGCCCGATGACCTGCAGGCGGCGATGCAGGAGCACAGCTATTACCGCCCGACCGATCGAGGTTTCGAGGCGAGGCTGCAGGAGCGCTGGACCTGGCTGCGCGAACGGCTCGGACGCGGCTGAGAGGTCGCCGAGCTCAGTGCCCGCCGCTGAGGAAGACGTGCCGTAGGCCACGCCGTCGGCGTTGCCGCGCGTGAGGTAGCGGCTGATGTCCTTGACGTGGCCGCACCGCCCGCACGTCTTGGACCGGATCGTCATGTCCTGCGGGTTGTGGGTCCGGACGGTTCGGTGCACACCCAGGCGGCACAGGAGAGGGCGATGGTCCGGGGATGCGTCATGAGAACAACCGAGGCATTCGGGAACAACGCCGGGGCAAAGCCGGTCGAGACGGGAGTGCGTGCTCACGTAACATGACGGACTGGTCCGTGCGCGGCATACCCGACGCGCCCCGCAACCACCCGAGGACGACAAGGCACCGATGGAAACCGCAGAGATCCGCCGCCGCTGGCTGAACTTCTTCGAGAAGAACGGCCACACCGTGGTGCCCTCGGCCCCGCTCATCCACGACGACCCGAACCTGCTCTTCGTCAACGCCGGCATGGTGCCGTTCAAGCCCTACTTCCTCGGCCAGCAGACCCCGCCCTGGGACAGGGCGACCAGTGTCCAGAAGTGCGTGCGCACCCAGGACATCGAGGAGGTCGGCAAGACGTCTCGGCACGGCACCTTCTTCCAGATGAACGGCAACTTCTCCTTCGGTGACTACTTCAAGGAGGGCGCGATCAAGCTCGCCTGGGAGCTGATCACGACCCCGCAGGAGGCCGGCGGCTTTGGGCTTGACCCCGACCGGATCTGGCCGACCGTCTTCGAGGACGACGACGAGGCCATCGCCCTCTGGCTCGAGCTGACCGACGTGCCCAAGGAACGCATCGTCCGTCGTGGGCTGGCCGACAACTACTGGCACATGGGCGTGCCCGGCCCGGGCGGCCCGTGCTCGGAGATCTTCTACGACCGTGGCGCGGAGTACGGCCCCGATGGCGGTCCGGCGGTCGACGAGGACCGGTTCATGGAGTTCTGGAACCTCGTCTTCATGCAGTACGACCTGGCCGTCGTGCGCTCGAAGGTCGACTTCGACATCGCCGGCCCGCTGCCCGCGCAGAACATCGACACCGGCATGGGCCTGGAGCGAATCGCGAGCATCCTGCAGGGCGTCGACAACATGTACGAGATTGACGAGGTGTACCCCGTCCTGGCTCGGGCGGCCGAGATGACCGGCAAGGAGTACGGCAAGAACTCCGGACAGTCCGCGGGGGACAGCCACCCCGACGACGTCCGCCTGCGCGTCGTCGCCGACCACGTCCGCTCATCACTCATGCTCATCGGCGACGGCGTCACCCCGGGCAACGAGGGTCGCGGCTACGTCCTGCGCCGAATGCTGCGCCGCTCGGTGCGTTCGATGCGACTGCTGGGCTTCGAGGATCCATGCCTCCCCGAACTCCTGCCTGTCTCCCTGGAGCGGATGAAGCAGTCCTACCCCGAGTTGGAGACTGGTTTCGACCGCATCGCCCAGATTGCGTATGCCGAGGAGGATGCCTTCCGGCGCACGCTCGCCTCGGGCACGACGATCCTCGACACTGCCGTCGCGCGGACCAAGTCCAAAGGGGGCAGCGTCCTGGCCGGCGACCAGGCGTTCGCGCTCCACGACACCTATGGCTTCCCGATCGACCTCACTCTCGAGATGGCTCAGGAGCAGGGCCTGGAGGTCGATCGCGAGGGCTTCACCCGCCTGATGCAGGAGCAACGCGAACGCGCCAAGGCGGACGCGAAGGCCAAGAAGTCCGGCCATGCCAACACCGAGGTCTGGAAGGACCTGCGCGCCCTGGGAGCCACCGACTTCCGGGCCTATGAGGAGTTGACCTCGGAGGCGACTGTTGTCGGACTGGTCGTCGACGGAGAGCGTGTCGAGGAACTCGAACCCGGCCAGCGCGGCCAGGTCATCCTCGACCGCACCCCCTTCTACGCCGAATCCGGTGGTCAGATCGCCGACGATGGTGTGATCAGCAGCGACGGGGCCCACCTGAAGGTCGTCGACGTCCAACGCCCGATCAAGGGCCTCATCGCCCACACGGTTGAGGTCCTCACCGGCCCGATCCGGATCGGCTCGCCCGTTCTCGCCGAGGTCGACGAGGAGTGGCGGCTGTCGGCCTGCCAGGCGCACTCGGGCACGCACGTGGTCCACGCGGCCTTGCGTCAGGTCCTCGGCCCATCAGCCCTGCAGTCGGGCTCCTACAACAAGCCGGGCTACCTTCGTCTCGATTTCGCCTGGAACCAAGGGCTGTCCGCTGCCACGCGCAGCGAGATCGAGGAGGTCGCCAATCTCGCTGTGCGACAGGATCTCCCGGTCCGTGCACTGCACATGACGCTGCCGGAGGCTCGCGACTTCGGTGCCTTGGCACTCTTCGGCGAGACCTACGGGGAGACCGTGAGAGTCGTTGAGATCGGCGGCCCGTGGTCGCGCGAGCTCTGCGGCGGCACGCACGTGCGGCACTCCTCCCAGGTCGGCGCCCTGACCATCACCGGAGAGTCGTCGGTCGGATCGGGAGTGCGTCGACTCGAGGCCTTCGTCGGGATGGATGCGCTGCGCTTCCTCGCCCGCGAGCGGGCCATCGTCGCTGAGCTCGCCACCCTCGTCAACGCGCAACCGCACGAGCTCACCGAGCGGATCGGGGCCATGGTGACGCGTCTGAAGGATGCCGAGCGGGAACTCGACAAGGCGCGCAAGGATGCGCTGTTCGCGGACGCCGCGAAGTTGGTCGACGGCGTCAAGGACGTCGGCGGTGTCGCCTTCCTCGCACACCACCTCGGGGAGGCCGGCGCCGACGACGTCCGCGGTCTCGTCCTGGACCTGCGCGGTCGCCTCGGGGTCGACCGCCCGAGCGTGGTGGTGGGGACGGCCGTCGCCAAGGGCCGACCTCTGGTCGTCGTTGCGACCAACGAGGCCGCCCGAGCCAAGGGCATCAAAGCCGGTGAGCTGGTGCGCACAGCGGCCACGACGCTCGGTGGCGGAGGTGGCGGCAAGGATGACATCGCCCAAGGCGGTGGCCAGGATCCGACCAAGGTCGGTGAGGCGACGAACGCCGTGGAGTGGCGGGTCGGCGAACTGGCGGCCCGGTCCTGAACCAGCCACAGCAGTCGGTGAGGGGCCCTCGCCTCGGGGTGAGGATCGGGGTCGACGTCGGCTCCGTGCGCGTCGGCGTCGCGCGTAGTGACCCCTCGGGCCTGCTGGCGACGCCGGTTGCCACCTTGGCGCGCACGGCCGGCGACCTGCCGGACGTGCAGGATGCCGACGTCGTCACCCTGGCCGGGATCGTCCATGACGAGGCGGCCATCGAGGTCGTCGTCGGCCTGCCGCGGACACTCGCGGGCGGCGAGGGTGCGGCCGCGGCGAAGGCACGTCAGTATGCTGCGGTGCTGGCACGACGGATCGCCCCCGTCGCCGTGCGTCTGGTTGACGAACGACTCACGACGGTGGATGCCCATCGTGCCCTCCGCGAGAGCGGGGTCGCAGGGCGGCGACAGCGAGCGGTCGTCGACCAAGCGGCTGCCGTGATCATCCTGCAGTCCGCCCTGGACGAGGAGCGGAGCACCGGCCGGCCGCCGGGCTCGCCCGTGGCCCACAAGCGGCGCAAGCCGCGGCAAGGACGTGAGTAGAGGATGAGCGACCCCCTCGACAGAGCGATCTTCGGCGACGACCGAGGCGCCGAGGCGATCTCCCGTCGGCAGCGGCGGCGCGCTCCCCGGCCCCCGGCCAAGCGCACCGGCCGCAAGGTCATCGTCGTCTTTGTCGCCCTGGCTCTCGTCACCGGTGCCGGCGTGGCTGCGTTCACCGTGCTCAAGCCGTTGATCTCCAAGATCACCGGCGTCGGTGGCGTCAATGAGGACATGGACTTCACGGGTCCCGGCGAGGGCGAGGTGAAGATCGCCGTCGCCCAGGGCCAGACCGGGGACGACATCGCCACGACACTGCGGGACAACGGCGTGACCAAGACGCGCACGGCATACCTCGAAGCGGCCAAGGGGGACCCGGCGGCCGCATCGCGGATCCAGCCCGGCACCTACACCTTGAAGAAGGGGATGCGTGGCGTCGACGCCTTCAAGGTGATCTCCAATCCGGCCAACGTGGTGCGCAATGCGGTGACGCTCCCCGAGGGGCTCTGGGCGAGCGAGACCTTTGCGCGCCTGTCGTCCTTCTCCGGCATCCCCGTCGCCGACTACGAAGCGGCGGCCAAGGATGCAGCGGCCATCGGCCTGCCGGCCGCGGCCGGTGGCAATGTCGAAGGCTGGCTCTCGCCGACCACCTACGAGTTCCCCGAGAACTCCACCGCCACGCAACAATTGGCGATCATGGTCAAACGGACCGTGGATGAGCTGGCCCGGGCCAATGTGGCCCCCGACCAGCAGCAGCGGATCCTCACGCTGGCGTCGATCGTCGAGGGCGAGGTCAATGCCGGCACGGACCGCGGCAAGGTGGCGCGCGTCATCGAGAACCGGCTCGACAACCCGACCGGTCCGACGGTGGGGTTCCTCCAGATGGACTCGACACGCAACTTCGCTATCCAGAAGCGCGGCAACCTGTCGGCGGCCGATGTCGCGAAGTCGAAGGAAAGCCCGTTCGACACCTATGCGCACAAGGGCTTGCCGCCGGGACCGATCAACAGCCCGAGCGAGGCGTCGATCGTGGCGGCGGCCAACCCGACCCCGGGCAACTGGTACTACTTCGTGACGGTGAACTTCGACACGGGCGAGACCCTGTTCGCCGAGACCTTGGCGGAGCAGGAGCAGAACATCGCCAAGTGGAAGCAGTGGTGCAAGGACAACCCCGGCAAGTGCGAGGCCGGCTGAGTCCGGATGACCACCGTGGTGCAGCACGCAGGGGTCCTCGGGTCGCCGATCGCCCACTCCCTCTCGCCGATCCTGCACTCAGCCGGGTATGCCGCGTGCGGACTCAGGGACTGGCGCTACGGCCGGCGTGAGGTCACCGCAGGGGAACTGTCGTTCGTCGTCGGCACCCTCGACGACTCCTGGCGTGGGCTTTCGCTGACGATGCCACTCAAGGAAGTCGCCTTCGAGGTGGCCACCACCGTGTCCGAGGTCGCCCGGAGCGCGGGCGCCATCAACACCCTGGTGCGGCGGGCCGACGGCGGCTGGGACGCGACGAACACCGACGTCACCGGCCTGGTCGCCTCGATCGCCCATGTCGAGCATGACGGACGAGCCCGGGTGCTCGGGTCCGGCGCCACGGCGCGATCCGCCGTGCTCGCCCTGGCGGAGGTGGGCGTTGAGCGCCTGACCATCGCGGCCCGGAACCCGGCGACCGCACGGGATGCGGTGGCCCTCGCCGAGGCTGTTGGCATGTCGGCGTCGGCGATCCCCCTGGAGTCGTGGATCGAGGACCCGGTGCGCCTGGTCATCTCCACCCTGCCGGGCACCGCGAGCGTCGGCGTCGGCGGGCTGCTGTCCGAGGCGGGCCGGGACTTCGTCGGCATGACCGTGCTCGATGTCGTGTATGCGGACTGGCCGACGCCCTTGGCGCGTGATGTGCGCCGCGCCGGCGGTGAGGTGATCAGCGGCCTCGACATGCTGGTCCACCAAGCGGCTGCCCAGTTCGAGCTCTTCACCGGCGTGGCGGCCCCCGTCGACGCGATGATGGCCGCCGGGCGTGCCGCTCTGTGCTGATCCAGGGTGCTGGTGCCGTTCCTGTGGGCATGCCCCCCTACGTCGCAGTAGGTGCCGGGCGCCGTGCTTGGCGTCGCCGGCTACGTCGCAGTAGGTGTCGCGATCGCAGCGTTTACTGCGACGTAGCCAGCGAGACGAGACCGGCTCCCGGTGGGCACCAGCCCGGTCGGACCTTCGCATGGGTGGCTGCACCGAGCGATTCACGGCAGCGAAAGAGTCTTGACGGAGCGCCTCAACGGAGCGTGTGAAGGGAGCCAGTGATTCGGGACAGAGCGCCTCAACGCAGGGGACGATTCAGGTAGCGGCATTTCAGGCGGCACGCGCGATCGCGCGCACGGGCGGGCGTGGCCGAGCCTCGGCTGTCCGATAACTCTGTTCCAGCCGGGCCAGGACGGCCGCGGGCTTGTCACTGATGCGTCTGGGTGTCACACCCGCCACGATCACCCCGGCCGCAACCAGATCGCCGTCGCGCTCGACAGTCTCGTCCCACTGCTCACCATTGCTGTGCCACCGCTTCGAGTGCACCATCGCCGCGAACCCCACGTCGTCCCACCAAAGGTCAGGCGACACCAGCAGCCGACCGAACTCATCCGTGAGGATGGGATTCATCATTGGTTCAGGGAGCACCGTCGATGTCGAGACGAGCTCGAGCAGATCGTGCTCCGGCACTGACCAGGACCCGGTGGCAGCTGCTTCAAGAGCGGGCCACAGGGCCGCCGCATCCCGCGTGCGGAGGCGGGACAACCACTCTGTGAGTTCATCAACCGATGCCAGGTCCTTCTGGACTGCCTCGATGAAGAGTGCCGCACGTTGCCTCTCGCCATGGAGCTCGCGGGCATGGTCCACCACCGCCCGGGCCGGGCTCGACACACGTACCGGACCCACGGTGCGCACTCCGCTATCGAAGAGCATGGACCGCCGAATCACCACGAAGCCGGTGCGCCGCGGCCTCAGGGGTGGGGGGACGACGACACGGACGGTTGTCTCGTCGATCGCCGAGTCGAGCCCGTGCCACCGTGCGGCGGTGCTGCCGGCGAGCACCGATCGAGGGCCGGCGTGCAGCAAGGCAGCGATCCAACGTCGGCGTGGCGTTGGTTGATCCATGCCCAGCTGGTAAACGCTCGGCAGGAGGACACGCCACTGCCGGCCCGCCCGGTGGCGGATCGTCGCCTTGGAGACTCCGTGAGCGAGCAACTGTTGCCGGGTCGCGAGCTGGTCCTGACCTGCCAGCAGCCGATTGAGTGCACCGTGGTCCATCGCCCGACCATCGCGCCACGACACGGGTGCTACCCCAACGAGTCGCACGTCCTGTGGATATTGCCGCCCGTGAGTCTCCACCTGTGGACAGCAACGCTTCGCGAGCTACGTCGCAGTAGGTGTTGCGATCGCAACAGCTACTGCGACGTAGCCGACAACACCAGGGCACCCGGCAACACCAAGGGCAACGGACGACAGTTACTGCGACGTAGCCGGCGATACCAGACGCGGCGACCAGGATCGCCGCCGCATCGAGTCCGGATTCTGACCTGCGCGACCACCTGCTGAGACGGGCGTGGAAGGATCGGGCGTATGTTGCGCTGGCTGACTGCGGGGGAGTCGCACGGTCCTGCCCTGCTCGCGACCATCGAGGGACTGCCGGCCGGCATCGAGGTCACCACGGTCGACGTCGCCGCGGCGCTCGCTCGCCGTCGCCTCGGCTTCGGCCGGGGAGCGCGGATGAAGTTCGAGCAGGACGAGGTCGAATTCCTGGGCGGTGTCCGCCACGGCCGGACGCTCGGCTCACCGGTTGCGATCCGCGTCGCCAACAGCGAATGGCCCAAGTGGCAGACCGTCATGAGCGCCGACCCGGTCACCGACGAGGCGTATGCCGCGGCGGACGACGTCAACGCCGAGAAGGAGATCGCCCGCAACCGGGCGCTCACTCGACCGCGCCCCGGTCACGCCGATCTCGTCGGGATGCAGAAGTACGCCTTCGACGACGCCCGCCCGATCCTCGAGCGCGCCTCCGCCCGCGAGACCGCTGCGCGCGTCGCCCTCGGCGAGGTCGCTGCCCGCTTCCTCGAGCAGGCCTACGGCATCCGGCTCGTCTCGCACACCGTGTCGATCGGCACCGCCGCTGTCTCCGACGATGCGCCCCTTCCGCACCCCGACCAGGTAGACGAGATCGACGCCGACCCGGTCCGCACCCTTGATGGCCCCGGCAGTGCAGCCATGATCGCCGAGGTCGAGGCGGCCAAGAAGGACGGTGACACGCTCGGTGGTGTCGTCGAGGTCGTCGCCCACAACCTGCCGCCGGGCCTGGGCTCGCACGTCCACTGGGACCGTCGCCTCGACGCGCGTCTGGCCGCGGCCCTCATGGGCATTCAGGCGATCAAGGGGGTGGAGGTCGGTGACGGCTTCCGCACCGCCGCCCGCAGAGGCAGCCAGGCCCACGACGAGATGGAGCGTGACGCCGACGGGACCATTCGTCGTCGCAGTGGTCGTGCCGGAGGCACCGAGGGCGGCATGAGTGTCGGGGGAGTGCTGCGCGTCCGCGCCGCGATGAAGCCGATCTCGACCGTCCCCCGTAGCCTCGACACCGTCGACATCGCCTCCGACGAGCCGGCCAAGGCCATCCACCAGCGCTCCGACGTCTGCGCCGTCCCGGCGGCCGGTGTGGTCGCCGAGGCGATGGTCGCGCTCGTCCTCGCCGAGGCCTGCCTGGAGAAGTTCGGCGGCGACTCGGTGACCGAGACGGCCCGCAACCACGCGGCATACCTTGCCGCCATCCCCGAGTCGATGCGGACCTGGTGATGGCACCCGAGGTCGTCCTCATCGGCCCGCCCGGCAGCGGCAAGACGACGGTCGGCGCAGCGCTGGCCGAGGCACTCGGCACCATGTGCCACGACACGGACGCTGCCGTCGAGCAGGCTCAAGGGCGCACCATCGCCGAGATCTTCATCGAGGACGGTGAGCCGGCCTTTCGCGCCTTCGAGCGCGAAGAGGTCGCGCGGGCCCTGCGTGAGGAGACCGGCGTCGTCGCCCTCGGCGGCGGCGCCCCGATGGATCCGGAGACCCAGGTGGCGCTGGCGGGGCACACCGTGATCTTCCTCGACGTCGGCATCTCCGACGCCTCGAAGCGGATCGGCTTCGACCAGTCGCGGCCGCTGCTCTCGGTCAACCCGCGGGCCTCGTGGACCCGCCTCATGAACGAGCGCCGGCCCACCTACACCCGGCTGGCCACCCATGTCGTCGACACCGCGACCCGAACCCCCGAGGACATCGCTGCCGAGATCGTCGCCCTGCTCGGGGGCGCCCGATGAGCGTCGTCAGCGTCGGCGACCGCTATGACGTCACCATCGGCCGGGACCTGCTCGACCAGGTGGCCGATGTCCTGCCCGAGCAGGCAGAGCAGGTCCTCGTGGTGCACAGCGAGGCCCTGCCCGGTCCGGCAAGGCGCGTCGCCGCCGCCATTACCGGCAGCGGCCGAGTCGCCCACCTGGCGGCCGTGCCCGACGCCGAGGCGGCCAAGACGGCGACCGTCCTCTCCGACCTCTGGGGCCAACTCGGCCGCCACGGCTTCACCCGCACCGACGCGATCGTGGCCGTGGGCGGTGGCACCGTCACCGACCTCGGCGGCTTCCTCGCCGCGAGTTGGCTCCGCGGGGTGCCCGTCGTCCAGGTCCCGACGACCCTGCTCGCGATGGTCGACGCGGCCGTCGGTGGCAAGACCGGCATCAACACCCTCGAGGGCAAGAACCTCGTCGGCGCGTTCCACGAACCCACCGCCGTCATCGTGGACCTCGACTTGCTCGCGTCCCTGCCGCAGGTCGACTTCGTCGCCGGTCTCGCCGAGGTCATCAAAGCCGGCTTCATCGTCGACACCCGCATCCTCGACCTCGTCGAGTCCGACCCGGAGGGCGCGACCCGCTGGGACGGCCCGCACACCGAGGAACTCATCGAGCGCGCCATCATCGTCAAGGCCGAGGTCGTCGCCGCCGATCTCAAGGAGTCCTTCCTGCGCGAGATCCTCAACTATGGCCACACCTTCGGTCACGCCATCGAGCAGGTCGAGCACTACCGCCGTCGCCATGGCGAGGCGGTCGCCATCGGCATGGTGTATGCCGCGGAGCTGGCCCGGTGCGCGGGTCACCTCTCCGAGGACGCCGTCTCCCGACACCGCGCCGTGCTGGCCAGCGTCGGCCTGCCCACGGCATACGAAAGCGCCGGTGAGGGTTCCTGGGAGGCCCTTCTCACGGCCATGCGACGTGACAAGAAGTCCCGCGGGGCCCAACTGCGGTTCGTCGTCCTGGCGGACATCGCTCGGCCGGTCCGGCTGGAGGGCCCGAGCGGGGACTGCCTGCGGGCTGCCTTTGCCGCCATTCAGTCCTGACTGGTCGCCGACTCGGGAGCGCTGCCGCCCTGCGGGGCCACCGGACGCATGATGCGCGTGATCTCCTCACCGAGCTCGTCGCCGATCCGGCCCCAGCGTGGCTGGTAGCGATAGATCTTCCGCAGCGGCGTCGCCTGCCGCACGCCGAGGAGGACCTCGATGTCGTCGGCGTCGATGAGCGCCGGGTGGAGGACGCCGCAGGCCTCGGAGACCTTGAGCAGGTCGCGTCGGAGGGTGTCGAGATAGTTCGCCAGCCGCACTGACTTCAGCGTCGGGTCGAGGCCGCGGGAGAGCCAGTCGTTCTGGGTGGCCACGCCGGTGGGGCAGTGGTCGGTGTGGCACTTCTGGGCCTGGATGCAGCCGATGGACATCATCGCCTCGCGGGCGACGTTGACCATGTCCGCGCCGAGGGCGAAGGCGACGAGCGCGTTGTCGGGCAGGCCGAGCTTGCCGCTCCCGATGAAGGTGAGCTGGTCGGTGAGGCCGGCGCTCGCGAAGGTCGCGTACACCCGCGCGAAGCCGAGCCGGAAGGGCAGGGCGACGCTGTCGCTGAAGATGAGGGGTGCGGCGCCGGTGCCGCCCTCGCCGCCGTCGATGGTGACGAAGTCGACGCCACGGTCGCCCTTGGCCATGTGGCTGACGAGCTCGTCCCAGAAGCGCTGCTCACCGACGGCGGACTTGATCCCCACGGGCAGCCCGGTGGCGTCGGCGACCAGCTCGACCCAGTCGAGCATCGAGTCGACGTCGTGGAACTCGGCGTGACGCGCCGGGCTGGCGCAGTCCTGTCCCATCGGTATGCCGCGGATGCTCGCGATCTCCTCGGAGATCTTGGCGGCCGGCAACATGCCGCCGAGGCCGGGTTTGGCACCTTGGCTGAGCTTGATCTCGATGGCCTTCACTGGCGCGGAGGCGACGACGTCCTTGAGCTTCTCGAGGTCGAACCGACCGTGCTCGTCGCGACAGCCGAAGTAGGCCGTGCCTATCTGGAGGACGAGGTCGCCGCCCTGTCGGTGGTGGCTGGAGAGGCCGCCCTCGCCGGTGTTGTGCATCGCGCCGGCCAGCTTGGCGCCCTTGTTGATGGCCTCGATGGCCGGGCCGGAGAGCGAGCCGAAGCTCATGGCGGAGATGTTGACGACCGACTTCGGCCGGAAGGCCGACCGTCGGCCACGCGGGCCGCCGAGCACCTTGGCCGAGGGCAGGACGATGCCTTCGTCGTGGTTCCCGTGGGCGACGCCGGTGGCCGGCGCGACATCGGCGAAGGTGCGGTGCTTGACGATGACATAGCCCTCGAGGTGCTCGATGTCGTTGTCGGTGCCGAAGCCCACGTAGTTGTTCTCGCGCTTGCTCGAGGCGTAGATCCAGGAGCGCTGGTCGCGGGAGAAGGGCCGTTCCTCGTCGTTGCTCGTGACGATGTACTGGCGCAGCTCCGGGCCGACGCGCTCCAGGAGGAAGCGCAGGTGGCCCACCACCGGGTAGTTGTGCAGCAGGGTGTGCTTGCGCTGCAGGACGTCGTGGGTGGCCAGGCCGGCCAGGCCGGCGGCGACAGTGCCGATCAGATGGCGTGCCCTCATGGTCGCAGTCTGCCCGTCCCGGTGGCTCGGTGTCGCTGATCGACTCGCACAGTGGGCGCACAGGATCCCGACAGGACCGGCACGGGGATGCTGGGCACAGTCATTCCATGACGAACCGACGCATCGTTCCCGCCGCCCTGCTCGCCCACGACGACCACGACCACGACCCCAACAGCGAGCTGGATCGTGGCCTGACCTACGACGTCAACACCCTCCTGCGTCGCCGCGGAGCCCTCGGCCTGCTGGGCGGAGCGGCGCTGACCGCGCTGGCCGGGTGTGCGACGACCGCCACGTCCGGGGGCGGTGCGAGTGCGACCGGCTCGAGCTCCACCTCGGCCACCGCCTCGGCAACGGGATCCGCTACGGCGGCCGCCAGCTCCGCGGCATCCGTCTCCGCCGTCGACTCGGTGGTGCCCGATGAGACGGCCGGCCCCTACCCGGGCGACGGCAGCAACGGCAAGAACGTGCTCGATGACAGCGGTGTGGTCAGGAGCGACATCACGACGAGCATCGGCAGTTCCGAGAAGGTCGCCGGCGTCCCGATGACGATCAACCTCACCGTCACCGACTCCACCAGCGGCTATGCCGCGATGGCCGGCGCAGCCGTCTACGTCTGGCACTGCGACGCCGCCGGCAACTACTCGATGTACTCGCAGGGCGCGACCGACCAGACCTGGTTGCGTGGTGTGACCGAGACCAACGCCAACGGCACGGCCACCTTCACGTCGGTCTTCCCCGGCTGCTACGCCGGGCGCTGGCCGCACATCCACTTCGAGGTCTACAAGAGCACCTCCGACGCGACGAGCAGCGGGCAGATCGTCAAGACCAGCCAGATCGCGCTGCCCCAGGCCATCTGCGAGACCGTCTACCAGAACACGTCCACGTATCCGAACAGCACGCGCAACCTGGGCCAGCTCTCCCTCAAGACCGACAACGTCTTCGGCAACGACGGGGGGATCCACCAGCTCGCCACGGTCACCGGCGACGCCTCGAGCGGGTATGTCGTCAACCTGACGATCGGCGTCTGACAGAAGACAGATTCCGTTGCGGGACGGGAATATTCGACCGATCAAACCCGTGATATCGAACAGGTGGTCGATGAGAATGGGACATGGATCTCACCACCGCTCACACGGCCCTCAGGGAGGGGTGTGCCGCGGTGCGCGACGACGGACCGGGCCTCTCCCACCCGCCCTTCTGAGGACGGTCGGTGCCGCAGCCACCTAGAGTGCGGCTCATGAGCGAGCGCACCGCGGGGACGACCTACGTGCTGGTGGACGGCGAGAACATCGACGCCACCCTGGGCACGTCAATCCTCGGCCGGCGGCCCCACCCGGACGAGCGGCCCCGATGGGACCGGCTGCTCTCCTTCGCCCGTGCCCAGTGGCAGCAGGACGTCAAGGCCCTTTTCTTCCTCAACGCCAGCGGCGGCATGCCGATGGCCTTCGTCCAGGCCCTCAAGGCCATGGACTACGAGCCGATCCCGCTGTCCGGCGACGCGTCGACCAAGGTCGTCGACGTCGCGATCCAGCGCACCCTCCAGGCGCTGGCCCACCGCCCCGGTGACGTCCTGCTCGTCAGCCACGACGGCGACTTCCTCGCCGACATCGAGGCCCTCCTCGACACCGACCGGCGCGTGGGCGTGGTGGCCTTCACCGAGTTTCGCAATGCCGGGTTCACTGCGTTGGAGTCCAGGGGAGTCCAGACCTTCGACCTGGAGTATGCCGTCGGGGCTTTCAACACCAGGCTGCCGCGCCTGCGGGTCATCCCCATCGAGGAATTCGATCCGGCTGCGTACCTGTAAACTTCTGGCGAATCCCCACCCCCTCACCGGGGGTGACGCGTGCCCCGGACCGGGCTGCGCGGCATACCGAACGGACGCAAGGACACCGAACGTGGCATCGACCAACGACCTCAAGAACGGCATGGTCCTCAACATCGACGGCCAGCTCTGGACCGTCATCGAGTTCCAGCACGTCAAGCCCGGCAAGGGCCCGGCCTTCGTGCGGACCAAGCTGAAGAACGTCACGTCGGGCAAGACCCTCGACAAGACCTTCAACGCCGGGGTCAAGGTCGACACCGCGAACGTCGACAAGCGGACGATGCAGTACCTGTACAACGACGGCAGCGACTACATCTTCATGGACGGTGACACCTACGACCAGATCTCGGTGAGCCCGGACGTCGTCGGGGACGCCGCGAAGTACCTCCTGGAGAACCAGGACGCCCTCGTCGCCCGTCACGACGGCAATGTCCTCTTCATCGAGCTGCCGGCCTCGGTCGTCCTCGAGATCACCTACACCGAGCCGGGCCTGCAGGGCGACCGCTCCACCGGCGGCACCAAGCCGGCGACCGTCGAGACCGGAGCCGAGATCCAGGTGCCCCTCTTCCTCGAGACGGGCACCAAGATCAAGGTCGACACCCGCGACGGTTCCTACCTGGGTCGCGTCAACTGACCGATGGCTGCTCGGACCAAGGCCCGCAAGGCGGCGCTGGATCTGCTCTTCGAGGCCGACCAGCGCTCCCTCAACGTCGCTGAGCTGCTGGGGCAGCGCCTCGAGCAGCCCGCCGGTGACTCTCCCGTGCGGGAGTACACCGCCACCTTGGTGCGTGGCGTCGTCGAGCACTGGACCGCGATCAACGACCTGATCACCACGTGGGCGCAAGGATGGACCCTGGAGCGCATGCCGGCGGTCGACCGCGCCATCCTGCGCTTGGGCACCTTCGAGGTCGTGTATGCCGAGGACGTCCCCGAGGTTGTCGCCATCGACGAGTGGGTGGCGCTGGCCACCGATCTCTCGACCGATGAGAGTCCCAAATTCGTCAACGGGGTCCTGGGCCGCCTGCTCGAGCTCAAGCCGACCTTGGGCTGAGCTGTGGACCTGATCGGGCGCAGCGTCGTTCGGCCGATCGCGCCCGAGGATGTCGACGCCTTGCAGGCCCTTGAGGCGGCAGCGGACACCCTCCTGTGGGGTGCCGAGGCCAACTTGGCCCGCTGGGGGCGTCGAGCGCTCATGATGAAGGAACTCGTCACCGAACCGTGACCGGTACAGGAGTGATCTCCTGTGGTTGATGTGACGAAAGTTCACTATCATCGGGTCCGCCCCTTGCCCTGGAGGACATCCGTGCACCCTGGTTCGTTGCGGCGCCTCGTGGCCGCCCTCGCCGTCTCTGTCGGTGTCTGCGGTCTGACTGTCCCCGTGGCCGGGGCTGCGCCCGCTGAGAAGCAGGTGGCCTACGCCGGAGTCACCGTCTCGGTCCCCGCGGACTGGCCGGTCATCGACCTGGACGCCTCCGACGATGTCTGTGTCCGGTTGGACGTTGACGCGGTCTATCTCGGGACCGCACCTGAGCAACAGAACTGCCCCTCCCGGGCGGTCGGGCGTGGCAACACGGTCTGGATCGGACCGACCGGCGCCGACGAGCAGACCGCCACCGGCCGCAAGGGATGGTCTTCGCCCGGGGCGCGGGGCACGATCCGCCGCAACGACCAGGACAAGCGATCCGATGTGGCGCTCCAGGGTCGCGGCGTCTCCGTGCGGACCGGCTGGGGTCCGCAGGGCTCGGCTGCGGTTGACGCCATCGTTGCCGACATGGAGATCAGCGCGGACCCCGTGCCGGTCCCAAGTCGGGCACCCGCCCAGCGGCGAACCACCGTCCCGACCCCTCGCCAGGAACCAGTGCCCGTGGGGCCGAAGACCGCCGAGGAACGCGTGGCTCCGGCCTCGCTGTCCTCCCTGACGGCGGCCGTTCCGGTGGGGCAGCCACTGTATGGCGCGATGGCCTTCGACGCCTGCAGCGCGCCGTCCGTCACGAGCATGCAGGCGTGGCGCCAATCGCCGTATGTCGCCGTGGGCATCTACACGAGCGGATCGATGCGGGCCTGCCCCTTCCAGGGCGGGACGTCGTGGATCAACCAGGTGACCGCGCAGGGCTGGGGCCTCATCCCGATCCATGTCGGGCCTCAGTCGCCGTGCGTGCAGCAGGCCAATCTCGCCATGATCTCCCGCAACGCGACGACGGCCAGGGCCCAGGGAGTCACCGAGGCAGGGATTGCGGTCGCCGCGGTGCAGGCGCTCGGGATGGGCCCCGGGACCCTCATCGAGCTCGACATGGAGAACTACTCCATGACGGATGCCGAGTGCTCCGCGGCCACGGTGGCCCACGTCTCCGGATGGACCCAGGAGCTGCACCGCCTCGGCTACGTCTCAGGGGTCTACGGCGGGCCCGGATCGATGATGCGTGACATGAGCCGCGCCGTGGCCGGCGACCCGTCCTTCGTCCCTCCGGACCAGATCTGGGTCGCGCACTGGAACCAGTTGCAGACGACCCGCGACACCTACAGTCCACAGTTCTACCCGGACGTCTACTGGGCGAACCACCAGCGGATGCGCCAGTACTCGGGCGACACGGTTGAGACGTGGGGCGGCGTCGCGCTGCACATCGACCGCAACTGGGCCGACATCACACTCCCGGGCAACCCGGTGCGCACTGATTACGGCACGAACATCGTCGGCCCGGGGTCTGCTGGGTTCGTCTTCACCGGGTCCATGACCTATTGGCGGCCGGCGGCGGGCAGCGGTGTCAAGCAGAAGGCCTACTGGACCGGGCCGAGTTCGACCGAGTTCAACGGGGCGACCTGGTCCCCGACGCTGGCTCCGGGCACCTACCGGGTGGAGGCCAACGTGCCCGATGCCTCCGTCGCCACCAGGGCACGCTACGTGCTGACCAGCGCCGGCGGAACCAGCGAGACGATCCTCGACCAATCGACGGCCTCGGGATATCGGCTCCTCGGGACCGTGACCGTCCGCACCGGCCAGCCGGCGAGCGTGCATCTGGCCGACAACAGTGGTGGGGACACGAGCAAGCGCATCTGGGCAGATGCGATCCGGTTCGTCTCGTCCACACCGCCTGCGGTCCCTGGCGCGCCGCTCGCGCCCACTGCGGTCGCCGGCAACGGACAGGCCACCATCTCGTGGTCGCCCGGCACCTCCGGCGCATCACCCACCACCACCTACACCGTGACGGCGTCTCCCGGCGGATCGACCGTCTCCGTGGCGGCACCGACCACAACGGTGACGATGACCGGCCTGGTCAACGGCACGGCATACACCTTCACGGTCACGGCGAGCAACGCCGGGGGGACCGGACCAGCGTCTGCTGCCACCACTGCGGTGATGCCCGGTCTCGCCGGTGGGGTCACATCGGTGGATCCGGTCCGAGTGCTCGACACTCGTTTCGGTGCTCCCGCCAACCCTGGCTTGGTCACGGCGATCCCAGCAGGAGGAAATCTCCGTCTGCGGCTGGTCGGTGCCGGGTCGCCGGTGCCGTCCACGGCGACCGCGGTCCTGGCGAATGTCACGGCCGTTGCCGGCAACAGCCCGGGTTATCTCGCGGTGGCGGGCTCGCCCAGTTCACTGGTCAACTGGGTGTCCGGTGCGGTGGTCGCCAACCTGTCGACCGTGCCGGTGGCGACCGACGGGACGGTCACCTTGACCAACGGTGGCACCTCGCCGGTCCATGTCGTCCTCGACGTCCAGGGGTGGATCGCCCCCCAGGTCTCGACCCGGCTGTCCCCGATTGCTGCGGTCCGCCTCATGGACAGCCGCGTGGGCACCAGTCCGAACCCTCGCGCGACCGCCCTCGGTCCGGGTGAGAGTGTGGAGGTCAAGGTCAGCGGTTCCAGCGTGCCGGCGGGAGCGCAGGCCGCCCTCCTGCGGGTCACGGCAACTGACCCACGGGCCGCCGGTTACCTGAGTGTGAGTCCGTCAGGCGCCGGTTCGACATCGGTCGTGAACTTCCTCGCCGGGGACACGGTGGGTAACACCATGGTGGCCAACCTCACGACCTCGGGCACCGTTCGCCTCACCAACGGCTCGACGGGGACCACCCATGTCGTCGTCGACGTCCAGGGGTGGACCGGCCCAACGGCAGCCCAGCTCTACCGCGCGACACCGCAGGCCAGGTTGGTCGACACCCGCTTCGGGACGACCACCAATCCGGGCGCCGCGATCCTCGGCCCTGGTGAGGTGCGCACCTTCCGCGTCGCGGGCGCCCCCGGCTCCCCGGTGCCCATGGGTGTCAGCCTGCTCGCGGTCAACGTGACGATCACCAATGGGACCCGGCCCGGTTGGGTGGCGATCGCCGCCTCGGGTACACCGGGCATTCCGTTGGTCAACTACGTCGCCAACGAGGCCAGAGCGGGTTTCGGCACGGTGGATGTCGCCGCCGATGGCACGGTGCGCATCCGCAACGAGTCCACCGGAAGCGTGCACGTCGTCCTCGACGTCCATGGGTACGGCACGACGACTCCCTGATCCGTCCATCACGCGGGGCGGCATCGGACGGTTCCGATCCATCCCCTAGAGTGGGTTGCGCCAGACATCCTTTAACGACCCGTCCAGTGAGGCGGGGAAGGAGGTCAGAACGCGTATGCCGCGTGAAGACTCACCCGGCGAGGGTCGCGTCGTCCTCTCGGACGCCGACATCGCCCGCGTACTCAAGCGCATCGCCCACGAGATCCTCGAGGCCAACAAGGGCGCCTCGGATCTGGTCCTGTTGGGCATCCCGTCTCGGGGCGTGCTCCTCGCGCAGCGCCTCGCCGCGATCATCGCCGAGGTCGAGGGAACGGCCGTGCCCACCGGGGCACTCGACATCACGATGTACCGCGATGACCTGCGCAAGCAGCCCACTCGCACGCCGATGCCCACCTCCATCCCGGGCGGCACGGTCGACGCTCGGGTCGTCGTTCTCGTCGATGACGTCCTCTACTCCGGCCGCACGGTGCGCGCGGCGCTCGACGCGCTCGGCGACTACGGGCGACCGCGGGCCGTGCGTCTGGCGGTCCTCGTCGACCGGGGTCACCGTGAGTTGCCGATCCGCGCCGACCACGTCGGCAAGAACCTCCCGACGTCCCATTCGGAGAAGGTGCGCGTGCGGCTTCTCGGCCATGACGACCACGAGTCCGTGACGATCGCCGGGGGAGAGCCGTGAGCGACAGCACCGCGTCCGCCACGGCCACCATGCCGCGCCACCTGCTCTCGATCGCCGACCTCGACGCCGACCTGATCCGGACCCTGCTCGACACCGCCACCCAGATGCAGGACGTGCAGCGCCGCGAGGTCAAGAAGATCCCGACTCTGCGCGGCCGCACCGTCATCAACCTCTTCTTCGAGGACTCGACCCGCACCCGCTCCAGCTTCGAGATCGCCGGCAAGTGGATGAGCGCCGACACGATCAACATCACCGGCAAGGGTTCGTCCACGAGCAAGGGCGAATCACTGCGTGACACCGTCATGACGATCGACGCGATGGGAGTCGATGCCCTGGTCATGCGCCACAGTGCGTCAGGCGCTGCTCACCAGGTCGCCGGCTGGGTGGACGCGCACGTCATCAATGCCGGCGACGGAACCCACGAACACCCCACGCAGGCGCTCCTCGACGCCTACACGATGGAACAGCGCATCGGCGGTCTCGCCGGCAAGCACGTCGTCATCGTCGGGGACCTCACGCACTCGCGGGTCTTCCGCTCGAACGTCCTCTCGCTGCGGATGCTCGGGGCCGACGTCACCGTGGTCGCCCCGGTCACCCTGATGCCGAGCGGGATCAGGGCGTGGTCGGAGGCGGACGGCTTCGCCCTCTCGAACGACCTGGACCCGATCCTCACCGGCGACCGTGGCGTCGATGCGCTCATGATGCTGCGCGTCCAGAAGGAACGCATGAGCGGCGGCTACTTCCCGACGGCTCGTGAGTACACCGTGGGGTATGGCCTCACCCGGCCGCGCCTGCAACGCCTGGTCGCCGACCACCCAGACGTCGTCATCTGCCACCCCGGCCCGATGAACCGCGGTCTCGAGATCAGTGCCGATGCTGCGGATGCCGCCCAGAGCCTCATCCTCGACCAGGTCGCTGCCGGCGTGGCGGTGCGCATGAGCGTCCTCTACCACCTGCTTGCCGGTGCGGAAGGCGGTGCGGCATGACCGACCGAAAGCTCACTATTGGTGAGAAATTGTCGCCGGGGCCCGGAGTGAGGTCCCTTGTCATCACCGGCGCCAGGATCGTTGCGTCGGCGGTTTCCGTCGCTACAGCGACGGAAACCGCCGACGCAAGGGTCGCAGATGTCGTCATTGTCGATGGCGTCGTCACCGACCTGACCGCCTCGGAGGCGCCGAGCGATGCGCAGGTCATCGACGCCGATGGGCTGATCCTGCTGCCCGGTTTCGTCGATCTGCACACCCACCTGCGGGAGCCGGGGCGAGAGGATGCCGAGACAATCTGTTCCGGTTCGCGGGCGGCCGCGGTCGGGGGATACACGGCAATCCTCGCGATGGCCAACACGACCCCGGTCACGGACACGGCCGAGGCCGCCGAGCGGATCCTCGATCTCGGGCGCGCCTGTGGACTTGTCGACGTCCAGCCCATCGGTGCGGTCACCCACGACCTTGCCGGCGGGCAACTTGCCGAGCTCGGCCTCATGCACCGCTCTCGAGCGCGAGTCAACGTCTTCTCCGACGACGGCCGGTGCGTCGCCGACGCCCGGGTCATGCGGCGCGCGCTGGAGTACATCCGATCGTTCGGCGGTGTCGTCTCGCAGCACAGCCAGGACCCCGCCCTCGCGGGTCCGAACGCCTGCTGCCACGAGGGGGAACTCTCCGGTCGCCTCGGACTGCCCGGGTGGCCGGCCGTGGCCGAGTCGGTGATCATCGCGCGCGATGTCCAACTCGCCAGGCACACCGGTAGCAGAGTCCACGTCGCCCACGTGAGTACGGCCGAGGGTGTGGACGTGATCCGCTGGGCCAAGGCCCAGGGCATCGCGGTGACGGCGGAGGTGACCCCCCACCACCTCGCGCTCACGACCGAGCGACTCGCGGCCTACGACCCCGTCTTCAAGGTCAACCCGCCGCTGCGCCCGATCGAGGACGTCCAGGCCGTTCGCTCCGCACTGGCGGACGGCACGATCGACGCCGTCGCGACCGACCACGCGCCCCATGCCCGTCACGACAAGGAACACGCCTTCGAGGACGCCGCCTTCGGGATGCTGGGCCTGGAAACGGCGTTGTCCGTCGTTGCTTCCGTCATGGTCGAGGGCGGTCTCTTTGGGTGGAGCGACCTCGCCCGTGTCATGTCGAGCGCCCCCGCCGGCATTGCCGGCCTGGCCGACCACGGACGCCCGATCGTGCCGGGGGAGCCGGCCAACTTGGTGCTCGTCGACCCGGCGGCGGCCATCACCGTGGATGGCAGCAGCTCGCAGTCGCTGTCCCGCAACAACCCTTGGCACGGCGAGCAGTTCCGTGCCGCCGTTCACACGACCATCCTGCGCGGTCGCGTGACCGCTGCCGAAGGAGCACCTGCAGCATGCTGAGCAGCCGCGAACCCGCCATCCTGATCCTCGAGGACGGCCGCACCTTCACCGGTCGTGCCTACGGCCGGGTCGGCACGACCGTGGGGGAGGCCGTCTTCTCCACCGGCATGACCGGCTACCAGGAGACCCTCACCGACCCGAGTTACCACCGCCAGGTCGTCGTCATGACCGCCCCGCACGTCGGCAACACCGGCTGGAACGACGAGGACGACGAGTCCTCGCGCATCTGGGTCGCCGGCTATGTCGTGCGCGACCCCGCCGTGCGACCCTCCAACTGGCGCTCCCGCCGCAGCCTGGAGTCCGAGCTCGACCGCCAAGGAGTCGTCGGGATCAGTGATCTCGACACCCGAGCACTGACCCGGCACCTGCGCGAGCGCGGGGCGATGCGGGCGGGGATCTTCTCCGGCCCGGCCGCCGGTATGCCGCGGGAGCAGCTTCTCGCGCAGGTCACCGGTGCGCCGCAGATGGCCGGGGCAGCGCTCGCCGCCGAGGTGGCGACCAAGGAGGCCTACGTCGTGCCGGCGGTGGGGGAGAGGCGTTTCACGGTCGCCGCTCTCGACCTCGGCATCAAGGCGATGACGCCGGAACTGATGGCTCAGCGAGGTATCGAAGTGCACGTGCTGCCCGCGACGGCGAGCGTTGAGCAGGTCCGCGAGGTCCGTCCCGACGGCGTTTTCTTCTCCAATGGGCCAGGTGACCCCGCCACCGCGGACCACGAGGTCGAGTTGTTGAAAGCCGTTCTGGGAGAGGGTATTCCCTACTTCGGCATCTGCTTCGGAAACCAGATCTTCGGACGGGCGCTGGGCTTTGGCACCTACAAGCTCAAGTACGGCCACCGCGGCATCAACCAGCCGGTGATGGACCGCACGACCGGCAAGGTCGAGGTGACCGCGCACAACCACGGCTTCGCCGTCGATGCCCCCCTCGACGCCGACACCGAGACGCCCTTCGGATGGGCTCGGGTCAGCCACGTCTGCCTCAACGACGACGTCGTCGAGGGACTCGAACTGCGAACTCCCGAGGGCGAACTCACGGCGTTTTCGGTGCAGTACCACCCGGAGGCCGCAGCGGGGCCGCACGACGCGGCATACCTCTTCGATCGCTTTGTCTCCCTGCTGGAAGGTTCCAAGTAATGCCGAAGAGAGACGACATCAAGAGCGTCCTCGTCATCGGGTCCGGGCCGATCGTGATCGGCCAGGCCTGCGAGTTCGACTACTCCGGCACCCAGGCCTGCCGCGTGCTCCGCGAGGAGGGCATCCGCGTCATCCTCGTCAACTCCAACCCGGCGACGATCATGACCGACCCGGAGTTCGCCGACGCGACCTATGTCGAGCCGATCACGCCCGAGATCGTCGAGAAGATCATCGCCAAGGAGCGCCCCGATGCGGTCCTGGCAACCCTCGGCGGCCAGACCGCGCTCAACTGCGCCATGGCCCTGCACGAGCGGGGGATCCTCGAGAAGTACGACTGCCCCCTCATCGGGGCCAAGGTCGAGGCGATCCAACTCGGCGAGGACCGGGAGAAGTTCAAGGGCGTCGTCGAGCGCTGCGGTGCCGAGTCGGCGCGCTCGGTCATCTGCCACACCATGGACGAATGCCTCGCGGCGGCCGAGGACCTCAACTACCCCGTCGTCGTCCGCCCTTCCTTCACGATGGGTGGGCTCGGCTCGGGCTTCGCCTACGACGAGACCGACCTGCGCCGGATTGCCGGTCAGGGCCTGCAGTACTCCCCGACGACCGAGGTGCTGCTCGAGGAGTCGATCCTGGGCTGGAAGGAGTACGAACTCGAGGTCATGCGCGACCACGCCGACAACGTGGTCGTCGTCTGCTCGATCGAGAACCTCGACCCGATGGGGGTCCACACGGGTGACTCGATCACCGTCGCCCCGGCCCTGACCCTGACCGACCGTGAGTACCAACGGTTGCGCGACATCGGCATCGCCGTGATCCGCGAGGTGGGTGTCGACACCGGCGGCTGCAACATCCAGTTCGCCGTCAACCCGCGCGACGGCCGCATCATCGTCATCGAGATGAACCCGCGGGTGTCCCGCTCCAGTGCCCTGGCGTCCAAGGCAACTGGCTTCCCGATTGCCAAAATCGCCGCGAAGATGGCCATCGGCTACACCCTCGACGAGGTCCCCAACGACATCACCCAGGAGACGCCGGCGAGCTTCGAGCCCACCCTCGACTACGTCGTTGTCAAGGTGCCCCGCTTCGCCTTCGAGAAGTTCCCGGCCGCGGACGACACGCTCACGACGACGATGAAGTCGGTCGGTGAGGCGATGGCCATCGGTCGCAACTTCACCGAAGCCCTCCAGAAGGCCCTGCGTTCCATCGAGCGCAAGGATTCCTCCTTCCACTGGCGCGGGGACCGCCCGAGTCCGGCCGCCGCTCGTGAGTTGCTCGCCATCGCCAAGCGCCCCACCGATGGCCGACTCCTCACCGTCCAGCAGTCCATGCGTGGTGGGCTCTCGGTGGCCGAGGTCCACGAGGTCACCGGCATCGATCCGTGGTTCCTTGACCAGATCGAGATCCTCAACGACCTCGCCGACAGCCTGAGGCACGCCGATCGCCTCGGCCCGGACCTGCTCCGCCTGGCCAAGCGACATGGGTTCTCCGACCAGCAGATCGGCGAGCTGCGCGGCATACCCGAAGCCGTCGTGCGGGGGGTGCGCCACGCGCTCGGCGTGCGCCCGGTCTTCAAGACTGTGGACACCTGCGCTGCTGAGTTCGCCGCACGCACCCCGTATCACTACAGCTCCTACGACGAGGAGACAGAGGTCGCCCCGCGGGAGCGGCCGGCCGTCCTCATCCTCGGTTCGGGGCCGAACCGGATCGGTCAGGGCGTCGAGTTCGACTACTCCTGCGTCCACGCCTCCTTCGCCCTCCGGGACGCGGGCTACGACACGGTCATGGTCAACTGCAACCCGGAGACGGTGTCGACGGACTACGACACGAGCAGCCGTCTCTACTTCGAGCCGCTCACCCTAGAGGACGTGCTCGAGGTGTATGCCGCGGAGCTGGCTGCCGGTCCCATCGCCGGCGTCATCGTCCAACTCGGCGGCCAGACGCCGCTCGGTCTGGCCATGGCCCTCAAGGACGAGGGCGTGCCGATCGTCGGGACCAGCCCTGAGGCCATCGACCTCGCCGAGGACCGCGGAGCCTTCGGTCGAGTGCTTGCCGAGGCCGATCTGCCCGCGCCCAAGCACGGAACCGCCTACAGCGTCGACGAGGCGCTCGAGGTGGCGCGGGGCATCGGTTATCCGGTCCTCGTGCGGCCCTCCTACGTCCTGGGCGGACGAGGGATGGAGATCGTCTACGACGACGACACCCTCGTCACCTATGTCGAGCGCGCCACCACGGCCAGTCCGGAGCACCCGGTGCTCGTCGACCGCTTCCTTGACGATGCGGTCGAGATCGACGTCGACGTCCTCTATGACGGCGTCGACATGTATCTCGGTGGGGTCATGGAGCACATCGAGGAGGCCGGGATTCACTCCGGCGACTCGGCCTGTGCCCTGCCGCCGGCCACGCTCGGGGACGCCGAGATCGAGCGGGTGCGTGAGTCCGCCCGCAAGCTCGCCGAGGGGATCGGTGTGCGCGGGCTGATGAACGTCCAGTTCGCCCTGGCCCAGGACATCCTCTACGTCCTCGAGGCCAATCCGCGCGCCTCGCGCACTGTGCCCTTCGTGGCCAAGGCCACCGGAGTCGCGCTGGCCGCGGCGGCGTCCCGGATCATGCTCGGCGCCAGCATCCAGGAACTCCGGGATGAAGGGATCCTTCCGGTCGAGGGCGACGGGGGCACACTGCCCGCGCACGCACCGATGTCGGTCAAGGAGGCCGTGTTGCCCTTCCACCGCTTCCGCCGCGCCGACGGCGCGCCGGTCGACAGCCTGCTCGGTCCGGAGATGCGCTCGACCGGTGAGGTCATGGGCATCGACAAGAACTTCGGGCTCGCCTTCGCCAAGAGCCAGCTCGCGGCCTACGGCGGACTGCCGGAGTCGGGCACGGTCTTCGTGTCTGTCGCCAATCGCGACAAGCGCGCCATGCTCTTCCCGGTGAGTCGGCTCGTCGACCTCGGCTTCGAGATCGTCGCCACGACCGGGACGGCAGATGTGCTGCGCCGCAACGGAATCGATGTCAGTGTGGTGCGCAAGATCACGGAGCGAAGTGAGGGGGCGAGCGGTGAGGAACGCACCATCGCCGACCTCGTCCTCGCCGGGGAGATCGCGATGATCATCAACACCCCCACCGGTCAGTCGGCCCGAGCCGACGGCTATGCGATCCGCGCCGCGGCCAACACCGCCGACGTCACGCTCATCACGACGGTCCAGGAGTTCGCCGCCGCAGTGCAGGCGATCGACTCGATGCGCAAGACCGACCTGACGGTCACCTCCCTCCAGGAGCACGCCGCTGCGCTCGACCTGCTCGGTCGGGGACGCGAGAAGGCCGGGGCGGGCGCGTGAGCGACGTCGTGCAGGTCGCCGGCGAGGTCATCGCGACCCGCCGGGTCGGCGCCTATCAACACCTGACGATCGTGGCGCCCGGAGTCGCGGAGGCCGCGCGGCCCGGCCAGTTCGTCGCGCTTGCCGTGGGCGGACCGACGTCGGCCAACCTGCTCCGACGCTGCTTCTCGCTCCACAAGGTGAGTCCCAGCGGCGCCTACGGAGGAACCCTCGACGTCGTCATCGCCGCCAAGGGTCCGGGGACCCAGTGGTTGGCCGGGTTGCGAGCCCACGACAAGGTCGACGTCGTCGCCCCGCTCGGGCGTCCCTTTCCCATCCCGACCGAGCCGGTGGCCTGTGTCCTCGTGGGTGGCGGCTACGGCTCGGCACCTCTCTTCTGGCTCGCCGACGTGCTGCGGGAGCGCGGCTGCCACGTCGAGATGGTCCTCGGCGCGGCCTCCGAGGACCGGCTCTTCGGGGTGGTCGAGGCGCGCCGCAGCGCGGACGGCGTCACCGTGACCACCGACGACGGCAGCGCTGGGCGCCGTGGTTGGGTCTCCGACGTCCTCCCCGAAGTCATCACGCGCGCGTCGGCGGCGGTTGTTTACGGCTGTGGCCCGATGGGGATGTTGCGCTCGATCACCGAGGTCGCGACCGCCCACGGTGCGGTCGCCCAGGTCGCCGTCGAGGAGTCGATGGCGTGCGGCGTCGGGGTCTGCATGACCTGTGTCATGCCGGTCCGGGGCAAGGACGGCTCGACGCGGATGGTCCGCTCCTGCGTCGAGGGTCCTGTCTTCCGCGGCGACCGGATCCGATGGGAAGCCTTCACCGAGGGCGTATGCCGCGTGCCCGCCGATACCGTCGGCGCGCCCCGGGCAGGAGGGCATTGACATGGCGGACCTGACCACGCGCCTGGGGACGCTGACCCTGCCCAACCCCGTGATGACGGCCAGTGGCTGCGCCGCCAACGGACGCGAGTTGCACCGCTTCTTCGATGTCTCCGATTTGGGCGCCTTCGTCACCAAGACAGTCATGGCCGACCCGCGCTCGGGGCGCCCGACGCCCCGGATGGCCGAGACCCCGAGCGGGATGCTCAACTCGATCGGCCTGCAGGGACCCGGCATTGGTGCCTTCCTCGACAAGGACCTCACCTGGCTGAAATCGGTCGGGGCGAGGGTCCTGGTGTCGATCGCCGGCAACACCGCCGTCGAGTTCGCCCAGGTCGCCCGAGACCTGGTGGCGCACCCCGCCTTCGACGCGGTCGTCGGCGTCGAAGTCAACATTTCGTGCCCCAATGTCGCCAACCGCGGTCTGGTCTTCGCCTGTGACCCGATGTCCTCGGCCAAGGTCGTCTCGCTGGTGCGAGAAGAACTCCCGCGTGACTTCCCGATGTTCGCCAAGCTCACCCCCGATGTCACCGACATCGTCGCCATCGCCGACGCCGCCGTGCGGGCCGGCGCGGGCGGGCTCACGATGATCAACACCCTGCTCGGCATCGCGATCGACACCGATCGGATGCGCCCTCAACTCGCCGCAGTCACCGGTGGCCTGAGTGGCCCGGCCGTGCGGCCGGTCGCGGTCCGCGCGATCTGGCAGTGCACCGCGGCGATGCGCGAGAACCGCATCGACGCGGTCCCGATCATCGGCGTCGGGGGAGTGCGCAGCGGCCTGGACGCGCTCGAGCTCCTCGCCGCGGGAGCGTCCGCCGTGCAGGTGGGAACGGCGACCTTCAACGATCCGTCTGCCCCCCGCCGGGTCCTGACCGAACTCGAATCCGCTCTCGACGAGCGCGGATTCAACTCCCTGACCGATGTGGTGGGCCTGGCCCACGACCGAAAGGTGACCCTGTGACGACGCCCGGCCCCGCGGCATACCGACCCTTCGGCGTGCGACTGCGGGAGGCGATGGCGACCCACGGGCCGCTCTGCGCCGGGGTCGATCCCCACCGCGGGCTGGTCGAGTCGTGGGGACTGGCCTACGACCTGTCCGGACTCGAACGCTTTGCCATGACGTGCGTCGAGGCCTTTGCAGGCGACGTGGCCAGCGTCAAGCCGCAGTCGGCCTTCTTCGAGGTCTTCGGCGCGCGTGGGGTGGCGGTCCTGGAGCGCGCCGTCGATGCGTTCACGGAGGCGGGGACGATCGTCATCCTCGACGCCAAGCGCGGTGACATCGGGTCCACGATGGACGCCTACGCCGAGGCCTTCCTGGGCAAGGACGCCCCCAGCCCGGCCGATGCCGTGACGGTGAGCCCCTACCTGGGCTATGGGTCGCTGCGGCCCGCGATCGACCTCGCCGGGCACACTGGGCGCGGAGTCTTCGTGCTGGCCCTCACGTCCAATCCCGAGGGGCCGTCGGTCCAGCACGCCCAGCGCAACGGCATCAGCGTGGCCAGGGCCATCGTCGAGGGTGCCGCTGCCGACAACGCCGAGGCGGCGTCGCGAGGCGAGATGGGACACGTCGGGCTCGTCGTCGGCGCAACCATCGGCTCGGCCCTGGCCGACCTCGGCATCGACCTCGCGGCGAGTGCAGCCCCCATCTTGGCTCCTGGCCTGGGCGCGCAGGGGGCCACCCCGGCCGACCTCAGGGCGGTCTTCGGTGCCGCCCTGCCGCAGGTGCTGCCCAATGCCTCCCGCAGCATCCTGGCTACCGGGCCGGACGTGAGCGCCCTGCGTGCTGCCGCCCGAGAGGAATCCGAACGCCTCGCCGAGATGCTCGCTTCCTGATCGTCGTCATGGGCGGTCACCCTGAAGGGTGGGGCATGGCTATAGTCCGAAGTGAGCCCCTCGGGGCACTTCATCGACACCGACAGCACCCGAAGGACGAAGACACGTGGCCCTTCCCCCACTGACGCCCGAGCAACGAGCAGAGGCACTGCAGAAGGCAGCGGCCGCGCGCCGTGAGCGGGCCGCCGTCAAGAACCGCCTCAAGTACGCCCAGGGAGACCTCGGCGAGGTCATCGCGGCCGGTCGGACCAACGAGGTCGTCGGGAAGATGCGCGTGTCCGCCCTGCTGGAGTCGATGCCCGGGGTCGGGCCGGTCAAGGCCGCCCAGATCATGGAGGAGGTCGGCATCAGCGCGAGTCGTCGCGTGAGGGGCCTGGGGCAGAACCAGGTCGCGGCACTGCTCGCGCGCTTCACCGCCTGATGCCGAGATCCGACCGTCCCCGGCTGACGGTCCTCGCCGGCCCGACGGCCGTCGGCAAGGGCACCGTCGCGGCCTACATCCGTGAGCACCACCCCGAGGTCTGGCTGAGCATCTCGGCCACGACTCGCCCCCCACGGCCGGGGGAGATCGACGGCGTGCACTACTTCTTCGTTTCCGATGAAGCCTTCGATGCCATGGTGGCCCGCGGCGAAATGCTCGAGTGGGCCGTTGTGCACGGCCGTGCCAAGTACGGCACCCCGAGGGGACCGGTGGACGCGGCCCTGGCCGCCGGGCGGCCCACTCTGCTCGAGATCGACCTGCAGGGTGCACGCCAAGTACGAGAGTCGGCGCCGGACGCCTTCTTCGTCTTCCTCAGCCCTCCGAGCTGGGACGAACTGGTGCGGCGGCTCGTGGGTCGCGGCACCGAGAGTGCCGAGGAACGTCGGGCCCGACTGTCGACGGCCCGGGTCGAACTGGCATCGGTCACCGAGTTCGACGCCACCATCGTCAACGATGATGTGCAGCGCGCTGCCGAGGAACTCGTATCATGGATGAGATCCACCCCCGACGGAAAGCAGCGTTGACGCATGTCCGGAACCAAGGCCAACCCCATCGGCATCACCAACCCGCCGATCGACGAACTCCTCGAGAAGGCCGACTCCAAGTACGCGCTCGTGCTCTACTCGGCCAAGCGTGCACGGCAGATCAACGCCTACTACAGCCAGCTCCAGGAGGGCCTGCTCGAGTATGTCGGCCCGCTCGTCGAGTCCGAGATGCACGAGAAGCCGTTGTCGATCTCGCTGCGTGAGATCAACAACGACCTGTTGACGATCGAGCCCATCGAGGAGTGAGGTGAAGGTCGTCCTCGGTGTGGCCGGCGGTATTGCTGCCTACAAGGCGGCCTCGCTGCTGCGCCTGTTCACCGAGGCCGGCCACGACCTGACGGTCGTCCCCACGGCCTCGGCCCTGCACTTCGTGGGCGAGGCCACCTGGTCGGCATTGTCCGGCAAGCCGGTCCACACCGACGTCTGGTCCGACATCACGGACGTTCCGCACGTCCGCATCGGGCAACAGGCCGACCTGGTGATCGTCGCCCCTGCGACCGCCGACCTGCTCGCGCGAGCTGCCTCCGGTCAGGCCGACGACCTGCTCACCAACGTTCTCCTCACGGCCCGGTGCCCGATCGTCATGGCGCCGGCCATGCACACCGAGATGTGGGAGCACCCGGCCACGCAGGCCAACGTCGCGACCCTCTCCGAGCGGGGCGTCCACATCGTCCCGCCGGCCTCCGGTCGGCTCACCGGCAAGGACACCGGGCCCGGTCGGCTCCCCGAGCCCGAGGAGTTGTATGCCGTGTGCGCGCGGCTCCTCGAGCATCCCCGGGCCGTGGCCGCCACGGCACCGGTCACCGAGGTCATCGCGACGCGCGGCCCACTGCGTGGTCGGCACGTGGTCGTCTCGGCGGGCGGCACCCGCGAGCCCTTGGACCCGGTGCGTTTCCTGGGCAACAGGTCATCCGGCAAGCAGGGGTATGCCGTGGCGGCAGCCGCCGCGGCGCGCGGCGCACGGGTCACTCTGGTGACCACGGCCGACCTCCAGTTGCCAACCGGCGTCGAGGCGGTGCGAGTCGAGACCGCCCAGCAACTGCGGGCGGCGATGCTCGAGCACTTCGACAGCGCCGACGTCATTGTCATGGCGGCTGCCGTCGCCGACTTTCGACCGGCTGACTACGTCGACACCAAGATCAAGAAGGGGATGGCGCCCGGCGACGACTCGGCCCCAGAGATCCGATTGGTCCGCAACCCCGACATCCTCGCCGAGCTGGTGCGCCACCGCGGAGATGCTGCGGGCCCGGTGATCGTGGGTTTTGCTGCGGAGACGGGTGACGCGAGGGCCTCCGTGCTCGAGCACGGCCGCGCCAAACTGGAGCGCAAGGGCTGTGACGTCCTGGTCGTCAACGAGGTCGGGTCGGACAAGACCTTCGGGAAGGACGAGAACACCGTCCACCTGCTGCTTCAGGGCAGCTCTCGCGTCGAAGATGTCGGGCCCGCTGACAAGCGAGTCATCGCCGACGCCATCTGGGACCTCGTCGAGACGTTGGTCTGAGCCCCGGGTCACTGCGCTGGACTCGCGCCCGGGTCACGGCGCCCGGGACGGTAGATTGATCGTGGCTGCCGCCGCGACCCCGATGGTCGGCCCGAAACCCTAGATGCAAGGAGCCACAGCGTGTCCGCACGCCTATTCACGTCAGAGTCCGTCACCGAGGGCCACCCCGACAAGATCTGCGACCAGATCTCCGATGGCATCCTGGACGCGATGCTTGCTCAGGACCCGCGCTCGCGCGTGGCCGTGGAGACGATGGTGACCACCGGTTTGGTGCACGTGGCTGGCGAGGTCACCACCGAGGCCTACGTGGAGATCCCGAAGATCGTCCGGGACACCGTCCTGCGGATCGGCTACGACTCCTCGACCAAGGGCTTCGACGGGGCGTCGTGTGGGGTGGAGGTCTCCATCGGTCAGCAGAGCCCGGACATTGCCCAGGGCGTCGACACGGCCTTCGAGAACCGCACCGGTGGCGTCGACCCGAAGGACAAGCAGGGAGCTGGCGACCAGGGCCTGATGTTCGGGTATGCCTGCGATGACACCGCCGAGCTCATGCCGCTCCCGATCTTCCTCGCCCACCGCCTCGCGGAGCGGCTCACCCAGGTGCGCAAGAGCGATCAGGTCGCCTACCTGCGCCCGGACGGCAAGACCCAGGTCACGATCGCCTACGACGGGGCCAAGGCAGTGGCTCTCGACACGGTCGTCATCTCGTCCCAGCATGCTGACGGCATCTCGCTCGACGGACTGCTCGCCCCCGACCTGCGCGAACAGGTCATCGAGCCGGTGCTGGCCGAACTCAAGGACGCGGGGTCCGACCTCGACATCTCGAACTACCGCACCCTGATCAACCCGACCGGCAACTTCGTCATCGGCGGCCCGATGGGTGACGCGGGCCTCACCGGGCGCAAGATCATCGTCGACACCTACGGCGGCATGGCCCGTCACGGTGGCGGTGCGTTCTCCGGCAAGGACCCGTCGAAGGTCGACCGGTCGGCGGCCTATGCAACCCGGTGGGTGGCCAAGAACGTCGTGGCCGCCGGCCTGGCCAGTCGCTGTGAGGTCCAGGTCGCCTACGCCATCGGCAAGGCCCAGCCGGTCGGTCTCTACGTCGAGACCTTCGGCACCGAGACCGTCGACGTCGACAAGATCCAGAGCGCCATCACCCGGGTTTTCGACCTGCGCCCGGCCGCCATCCTCGAGGACCTCGATCTCCTGCGCCCGATCTACTCCCCGACCGCGGCCTACGGTCACTTCGGCCGGACCAGCGCCAAGGGCATCGAGAACGCCTTCACCTGGGAGCAGACCAACCGCGTGGAGGAGCTGCAGGCGGCCGTCCGCGGCTGATCCTTCGCGCTGGTCGATCGACGGCCCCGACGCCCGGCGTCGGGGCCGTCGGCTATGTTCGCGGCCATGGCGGACGGTCCGGGTGAGGAGCAGCTGAGCCTGCTCCCGACCGCTCGTCGCAAGACCGCACCCGGGGTGGCCGCCCATGACCCGGTGGCCACCATCCAGGTCGACACCGGTCTGCCGCACCTCGACCGCCCCTTCGACTACGTCGTGCCCGCCGACCTCGATGAGCAGGTCCGGCCCGGCGTGCGGGTCAAGGTCCGGTTCTCCGGTCGCGACCTCGACGGTTTCGTCCTGGCCCGGGGACCGCAGACCGACTTCACCGGGCGCTTGGTGCCGATCCGCAGGGTCGTCTCCGCCGAGCCCGTGCTCTCGGCCACCCTCCTGGCGGTATGCCGTGAGGTCGCGCGGCGCAGCGCCGGCACCCTGGGTGACGTCCTGCGCCTGGCCATCCCGCCCCGGCATGCCGCGGCCGAGAAGGCGCTGCCAGCCCAACCTCCTGGCGTCCCCGAATCGGACCTGGTGGCGCCACCGGTCGCGGACGGTGGCTGGGCGGCATACCGGGGGGGAGCAGCGCTCCTGTCCCGATTGGAGGCCGGGGAGTCCCCGTCCGCCAGCGTCGTCGTCGCTCCGGGGACAGCCGCGGCCGACCGGTGGCCAGCGCTGCTGCTCGATGCCGCGCTCGCGACACTCGCTTCTGGCCGTGGCGCGATCCTCGTCGTCCCGGATGCCCGCGACTGCGACGCTCTCGAGGCGGAGGTCGTCGGCCGGCTGGGCAAGGGATTCGCTGTCCGATTGACGGCGGACCAGGGGCCGCAGGCGCGATACACCGCCTGGCTGAAGGTGTTACGCGGCCACACCCGACTCGTGATCGGCACCCGCGCCGCGGTGCATGCGCCGATGGCGGACCTGGGCCTGATCGCCTGGTGGGACGACGGCGACCACTCCCACGTCGAGCCGCGCGCGCCGTATGCCCACGTCCGCACCGTCGCCCTCGTCCGGGCTGACATCGAGGGACCTGCGCTGATCGCTGCCGGGCATGCGCGATCCGCTGCGGTCCAGCAACTAGTCGAGGGCGGTGTCCTCAAGCACTTGGCGACATCAGCGTCGACCGTTCGCGACCGGGCGCCGCTGGTGCGCGTGGCCGGAGAGGGCAAGGACCTCGACCGGGACCCGGCCGCGGGGCGAGTGCGGGTGACGAGCATGGCCTGGGAGGCCGTGCGCGACGGACTGACCAGCGGTCCCGTGCTCGTGCAGGTCCCGCGGGCGGGCTACATCCCCGCCCTGTCGTGCCGGGACTGCCGCCTACCGGTCCTCTGCACGAGTTGCCATGGCCCGGTCGCCATCCCGACCCGAAGCGGCGCCCCCCAGTGCCGTTGGTGCGGACGACTGGCCAACCAGCCCTCGTGTCCGAACTGCGGCTCGACCCGATTGCGCGCCCGCGCGGTCGGTGCCGACCGGACCGCCGAGGAGCTGGGGCGAGCCTTCCCCGGCATACCCGTGCAGGTGTCCGGGCGTGCGGAGGTGCTCTCCTCGGTGCCTGCGTCACCCCGCCTGGTCATCGCCACCCCGGGCGCCGAACCCTTCGCACCCGGGGGGTATGCCGCGGCCGTCCTCCTCGACGCGTGGTCCCTGCTGGAGCGGCCGGAGTTGGGTGCAGCCGAGGACGCCCTGAGGAGATGGATGACGGCGGCGGCGCTCGTCCGCCGGCGAGGGGAGGGTGGACTGGTGGTGGTCGGCGGTGTGCCCGACCACGTCACGCTGCCCGCCGTCGAGGCCCTGGTGCGATGGGATCCCGCGTGGTTCGCGGCGCGGGAGCTGGCGGATCGGAGGGCGCTGTCGCTGCCGCCGGCTGCCGTGGTCGGCACCGTCACCGGTGTCCATGCGGATGTCGTCGGCGCAACCGCCGGGGCGCCATGGCCCGAGGGAGCGGACGTCCTCGGTCCCGTACCCGTGGGGGAGGGGCGTGAGCGGCTCATCGTCCGGGTGGGACCAGCACTCGACGCTGACCTGGCACGGGTCCTCACCCATGTCAGGGCCCGGTGGGCAGCCCGGCGCGAAGGTGATTCGGTGCAGGTGCGGATGAACCCTGAGGACCCCAGTCGCTGAGTCCGACACCACGCGAATTCTGCTCTGGGAGAGCAGAAATGTTGCCGAGACCTCTAGACATCCGAACGAATGTTCGACGACAATGGACGCATGGAAACAACCGGTCTCAAGGATGGTGCCGCGGCCTTTGTCGCGGCGCTGCGGGCGGAGGCCGGGGCGTGGGATGAGGGCGAGCTGCTCGATGCCTTGACCGTGGTGCAGGAGGTGCGCAACGTCCTCGACGCCGGCGAGGCCGTGCTCCTCGGCGAGGTCGCGCGGACCGAGTCGACGTGGCTCGAGGACGGCACGCTCGGCACGATCAAGCACCCGCTCGGGCATCGCGTCCTGGACGCTCCGGATCTCGTGGCCTCGGTGCTCGGTGTCAGCACCGATGTCGCCACCCATCGAATGTCCGGGACCCTCGACCTGCTCCGGACGCCGGCGCTCGTCGACGAGATGGAGCGTGGCGCGCTCGACGGGTTCCGGGCCCGGGTTGTGGCGGACGAGCTCTCGGATGCGTCACCGGAGGCCGCTGCGATGGTGGTCGAGCATCTTGTCGACCGGGCGACCAAGAGCGGGGGCTGGGTCGAGACGGCCGGGCCCCTGCGCCGACGCGCTGCCGCGGTGCTCGCGCGGATCGACGCCAACGTCATCGCGGAGCGGGAGGAGGCCGAGCGGTCCCGCCGTGGCCTGTACTTCCGCGTCGAGTCGACGCACTTGGACCGGTGGGACGGGACCTTTCCCGTCGAGGACTCCAAACGCATGCAGGAGGCGATCGACGAGAAGGCTCGTCAGATCCACTCCTCCGGCCAGGCCGAGACGCTCGCGCAGGCCCGCGCCGACGCATGCACCCAACTGATCCTGGGCCAGGCGACGGTGACGGTCCACGTCCACACCACGGGATCGTTGCCGAGCGGGACCAACGCGGGTTCGACAGTCCGGCCGGATGCTGCCCTGAGGGGTGAGATCGCCGTGGAGGCCGTCGGTGCCGCGGCCATCGCGAGCCCTGGCACCGCGACCACCGAGCCCGAGCCCGAGCCCGAGCCCGAGCCCGAGCCCGCCGTCATCGAACTGCGAGGCTTCGGGACGACCGGCCCCACCCAGGTGTCGGCCCGATGGCTCCGCGACGCCATGGTTCGCGGTGAGGTCGTGACGGCGACCGAGCTCACCTGCGACCCGACCACGGGAGCCCTGCTCGCCGGCGAGGTGCCCGGCCGGGCCAGCCGCGCCCGCTCGAGTGATGTGGTGACGACCGATGGCGGCGGCGACATCGACTACCGACCACCGGAGGCCCTGCGGCGCCAGGTCCGACTCCGGGACGGCCACTGCCGGTTCCCCGGGTGCAGCCGACCTGCCCGCCAGTGCGACATCGACCATGTCCGACCATGGCCTCTCGGCCCGACCAGCCCGCCCAATCTCATGGTCCTGTGCCGACATCATCACCGGGTCAAGCAGTCGCCCGGCTGGCAGGTCAGGTTGCTCCCGGATGCTCGAGTCGAGTGGACCGACCCGGTCGGTCGCGTCCACGTGACCTGGCCGGTGGACCTCACCGGTGCGACACTGCCGGCCGCCCGGGAACCGTCACCACGACCGGACGTCCTGCCCGGCAGCTGGATCGGGACGGCCGGCGTAGGGCCGGATGAGATGCCGTATGACATCGTCGACCATTCGCCCATGGTCGAATGGCTCGAGCGCCTGCTCGCGGAGGCCGCCGCGGATCCCTCACTCTGCGATCCCGAGCTCGCTGCGGCGTGGTCGGGGAAACCACCGCCGCCCCGGTCGTGGCTCCTCGACGAGCCTTCCTTCTGAGTGGACCACGCGCCCTCCTAGGATGAAGTGACCCCGTCTGTCGGGTCGTGACGCAAGGAGCAGCAATGCGCGTGGTGTTCGCCGGGACGCCCGACGTCGCGCTGCCCTCGCTGCGAGCCCTCGTCGCGTCAGCACATGACGTCGCGGCGGTGGTGACCCGACCCGACGCCCGCGCGGGTCGGGGACGAACGCTCGTCCCCTCGGCCGTGCGGGTTGTCGCCGAGGAACGCGGCATCGAGGTGCTGACGCCGCAGCACCCCCGCGACGAGGACTTCCAGGAGCATCTGCGCGCGCTGGCGCCTGACGTCTGCCCGGTGGTCGCCTATGGCGCTCTGCTGCCGCCGAGTGCCCTCGCGATCCCGGCGCACGGGTGGATCAATCTGCACTTCTCCCTCCTGCCGGCCTGGCGAGGGGCGGCTCCCGTCCAGCGCGCCATCATGGCCGGGGACGCGGTCACCGGCGCCAGCACCTTCCGCATCGAGGCGGGGCTCGACACCGGACCGGTCTTCGGCACGATGACCGAGTCCATCAGGCCGACGGACACCGCCGGTGACCTCCTCGACCGGTTGGCGCAGGCAGGTGCTGGTCTCCTCGTCGCCACGCTGGACGGCATCGAGGACGGCTCCCTCCATCCGCGGCCCCAGCCCGGCGACGGCGTGAGCCTGGCGCCGAAGCTCACCCCGGCGGAGGCCGAGGTCGTCTGGACCCGCCCGGCCTTCGCCATCGACCGGCAGGTCCGTGGGTGCACGCCCGAACCGGGCGCGTGGACCACCTTCCGGGGACAGCGCCTGGGTCTCGGACCGTTGTCCACGGTGGCTCCGGACGTGGCGACCCTGCCGCCCGGGCGCCTGCTCGCCGACAAGAAGTCGGTGCTCGTGGGCAGCGCGAGCGGCCCGGTGCTCCTGGGAAGCGTGCAGCCGCCGGGCAAGAAGCCGATGGCGGCCGCCGACTGGGCACGCGGGGTTCGCATCGATGTCGGTGAGGAGCTCGGCTCGTGACGCGCGGCGACGGCGAGTCCGGATCGGGTGGCCGGCGGAACGATGTCGGGACCGGGAATCGAGGACCCGTGCGATCGGCCACTCGGCCCGCGGAGCGGACCAAGCGGGCCGAGCCGACGCGCTTCGCGGCATACACGCTGCAGCGGGCGGTGGCCGATGGCGCCTACGCCAATCTCGAGCTGCCCCACATCCTCCGGCGCGCCCGCCTGACCGGCCGGGACGCCGCCTTCGCCACCGAGCTCGCCTTCGGGACCTTGCGCAATCGCGCCTTCTACGACGCGGTGATCGGACTGGCGGCCGATCGGGCGGTCACCGCGATCGATGACAAGGTGCTCGACGTGCTGCGCGTGGGCACCCATCAACTGCTGGGGATGCGTGTGCCCGTCCACGCGGCCGTCGACCAGACCGTCGGATTGGCGCGCAGCGTCGCCGGTCACGGGGCCGGGGGCTTCGCGAATGCCGTCCTGCGCCGGGTCAGCGAACGAACGAGTGATCAGTGGCTCGAGGCCGTCGTCGGGGGCCGAGGAGGCGTTCCCGCCCTCGCCCTCGAACACTCCCACCCGGAGTGGATCGTGAGCGCGCTCCAGCAGGCCCTCATCGGTCACGGCGCCGCGACGCCAGCCACTGTCAACGAGCGTCTCGCCGACCTGCTGAGGACCGACAACGACCCGCCGAAGGTCGCGCTCGTCGCCCGACCCGGTCTGTCGTCGGTGGTCGACCTCGTCGATCGTGGTGCGGCGCCGAGCACCACCTCGCCCATCGGCGCTGTGCTCGACTCCGGTGTGCCGGGGGAGATCGACCTGGTCCGTGACGGTCGGGCAGCCGTGCAGGACGTGGGGTCGCAGCTGCTCGCTCTCGCCCTGGCGGCCGCGCCCATCCCCGATGGCCTGCCGGACCGGTGGCTCGACCTGTGTGCCGGACCGGGCGGCAAGGCCAGCGTCCTGGCCGGTCTCGCGACCGACGCCGGCGTCGACCTCGTCGCCAACGAGGTCAGCCCGCACCGCGCCGACCTCGTCCGCCAGACCCTCGCGCCGGCCATCGCGCGCGCCGAGGCAGCGGGGCGGTCCGTGACCGTCCGCACCGGCGACGGCACCGAGATCGGGGCCGATGAGCCCGCGGCATACGCCAAGGTGCTCGTCGACGCACCCTGCACCGGGCTCGGTGCCCTGCGACGCCGACCCGAGGCCAGGTGGCGACGCCAGCCCAGCGATCTCGCGCAACTCGGCCCCCTCCAGCGCGACCTGCTGCGCAGCGCCCTCGATGCGGTCGCCCCCGGCGGAGTGGTCGCCTACACGACGTGCAGCCCGCACCTGGCCGAGACGACGTTCGTCGTGCGTGACGTGCTCAAGGGCCGAGCCGACATCGAGGTCCTCGACGCGCACGCAGCACTGGCCGAGGTCGGCGGGGGAGCCCTCGACATCGCCGGGGAGGGGCCGCACGCCCAGTTGTGGCCCCACCTCAACGGCACGGACGGCATGTTCATGGCCCTGCTGCGGCGCCGATAGGGTTGCGCCCGTGCAGATTTCCCCCTCGATCCTGTCCGCCGACTTCGCCAACCTCGAGTCCGAGCTGCAGGCGATCAGCAACGCCGACTGGGCGCACGTCGACGTCATGGACAACCACTTCGTCCCCAACCTCACGCTCGGCCTGCCCATCGTCGAGGCGCTGCTCAAGGTCTCGCCGATCCCGATCGACTGTCACCTGATGATCGAGGACCCCGACCGGTGGGCACCTCCGTATGCCGAGGCGGGCGCACAGTCGGTGACCTTCCACATCGAGGCCGTCGCCGACCCGGTCCGGACGGCCCGGGCGATCCGAGCGGCAGGAGCCCGCGCCGCCTTCGCCATCAAGCCGGGGACGGACTTCGCGCCCTACGTGGAGCTGCTGCCCGAGGTCGACATGGTGCTCGTCATGACCGTCGAGCCCGGCTTCGGCGGCCAGTCCTTCATGGCCGACCAGATGCCCAAGGTGCGCCGGGTCCGCGAGGCCGTCCGCCGCCATGGTGGGGACATCTGGATCCAGGTCGACGGGGGAGTGTCGGCGAGGACCATCGAGCAGTGCGCCGAGGCCGGCGCCGACGTGTTCGTCGCCGGATCCGCCGTCTATGGAGCCGCCTCGGCGGCGGATGCCGTCGACGATCTGCGCGCCCTCGCCCAGCGCCACCGGCACTGACGGATGCGACTCGACGAGGTCGACAACGTCGCCGACGACGAGCAGTTCAGCGACGGCCTGGCGGCGGGCGAGTCTCTCGCGGACGTCGAGTTCGATGCCTGCACCTTCACGGGTGGGAGCTTCGTCCGGGCCCACCTGGTGCGGGTGACTTTCACCGAGTGCACCTTCGAGGGAGTCGACCTGACGTTGACCGACCTCACCGACTCCCGATTCGTGGGCTGCACGTTCCGCGGCTCGAAGTTGCTCGGCCTGGCCTGGAGCTCGACCCAGTCAGCAACGGTCCTGGACGCCAACCGGTTCGAGGACTGTCGTCTCGACGATGCCTCGTTCACCGGCACCGACCTGACGGGGGCCACGTTCGTCGACTGCCGCCTCCGCGATGCGGACTTCGCCGAGGCCGACCTCCGCCGGGCGACCTTCGAGCGATGCGACCTGTCCGGGGCCCGGTTCGTCGGCGCCGACCTCCGGGACGCCACCATGGCTAACTGTCCCGCCCTGGGCCTCGATCCGCGCGAGACCCGCGTGCGCGGCCTGCGCGTCGACCCCGCCTCATCCGCAGGGCTCCTCGCCCCCTTCGGGGTGACCGTGGCGTGACCGACCACACTCCGGGCCGTCTGTCCGGATGCTGAGCGGGCGGCATACACTCACTCCCACGTGCTCCGGGGTCGGTGCAATTCCGAACCGGTGGTGACAGTCCACGACCCGCTGACAGCCAGTGAGCGGTTGACCCGGTGAAACTCCGGGACCGACGGTGAAAGTCCGGATGGTAGGTAGCACGTACGGCATCGGTATGCCGCGTCGTCGCCCACAAGCGTCGGCGTCGCCGACCGGTGTCGCGCGGTTCCCCGGAGTTCGTCCGTGCACCAACGAACACCGAGGACGAACACCATGATCAGCACTCTCGTCGCCGCGGACGCCGCGAGCGGCAATCTCTTCCAACGGATCATCGACTGGTCCATCCCCATCGGGTCCTACCAACTGCACGTGCTCGAGGTCGTCGGCGTCCTCATCGGCGTCGTGTCCGCGTGGTACGGCATGAAGCGCTGGGTCTGGGCCTGGCCGATCGGCATCAGCGCCAACATCATCCTGTTCTTCGTCTACCTGGGCGCCCTCTTCGGTGCCGACCAACGCATTCCGCTCTTCGGGCAGGCCGGGCGCCAGGTCTTCTTCATCCTCACCAGCATCTACGGCTGGTGGCGATGGAACCAGAGCCGCAAGGCCCGTGGAGCCGAGACGGCCGCCGCGGCCATCACGCCGCGTTGGGCGACGAGCAAGGAGCGGCTGGCGATGGTCGGCGGCTGGCTGCTGGGCACGGTCGTCGTGCACCAGGTCTTCGTCGCGCTCTGGAACGCCGCGCCCAATCCCTACTGGCAGCCGCAGTGGTGGTTCTACTGGTGCGATGCCTGGATCTTCGTCGGGTCCATCATCGCCACCTACGCGATGGCTCGGGGCTGGAACGAGTTCTGGCTGGCCTGGATCGGCGTCGACCTGATCGGTGTCCCGCTCGGCTTCGCGACCGGTTATGTCCCGACCGCCGTGATGTACATCTTCTACGGCATGTTCGTCCTCTACGGCTTCACCCAGTGGGTCAAGGTCACGCGCGCGGCGGCCGCCGCTGGACGCACCCGCGAGGGAGACCTCGTCTCCTCGTAAGGTTGGGGCGTGAAGACGTTCGAGCAGTTGTATGCCGAGTTGAGCGAGAAGGCGGTGTCCCGACCCGAGGGGTCGGGCACCGTCGCCCAGCTCGACGCCGGTGTCCACGCGATCGGCAAGAAGATCGTCGAGGAGGCTGCAGAGGTGTGGATGGCGGCCGAGTACCAATCGGACGCCGACACCGCCGAGGAGATCAGCCAACTGCTCTACCACCTCCAGGTGCTCATGGTCGCCAAAGGGCTGACCCTCGACGACGTCTACGCCCACCTCTGACCCGGACTGACGTGATGTTGCGAATTGCCGTGCCCAACAAGGGTTCCTTGGCCGACTCAGCGGCCGACATGCTGCGCGAGGCGGGCTATCGGACCCGTCGTGACCCCAAGGAACTCGTCGTCACCGACGACGCCGGTGGCGTCGAGTTGTTCTACCTTCGCCCGCGTGACATCGCGGTCTACGTCGGATCAGGCACCATCGACTGCGGGATCACCGGTCGCGACCTGCTGCTCGATTCGGGCAGTTCCGCCGAGGAGGTGATGGCGCTCGGTTTCGGTGCCTCGACCTTCCGGTATGCCGCTCGCCCCGGAACCGCGACGACCGTCGCCGAGATCGCGGGTCACCGTGTCGCGACGTCCTATCCGGGCCTGGTCGAAAAGCACCTGGCCGATCACGGCGTGCCGGCCGACGTCGTCCGACTCGACGGCGCCGTGGAGACTGCGATCACCCTCGGTGTCGCCGACGTCATCGCCGATGTCGTCGAGACCGGCGCGACCCTGCGCAGCCAGGGCCTGGCCGTCTTCGGCGATCCCATCCTGCGCAGCGAGGCCGTGCTCATCCGCAACACTGCGGCCGACCCGAGCAATGGTGTCGAGGTGCTGCGCCGCCGCCTTCTCGGGGTGGTCACCGCGCGCACCTACGTCATGCTCGACTACGACTGTCCCGCGGACCTCGTCGACCGCGCCACCGAGATCACCCCGGGGCTGGAGTCGCCCACGATCTCGCCCCTGCACGACCCGGCGTGGGTGGCCATGCGGGCCATGGTGCCGCGCACCTCCACCAATCGGGTGATGGACGAGCTCTATGACCTGGGGGCGCGAGCCATCCTCGTCACCGACATCGCGGCCTGCCGGATCTGATGACGGACCCTGCGAGTCCTCTGGATGCGCCCTTCCGCTCCCGTCGTGGGCGGGCGATGGCCCTGACCATGGCAGGGGTCTCGCTCAGCCTCTTCGCCGCGCTGGCGATCCTCATCCGCGGTTGGGGTCCGGCCGACCGGCTTCTCATGTTCGGGCTCGGCCTGGCCATGGCCGCCGTTCTCACCCGGTATGCCGTGATCAGCGCCGTCCCGCTGCCGCATGGTCTCAAGGTGCGAAACCTCTTCTTGTCCCGGATCGTGCCCTGGGACGACATCGAGGACGTGACCTTCCCCGAGGGCGACGCCTGGGCCAAACTCGACCTCGCGGACGGCGACGACCTGGCCGTCATGGCGATCCAACGGGCCGATGGCGAGTCTGCCCGTGTGGAGGCCGACCGGCTCGCGCGCGTGGTCCTCTCGCACCGTCCTCGCTGACCCGCTCACCGGGCCGTGGTCACGACCAGGTCTGCGCGTTCCTGCGTGCGGTCCGCGGTGAACAGCGCGTCCTCCTGGTCGGCCCAGCGCTGCCAGTGGGGCGCGAAGACCTCGCCGTCCCGTGCCAACCCCCGCCGCCGCCGGACGCCACGCGGCGCCTCCACCCAGACCCGGAGCGCGGCATACGACCCGGCGGGGTCCACACTCGAGCCGCAGCCCTCGACAACGAGGAAATGTGAGCCGGGCAATTCCTTGGTCGCCCCCCACCTGCCAGCCACCCAGTCCCACACCCGGTATGCCGCGGGCTCACCTCGCGCGATCGGCCGCAACACCTGCTCGGTCACCAGGTGGACCGCGGCGGAGAGCCCCTCCCAGCCCGGGAAGATCTCGTCCATGTGCGCCACCGGCGCCTCGAGGGCGGCAGCCACAGCCACGGCGAGCGTGCTCTTGCCGGCGCCGCTGCGTCCGTCGATCGCCACCACCACGACATCGCCGCACCGGGGCTGCGCCGCCCACGCGAGGTCCACGACGGTGGCCACCGCCGCGGGGTCGGCTGGTTCGGCACGGTCGGACCACATGACGGGCAAGGCTAGCGAGCGCCTAGATTGGGGCCATGCCGCTGGCCGTCCGGGTGATCCCCTGTCTCGACGTCGACGCCGGCCGAGTCGTCAAGGGCGTCAACTTCGAGAACCTTCGTGACGCCGGCGACCCCGTTGAACTGGCCCGCGCCTATGGCGCCCAGGGGGCCGACGAGTTGACCTTCCTCGATGTCACGGCCAGCAGCGGTGATCGGGCGACCACCTACGACGTGGTGCGGCGCACGGCCGAGGAGGTGTTCGTCCCGCTCACTGTCGGTGGAGGCGTGCGCACGGTCGACGACGTGGACCGCTTGTTGCGCTGCGGGGCCGACAAGGTGGGAGTCAACACGGCGGCGATCGCCCGCCCGGAGCTCATCGCCGAGGTGGCGGAGCGTTTCGGCGCGCAGGTCCTCGTGCTCTCGGCCGATGTCCGCCGGCGTACCGACGGTCTGGCCGGTTTCGAGGTGACGACCCACGGTGGGCGCACCCGCACCGGGATGGATGCCGTGGAGTGGTGCGCACGGGCTGCCGAACTCGGTGCCGGCGAGATCCTGCTCAACTCGATGGACGCCGATGGCACCAAGGACGGTTTCGACCTCGAGCTCATCGCCTTGGTCCGTGCCGCCGTCCGCATTCCGGTGATCGCGAGCGGTGGCGCAGGGGCGGCCGAGCACTTCGCGCCGGCCGTGCGTGCCGGCGCCGACGCGGTGCTCGCGGCGAGCGTCTTCCACTTCGGTGAGTTGACGATCCCGCAGGTCAAGCAGGCGCTGGCGGACGACGGGTTGCCGGTGCGCTGAGCAGCCTTCAGGGCTGGGGGCCTTCAGGCGAGTCCGAGTCGGGTGCCCCGAACGGTCGCGATGTCCTCCTCGCTGCCTTCCCAATGGGTCAGGGCAGCTGCTGCGCGTCCGTAAGCCGTGAGCAGCAACTCGATCGGGGCCCCCGCGATGACCACACCGGGCCCGTCACCCTTGGCTGCTGTGATGCTCCGGCCTTCAGGGGTTCGTAGCGTGACGGGCACCTGGCTGCGACGGAACATCAGGGGCGCCATTCGCCTCAGCGCACCCCAGACCGCCTTGGACGTCGCCGCATCAGGGCGCCGCCGAGGGCCGGGGGCACCGTCTCCGCGCAGGACGTCCTCGTGATGCACGACGAACTCGATCGTGTTGACCGCGTCATCGACGGCCGAGAAGCGGGTCGGGTGCCAGAAGGGTGGGCCACCTCGCACCGTGGACACCAGCGACTCCCACGCCGTCTGCGCGAGCTCGGCCTGGGCTCGCTCGAGCCGTCCACCAAGTCCGGGCACGAGGATGCCGGCGGCCAGATCTGGGCGTCGCTCGCGCAGCACCACATGGGCGGCGAGGTCACGGGTCAGCCAGCCCTCGCACAGGGTCGGTGCGACCGGCCCGGCGAGTTCAAGGGCATCGCAGAAGCGATCGCGCTCCAGGTGGGCGACGTGGGTGGCAGGCATGGACGTCATTGTCGACCACGGAGGACCCGACGGCAGAATGGTCCGGTGCCCACTCTCGATCCCGCCATCGCAGCGCGCCTTTCGCGCGATGCATCCGGGCTGGTCGCCGCCGTCGTTCAACAGCACGACACCTTGGAAGTGCTGATGCTCGGTTGGATGGACGACGAGGCCCTGCGCCGCACCCTGACCACTGGTCGGGTGACCTTCTGGTCTCGGTCCCGCCAGGAGTACTGGCGCAAGGGGGACACCAGCGGTCACGTCCAATGGGTCCGCTCGGTCGCGCTCGACTGCGACGGCGATGCCCTGCTCGTCACCGTCGAGCAGGTCGGTGCGGCCTGCCACACCGGTGCCCGGACCTGTTTCGAGGACCATGACCTCGGTGCCGTCGTGGGAGGGATGGACTCGTGACGGCGACAGACATGCTGCCCGACCTCGCCTTCGGTGCCACCTGGCCGGCACTGGACGTCTTCAGCACGCTGGCAACCGATCGACGCGTCATCCCGGTGGTCCGGAAGTTGATGGCGGACGCGGAGACGCCAGTCGGGGTCTACCGCAAACTCGCCGGCGACCGGGACGGCACCTTCCTCCTCGAGTCTGCCGAGCACGGCGGCGTGTGGTCGCGCTGGTCGATCGTCGGGGCAGCAAGTCATGCCACCCTCACCGAGCTCGACGGCCACGCGCACTGGATCGGCGAGCCTCCGCGGGGGGTGCCCGTCGACGGCATACCCACCGATGCCCTGCGGGACACGATCGCCGCGTTGGCCACCGCCGCGATCGAGGGCCTGCCACCGCTGACCGGAGGGATGGTCGGCATGGTGGGCTACGACGCCGTCCGCCGCTGGGAACGGCTGCCGGTCACGTCCCCCGACACCCTGGGTCTCCCCGAGTTGGCGATGATGCTCGCGACCGACCTGGCCGTCCTGGACCACAGCGACGGCTCGGTGCTCCTGGTCGCCAACGCGATCAACTACGACGACACCGACGAGCGCGTCGAGCAGGCCTGGCAGGACGCCGTCGTCCGACTGGATCGGATGGAGCGCGCGCTGGCGGCGCCGGCGCCTTCCACGGTCGCCACGGTGGACATCGCTCGTGTCCAGGAGGCCTTGGCTCGGGTGCGGCCCGATCTGGAGGAGGCCGACTACATCGACCGTGTCGAGCGCGCCAAAGAGGACATTCGTGCCGGCGAGGTATTCCAGGTCGTCCTCTCCCAACGCTTCAGCATGGACACCGACGCAGATCCGCTCGAGGTGTATCGCGCGCTGCGGGCAGGAAATCCCAGCCCGTACATGTACCTCTTTCGCTTCCCGACGCCCGACGGCCGCGGCTTCGCCGTGGTGGGGAGTTCTCCGGAGGCGCTCGTCCGAGTCACCGGCGAGCGTGCCATCACGCATCCGATCGCCGGATCGCGACCTCGCGGGAAGACCCCGGAAGACGATGTCGCTCTGGCCGAGGAACTGCTTGCCGATCCCAAGGAACGCTCCGAGCACGTCATGCTCGTCGACCTGGGACGCAACGACCTCGGGAGGGTGTGTCGCGCTGGCACGGTGGACGTCGTCGAATTCATGGACATCCGTCGTTACAGCCACATCATGCACATCGAGTCCACGGTCGTCGGCGACCTCAGGCCGGAGACCGCGGCCTACGAGGTCCTGCGCGCGACCTTCCCGGCAGGCACCCTCTCGGGGGCGCCCAAACCGCGGGCGATGGAGCTGATCGAGGCCTACGAGACGAGTCGGCGCGGTGTTTATGGGGGAGTGGTCGGCTACATCGACTTCCACGGCGATCTCGACATGGCCATCGCCATTCGCACTGCGGTCCTCAAGGACGGTCGGGCCCACGTGCAGGCCGGGGCGGGCATCGTCGCCGACTCCGATCCCACCAGCGAGCACCGCGAGTGCGTCGCGAAGGCAACGGCCGCACTGCGTGCGGTGGCGACCGCCGAGGCCATGACGGTGATCGGCGGATGAGCCGCGGGCGCACGCTGGTTGTCACCGGTGTCCTCGTGCTGGTGGTCGTGGCCACCGTGGGCCGCACCTGGGCGACCGGAACGGCTGACGATGCGGTGCTCGGCAGCAGTGCCGTCTTGGCCACCGGCGGCCAAGCCGCCCCGGGTGCCCTCGCGCTCGTGCTGGCTGCGGCAGCGGCAGTCGTCGCCGCCCTGATCACCCGACCCGTCATCCGCCGAATCGTCCTGGGCATCGGAGCGCTCGCCGCCGCGGGCGCCACGGCGATCATCCTGCGAGTACTCGCCGACCCGGAGGGCGTCCTGGGCCCGATCGCCGCCAAGGCCGTCGGTCGATCCGGTGCCCTCGCGGTCCGAGCCCAGACGACCGGCTGGGTCGTGGCCGCGCTGACCGCGACGGTCACCCTGACTGTGCTGCTCCTGCTCTCCTTGTGGTCGGCACACCGCTGGGGGGCGACCTCGCGGACCTACGACGCGGACGACGACACGGTCGCCGGTGCCCGGGGAGAGCGCGTGTGGAGCGACTGGGACGCGCTCAGCTCCGGACACGACCCGACCGATGTGCCCGACGCGCCACTCACCTGACACAATCGACCCGACACCCCACCTGGCACACCCGAGGAGCCCCGATGTCCGACGAGCACGAGAGCCACGGTCACAGCGTCGCCGCCTGGGTGAGCGTGACCCTGCTGATCATCGGTTTCGGCCTGGGCTCCCTCGCCGTCGCGCTGCTCAACGTCCCCCTCGCCATCGGTGGGGTCATCGTCTGCATCATCGGCCTGGTGGCCGGCAAGGTGCTCGCGGCGCGCGGCTACGGCCTGGCCGGGCAGCAGGGCGCGGGACACTGAGTCCCGCGGGCCATCGGCCCCCGACCATGAGCACAGTCCTCGACACCATCATCGACGGCGTCCGCCTCGACCTCAGCGCTCGGCAGGCCGTCCTCACCCAGGCCGACCTCGAACGGCTGGCCGACCAGGCACCACCAGCCCTCGACGGTCATGCGGCGCTGTCGATGCCGGGCCTCTCGCTCATCGCCGAGGTGAAGCGCGCGAGCCCGAGCAAGGGCGCCCTCGCCGACATCCCTGACCCGGCAGCCCTCGCCGCGGCATACCAAAGTGGTGGGGCCTCGGGGATCTCGGTGCTCACCGAGGAACGCCGCTTCGGCGGCTCACTTCGCGACCTCGACGCCGTCCGTGAGGCAGTGACCGTGCCGGTCCTGCGCAAGGATTTCATGGTGAGCGACTACCAGATCTGGGAGGCCCGGGCCCATGGCGCAGACCTCGTCCTGCTCATCGTGGCCGCGTTGACGGATGCCGAGTTGGTGCACCTGCATCACCTCGCCGGCCAGTTGGGCATGACAGCGCTCGTCGAGGTCCACGACGAGACCGAGACGCAGCGCGCGATCGACGCCGGTGCCGTGGTCATCGGCGTGAATGCGCGCAACCTGAAGACCCTCGAGATCCACCCGGACACTTTTTCCAGACTCTCGCCGCTCGTCCCCCCGGGTGTCCTCAAGATTGCCGAATCGGGCATCACCGGCCCCGCTGATGCCGCTCGATATGCCGCCCAGGGCGCCGACGCCGTCCTGGTCGGCGAGTCGTTGGTGCGCGGAGGCGACGCAGCCGCCGGGGCGCGTGCACTCCTCGCGGCCGCACACGACACGAGCCTGCGATGAGCGGCGAACACACGCCCGGCCGGTTCGGGGCCTTCGGTGGGCGCTACGTCCCCGAGGCGTTGGTGCCGGCCCTCGAAGAACTGGACGAGGCACGCCAGAAGGCCGCGGTTGATCCTGACTTCCTCGCCGAACTCGACCGATTGCACCGCACCTACAGCGGGAGACCGAGCATCATCACCGAGGTGCCGCGCTTCGCTGGCCATGCGGGGGGCGCCCGGATCTTCCTCAAGCGCGAGGACCTCAATCACACGGGCTCACACAAGATCAACAATGTGCTCGCCCAGGCCCTGCTCACCAAGCGGATGGGCAAGACGCGGGTCATCGCCGAGACCGGAGCGGGCCAGCACGGGGTCGCCACCGCGACGGCGGCAGCGCTCATGGGCCTGGAATGCCGGATCTACATGGGCAAGGTCGACACCGAGCGTCAGGCACTCAATGTCGCCCGGATGCGGATGCTGGGCGCCGAGGTCGTCCCCGTCGAGCACGGGAGCGCCACACTCAAGGACGCGATCAACGAGGCCCTGCGCGACTGGGTCACGAATGTCGGGACAACCCACTACCTCATCGGCACCGTCACCGGGCCGCACCCCTTCCCGGAGATGGTTCGTGACTTCCACCGGATCATCGGAGTCGAGGCCCGGGCCCAGGTGCTCCAGGAGGCCGGCCGACTGCCCGATGCCGTGATCGCCTGCGTGGGTGGTGGCTCCAACGCCATGGGCATCTTCCACCGCTTCATCGACGACGAGGGGGTGCGCCTCATCGGCATCGAGGCCGGTGGTGAGGGCATCGAGTCCGGCCGGCACGCGGCGCGCTTCGCCTCGGCCGACCCTGGCGTGCTCCACGGCGCCATGAGCTACCTGATGCAGGATGCCGACGGCCAGACGGTCGAGTCGCACTCGATCTCGGCCGGCCTCGACTACCCGAGTGTCGGGCCGGAGCACTCGTTCCTGCGGGACTCAGGGCGCGCCGAGTATCGCTACGCGACCGATGGGGCCGTCATGGAGGCCTTCGAGTTGCTGTGCCGGACCGAGGGGATCATTCCCGCGCTCGAGTCGGCCCACGCGCTGGCCGGAGCAATCGAGGTCGGTCGCGAACTCGGCCCGCAGGCACTCCTTCTCGTCTGCCTCTCCGGGCGTGGCGACAAGGACATGCACACCGCTGCCGCGTGGTTCGGCCTCGTCGAGGACGGAAAGAAGTGAGCACCTTCCACCTCTCGACCGGTGTCGGCGGCGTCCTTGCCCGCTGCCGCGCGGAGGGTCGTGCGGCACTCATCGGCTACCTCCCGGTCGGCTACCCGAGCGTCGAGGGATCGATCGAGGCCATGGTCGCCATGGTGGAGGCCGGGGTCGACATCGTCGAGGTCGGCGTGCCCTACTCCGATCCGGTCATGGACGGCCCGCTCATCCAGGCGGCTGCGGCCGCTGCGCTCGAGGCCGGGACGCGGGTCGACGACGTCTTCACGGCAACGGCGGCCGTCCGGGAGGCGGGCGCACCCCCGATCCCGATGACCTACTGGAACGTGGTGCTACGCCGCGGCGTCGAGCGCTTCGCTGCCGACCTCGCGGCTGCCGGTGGGGCCGGGCTCATCACACCCGACCTGATTCCGGACGAGGCCGGCGACTGGGTCGCCGCCAGCGATGCGCACGGCCTCGACCGGGTCTTCCTCGTGGCCCCGGTCTCGACCGACGAGCGCCTCGCCGTCGTCACCGCCGCTTGCCGTGGCTTCGTGTATGCCGCGAGCACGATGGGTGTGACCGGCGTGCGTTCCACCGTGGGTGGGGGAGCCGCCGAACTTTTCGCACGCACCCGAGCCGCAACTGACCTTCCGGTGTGCGTGGGACTCGGAGTCTCGACACGTGAGCAGGCCGCCGAGGTGGCTTCCTACGCCGACGGCGTGATCGTCGGATCCGCCCTGGTCCGTTGTCTTGCCGAGGCCAGGGAACTGTCCGAGGGCCTCGACGCGTTGCGGTCCCTGACCGCGGAACTTGCCGCCGGTGTCCGACAGAGGCACCCCAACACCTGACCGACATCCACACGACAGTCACTGACTTTCCCGATCGACACTCCCCAAAGGAGCCCACCGATGGCCCAGAAGAAGAAGAAGCCCCAGTCTGCCGGCAGCGACCGCCAGGCCAAGATCCAGGCCGCGGCCTCGTCCGGTGCCGGCAGCGGCGCGAACAAGATCGTGATCGCCGCCGTCGCGGCGGTGGTGGCGATCGTCGCCGTCGTCGGCTTCGTGGTCATCAAGCAGGTCCAGTCGGACAATGCGGTCAAAGGGGACGGCCAGGCCGTGCCGGCCGGCGCGACGATGGGTGGTGCCTACCCGGCATACCAGGACGTTACGGCGAAGGCGGGGGCGCCCACGGTCGAGGCGTTCGAGGACTTCCAGTGCCCGGGCTGCCAGCAGTTCGAGCGGGCGATCGGTTCGACACTGGTCGACCTGGCGAAATCCGGCGACATCAAGCTCCAGTACCACATGCTCAACTTCCTCGACCAGCGGCTGGGCAACACCAGCTCGCTCCAGGCGAGCAACGGGGCCTACTGCGCGGCGGACGCGGGGCCGGGCAAGTTCGAGGAGTACCACACGATCGTCTATGCGAACGCGCCCGAGCAGGAGGGCACCGGGTGGACTGCGGCCCAGCTCAAGGACTACGCCCAGCAGGCCGGCCTCACCGGTGACGCCCTGAAGACCTGGGAGTCCTGCACCGAGCTCGGCAAGTACACCAACTACAACAAGGCTGTCGACGCCAACGCCTTCGGCAAGGAAGGCATCAAGGGCACGCCCACCTTCAAGATCAACGGCACCATCATCGACAACAAGACCTTCGCGACCCCCGACCAGGTCAAGGCTGCCGTCGCCGCCGCCACGAAGTGACGCATGTCTGAACTGACGGCGATCGGGCTGGCGCTGCCGGCCAGCATCCCCAGCCCGACCGTCGGCGTCTGGCACGTCTTCGGGATACCTCTTCGCGCGTACGCCCTGTGCATCTTGGCGGGTATCGCTGTTGCCATCTGGCTGACCGATCGTCGTCTCCGCGCGCGCGGCGGTGCGCCCGGTGCCGTCCTCGACGTCTCCATGTATGCCGTGATCGCCGGCATCATCGGCGGCCGGCTCTACCACGTCATCACCACGCCCGAGCCGTACTGGGGCAAGGACGGCAACCCATGGGCAGCCCTGCGGATCTGGGAGGGTGGCCTGGGCATCTGGGGGGCCATCGCCATGGGTGCCCTCGGCGCCTGGTTCGGGTGTCGCCGCCACGGGGTTCGGTTCCTGGATTTTGCGGACGCCGCCGTGCCTGGGGTCGCGCTGGCCCAGGGCATCGGCCGCTGGGGGAACTGGTTCAACAACGAGCTCTACGGTCGCGCCACCGACCAACCCTGGGGCCTGGTGATCCACCAGTGGGACCAGAGCGCCGGTCGGGCGGTCCTCGATGCGCAGGGCACGCCGGTCGTCATCGGAACCTTCCAGCCGACCTTCCTCTATGAGTTCGCCTTCGTCGTCGTCCTCGCGGTCGTGCTCATCCTTCTCGACCGGAGGTTCGCCCTTCGCCGCGGCCAACTCTTCGGCCTCTACATCATGGGTTACCCGCTCGGCAGGATCTTCATCGAGAAGATGCGCACCGACACGGCAGAGTTGATTCTGGGCCAGCGGCTCAACGTGTGGACCTCGATCCTGGTGTTCCTGCTCGGGGCGGTCATCTTCTGGTGGACCGGCAAGCGGACACGGATCTCACAAACTGAGACAGACGGCGTCGAAAAGTAGGCACGCGCGGGTTCTCGATAGGCTGCACCCGCGTGGCCAGAGCCGTCCGCGCATCAACCATGCCATTGCGGCAATGCCCGGGTCCGATGACCGACCCTGCGTTGCGCGCCACCTCGAGTCAGGACGGTGATCCGGTGTCCGTCGTGCCCTTCTCAGCACAGCCCTCGGACCAAGGCCTCTACCGCCGTGCCCACGAGCACGACGCGTGTGGTGTGGCCATGGTCGCGACCATGCGCGGCACGGCCGGACACGACATCGTCGTCCACGCCCTCGACGCGCTCCGCAATCTGGACCACCGCGGTGCGACGGGCGCGGATCCGCTGGTCGGTGACGGCGCCGGCATCCTCACCCAGATCCCCGATGAGTTCCTCCGTGCCGCCGTGCCGTTCGCGCTGCCGCCGGCCGGCCGGTATGCCGCGGGCATGGCCTATCTGCCACAGGACCGCGCCGCACGCTTCGCTGCCCTGGAGCGGGTGGAACGAATTGCCCGCGAAGAGGGGCTGGTCACCCTTGGTTGGCGTGAGGTGCCCGTCACCGAGAGCATCGTCGGGCAGGCCGCCCGCGAAACGATGCCCTTCTTCGCCCAACTCTTCGTGGCCGCTGCCGACGGGGACCTGGCCGGACTCGAACTCGACCGAGTGGCCTTCGCCCTGCGCAAGCGCGCGGAGCGTGAGCTGGATGTCTACTTCCCGTCGCTGTCGGCGCGGACCATCGTCTACAAGGGCATGTTGACGACCGGTCAACTCGAGCCCTTCTTCCCCGACCTGTCCGACCAGCGGTTTACCACCGAACTGGCGCTCGTCCACTCACGCTTCTCGACCAACACCTTCCCGAGTTGGCCCCTCGCGCACCCGTATCGCCTGATTGCGCACAACGGCGAGATCAACACGGTCAAGGGCAACCGCAACTGGATGCATGCCCGGGAGAACCAACTCTCGTCCGACCTCATCGGCGGTGACCTGCAGCGGTTGTTCCCGATCTGCACGCCCGAGGCCTCGGATTCGGCGTCCTTCGACGAGGTGCTCGAACTGATCCACCTCGGTGGACGCTCGTTGCCCCACGCGGTGCTCATGATGATCCCAGAGGCCTGGGAGAACCACGCCACGATGGATCCCGCCCGGCGGGCGTTCTACGAGTTCCACTCCACCTTCATGGAGCCGTGGGACGGCCCGGCCTGTGTCACCTTCACCGACGGCACTCTCGTCGGTGCCGTCCTCGACCGCAACGGCCTTCGCCCGGGACGCTACTGGGTCACCGACGACGGTCTGGTCGTCCTCGCCTCCGAGTCGGGCGTCCTCGACCTGCCGACCGAGAAGGTCGTCAAGCGCGGTCGCCTGCAGCCCGGCCGGATGTTCCTCGTGGACACCGCCGACGGCCGCATCATCAGCGACGAGGAGGTCAAGTCCCAACTGGCCGCCGAGCAGCCCTACGAGGAGTGGCTCCACGCCGGTCTGCTCCACCTGGGCGACCTGCCCGACCGCGAGCACATCCAGCACACCGCGGCGTCGGTGGCTCGTCGGCAGCGCACCTTCGGTTACACCGAGGAAGAACTCAAGATCATTCTGGCTCCGATGGCCCGCACCGGCGGGGAGGCCCTGGGATCGATGGGCACAGACACGCCGATCGCGGTTCTTTCCGACAAGCCGCGTCTGCTCTTCGACTACTTCACCCAACAGTTCGCGCAGGTCACGAACCCCCCGCTGGACGCGATCCGTGAAGAGCTCGTCACCTCGCTCGGCACGAGCATCGGGCCGGAGGGGAACCTGCTCGACGCGACTCCGGCGCACGTCCGTCAGGTGGTGCTCGACTTCCCGGTTCTCGACAACGACGAGCTCGCCAAGATCGTCCACATCAACGCTGATGGCGACCTGCCCGGTTATGCGACAGCCGTGGTCCAAGGGCTGTACGACGCCAACGGCGGCGAGGCAGCCCTCAAGGCGCGGCTCGACGAGATCTGCACCGAGGTCAGTGCCGCCATCGACGAGGGCGCCCGTTTCGTCGTGCTCTCGGACCGCGACTCCGACCGCGACCTCGCGCCGATCCCGTCCCTGCTCCTCACCTCGGCGGTGCACCACCACCTCATCCGCGAGAAGACGCGCAACCTCGTCGGCCTGATCGTCGAGGCCGGTGATGTCCGCGAGGTCCACCACGTCGCCCTGCTCATCGGCTACGGCGCGGCAGCCGTCAACCCCTACCTGGCCATGGAGTCGGTCGAGGACCTCGTCCGCAGCGGCGCAGTCACCGGCGTGACCCAGGAGAAGGCGGTCCGCAACCTCATCAAGGCGCTCGGCAAGGGCGTGCTCAAGGTGATGTCGAAGATGGGCATCTCCACGGTCGCGTCCTACCGCGGTGCGCAGGTCTTCGAGGCAATCGGTCTCTCGCAGGAGTTGGTCGACCGCTACTTCACCGGCACCGTGAGCCAATTGGGCGGTGTCGGACTCGACGTCATCGCCGAGGAGACGGCGGCTCGCCACGCCGCGGCATACCCGCCGGATGGGGTGCGACCTGCCCACCGCAAGCTCGGCGTGGGCGGCGAGTACCAGTGGCGGCGAGAGGGTGAACCGCACCTCTTCGATCCCGAGACGGTCTTCCGCCTGCAGCACGCGACGCGCAACCGGCGCTACGACATCTTCAAGCAGTACACCCGGCGGATCGACGAGCAAGCCGGCCGCCTGATGACCCTTCGAGGGCTGATGGAGCTGCGCCCCAAGCGCGAGCCCATCGCCATCGAGGAGGTCGAGCCCATCAGTGAGATCGTCAAGCGCTTCAACACCGGGGCGATGAGTTACGGCTCGATCAGCATGGAGGCGCACGAGACCCTCGCGATCGCGATGAACCGCCTCGGAGGCCGCTCCAACACCGGTGAGGGTGGCGAGGACGTCGAGCGCCTGCTGGACCCACAGCGGCGCTCGGCGATCAAGCAGGTCGCCTCCGGCCGCTTCGGGGTGACGTCGATGTACCTCACCCACGCCGACGACATCCAGATCAAGATGGCGCAGGGCGCCAAGCCGGGCGAAGGTGGGCAGTTGCCGGGGCAGAAGGTCTACCCCTGGATCGCGCGCACGCGGCACTCCACGCCCGGTGTCGGCCTGATCAGCCCCCCACCACACCACGACATCTACTCGATCGAGGATCTGGCCCAACTGATCCACGACCTCAAGAACGCCAACCCGAGTGCCCGCATCCACGTCAAGCTCGTCTCCGAGGTCGGCGTGGGAACCGTCGCTGCGGGCGTGTCCAAGGCGCACGCCGACGTCGTCCTCATCTCGGGCCACGACGGCGGCACCGGCGCCTCGCCGCTGACCAGCCTCAAGCACGCCGGTGGCCCGTGGGAACTCGGCCTGGCCGAGACCCAGCAGACCCTGGTCCTCAATGGCCTGCGGGATCGGATCGTGGTCCAGGTCGACGGCCAGATCAAGACCGGACGGGACGTCGTCATTGCGGCCCTCCTGGGCGCCGAGGAGTTCGGCTTCGCCACCGCCCCGCTCGTGGTGTCCGGTTGCATTCTCATGCGCGTCTGCCACCTGGACACCTGCCCCGTCGGCATCGCGACGCAGAACCCCGAGTTGCGTGAGCGGTTCACCGGCAAGCCCGAGTTCGTCGAAACCTTCTTCGAATACATCGCCGAAGAGGTGCGCGAGCACTTGGCAGCGCTGGGCTTTCGCAGCATCGCGGAGGCGATCGGCGAGATCTCCTCGCTCGACACGCGTCGAGCGGTCGAGCACTGGAAGGCCGGCGGGCTGGATCTGCAGCCCATCCTCACCGAGGTCGCCAGTCCTGACGGCTCCGGCCGTAGCCATCTCATCGGCCAGGACCACGGCCTCGAGAAGGCCCTGGACCACCAACTCATCGCCATCAGTCGGGACGCGCTCAGCGATGGCACGCCGGTCACCGGCTCGATCGCGATCCGCAACGTCAACCGGACGGTCGGGACGATGCTCGGACACGAGGTCACCAAGGCGCACCCCGATGGCCTGGCCGACCACACCATCGACCTGACGCTCACCGGCTCCGCGGGCCAGAGTTTCGGCGCCTTCCTGCCGGCCGGTGTGACCCTGCGCCTGCTCGGGGACGGCAACGACTATGTCGGCAAGGGCCTCTCCGGTGGGCGGGTCGTCATCCGCCCGGAGCGGACCAGCCCCTTGGTCGCCGAGGACAACACGATCGCGGGCAACGTCATCGGCTATGGAGCGACGTCGGGCGAGATCTTCCTGCGAGGCCGCGTCGGCGAACGATTCTGTGTCCGCAACTCCGGCGCCACGGCCGTCGTCGAGGGCGTGGGCGACCACGGGCTCGAATACATGACCGGTGGCACCGTCATGATCCTCGGACCCACCGGCCGCAATGTCGCCGCCGGCATGTCCGGGGGAGTGGCCTACGTCCTCGATCTGGTCCCCGACCTGGTCAACGGTGAACTCGTCGACATCACACCGCTGCGCGAGGCCGACCATTCCCGAGTGCGGGACCTTCTCGAGCGCCACCTGAAGTGGACCGAGTCCGCCGTCGCCGCCAACCTGCTCGCGAACTGGCCGCAGAGTATCGACCGTTTCTCCCTCATCCTGCCTCGCGACTACCAACGCGTCCTCGACGTGCGGGAGGCCGCGGCGAAGGAGGGTCTCGACGTCGACGGCGCCGAGGTCTGGGACCGAATCATGGAGGCTTCCCGTGGCTGACCCCCAAGGCTTTCTCAGGACTCGCGAGCGCGAGTTGCCGACCCGGCGGCCGGTCCCGGTGCGGATTCGCGACTGGAAAGAGGTCTACGAGGAGCAGGACACCGCCGTACTGCAGCGTCAGGCGGGCCGGTGCATGGACTGCGGGATCCCGTTCTGCCACAGCGGTTGTCCGCTCGGCAACCTCATCCCTGAGTGGAATGACCTGGCCTGGCGTGGTGACTGGCGCAGCGCGATCGAGCGACTGCACGCCACGAACAACTTCCCGGAGTTCACCGGTCGTCTGTGCCCGGCGCCCTGCGAGACCGCCTGCGTGCTCGGGATCAACCAACCGGCCGTCACCATCAAGCAGGTCGAGGTGACCACCATCGAGCGGGCCTTCGAGGCGCAGGGCGTCCAGCCCCTTCCGCCCGAGCGGCTCACCTCGAAGACCGTGGCGGTCGTCGGCTCCGGCCCGGCCGGTTTGGCCGTCGCCCAGCAACTCACCCGGGCCGGCCACACCGTGGCGGTCTACGAGCGGGCCGACCGACCCGGGGGCCTGCTGCGTTATGGCATCCCCGAGTTCAAGATGGAGAAGGCGGTCCTCGATCGCCGCCTGGCCCAGATGCAGGCCGAGGGCACGATCTTCCGCAGCGGCGTCGACGTCGGCGGCGACATCACCGGCCAGCAGTTGCAGGCCCGATTCGACGCGGTGGTCCTCGCCGTCGGGTCCACGCTGCCGCGTGACCTGCTCGTGCCCGGCCGAGAGTTCGACGGCGTCGTGCAGGCGATGGACTTCCTGCCGCAGGCCAACCGGGTCGCCGTCGGCGACCAGGTCGAGGACCAGATCACCGCGGCCGGCAAGGATGTGATCGTCATCGGTGGCGGGGACACCGGCGCGGACTGCATCGGTACGTCGCACCGGCAAGGTGCCCGGTCGGTGACCAGCCTGGAGATCATGCCCCAGCCCGGAGCCGACCGACCCGGCAGTCAGCCGTGGCCGACCTACCCGATGATCTTCCGCATCGCCTCCGCCCACGAGGAGGGCGGCGAACGGCTGTACGCCGTGAGCACCAGCGAGATCCTCGGGGACGACGACGGCAAGGTCCGTGGCCTTCGCCTGCACGAGGTTCGGATGAGGGAGTCGGGTTTCGAGAAGGTCGAGGGCACCGAGCGTGAGCTGCCGGCCCAGTTGATCCTGCTCGCCATGGGCTTCGTCGGCCCGCAGCGGGCCGGTGTCGTCGAGCAACTCGGCGTCGACCTCGACGAACGCGGAAACATCGTGCGCGGACGGGACTACCAGACCAGCGTTCCGGGTGTCTTCGTCGCCGGGGACGCAGGTCGTGGCCAGTCGCTGATCGTGTGGGCGATCGCCGAGGGGCGAGCCGCCGCCAACGGCGTCGACGCCTGGCTGCAGGGCCGTCCGTCACCGCTGCCGCGACCCATCGAGCCCACTGACCGGCCGCTCGTCGTCTGAGGCGACCACCCGGCATACCACCCTCGCCCACGCCGTGATCCCGGTCACGACTGAAAGCGCTTTCGCCCTAGGATGCTGACCATGCGCCGCGCCAAGATCGTCTGCACGATCGGACCCGCCACTTCCTCCGCCGAAAACATCACCCGCCTCGTCGAGTGCGGTATGGATGTGGCCCGGTTGAACCTCTCCCACGGTGAATACGCCGTGCACGAGCAGGTGTACATGGACGTCCGTCGGGCCAGCGACGAGGTGGGCCGTGCGGTCGGCGTCCTCGTCGACCTCCAAGGCCCCAAGATCCGCACGGCCCGCTTCAAGGACGGCCCGGTCGTCCTCACCGAGGGCGCAACTTTCACGATCACCACCCGCGAGGTCCCCGGTGACGTCCACGAGGTCGGGACGACGTATGCCGGTCTCGCCGGTGACGTGGAGCCGGGCCACCGCATCCTCATCGACGACGGCAAACTCGCGCTCGAGGTCACCGACGTGACCGAGACCGATGTCGTCTGCACGGTCCTCGAAGGTGGCGTTCTCTCCAACAACAAGGGGATCAACGTCCCCGGCGCGGCGATGAGCGTGCCCGCCCTGTCCGAGAAGGACAAGGAGGACCTGCGCTGGGCGCTGCGGCTCAAGGTGGACATGATCGCGCTGTCCTTCGTGCGCAGCGCCAGAGACATCGTCGACGTCCACGCGATCATGGACGAGATCGGCGTGCGCCTGCCGGTCATCGCCAAGATCGAGAAGCCCCAGGCCGTCGAGAATCTCGATGAGATCATCCGCGCCTTCGACGGCGTCATGGTGGCTCGCGGTGACCTCGGGGTCGAACTGCCCCTCGAGGAAGTGCCGCTGGTTCAGAAGCGCGCCTGCGAGATCGCGCGCCGCCGGGCCAAGCCGGTCATCGTCGCCACGCAGGTGCTCGAGTCGATGATCGAGAACTCCCGGCCGACCCGTGCCGAGGCCTCCGATGCCGCCAATGCCGTCCTGGACGGTGCCGACGCTCTCATGCTCTCGGGCGAGACGTCGATGGGTGCGCACCCGTTCGAGGCGGTCACCACGATGGCTCGGATCATCGAGAACACCGAGGACCACGGACTGCACCGAATTCGGCCCCTCGACACCCGACCCAACAGCAAGGGCGGCGCGGTGACGGCAGCCGCTGCCGAGATCGGCGACCAGATCGGTGCCAAGTTGCTGGTCACCTTCTCGTCCACCGGCGACACCACGCGTCGGCTTGCCAGGGTGCGTCCGCGGATCCCCATGATCGCCTTCACCTCGAACCAATGGACCCGCTCCCAACTCGCCCTCACCTGGGGCGTCGAGACCTTCCTGACCGCCGAGGTCCGGCACACCGACGAGTACGCCGTGTTCGTCGACACCGAGCTGATCAAGGCCGGCCGCGTCGTCGAGGGCGATCAGGTCGTCATCGTCGCTGGCTCGCCCCCCGGCATTCCCGGATCGACCAATGCCTTGCGCGTCCACCGCGTCGGTGACGCCGTTCACGGCATTGCCCCGGCCTACAAGGACCTGCTGCAGCGATGACCGCGCGGGGCGTCGTTAGACTGGGCGCCGCACCCTTGCCGGGGTGGTGGAATGGCAGACACGGAGCACTCAAAATGCTTTGCTCGAAAGGGCGTGCGGGTTCAAGTCCCGCTCCCGGCACCAAGACCTTGCACCGATCGGACCAGGAGGCCCTGTGACCGCCAAGCGAATCCTCGTGGCGGAGGACGAGGCGATCATCCGTCTTGATCTCGCCGAGATGCTGACCGAGGCCGGCTACGACGTGGTCGGCCAGGCCAGCAACGGTGAACAGGCGGTCACCATGACGCGCGACCTGGCTCCGGACCTGGTCATCATGGACGTCAAGATGCCCGTTCTCGACGGCATCACGGCCGCCGAGCGGATCGGCGCCGAGCGGATCTGCCCGGTCGTGATGTTGACCGCTTTCAGTCAGACCGAGCTCGTCGAGCGTGCGCGGGACGCTGGCGTGATGGCCTACGTCGTCAAGCCCTTCACGGCTGCTGATGTCACCCCGGCGATCGACATCGCCCTGTCGCGCTGGGGTGAGCTCAAGGCGCTGGAGAGCGAGATCGCCGACCTCGGTGACCGCCTCGAGACCCGCAAGGCCGTGGATCGGGCCAAGGGTGTGCTGATGACGAAACTGAAGATCACCGAGGCCGAGGCCTTCCGCTGGATCCAGAAGACCGCCATGGACCGGCGAATGGGCATGCGCGAGGTGGCCGAGGCCGTCGTCGCCGGCATGGACAAGGCCTGACGCACCGCATTTGTGACGCCAGGTTCGTCGGTTGGGGCCCCGGAGCGCCGGTGCCCCCGCCATTTGTGACACCAGGTTCGTCGGTTGGAGCCTCGCAGCGCCGGTGCCCCCGCCATTTGTGACACCAAGTGCGTATGCCGCGCCGCGGCATACGTCGTCGTCACCGGAGGGCGATGACGAGGTGGGTGAGCAGCGGCGCGACGACGAGGGCGGGCAACATGTCGCCGACGGGCACGTCCTTGATCCGGAGCAACCGCAGACCGATGCCGGCGAGAAGCAGGCCACCGGTGGCGGTGAGAGCAGCGATGTGGGGCTCGGGCATCACCGAGCCCAGCAGCACTCCGACGAGGGTGATCGAGCCCTGGATGACGGCGATCGACACCGCGGACAGCAGCACTCCGATGCCGAAGGTGGAGGCGAAGGCCATCGCCGCGAATCCGTCGAGGACGGCCTTGAGGGCGAGTTGGTCGATCCCGCGGCCCAGCCCGTCGGACAGGGAGCCCAGGATGGTGAGCGGACCGACGCAGAAGAGCAGGGTGGCGCTCAACCAACCCTCGATGAAGCGCTCACGCCCGGCATGGTCGGCGCCGCCCTCGGACGGCAGGCGGCGGCTCACCCAGGACTGGATCCGGCCGGCGAGGGCCTCCAGGCGCTCCTCGATGCGCAGCAGTGAGCCGGTGATCGAGCCGATGAGCAGGGAACCCAGGACGATGAGCACCGGTGCACCGCGCCCGACGGCACCCCCGAAGGCGGCGTCCGTGACGCTCACGACCGACAGCCCCGCCATGAGGATCGTCACCAGACCCAGGCAGTCGGTGACCACGGCACGGGTGCGCTCGGGGAAACGGTGCCCGATCGCCATGCCCAGCAGAGCTCCGGTCACGACCGTGGCCACGTTGATGACTGTCCCCAGCCCGATGAATCCGCCCGTCACCCCGAAACTGTAACGAGGGCCCTGACGGATCTGTGCAAGTGGCTTCCGTCTCGGACCGACATCTCCTATCGTCAAGGGGCTGGGGCTCACCTGAAGGAGGACCTGTGGCTCGAGGTGCACTGGAGGTCGTCGGCCTGCGTGCCGGGGCGAGTGCGTCCGTTGACGAGGGGCTCGCGCGCGAGCTCACTGCCTTGTGGATGGCCCAGCGAGTCGACCAGGGGACGAGCCCCGAGGCTGCGGCCAGGGCGGCGGCCGAGGGGCGACTGCGCGAGGCCCTCGCCCGCAGTGATGTGCGGGCCTGGGTGGCGCGCATCGACGGTGTCGGGGTGGGCTATGTCATCACCTCCGAGAACCCGTTCGGACTCTCGCCCCATTCCGAGATCGCCATCGACCAGCTCTTCGTCGACCGTCGGGCGCGGCGTCAGGGCGTGGCACACGTGCTCCTCGATGCCGTCCTCGGTCAGGCCGAGCGCGCCGGAGCCGAGGTCATCGTGAGCAATGTGCCCACCCAGAGCCGCGACGCCAACCGCTTCTTCGCCCGGCTCGGATTCACGTCCGTCATCGTGCAACGCGTGACCAGCACCAGCGCCCTGCGGCGGAGGCTGCGACCGGGCGCCAAGCCCGAGCGTTTCGAGGCGCTGCGGCGGCGACGCGTGCTCGGTGCCACGACGACGTTGCGACAGCACTCCGCCTGAGGGCCCGGCCCCGGTCTCCGCGGCGGCACTCCGCCCGATGCGCTGACCGTCAGGCGCCCGGTGGGCGCTCGCGCACCAGGCAGGTGATCCGGGAGGTGCAGACGCGCTTGCCCTCCTCGTCGGAGATGACGATCTCCCACACGCTCAGCGTGCGCCCCACCGAGAGGGGGGTGGCCACGCCGGTGACCAGGCCGGCGCGCGCGGCCCGGTGGTGCGTCGCGTTGATGTCGACGCCGACGACCACCTTGTCCGGGCCGGCGTGCAGGGCCGACCCGATCGAACCCAGCGACTCGGCCAGCACGACCGAGGCGCCTCCGTGGAGCAGGCCGTAGGGCTGGGTGTTGCCCTCGACCGGCATCGTGGCGACCAGCCGCTCGGCACTGGCCTCGATGACCTCGATGCCCATCCGGGCGTTCAGGGAGCGCGGGTTGAGCGCCTCCATCTCGCGGACGGCGGCCAGCACCTCGTCCGGGGTACTGGTGGTGATGTCGACGGTCATTGGGGCACCTCTCGTGCTCGGGGTGTCAGGGGTTGCGCCTAGGCTGCCACACGTGCCGACACTGCTCCTCCTCGATGGACACTCGCTCGCCTACCGCGCGTTCTACGCGCTGCCGGCGGAGAACTTCTCGACGAGCACGGGCCAGAACACCAACGCCGTCTACGGCTTCACCTCGATGCTCATCAACATGCTGCGCGACGAGCAGCCGACCCACATCGCGGTGGCCTTCGACAAGTCGCGACAGACCTTCCGCAGCGAGGAGTACGCCGAGTACAAGGCGGGCCGGTCGGCGACGCCGACCGAGTTCTCGGGCCAGATCCCGCTGGTGCACGAGGTGCTCCAGGCGCTGCGGATCCCGTTCGTGGAGTCGGAGGGCTATGAGGCCGACGACCTCATCGCGACCCTGACGACCCAGGCCGAGGCGGCCGGCATGGACGTGCTCATCTGCTCGGGGGACCGGGACGCCTTCCAGCTCGTCAGCGACAAGGTGACCCTGCTCTACCCCGTCCGGGGTGTCTCCGAAGTCTGGCGGATGACCCCGGACAAGGTGGAGGAGAAGTACGGCGTGCGCCCCGAGCGCTACAGCGACCTCGCCGCGCTCGTCGGCGAGTCCAGCGACAACCTGCCCGGCGTCCCCGGTGTCGGGCCCAAGACTGCCGCGAAGTGGCTGGGGCAGTACGGCGACCTCACCGGCCTGGTCGCGCACGTCGACGAGATCAAGGGCAAGGCGGGTGACGCGCTGCGCGAGCACCTCGACGGGGTGCTGCGCAACCGCCGCCTCAACCAGCTCGTCCGCGACGTGGAGCTCGGGGTCGATGTCGAGGACCTCGCCCGCACCAACTGGGACCGCGAGGAGGTGCACCGCGTCTTCGACGGACTGGAGTTCCGAGTGCTGCGCGACCGGCTCTTCGAGTACCTCGAGCCGGTGGAGGCCGAGTCGCAGGGCGGCTTCGACCTCGACACCAATGTGCTGAGGAGCGAGGACGTCAGCGGCTGGTTGGAGCACCATGCGCCCAAGGGGTCGCGGGTCGGGGTCCACGTCGTCGGCACGTGGGGGCGGGGCACCGGCGATGCCAGCGCTGTGGCCGTGGCCACCCCCGACGGTGTCGCAGGGTTCATCCCGTTGATCGATCTCGACGAGGAGGCCGAGGCGGCACTGGCGTCGTGGGCGGGGGATCCGGAGCGACACAAGGTCCTGCACGACGCGAAAGGGCCGATGCACGCCCTGGCCGCGCGCGGCATACCCCTCAAGGGAGTCTCCACGGACACGGCACTGGCGGCCTATCTCGTGCGCCCAGACCAACGCTCCTACGACCTGGCCGACCTCGTGCTCCGGCACGTGGGGCGTGACCTCAAGCCCGAGGCGGCGGCGCAACCCCAGGGGATGCTCGACTTCGCGGCCGACGACGATGCCGCCGCCGACGAGGCGATGGTGCGCGCCAGGGCAGTACTCGACCTTGCCGATGCGCTGTCCCAGCAGCTCGACGACACCGGGGGTACGGCCTTGATGGCCGATATCGAGCTCCCGCTGGTCGACGTGTTGGTGGACATGGAGCGCACCGGGATCGCGGCCGACCTGGCCGGATTGACCTCTCTCGAGGCCGATTTCGCAGGCAAGATGGCAGCAGCGCAGGCCGATGCGTATGCCGCGATCGACGGTGAGCAGATCAACCTCGGCTCCCCGAAGCAGTTGCAAGTGGTGCTCTTCGACACGCTGGGCATGCCGAAGACCAAGCGGACCAAGACCGGTTACACCACCGATGCTGACGCCCTCAACGACCTCTTCGCCAAGACCGAGCACCCCTTCCTCGAGGCCCTGCTGCGGCACCGCGACACCGCGCGCCTGCGCGTGACCGTCGAGGGGCTGATCAAGTCGGTCGCCGACGACGCGCGCATCCACACGACCTACATCCAGACGATCGCGGCCACCGGGCGGCTCTCCTCGACCGACCCCAACCTGCAGAACGTCCCGATCCGCACCGAGGAGGGGCGGCGGATCCGTGAGGCCTTCGTCGTCGGGGACGGGTTCGAGTCGCTCATGTCCGCGGACTACAGCCAGATCGAGATGCGGATCATGGCGCACCTGTCCGGGGACGCGGGCCTGATCGAGGCCTTCCGGACGGGGGAGGACCTGCACCGCTTCGTCGGGTCGCGGGTGTTCGGCGTCGAGCCGGCCGACGTGACCGCGGAGATGCGCAGCAAGGTCAAGGCGATGAGTTACGGGCTGGCCTACGGCCTGTCGGCTTTCGGCCTGTCCAAGCAATTGGGTATCTCGACCGGTGAGGCGCAGGGCCTCATGGACGAGTACTTTGCCCGCTTCGGCGGGGTCCGCGACTACCTGCGCGATGTCGTCGTCGAGGCAGGGAAGCAGGGGTACACCGAGACGATGTTCGGGCGCCGCCGCTACCTGCCCGACCTGACGAGCGACAACCGGCAGCGGCGCGAGATGGCCGAACGGATGGCCCTCAACGCCCCGATCCAGGGCTCGGCGGCCGACATCATGAAGGTCGCCATGCTCGGGGTCGATCGGGAGTTGACCGCTTCCGGCGCCCGCTCCCGGATGCTTCTCCAGGTGCATGACGAACTCGTGCTGGAGGTGGCGTCGGGGGAGCGCGAAGATCTTGAGGCCTTGGTCCGCCGGGAGATGGGATCAGCGGCCCGGATGGACGTCCCTCTCGATGTCAGCGTCGGGGTCGGTCGATCCTGGCATGAGGCCGCTCACTAGGAGGTCGCCGGCACGGTGGCGGCGCATGGCCACGGCCAGGAGTGCTGCCCCGACGATGACGACCAGGCACCCACCTCCGAAGAGTGTCCAGGCCAATTGGGCCGCCGAGTCGTGCCGGGCCAGGGCCACGATCACGATCATTGCCACCGCGACGATCCACAGCAGGAGCCCGAAGCGATGGTCAGCCCGCGCGAGCCGCCAGTAGACGAAGACCTGGGCCAGGGCCCACATCCCCCCGATCGCGGTGAAGAGTGGCACCAGTGGCGCCAGGTGCGCGTAGGACGCCCCGCCCACGAGGATGGCCAGGGGCTCGCGCAGCACGATGGTGAGCACGACCCCGAATGCGACGATCAGGGCGGTTGCCGTGACCGCCAACCCCACGTGACGTGGGCCGCGTCGGGTCGCCATCCGTGAGTAGACCACAGTCACGACAAAGGCCGGTGCCCACAGGGCGGCCTTGCTGAAGATGGTGAGCACGGCGAACTCACCGGCGGCAACCGGGTCGAGGAAATGTCGGGCCAGTGGCGCGTCGAGGCTGGAGACGACGAGCAGGGCCGACGTGGCCGTCATGCCGTGCAGAACAGGACCGTGCCAGCTCTCGCCTCGACGCATTGCCTCGCGGACCGAGCCCCCACCGACAATCCAGAGGGCCACGATGGCCGCCGCAACGGCGGCGAGCGCGAGTGCACCCATCACCCCGGTCACGCCCCAGCCGGCCAGGCCCGCGACCAGACCGGCACACAGGCGGGAGAGACCCACGGTCACGTAGAGGGCGGCGAGTGCCAGGAAGCGATCGGTGCCCTGTAGGTCACCGAGGACGGCATACGTCAGACACGTCGGCCCGACGACGAGCGCGAGCAGCAGGGCTGGCAGCGCACTGTCGAGATGCAGGGCCCACACGATGACGGGTGTGACGCCACAGGTGAGCAGGAACATCGCGAAGCCGACGACCGTGCCGGTGCGCAGCGCCGTGCCTCCGGCGGACGCCTGATCTCGGTCGGTCGCCCGTGCCCGCGCGACGCGCCGCGCGACCACGAGTTGGAGAGCCAACGCCGGCACGGCTCCGATCACGGCCAGGTTCGTGAGGGCGACCAGGGCTCCGAGGTTCTCCGGGGACTGGGTCCGGTTGAGAACAAGAAAGAAGCCGTAGCCCAGCAAGTTGGCGGTCATCGTCCCGAGGGAGATCAGCAGCGCCGGCACCGTTCCCGCCCGCAGCGCACGGCGCCATCCGGACATCGAGCGGGCCCGTGGCCTCGGGGTCTTCGCTGACACGGTGACCAACCGTAGGTGAAGGAAGCCACTTCGCCTACCGGGCTACCATGCGCAGGTGCCCGACCCGGTGATGCGTTCGAGCGCGTGGCGTCACCTGTCCGGTCCCGTCGCGATCGGCAGCATGGCTGCGGCGGTCGTCACCGCCGTCCTGTGGCGCGGGTCCTGGGGCAAAGGGCTCTACCTCTATCGCGACTTCGTCGCGGTCCCGGAGCCCGCGCGACCCGACAGTCTGTTGCCCGACACGTATGCCGCGTTGCGGGCTTGGCCGCTCGACGGCGTGATGTGGGCCATGTCGTCCGTCATCCCCACCGGTGTGCAGCAACTCCTGATGCTGCTCGCCATCCCCCTGATCGCCGGTTCCGGGATCGCGGCCGTGCTTCGGGCGCAGGGTCGCGCGGCGGCCGTCGTCGGTGCGGTCCTTGCCGCGTGGAATCCCTACGTGGCGGAGCGATTGCTCCTTGGGCAGCCGCCCACCCTGTTGGCGTATGCCGTGGCGCCGTGGATCGTCGTCGTGGCGCGCTCGACCCTGGCCCCGCGCGCCAGATGGCCGCTTCTCGTGATCGCTGCGCTCCCCGCCGCGGTGACCCCGTGGGGTGGTCTGATCGCCCTCGGGACGGCGGTACTGGCGACCCTCACACGCGAGGACCGGTCCTGGCGGGCGGTTGCGGCGAGCGGGCTCGTCGGTGTCGGCTGGTGCCTGCCCTGGCTGCTTCCCTCGCTCGTGGCCGCCTCGGGAGGCCACGCCGACCCGGACGGGGGCGCGGCGTTCGCGCTGCGCGACGACACCGGTCTCGGCACCTGGTGGTCCGCCCTCACGGGTGGGGGGATCTGGTCTGAGTCGGCCGCTCTGGCCTCCCGGCGGGACCTGACGTCCTCGTTGGCCTCCGCGCTCGTGCTTGCCCTGGCGTGTGCTGGGGCCCTGACGCTCAGGGGCCGGCGACGCCTCCTGGCGCTGACCGCGCTGGTCCTGCCGGCGAGCCTCGCCGCCCTGCTCAGCGGGCCCCTCGTCGGCGTGGTCACCGCACTCCAGGCCGTGCCCGGCCTGGCCCTCGTCCGTGACCAGCACCGGCTGCTCGGCCTCGCCGTCCTCGCGCAGGCAGGGTTGGCCGGCCTCGCCGTCGGCCGCACCAAGAGGTCTGCACCCTTTGGCCGACCGACAGCAGCGGCCGTGGCCGTCGCGGTGACGGCGGCCCTCGTCGGGATGCAGCCGGACCTGACCGGGCGACTGGCGCAGGCGTACCGACCCTTCACGTACCCCGCCGGATGGCAAGAGGTCGTGGGGGCCGTGGAGCAGGCCGGTTCCCACGGGCGGCGCCCGGTGGTCCTCTCCATGCCATGGCAACCGCTGCGCCGGACCGTGTGGGCCGGGGAGTCCTCGTTCCTCGACCCGTCACCGCGAGGACTGCCTGCCACGGTGGTGACGAGCTCGGCGCTGCGCGTGACCCGCGACGGAAGGCTGCGGGTGGTTGACGACCACCCGGTGCCCCACGAGCAGGCCTGGTCCGAGGGCCGGCTCTCGGCGCAGGCGCTGCGGTCCCAGGGCGTGACGCTCGTGCTCGCCTGGGTCACGTCACCGGGCACCCAGCCCGTGGTGCGGCCCGGCTGGCGCGAGCTGGCGAGGACGCCGGACTGGGTGCTCTGGGACGTCACCCGCGCCGAGTGACACCATGGGCCGACGCTGTGCCGTGGCGGGCTGTGGGCGGCCTGAACGGTCACGACACGTCGGTCGTGGCGGATTATGTACTTGGGGTCAAAGGCCGTTACCATTCGGTAGGTTTCCCATCTGCCGAAGGATCGCCACGCCCATGAGTGCCACCTACGCCGACGACAACACCAACCGCCGCCGTGGCCTGCTGTTCCTCCTCGTCAGCCTGCTGGCCGGCGGGCTGATGTCCTGGGCAGCCGCCGCGGCGATCGTCTCGTCGAACGCCCCCTCCGAGAGCGCCGCCGTGGACAACGGCCAGCAGACCCTCATCGAGCCCGGAGCGAAGCTCGGCTACTGACCTCCCGCATTGAGCCCCACCGACCGAGGTCGGTGGGGCTCAGTGCTGGTTGACCAAGGGTGGCGTCGGAAGAGAGCCGAGTGGCTCAGCGCGGGGCGGGGCCGTGGTCGAAGTCGTCCGTCATGCCGGTGTGCTCCTCGCCGCGCACGACTCTGGCCAGCAGGGCCTCCCACGCCTCGACCGTCCGATCCCAGCTGAAGAGGGCGGCATGGTCCCGGGCCGCAGCACCCATCCGGGCGCGCTCGCCGGGGTCCCGCAGCAGGGTGTCGATCGTGGAGACCATTGCGTCGAGGCCGTCGACCAGGACCCCGCTCCACCCGTCGACGATCGACTCCGACAGGCCCCCCGACCCGGAGTAGGCCACTGTGGGCGTCCCGTGGCTGGCCGCCTCCACGACGCACAGTCCCCACCCCTCCTTGACGCTGGGGGCCAGGGCCACCCACGCCTCGGCGAGCTCTCGGTTCTTGGTGACCTCGTCGACGTGCCCCAGCAGCCGGACCTGGTCCTCCACGCCGCGCTCGCTCGCCGCCCGACGGATCTCGTCGGCCCACCAGCCGTCCCCGACGATGTGCAGGCTCAGCCGAGGATGCCGCGGAAGGAGGCGTGCCAGGACCTCGACGGCGTGCTCGACCCGCTTGTGCGGGACGAGGCGCCCGAGGACGACGAGCCGCGGGTCGCCGGCGCGGGGCGTACCGGTCTCGATCGGCGCGTCGGTGCCGTTGTGGATGACGGCGATGTCGCGGGCACGCACCCCCAGCTCGACCAGTTCGGCCTTGGTCTCCTGGGAGACGGCGACGTACTGCCGGCCTCTGTAGAAGCGTGGGGCGACCCTCGACTCCAGGACCCAGCCGACGCGCGCCGCGGCCGGGCCGAAGACGATCGGCCACTGCTCGCGGTGGACGTGGTGGACGAGGACGACGACCGGCGAGCGCGTCGCCAGGGGCGCCGCGAAGGGGACGCCGTTCTGGGTGTCGACCACGACGTCGAACGCGCCCTCGGCCCGTTCGACGGCGCGCAGTCGGCGCAGCGACGCGGCATACACGCCAACGCGTCCGCCCTGGCGCGCGTAGCGGACGCCGTCCTTGAGCTCGAGGGCAGCCGACGCCGCGTGGCGGGCGCAGAACAGCGTGACCTCGTGGCCCCTGGCAGCCAGTCCTGTGCAGACCGTCTCGGCGTACTTCTCGGCTCCGCCGCCTTCGGGGTGTGTAGAGTCACGCCAGTTCAAGAAGGCAATACGCACGACATGATTCTTTCCTCAGGACCGGAGACGGATGCTACAGCAGGGCCACTCCCGGTCCGGGGTGCCAGCGTTCACGGCCGACCTGGCTCGCTCGCGCCGGCTGTTCGCCGCTTTCCGCCGGGAGCAGGCCGACCCCGATGCCTTCTACGGAGCGTTGGCCCGGGACTCGGTCGACATGGTCGGCCAGTGGGCCGACCTTGCCGGAGCGACGGTCATCGACATCGGCGGTGGCCCGGGATATTTCAGCGATGCCTTCCAGACGGCCGGGGCGCGCTACGCCGGGGTCGAGCCCGATGCCGGGGAGTTGAGCGCCCACGGTGCGCCCGGCGGGATCGGCGTGCGCGGCTCGGGCTTGTCGCTGCCGTTCGCGGACGGTTGTGCCGACGTGGCCTTCTCCAGCAATGTGCTCGAGCACGTGCCCGACCCGTTGGCGATGGCCGAGGAGATGCTGCGGGTCACACGCCCCGGCGGACTGGTCTTCCTGTCGTGGACGCCCTGGCTCTCACCGCACGGCGGTCACGAGACGGGGATGTGGCACTACCTGGGCGGTCGGTATGCCGCCGACCGGTATGCCGCGCGCCACGGCAGGCGGCCGAAGAACGACTACGGGTCGAGCCTGTTCAACTGCCCGGTCGGGCCGATGGTGCGCTGGGCGCGCGCCACCGCCGCTGACGGTCGCGCCACGGTCGTCGACATCTTCCCGCGCTACCACCCCCGCTGGGCGCACTGGGTGGCCGCCGTGCCCGGACTGCGTGAGGTGGTGTCGTGGAACGCCGTCATCGTGCTGCGGGTCCCGAGCGGGTGACCACCGCGGCCGTCGCCGAACGCGCGGCGGGATCGTGGGTGTGGCGGACACGCCTGCTCGCAGCATGGGTCTTCCTTGCCGCCCTGGCCTTCCGCCAAGCAGGCGGCCTCATCGTGCCGGACACCAAGGTGGACCTCACCGAGGACCCGGGTGCGTTCATGTCCCGGGCCCTGCACCTGTGGGACCCGAACGGAGCCATGGGGCAGCTGCAGAACCAGGCCTACGGGTACCTCTTCCCGGTCGGCCCCATCCACTGGCTCCTCATCGAGGGCGGGATCCCGCCGTGGATCGTTCAGCGGCTGTGGTGGACGATCGTGCTGGGCGTCGCGTTCTCGGGAGTGTGGCTGCTCAGTGGCGCGATGCGGTTGGGGACCCCGTGGGGCCGCTACCTCGCGGCCCTGCTGTTCGCGCTGAGTCCGCGGTTCCTCAGTGAGGTCGCCGTCACGTCCGTCGAGGTGTGGCCGTTGGCCATGGCGCCCTGGGTCCTGCTTCCCCTGACGACGCGGCGGCCGTGGGGGTGGCCGCTTCGCCTCAGCATGTCGGCGCTGGCCGTCGCCGCGGTGGGTGGCGTGAACGCGGTCGCCACGGGGGCGACGCTCGTCCTGCCGACGCTGTGGTTCCTCACCCGCGAGTCCCTGCGCGAGTCCATTCCCCGCCTCGCGGCGTGGCTGGGGTGCGTGATCGTCGCGATCTTCTGGTGGTTCGGCCCGCTTCTCGTGCTGGGCCGGTACAGCCCCCCCTTCCTGAACTGGATCGAGAACGCAGACGTGACGACCGCGTTCGCGAGCGTCTTCAACGCCGTGTCTGGGACGACCCCGTGGCTAAACTTCCTCGCCGGCCCTGGCGGGCCGTCCTGGCCTGGCGGCTGGGCCATCGTGACGAATGCGGTGCTGGTGGTCGCCGCGATGGCCGTCCCGGTCGTCGGACTGCTGGGCATCTGGGCGGCACCGCCGCGACACCGGTTGTTCTTGGTCTCCGGATTTCTCACGGGACTGGTCCTCGTGACTCTCGGTCACGTCGGACCGGCCGCCTCGCCCGGCGCGGAGGCCGTCAACTCGTTCCTCGACGCCGACGGTGCGGCCCTTCGCAACACGCACAAGTTCGAGCTCGTCATCCGGCTACCGCTGGCCTTGGGTGCGGCGTGGTTCCTCAGCCTGGTCCGGGCCTGGATGGTGGCCAACCGGTTGGCTCCGCTGCTGCGCAAGGTCATGGCGGCGTCGCTGGTCCTCATGGTGGCGGCTCCGGGCGTCAACGGGCTCCTCGCCCGTGGCGAGGGCTACCCGAGGATCCCGGAGTACTGGCGCCAGGCCGCCGCCTGGCTGGACCGCCAGGAGGGTGCGGGGACGACGATGACGGTGCCGGCCACCAGCTTCGGGGACTTCATCTGGGGGTCGACGAAGGACGACCCGCTGCAGGCGATCGGCCGCCGCGCGTTCGTCACGCGCGACGCGGTTCCCTTGGGCAGCGCCGGGACGACCCGGTGGCTCGATGAGCTCGAGTCCCTCATGTCCTCGGGCCAGGGCGGGCGTGACCTGCGTGCTGGGCTCGACCTCGCCGGCGTCCGGTTCGTGGTGGTCCGCAATGACCTGCGGCCAGACGCTGCGGACTCACCCAGTGGACGGATGCTCCGGGTGCACGACGCCCTGCTGTCCGCCGGCCTGACGAAGGTGGCCGGCTTCGGCCCCGGCCTCGGGGCTCCCGTGGGGCTGCCCGCCGAGTCCGAGAACGTCACTGTGGACCAGAGGAGCCGGCTGCCCTACCAAGTGCTCGAGGTCTACGCCACCGGTGATCCGGTCGGGGCCCGCGTCGTGGCGGGGGAGGACCTCGCCGTCGTGTCGGGTGGCGCGGAGGACGTGCCACATGTCCTTGGAACCGCCGCGGCCGGGACCGTCGCGGTCGTGGGTGAGGACGCGGCCGCCCTCCCGGTGGATCTCGAGGCGCGAGCGCTCCACGTGACGACTGACGGCAACCAGCGTCGGGAGGTGTTCTTCGGGCGCGCCACGGAGAACCGCTCGTCTGTCCTGGCCGAGGGTGCGCCGCTGCTCAGGGACTACACGGCCGATGCGACCTCCCCGAAGACGGTCCGCACCTTCACCGGCTCGCTGCGGCGGGTCACGGCGTCCTCGTCGGCCGCGGACGCCGACGCGTCGCTGCGGCTGGGTGCCGGATACTCGCCCACTGCGGCACTCGATGGCGACGGGGCGACGGCGTGGGTGAGCGGGCGCTACGGGTCCGGAGCGGGGGAGTGGCTCGACGTCGAGCTCGCCGCTCCCGTCGAGGCCGATGAGCTGTTCGTGAGCCTGCCGCGCACCGACAAGGTCGCACTCCCTCGCGAGGTGGAGGTCCGCACGGACGCCGGGACGACGCGAACCGAGCTCAACGCCGACTACGCCCCGCAACGGGTGCCGCTGCCCCCCGGGCGCACGACGGGGCTGCGGGTGACCGTCACCCGTGTGGACGACAGCGGGCGGATGGGCACGGGCCTGGCCGAGGTCTCCGTGCCGGGAGTCAGCATGGGGACGGCCCTGCGGGTGCCAGCGTCAGCCGCAGCGACCGGCGCCGTCGTCCTCCGCGACCGCGTGCCCCGTCGTGACTGTGCCTGGGTCGTCGACCGACCGCTGTGCCTCCCTGGCACGGGCCGCCAGTGGGAGGACGGGGACCACCTCGCGCGAGAGCTCACCATGGCCGGTCCACTGGTCAGCCGCCTGGACGGACATGTTGTCGCCGCATCGGGCGGAGGCGCCGACCACCTGCTCGACGACGTCTCACCGATCCGGGCGACCGCCTCGAGCCGCGGCACCGACGAGGTCGCCGGCCGTCCGGGCACCGTCATCGACGGCTCCCTCGGCACGGGTTGGACGGCTGCGGGGACCGATGTCACCCCGACCCTCAGCCTGACGCTGCCCTCGCCGGCACTCGTGCACGAGATCCAGTTCCTCAGGGACCGGTTCCTCGCCGCGTCCAAGCCCGACCGGATCTCGGTGACCTTCGACGACGGCACCTCCGTGACCGGCAGAGTGGATGCGCAGGGCAGGTTTACCTGGCCGGCGCGGACGACCACCTCCCTCACGGTCCGCTTCCTGTCCGTCACCGAGCTCATCTCCCTGGAGTCGACCGGGCGCCTGTCGCGACCGCTCCCGGTCGGGGTGTCCGAGGTGCTCCTGCCCGGACTCAACGAGGTGCGTCCGATGAGCCTGGGCGCCCCGACCGGGATCCCGTGCGGTTTCGGGCCGCCCCTCGTGGTCAACGGCCAGTCCTATCCGACGGAGGTCACCGGGACGATCGGGGACGTCCTCGCCGGGAGACCCCTGGAGTGGCGATCCTGCGGGGACAGCGACGTCCGGCTCCCGCAGGGACAGGTGTCGATCTCGGCGACTGCGACCGGCGAGTTCCGGCCAGTCGACGCCCTGCTCGGAACGAGCTCCTCCCACGCCCCGTCCCGGAGCACGGTGACTGGCACGCAGCGGTCCGCTGCCGCCTTCGATCTCGACGTCACGAGTGCGCGGGCCGACGCAAGCGTCCTCGTCGTCCCAATGAACTTCAGCGCCGGATGGTCGGCGACGAGCCAGTCCGGGACGCCGCTCGCCCCTCTTCGGGTGAACGGCTGGCAGCAGGGCTGGGTGCTGCCTGCGGGGGAGAGCGGTCGGGTCGAGGTCCGTTTCGTTCCGGACACCGTCTACCGGTGGGCCTTGGTCGGTGGGCTTCTCGCGCTCGCGTCGATGGCACTCGTGGTCGGGTGGCTGCTGCGTCGCGAGCCCCGGACGGCCGGGCCGGTGGCGCAGGGCCGGGTCTGGTCGGGCCGGTGGGCGGCCTTGCTCTTCCTGCTGCTGCTGTCGGCCGTGGCTGGCCTCCTCGGCGCCTCCGTCGCCGTGGGCTGCCTGTTGCTGGCCCTTGTCGCGCGGAGGCCTTGGGTGCAGTCGTCGGTGATCTGTGTGCTGGTCCTCGGGGCGGCGCTGGTCGTCGCCGGGAGGCCGTGGCCTGCAGCCAACCGTGCCGTGGACCTGCTCGTGGTTCAGTGGCTGGTGCTGCTGGCCGTCGCGCTCGCCGCGTGCCCGGTGGCGTCGTCCTCGGCGGGACGGCGTCGGCTGCCGCGGCCGCGGCGCATGACCGGACGCTCCACGGCGTAGAAGCTGACGGCGGCGACGAGCACCGTGCCTGCCACGGTGAGTGGCCACAACGTCAGGAACGCACCGCCGAACACCTGGTGGCCGGTCGCGCGCTCCACGAGGCCGAGGACGATCAGGTGATAGCAGAAGATTCCGTACGAGATGTCCCCCAAGAACGACGCCACACGGCCCATCACCGCACCCGTCCCGGCGACGGCCGGTCGCGGCAGGAGCTCGATGGCTGACGGGAGCACGACGAGCAGCCCGAACGCGGCATACAGCAGCGACTTCGTCGCCGCCTCACCCGGCGTGGGTGCCTTGAGGCTGTAGGGCCCCGCGACCACCGAGGTCGCCACGAGGTAGACGGCACCGGCGAGAGCCCACACCGTGCGGCGGTGGCGCACGATGGCGGCGGATGGCCGCGCATCGACCAGGCCCGCGGAGGCTCCCGCACTCCAGAGCGCCAGCATCATCCCCAGGCCGAACCAGCCGAGGAACCCCGGCAGCCAGAGTGCGCTGAGGGGGTGGGCCACCGCTGCCGACCATGCCATCCACGCCGCGCCGGCCAGTGGCGTCACAGCAAGGATCGCCAGCCGGACACCTAGGCCACGCCGGGTCGCTGGACCCCGGGAGAGCACCCAGCCGAGGACCGGCAGGAGGAGATAGAAGGCGACCTCCACGGACAGGCTCCACATCTGGGTCAGGCCGGTCGTCCCGTTGCCGCGACTGTAGATCTGGACCAGGGCGGCGTGTCGGGCGTAGGGCACCCAGGACGCATCCTCACGCCTGAGCAGGACCCACGCTGCGATGACTGTGATCCAGAGAGCGGGAAGGATCCTCAGGACCCGGTGCCACAGGTAGGTCCTCGACGCCGGAGGTGCTGACCCGGACACCCAGGCCACGAAGTGTGGCCGGGCCAGGAGAAAGCCCGAGATGACGAAGAAGATCGCGACCCCGGAGTCCATGCGCGAGAGCACCCCGTTGAAGGGGCCGTTCAGGGCGGCTCCGGAATGAAACCCGACATGGGTGGTCAGGACGAGCAGGGCGCCGAGGGCCCTGGTGCCGTCCAGGCCGGGAAATCGCAGCGCTCCGGCGTTGCCCGCCGGTGACGACGTCACTGCTTGAGGGCCGGTTTCCCGACCTGGACATCGCCGATGCAGACACTCGCCCCGGGGGCGACACCCGTGATCGCCACGGTCCTGCCCCCACCGGTCAGGGGGACGAACACCTCGCCCAGTCCCTTGTCCAGCTGGACCTCACGACTACCCGTGCCCAAGGTGATGCGAGCGGGTGTTGCCCGATCGCTGAGATAGCCGACCCGCACCGCCCAGCCCCACGGGAAGGCCTCCGACTGCAGTGGAACGACGGCCCGGCCCTCCTCCACGAGCCACCCGCACACCCCGGGGAACTTGGCCACGTTGGACGTTCCCTCCACCCGCATCGGTTGGAAGCGTCCGGTGGTGTCGAGAAAGTAGGGCTTCGAGTACTGCGTGAGGTGCCCCACCGAGGCACGCTGCTCCGTGGTCAGCGCCGGGGCGACGAAACGGCTGACCAGGTCGTACTCCTCGAAGATCGGGCCGACGATCGGGACCGGAAGGTTGGTGTCGTAGATCTGGGCGTCGGCCGGCAAGGAGTGCAGCGAGGCCCGCACCTGCTCGACGAAGGGACGGTAGGGGTTGGCAGTGCTGAACGTCGCATACCCGTTGGTCGCGTGGATGGACAGCATCCCCACAGCCGCAGCAACGGCCCCGACCGCCAGATGCAGCGACCGCCCCGGCAGCGACTTGCCGAGCGACGTGCCCAGTGGCAGCCACGGAGCAGCCTCGTCGCGATAGGGCATGAGCGCAGCGCCAAGGGCGATGGCGATCGGCACGACGGCGTCGGCCAGGTAGCGGGCCTCGAGCGCGAGGATCGAGCCCCCGAATGCGACCCTGCCGATGGCCAGCATCGCGAGCGAGCATCCGACATAGGTGGCCACTGCGACGAGCTGTCGTCCGAGCCCGCGACGTACGACCAGGCCGAGGACGGTCAGGATGACGAGAGCCATGAGGGTGAGCCAGTCGAACCAGCGAGGAGAGTCCACCATCGCCCCGCCGTAGCCGACGCCCTGCCACGTCCACGGACCGCCGAGCAGCGCGGGGATGAGCGTCCGGAAGAGGCTGAGGTAGGTGAAGTCCCACACCTGCGACACGGTGGGGCGCCCGAGCGAGGGGGACGCTCCATCCCGCGCGCTCGAGGCCAGGTAGACGATCACGTAGACGACCGCTGTGCCTGCGAACCCGGCCCAGAGCCGCCAGCGCGCGCGGACGACGTGACGCAGCCCGGTGAGTGCCGGCTCACGAGCCGGCCGCAGCGCGACGCCGAGAAGGAGCAGCCACGGGAGGGCGATGAGGATCTTCTCGAAGGTCAGCAGGCCGACGACGAGCCAGGCCAGGGCGCCCACGAGCGAACGGGCGGACCCCGTGCGCAGGTGCTGGACCGTGCTCGTCGTCAGCCCCGCGAGGACGGCGAGCGTGGGTGTCCACAGGATCGCCGCCGACAACCACGTCGTGGCCGACAGGGTCAGCGGGGTCAGCGCCAGCCAGGTGAACGGCACCAGCGTGAGCCATCGACGACCGAAGAGCTCGACGAGCATTCGCCAGGCGAGCAGGTAGGCGATGGCCATGCCCGTGATCAGGAGGGCGACGGCCACTCCCCAGTTCCAAGGGGCCAGGTGCGCCAGGAGCCACATGACGGTGAAACCGAGGGGCTCGAAGTGGCCCGTGTGGACGCGACTGACGTGCGACCAGGTCAACGGGGACTCCATGGCCCGGGACTGGAGCATGAAGTCGTCGGTGATGAAGTACCCGTCTCGCATGACGTTGAACCGCACGGCGAGAGAAAGGAGCAGAACGAGCAGCATCGCCGTTCGGAGGGGGTTCCTCACCAGCCAGTGGTCCCGGTCCGCGGCCTCGGTGGGACGTCCGTCCCGCACCAGCTCCCGGCGGCCCCGCCTCGGAGGTGCCTCCGTGTCCGGGCCGATCGCGACGAGCGCGGGAGAAGGCGTCAGCGCCGGGGGTGACTCGCTCATTACCTGCTCTCTCCGACGCTCTGTCCGGGCGCCTCTGGTGGCCGCTGAGATTGTAGGACGGAGCGACCACGAACCTCGCACACAGTGGCGCTACCCACTGGTACGCTTCACCGACTTCACCGTGGAAGGAACGCACATGCGTCGTATTGTCGGGGCTATCCTCGTCGTGCTCGGGGCGCTGCTCCTCGGGCTGGGCCTGCTTGCCAAGCCCTATCTGTACCCCCGTCTCGCGACGGTCCCGCTGGACCAGGACAGCACCTCCATCTCCGAGGGCAAGAACATGTCGGTCCTCTACCCGCACGTCAAGAACGGCGCCGCCGCCATCGACGCCCTCAAGGGCGTCGACGTCAAGAGCACCCGGACCGTCATCGGCATCCCCGGCAAGGTGGCCGAGCAGGATCTGCAGTCCAGCACGGCCTTCTGGCAGACCCAGGTGAAGTCGGAAGCGAACGTCGGGGGCAAGTGGGTTCCCCTCAGCTACAGCGACGAGGGTGTGTCCTTCGACCGCGTGAGCGCTGAGGTGACCAACTGCTGCGGTGACTACAAGTCCGTCGGCGACCTGGACAACCCGAAGAAGACCGAGCAGGTCACCCGCACCGGCCACTACTTCAAGTTCCCCTTCGACACCCAGCAGCAGGACTACGACTGGTGGGACGGCGATCTGGGCAAGGCTGTGCCGATCAAGTTCAAGGAGGTGGCGGACCTCTATGGCACCGACACCTATGTCTTCGAGCAGGTCATCCCGAAGACGCAGACCGCGTCGCGTGAGGTCCCGGCCAGCCTGTTCTCACCGACCGGCACCGGCAACGTCACCGCGAAGGTGATGTACGGCAACACGCGCACCTTGTGGGTCGAGCCCAACACCGGCGTCATCATCAAGGGTCAGGAGAAGGTCGACAAGACCCTCGAGTCCAGTGCCGGAACGGTCGCGATGACGGTGGGCACGATCGGCTACAACGAGGCGACCATTGAGGACAACGCCAAGACCTGGGGCTCCAAGGGTTCCCTCCTCGGACTGATCCGCGGTCCGCTCGGCTGGATCCTCGGCCTGCTCGGTGTGGCCCTGCTGGGTCTGGGCGCCTTCTTGCTCCTCGCCGGACGTCGCAACGCCGAGCAGCAGGCGCAGCACTCGACGCGCTCGGGTGACGCCGCCGTCGACGACACCGACCGCTTCTTCACCGAGGCGGAGCAGACGACGCGTCGTCGCAGCGACGTGGATCGCGGCTGAGTCCCAGACCCATCACAGGGCCCCGAGCACCTCATGGTGCCCGGGGCCCTGTGACATCAGCGGGCCGGCCGCACACATACGAAGATCGCCGTCCCGGGCAGCACCCGTCCACGGGTGGGGGACCAGCCACCCCACTCCTGAAGATTGCGTTCGGGCCACTCCGGCTCCACGAGGTCGACGAGCGCCAACCCGGCGGCGGTGATCTCCCGGACCCGGTCACCGAGCGTCCGGTGGTGCTCGGCATAGGTCACCGAGCCGTCATCGAAGCCTTCGACATAGGGGGTTCGGTCGAAGTAGGAGCCATGGGCGGTGAGTCCGTCCTCACCGGGTACATCCGGGAAGGCCCAGCGGATCGGATGGGTGGTGGAGAAGACGAAGGTTCCGCCGGGGCGCAGGACGCGATGGGCCTCGGTCATCACGGCGGCGGAGTCAGCGACGAAGGGGACCGCGCCATAGGACGTGAAGACATGGTCGAAGCTCTCGTCGGCAAAAGGAAGGACCGCCGCGTCGCACTGCGCCATGGCGAGGGGTATGCCGCGGCGCCGGTCGATCTCGGCGCCCACGTCGAGCATCCCGCGGGACAGGTCGGTCGACACCACCTGGACCCCTCGCTCGGCCTGCAGCCAGCGGGCGCACTGACCGGCACCGCCGCCGATCTCCAGCACCCGATCACCGGCACGGGTCCCCAGGAGATTGAGTTCCGCCTCGGTCCAACCTTCGGGCCCCCAGACGAAGCCGGCGTCCCCCAGGAAGGAGCCGTGGTCGGCCTGATACTCGCGCGCCTCCAGGTCCCACCACCCTCGCTGGGCGCGGACGGTCGTGGCCTGGTCGACCTCGCGCCGGCTGGCCACGGGACCGGGCTCACCGGCATACCCCTGGCTCATGGCGACCTCACTTTGCGGTTGCTCTGCACGGCTCGGTACCATTGAGTCGTACACGTGTGCCCATTCACGCCCTGGCGTGCATGGTGGCGTGTGCGCACCCAACTGTCCGCACGATTCCACCTGTCCACATCGGAGTTCCTACTACATGAGCACCAGCACGGTCGACACGACCGCCCCTCAGATCGCCATCAACGACATCGGCACTGAGGAAGACCTTCTGGCCGCGATCGACGCGACCATCAAGCACTTCAACGATGGCGACATCGTCGAGGGCCACATCGTCAAGGTCGACCGGGACGAGGTCCTGCTCGACATCGGCTACAAGACCGAGGGTGTCATCCCCTCGCGTGAGCTCTCCATCAAGCACGACGTCGACCCCAACGAGGTCGTCGCCGTCGGTGACGCCGTCGAGGCCCTGGTCCTCCAGAAGGAGGACAAGGACGGTCGCCTGATCCTGTCCAAGAAGCGCGCGCAGTACGAGCGGGCCTGGGGCACCATCGAGAAGATCAAGGAAGAGGACGGCGTCGTCACCGGCACCGTCATCGAGGTCGTCAAGGGTGGTCTCATCCTCGACATCGGCCTGCGCGGCTTCCTGCCCGCCTCCCTCGTCGAGATGCGTCGCGTGCGCGACCTCCAGCCGTACGTCGGCAAGGAGATCGAGGCCAAGATCATCGAGCTCGACAAGAACCGCAACAACGTGGTCCTGTCGCGTCGTGCTTGGCTCGAGCAGACCCAGTCCGAGGTCCGCACGACCTTCCTCAAGGAGCTCGCCAAGGGCCAGGTCCGCCCGGGTGTCGTCAGCAGCATCGTCAACTTCGGTGCCTTCGTCGACCTCGGTGGGGTCGACGGTCTCGTCCACGTCTCCGAGCTGTCCTGGAAGCACATCGACCACCCGTCCGAGGTCGTCGAGGTCGGCGACGAGGTCACCGTCGAGGTCCTGGACGTCGACATGGACCGCGAGCGTGTCTCCCTGTCGCTCAAGGCGACGCAGGAGGACCCGTGGCAGCACTTCGCTCGGACCCACGCGATCGGTCAGGTCGTCCCGGGCAAGGTCACCAAGCTCGTCCCCTTTGGTGCCTTCGTGCGTGTCGAGGACGGTATCGAGGGCCTGGTCCACATCTCCGAGCTGGCCGAGCGCCACGTGGAGCTGCCGGAGCAGGTCGTCACCGTCGGGTCCGACATCTTCGTCAAGGTCATCGACATCGACCTCGAGCGTCGCCGCATCAGCCTCAGCCTCAAGCAGGCCAATGAGGATGGCGCCGGTCAGGTCGAGTTCGACCCGACCCTCTACGGCATGGCCGCGGAGTACGACGAGCAGGGCAACTACAAGTACCCCGAGGGCTTCGACCCCGAGACCAACATGTGGCTCGAGGGGTATGAGAAGCAGCGGGAGACCTGGGAGAAGCAGTACGCCGACGCCCACGCCCGTTGGGAGGCGCACCGCGCCCAGGTCGAGGCGGCCCAGACCGCCGACGCCGAGGCTGCGGCCAACGCCGAGGTCCCCACGAGCTACAGCAGCGACTCGTCCGCCTCGAGCAGCGAGTCCGCGCGCCCCGCGGCTCCGGCCTCGGAGGGCACCTTGGCCTCGGATGAGGCTCTGGCTGCGCTGCGCGAGAAGCTCACCGGCAACTGAGCCACCTGGCATACCTCTTGGTATGCCGGGTGCTCACCGAGACGGCCCGCCCCCTGTCAGGGGGGCGGGCCGTTTCGCTGTCCCCGGGTGATCCGTGCCACAGTGGTCCCCGTGCCGAGCGCTGATTACGACCAGGACACCACCGACCAGAATTCACCGCTGCGCATCAAGGCCCGTGGCCGCGCCGTCCTGGCCAATCCGACGACGAACCGGGGCACGGCCTTCACCTTGGCCGAGCGAGCCGTGCTCGGCCTCAAGGGGCTGATGCCGACCGGCGTGACGACGCTGGAGAACCAGACGGTGCGGACCTACGAGCAGTTCCGACGCGGGTCGACCCCCTTGGCCAAATACCTTCACCTGGCACAGCTGCGTGACCGCAACGAGGTGCTCTTCTACAACCTGCTCACCTCCCATCTCGAGGAGATGCTCCCGATCGTCTACACGCCGACCATCGGTGAGGCCATCGAGCGTTTCAGCCACGAGTACAACCGCCCCCGCGGCGTCTTCCTCTCCATCGACGACCCCGAGGGAATCGAGCAGTCCCTGCTCAACTATGGCCTCGGGGAGGACGAGGTCGACCTCATCGTCGTCACCGACTCCGAGGGCATCCTGGGCATCGGTGACCAAGGCATCGGGGGCATCCAGATCGCCATCGGCAAGGCATCGGTCTACACGGCGGCAGCCGGCATCCATCCGCGCCGGATCATCCCGGTCGTGCTCGACGTCGGCACCGACAACCTGGGCCTGCTCAACAACGAGCTCTACATCGGGGTGCAGCACGCGCGCGTGCGCGGCGAGCGCTACGACGACTTCGTCGACCGCTTCGTGTCGACGGCGAGCCGGCTGTTCCCGAAGGCGATGATCCACTGGGAGGACTTCGGGGCAGGCAACGCCCACCGCCTGCTCACTCGCTACCGCGACGACTACTGCACGTTCAATGACGACATCCAGGGCACCGCGGCGGTCGTGCTCGCGGCCATCCTCGCGGCCGTCAACGTCACGGGCATCGATCTCCACGACCACAGGATCGTCGTCTTCGGAGCCGGCAGCGCCGGCATCGGCATCGCGAACCTCATCAAGGACACGATGCTGCGCACCGGCCGCGAGGAGACCGAGGAGGAAGCCCGCTCCCGCTTCTGGGCGATCGGCATCAATGGCCTCTATGTCGACGACCAGGACGAGTTGTTGTCCTTCCAGCGCGATTGGGCCCGCCGCCGTGACGAGATCGCCGACTGGACCGTTGACGACCCGTCGCGGATCGACCTGCTCGAGGTGGTCCGTGAGGTCAAGCCCACGATGCTCCTCGGCACGTCGACCAAGGGCGGTGCCTTCACGGAGGAGGTCGTGCGGGAGATGGCCAGGCATACGCCACGGCCGATCATCTTCCCGCTGTCGAACCCGACATCGCACGCCGAGGCGACCCCGGCCGACGTCCTCGAGTGGACCGACGGACAGGCGCTCATCGCCACAGGCAGCCCCTTTGCGTCGGTGGACCACAAGGGAATTCGCCACCGCATTGCGCAATCCAACAACGCCTTGATCTTCCCGGGGCTCGGTCTGGGCGTCGCCGCGTGTGGCGCCACACACGTCACCGAGGGCATGATCGCGGCGGCCGCCAACGCGCTCGCCGGCTTGGTCAACGCCTATCGCCCGGGTGCCCCACTGTTGCCGATGATGAACGACCTGCGCATGGTGTCGGCAACGGTCGCCCTGGCCGTGGCGAAGGCCGCCGTCGAGGAGGGGGTGGCATCGGTGTCCTTCGACGACCCCATCCAGCAGGTCTACAGCCGGATGTGGCGTCCGAAGTATCCCGTCATCGAGGCGATCTGAGACGCGAGAAGGTCCCCTTCAGGCCGGAGTAGACCTTCGGGAGTTCGCGCGCCAGCGCGTCATAGACCGGCGTCACCTGCGGGTCCGGCACGAAGGCCCGGTCGACCGGGACCAGGGCTGGCACGTCGTCGAAACCGATGACGCCGAGCGCGAGGGCTGCGATCAGGGCGGCGCCGCGCGACTGTGCCGCCATCGGCTCCCTGACCCGCTCGACCCGCCGGCCCAGGGCGTCGGCGTGGATCTGGCACCAGAGGTCGGACTGGGCGCCGCCGCCGAGGATGCGGAGGGCATCGAAACGGGTCCCGGCGAACTTCTCGACCGGGCCGAGCAGCCAACGGCTCTGCAGCGCAACACCTTCGAGCACGGAGCGGATCAGGTCGGCTCGAGTGGTCTGCAGACTCATCCCGGTCCAGCCGCCCCGGGCGGAGCGGTCGTCGACGGGGGAGCGCATGCCGGCCAGCCAGGGCTGGAAGAGGACGCCGTTGCTGCCGGCAGGAGAGTGGATCGCTTCATCGCACAGTTCTTCGTAGCTGCCGTCGACGACCTGACTGCGCAGCCAGGTGAGGGAGGCGCCAGCCGCCTCGTGGTTGTCCGCGACGAGATAGCCCTCAGGGGTCAGCCCGGGGACCGTCGCGATCGAGTGCAAGGCGTCGGTCTTCTTCGCGGCGACCGCGCAGGAGATCCACGACGTCGTCGAGATGGCCAAGTGGGCCTGTCCGATCCCCAGGGCGCCGGACCCCACCCATGCGGCATGCAGATCCGGTGTGCCGGCAACGACGGCGACGTGGTCGGCCAATCCCAGGACCGCGGCGACAGCCGGTGCCAGGGTGCCGACGACGCCGCCGGAGGCACTCAGGGGCGGCAGCTTCCCCGGGTCAATTCCGGTGCGTGACAACAGTTCCGAAGCGTATGCCGTCCGGTCGTCGCGGATGTCGACGAGCCACGCCCCGCACATCGAGGCAGCCGAGGCATGGACCCGACCGGCGAAGCGCGAGGTGAGATGGTCCACCGGCTCGAGATAGTGGGCGGTGCCGGCAGCGATGCCGGGCTCATCGTGCTGGAAGCCGAGCATGTGACTGACCGGGTCCCCGCCGTGAGGTGACGGGACGCCCGCCGTGCGGCGCAGCCAGGCCGTGAGCCACCGCGGGTCGTAGCCGAGGACCGGTCCGCCGACGATCCGTTGGGAGTGGCGTGAGGCGCTGGTGTCGAGCCACATCCGGCAGGGCCCCGCTGGGCTGAGGTCGGCGCGAGTCGGCACGACAGAGCTCCACTGCCCGGTGACGGCGACCGCCCGCACGCTCTCGCGGCGCACGGCCCCGCCGTCGAGGCCGCGCCGGGCACTGGCCAGGATCTGACGCCACCATTCCTCGGCGTCCTGGAGAGCGCGCCCCGGGCTGGGACGTTCGGTCTCGACGGCCGTGAACTCGCTGAAGTGGATCGTGCCGTCGAGGGTCACCAGCGAGGTCTTCGGCCCGCCGGTGCCGAGGTCGACGGTCAGCACGGCCCACCGCGCGGGGTCGACCGTCATCGCGGGGCGGGCACCGACTGGTGGGCGTCCATGATCTGCTCCATCACGGACTCGATGAAGGTCGACACGTCGGCGGTGAGGCCTCCGGGAATCCCACCGTAGATGGCCGTCGACTCGGCCGAGCCGGTCTGCTCCTGGGCGTAGGCGACGGCATCGGCGAGATCGGTCCGGAAGCGGTCGACGACACCGTCCCGGGTCTGGGGGCGGGTGACGGCCAGGTGCAGGCCGTCGGGATACTGCAGGCCGTTGAAGCGCCAGCCACGGGTCTTCATCCGATCGGCGACGTGGTAGATGTCGAAGTCATCCGAGGTGAAAGCGAAGACGAAGGTCGGGCTGCCCACCAGCCGCAACTGCGGATGTTCGCGCACGACGTCGACCATGGCCGCGCAGGTCGCGAAGATCTCCTGGGCATGGGCGCGATACCCGGCGCGACCGGTGGCGACCAGGGAGGCCCAGGCGGACGCGAGCAGGCCGTCACTGCGGGACCCCTCCATACCGGGGGAGAAGTACTTCCCACCGCTCCAGTCGAGCACGTAGAAGTAGGCCGCGTTGCGCAGGGCCTTGTCGCGGAAGAGCAGCGACGAGGTGCCCTTCAGGCCGTAGCCGTACTTGTGCGTGTCCGCCGAAATCGACGTCACGCCCGGCAGCCGGAAATCGAAGGGCGGCACGGCATACCCGAGTTCTTCACCGAAGGGGAGGATGAAGCCGCCGAGGCAGCCGTCGACGTGCAACCCCACACCGCGGGCGAGGGCGAGGTCCGAGAGGTCGGCGATCGGGTCGATCGTCCCGTAGGGATAGTTGCCGGCTGAGCCGATGATCGCGATGGTGTTCTCGTCGATCCGGGCCGCCATCGCGGCCGGGTCGACGAGGGTCGTCGCGGGATCGACCGGCACGACCCGCAACTCGAGGCCGAAGAGATGCGCGGCCTTGACGAAGGCCGGGTGGGCGGTCTCGGGCTTGACGATGTTGGGCTTCGTGATGCCCCTCGTCGCGCGGGCATGGTCGCGATAGGAGAGCATCGCCTGCAGGATCGAACCGGTGCCACCGCTCGTGACCAGCCCGGCCGGCTCCGTGCCCTCGATCGCGTTCGCATGCATGAGGTCGAGCGCCATGGCGATGATCTCGCCCTCGAAGCGGGTCGCGCTGGGACACATGTCTCGCTGCAGGGCGTTCTGGTGGGCGAAGAGTCCGAAGGCCTCGGTGAGGAACGCGTAGTGGTCGAGGTCACCGCAGTACATCGTCCCCGAGCACTGACCCGTCTCCCACGCCTGGTTCTCGAGCGCCGCCATCTCGCGCAACTCGGCGAGAATCTCGGCCTTGGGACGGCCCTGCTCGGGCAGCCCGCGCTGGACCGGGTAACGGTCCTGGTAGGGGTGGGCGTCGAAGAGGTCGCTCATGCCGGCCATGTTACCTACGGGTACGTAGGTTGGGGCTCAGCTGATCCGTTCACACGGGCGTCGCGGGACAGCCCGGTGAGGACCTCCCGCAGGGTGGGGTACTCGACGTCACCTCCGGTCGCCCAGTAGGCCGGACGGAGATGCGCCGTGGTCGGGTTCTCGTCGGTCACGCCGGCGCGCAGCCCGAGGTAGCGACCGCCACCGGCGCGCACCATGAGCGCACCCGCGGCGACGTCCCAGGCGTTGGTGTGCAGGTCGAAGGTGGCGTCCGCCCAGCCGGCCGCAACATGTGCGAGACCGAGCGCTCCGCTGCCGAGCGTGCGCACCGACCCGAAGGCGCGGGTGAGTCGCCCCGAGGCATGAAGGGCAGCCTCCCCATTGCGCTCCAGGTCCACATGCCGTGGGAAGGTCGAGATGACGAAGGCATCGACCTCCCGCTCCACTCGCCGCGGCTGAGCCGAGGCGCCGTTGACGGTGAAGCCGTCGAGATCCACGGCGAAGACCTGCGCCAGGGCCGGGGCGGCGATCACCCCGGCGACCACCACGTCGTCCACGGCAGCGGCGATCGACACGCACCAGTAGGCCAGTCCGTGGCTGAAGTTCACCGTCCCGTCGATCGGGTCGACGAACCAGGTGACCCGTCCCTGTCCGCTGCGGCCACCCTCCTCACCGACGAAGGCACTGTCGGGCACAGCTGAGGTGAGGTCCGCGCGCAGGATCGCCTCGGACGCCAGGTCGTGCTCGGTCACCAAGTCGTGCGGCCCACCCTTGTGGTCGACCGCCATCGGTGTCCGAAAGGCGTCGATCAGGTATGCCGCGCTGCGGGCTGCCGCGGCCTCGGCCACCTCCCGGAGGTGAGCCGACTCCTGAGGGGAACACCCGGCATACGGTTCGGTCACAGGGACGACCCTAGGCCTCGACCCGCAATGACCTCGCCCGGGTGTCACGGTGGGCACCGGTAGCGTGCAGCCATGCTGCGCGTGGGATTGACCGGCGGGATCGGGTCGGGGAAGTCCAGTGTCGCGGCACGGTTGGCCGGTCTGGGCGCTGTCGTCATCGACGCCGACCGGATCGCCAGAGAAGTCGTCGAGCCCGGTATGCCGTCCCTCACCGCGATCCGCGAACGATTCGGTCCCAGCGTGGTCTCGGACGACGGGATTCTGGACCGAGCCGGATTGGGGCGAATCGTCTTCGGGGACAGGGCTGCTCTGCGCGATCTGGAAGCCATCACCCACCCCGCGATCTGGGCGCGGACCGCCGAGCTCTTCGCGGCAGCGCCCGACGACGCGATCGTCGTGCACGACATGCCCCTCCTCGTGGAGGCCGGCATGACGGGGGAGTACCACCTCGTCCTCGCCGTTCTCACCGACACCGAGACGCGCGTCCAGCGCCTCGTAGAGCACCGGGGCATCCCCGAAGACGACGCGCGTCAGCGGATCGCGGCGCAGGCCGACGACGACGCCCGCCGTGCGGCTGCCGATGTGCTGCTCGACAACAACGGCTCGCCCGAGGACCTCGCCACTGCCGTGGATGCGTTGTGGCAGAGCAGGATCGTGCCCTTTGCGGAGGCACTACGGTCGGGGACGCGTTCCCGGGCGGCGACGTCCGCACAGTCACCTCCTGACCCGACCTGGCCGGCCCAGGCCGCTCGCCTGCTCGCTCGCATCGGGCATGCCCTGGGTGACCGAGTCGTCGCCCTCGAGCACATCGGGTCCACCGCGGTGCCCGACCTGCCCGCCAAGGACGTCATCGACCTGCAGGTCGGGGTGAGGCATCTGACCGAGGCCGATGGTGCCGCCTTCGTCGCCGACCTCGCCTCTGCCGGTTTCGTCCGCGTGCCCGGCGTCGACCACGACAACGCGAAGGACGGCGGCACCTGGCCCAAGCGGCTGCACGGCAGCGTCGACCCCGGCCGCGTCGCCCACGTCCACGTGCGTGCGGTGGGCAGCCCGGGTTGGGACTGGGCAATCGACGTCCGGGACTGGTTGCGTGCCGACCCGGAGGCCAGGGATGCGTATGCCGCCGCAAAGGCGGCGCTTGCGGCACGGCATACGGACTCCGGGGACTATGCCGACGCCAAGGAGGCCTGGTTCGACGGCGCTGACGACCGATTGAGAACATGGCGGGCGGCCCGACAGTCCTGACCGCTCCGGGGGACGGATTAGTGTTGGCCACGGCAGCTGCGGTCTCGAGCCGCGGCCCAGATCAGCGAAAGGGTCACCTTTCATGAAGCCTGTCAGTCTCATCGGCGCGCCCACCGACATCGGCGCGAGTGTCATCGGGGCACGTCTCGGGCCGGGCGCCTTGCGGGTCGCCGGTATCCAGCGGGCCCTGGAGAACTTCGGCAACAACGTCGTCGACCGCGGCGACCTCACCGGCCCTGACAACCCGATGCTTCCGCCGGTCGACGGCTACCGTCACCTGCCCGAGGTCATCGCGTGGAACCAGACCCTTCATGACGCCGTGTTCGCCGAGTTGGAGGGGGATCGTCTGCCGATCACGCTCGGCGGTGACCACTGTCTGGCCGTCGGGTCGATCTCGGCGGTCGTGCGCCACTGCCGTGCCGCCGGGAAGAAGGTCCTCGTCCTCTGGTTCGATGCCCATGCCGACTTCAACACCGCCTCGATCACGCCGAGCGGCAACCTGCACGGGATGCCGGTGGCCTGCCTGCTCGGGCACGGCCCGGACGGGCTGACTTCGATGGCCGGGGCGACGCCCGCGATGAGGCACGACGAGGTCCGCCAGGTCGGACTGCGCTCGGTGGACCAAGGGGAAAAGGAACTGCTCCATGAGGTCGGGGTGGAGTGCTACGACATGCGCTACATCGACGAGAAGTCGATGCGGAAGGTCATGAAGAAGGCCCTCGCCGGGGTGGACGAGGACACGCACGTCCACGTCAGCCTCGACCTCGACTTCATCGACCCGGTCGTCGCGCCCGGGGTCGGCACACCCGTCGTCGGGGGTCCGACCTACCGCGAGGCGCAACTCTGCATGGAGATGATCGCGGACACCGGTCAGCTGGGATCGATCGACATCGTCGAACTGAACCCGGCGTTGGACCAGCGCAACGCGACCGCGGAACTTGCCGTGGACCTCCTGGAGAGCCTGTTCGGCAAGTCGACCCTCGTGCGGATGCAGCGCTGACCGTCACTCGCGGGGGTAGGTCACCCCGAGTTGACGGCGAACCTCGTCGAGGATCCTCATGATCGACACGGTCTCGTCGAGCGGGAGCAGTGGGCTCTCGAGCAGGCCGTTGCTGATGCAGCGAGCGGCCTCGCACGCCTCGTAGTGCAGGCCGACATGGTGCGGATCGGTGGTGTCGACGTCCGGTGACCATTGCGCCGGCTCGTGCTCGGCCCGACCCTGGTGGCGGATCACCGTCGGGCCGTAAAAGGCACCGAGCCACTGGGTGCGCTCGCCGACGTCGAGCCGTCCCTTGGGGCCGACGATGCTGGCCGTCGTCTCGGTGCGCGACGTCATCGTGGCGTGCAGGACGCCCGTCCCGCCGTGGGCCCCGGTCACGATCATCGCCTCGCGGGCGTCGACACCGGAGTCGACGAGGTCACCGGCCGCGGTGACGCTGGTGAGCCCGCCCAGCGCGAAACTGGCGAAGGACACCGGGTAGATGCCCAGGTCGAGGAGCGCTCCGCCGGCGAGTTCGGGGTCCCAGAGTCGGCGGGGACCGTCGGGGTAGAGGGGCTGCCCGTGGTCGGCGAAGACGACCTCGACCGGACCGAGGAGGCCTTGCTCGAGGCACTGGCGAATGACGTCGGTGCCCGGGAGGAAACGCGTCCACATCGCCTCCATGCAGAAGAGGCCGCGGCTGCGAGCGGAGGCCACGATCTCGTGGGCCTCGGCCGCATTGCGGGCGAAGGCCTTCTCGATGAGGACATGCTTGCCCGCGTCGAGGGCCAGCAGGGCGTGTTCTCGGTGACCGCTGTGCGGTGAGGCGACATAGACGATGTCGACGAGAGGATCGGCGACGAGTTCCTCGTAACTGCCGTGCGCCCGCGCGATGCCGTGCCGGTCCGCAAAGTCCTGCGCGCGGCATACCTCCCGGGAGCCGACGGCGACGACCTGCTGACGGGTGTTGGCGCGCAGGGAACCGACCATCTGATCGGCGATCCACCCGGGGCCCAGGACGCCCCAACGCAGGGGAGGGGCGTCCATCGGGTCGGGGGTGCGGGGCTCGGGAAGTTGCACGACCCCATTGTCGGGGAATGCCGTTGTCGGTGGCGACGCTTACCGTTGCACCATGCGTCCAGTGACCGAGTTGCAGCGCCGAGTCGCGGCTTTCGACGTCGTGTCCGAGTTTCAGCCCTCGGGTGATCAACCGACCGCCATTGCCGACCTCGCCCAGCGCGTGAACGCCGGCGAAACCGACGTCGTCCTGCTCGGTGCCACCGGGACGGGCAAGTCGGCCACGACGGCCTGGTTGATCGAGCAGGTCCAACGCCCCACGCTCGTCCTCGCCCCGAACAAGACCCTGGCGGCCCAACTCGCGAATGAGTTCCGCGAGTTGTTTCCCAACAATGCCGTTGAGTACTTCGTCAGCTACTACGACTACTACCAACCCGAGGCGTACATCCCCCAGACCGACACCTACATCGAGAAGGACAGCTCGATCAACGACGAGGTCGAGCGGTTGCGCCACTCGGCGACGAACTCGCTGTTGACCCGGCGCGACGTCATCGTCGTGGCGTCCGTCTCGTGCATCTACGGCCTGGGCACCCCACAGGAGTATGTCGACCGCATGGTGCCGCTGCGTGTCGGCGACACGATGGATCGTGACGACCTGCTGCGGCGCTTCGTGCAGATGCAGTACACCCGCAACGACCTGGCCTTCACCCGCGGCACCTTCCGGGTTCGAGGGGACACCGTCGAGATCATCCCGATGTATGAAGAGTTGGCGGTGCGGATCGAGTTCTTCGGTGACGAGATCGACAAGCTCTACACCCTGCACCCGGTCACGGGTGAGGTGGTGCGCGAGGAGCAGGAGATGTATGTCTTCCCCGCGTCCCACTACATCGCCGGCCCCGAGCGGATGGAGCGCGCCATCTCCGGGATCGAGCGGGAACTCGCGGACCAGCTCTCGACCTTCGAGAAGCAGGGGAAGCTGCTGGAGGCCCAGCGACTGCGGATGCGCACCACCTACGACATCGAGATGATGCGTCAGGTTGGCTCCTGCTCGGGAATCGAGAACTACTCGATGCACCTCGACGGGCGCACGCGCGGAAGTGCACCGAACTGCCTTCTCGACTACTTCCCCGAGGACTTCCTACTCGTCATCGACGAGTCCCATGTCACGGTGCCCCAGATCGGTGCGATGTACGAAGGCGACATGTCGCGCAAGCGGATGCTCGTCGAGCATGGCTTCCGGCTGCCCTCGGCGATGGACAACCGACCTCTGAAGTGGGAGGAGTTCCTCGAACGGATCGGGCAGACGGTCTACCTCTCGGCCACGCCCGGCAACTACGAGCTGGCCAAGGCCGACGGCATCGTCGAGCAGATCATCCGCCCGACCGGCCTGATCGACCCGGAAATCATCCTCAAGCCGACCAAGGGTCAGATCGACGACCTGTTGCACGAGATCCGGACCCGCGCGGCCAAGAATGAGCGGGTTCTCGTGACGACCCTGACCAAGAAGATGGCGGAGGACCTCACCGACTATCTCCTCGACAAGGGTGTGCGGGTCCGCTACTTGCACAGCGACATCGACACCCTTCGCCGGGTCGAGTTGCTGCGCGAGCTCCGACTGGGTGAGTTCGACGTCCTGGTCGGGATCAACCTGTTGCGTGAGGGCCTCGACCTGCCCGAGGTGTCCTTGGTGTCGATCCTGGACGCCGACAAGGAGGGCTTCCTGCGGTCCACTCGCTCGCTCATCCAGACGATCGGCCGCGCCGCCCGCAATGTGTCCGGGCAGGTGCACATGTATGCCGACAACCTCACCCCCTCGATGCAGGAGGCCGTCGAGGAGACTGCGCGGCGTCGGGAGAAGCAGGTCGCGTACAACCTGGCCAACGGCATCGATCCGCAGCCGTTGCGCAAGAAGATCGCGGACATCACCGACATGCTCCAGCGCGAGGACGCCGACACCGAGCAGTTGCTCGGCTCCGGTCGGGCCCGCTCACGCGGCAAGGCCGACGGTGGTCGAGGCGGCCGGGGTGCGATGGCCGCCGATGTGGCAACCGTCGGCACCGACCGGATCGGCGACCTCCCGGCAGCCGAGCTCGCGAACCTCATCCAGGAACTGACCACCCAGATGCATCAGGCCGCCGCCGACCTGCACTTCGAACTCGCTGCCAGACTGAGGGACGAGATCGGTGACCTGAAGAAGGAGCTGCGGCAGATGTCGGAGGCGACGCGATGAGCATCAAGGCGGCAACCGGCCACGAGGTGAAGGGTTACTGCCTGCACAAGCCGGGCGCGTGGCAGGACGAGCCGTGGGAGGGCGACGTCGTCGCCAAGGTCGGCTCGAAGATCTTTGCCTTCCTCGGGGAGGACACCGTCGGCGTCAAGTGTGGGAAGGGCCGCGCCGAGGCCGACGAGTGGATCGAGGAGTTCCCGGACGAGGTGACCGTCTCGCCCTACATCGGCCGCCACGGTTGGAATGTGCTCCGGATCGGTGGCGCGATCCCGGTCGAGGCACTCGTCGAGGCGATCGACACCTCCTACGACCTCGTGGTGGCCACCCTCCCGAAGTCCCAGCGCCCCTGACCTCGACCTCGCCGGGTAACCGCCTCAGGGAGTTGCCCGCCGATGGCCTCGTGCTCTCCCCCTCCCGCCACCCCTTCGAACAGATCTCGCACGGTGACACAGGTATACCTGTGGTCGGCTGCGAGTTGTGTTCAAGGGGGAGTGTGTTTCCGCGGAGGGTGGGCCCATTCCGTCCGGCAGGCGATCAGTTGGACGAAGGATGAGTCCAACTGAGAGACTGTGTTTCCGCGGAGGGTGGGCCCATTCCGTCCGGCAGGCGATCAGTTGGACGAAGGATGAGTCCAACTGAGAGACTGGGTTTCCGCGGAGGGTGGGCCCACTCCGTCCGGCAGGCGATCAGTTGGACGAAGGATGAGTCCAACTGAGAGACTGGCGGGCGGAGGGGAGTATCCCGTCACGCACGCCTCGTCATCACGGTTCCGCCGTCGGAGCCCGGGGCGCCGGCCCGAAAGACTCGGGTGGGAGAGACCTCCGGACGGTTGTGATGTCCGGAAGGCAAACCCCTGTGCACATGATCTCGACCCTCACCACGGCGACGCCGGCGCTCAATCTGCCGACGTGGGCTTGGTGGCTCACCATCGGCGTGGCCATTGCCGTCCTGACCTTCGACGTCATCTGGATTGCGCGCAACCCCCACCGTCCGTCGACCAAGGAGTTGTGGCTCGCCCTCAGCCTCTACATCGGCGCGGCGATCGCCTTCGGCATCGTCATGTGGATCACCGAGGGTGGGCAATTGGCCGGCGAGTTCTTCGCCGGCTGGCTGACCGAGTACTCACTGTCGGTCGACAACCTCTTCATCTTCCTGCTGATCATGGCCAAGTTCGCTGTGCCGGAGCGCTACCAGCAGTACGCCCTGATGATCGGCATCATCATTGCGATCGTGCTGCGCGGCTTTTTCATCTGGGTGGGCGCGGCGGCCATCAACAACTTCTCCTGGGTCTTCTACATCTTCGGCGCCTTCCTCATCTACACCGCGATCAAGCTGGCCCGCGAGGGTGAGAGCGACGACGAGGAGTTCGAGGAGAACGCCTTCATGAAGGCGATGGAGCGCGTCTTCCCGGCGACCAACCAGTTCCACGGGACCAAGTCGTTCATCAAGGAGAACGGCAAGCGCTTGGCCACCCCGATGTTCTTCGTCATCTTGGCGCTGGGCACGACCGACCTGCTCTTCGCGCTCGACTCCATCCCGGCGATCTACGGTCTGACCAGAGAGCCCTACATCGTCCTGGTCGCCAACCTCTTCGCCCTCATGGGCCTGCGCCAGCTCTACTTCCTGCTCGGCGGCCTGCTCCAGAAGTTGGTCTACCTGAGTATCGGCCTGTCGGTGCTCCTCGCCTTCATCGGGGTCAAGCTCCTGCTGCACGCCCTCCACGAGAACGAGCTGCCCTTCATCAACGGTGGCGAGCACGTCAACGTCCCGGAGATCCCGATCGCCGTCTCGCTCGGGGCCATCGTCGTCATCCTCGGCGTGACCACGATCGCCAGCCTCTGGAAGTCCAAGCGGGACGCCAAGGCGATGGTGGCCGGTTCGGATTCCACCACCGACTGAGCCCGAGGCACAGCACGAGGCCGGCCCCGCGGCATACACCTTCGTATGCCGCGGGGCCGTCTCGCCTCGTCAGCCGCCGGTCTCGGTGAGGTGACTCGGGGTGTCGCGGTCGCGTCGGTTGGTGCCCATGACGGTGGCGCTGGCCAGGACGACGCAGGCCATGCCGACCACTTGCCAGCCGTGGAGGGTCTGGCCGCGGCGTCCGACCGGGATCGGGCGTGGTCAGGCACGGCGGGCAGGGTATGCCGCCCACTCACCACGCTGGTGCGCTCGCCCCCATCGCGGGTCGAGCTACCGGAACTCGGCCGGGAGCATCTCGGTCGGGAAGTTCTGGAAGGCGACCGGCCGGAGGAACCTGGCGATGGCCAGGGTCCCGACCGAGGTCGTCGCCGGCGCCGAGGTGGCCGGGTACGGACCGCCGTGGACCATGGCTGATGCGACCTCGACCCCGGTGGGCCAGCCTCCCCAGAGGAGGCGACCGGCGCGATCCTCGAGCACGGGGACGAGCTCGGTGACGGCCTCCGCATCCGTCTCGGTGCCGTGAATCGTCGCGGTCAGTTGTCCCTCGAGTCCGGCCAGCACCGGCACCAGCGCGGCGAGGTCGGGGTAGCGGACGACCAGTCCGGCCGCCCCGAAGACCTCGTCGGCCAGGTCGGGGTCCGTGTCGAGGGAGGCAAGGCTCGCTGTGGCGAGCAGCGGGGCCGGGGCCAGCGGCCCTGCTGCCGAACCCTCGGCGAGGATGGACACACCCGGCGTCCGGCGCCACCGGTTGACGCCAGCGACAGCATTGGCCGCGATGCCCGGCGTCAGCATCGGTTGCCCAGCGGCCCGGGCGACCGCGGACGCGGCGGCCTCGACGAAGGCGTCTCCGGCGTCGCCGTCGGGCACGAAGATGAGGCCCGGATTGGTGCAGTACTGACCGGATTCCCGGGTCAGTGAGTCCACGTAGTCGGCTGCCAACGACGGCGCGTCCGCGAGAGCTCCGGGCAGGACGACGACGGGGTTGACCGATGACATCTCCGCGAAGACCGGGATCGGGACCTCCCGCCCGGCGGCAGCTTCGACGAGGGCAAGGCCGCCGGCCCGCGAACCGGTGAAGCCCACGGCGCGGATCCTGGGGTCGGTGACCAGGGCCTGGCCCGCAGCGGCGCCACCATGAAGCATCGCGAAGACTCCCGACGGCATACCTGTGCGCTGGGCGGCGCGGACCACGGCGGTGGCGACCAACTCGGACACTCCCGGGTGGGCCGGGTGTGCCTTGACGACGACCGGGCAGCCGGCGGCCAGTGCCGAGGCGGTGTCGCCACCAGCAACCGAGAAGGCCAGCGGAAAGTTGCTCGCCCCGAAGACGGCGACCGGGCCCAGCGGCACCATGGCCATGCGCAGGTCCGGGCGAGGCAGCGGCGCACGGTCGGGCAGCGCCTGGTCGTGACGGCGCCCGAGGAAGGAACCCTCCTCGATGACCGAGGCGAAGAGGCGCAACTGGTTCGCGGTGCGGCCGCGCTCGCCGGTGGCTCGGGCGCGAGGGAGAGCGGTCTCGGCGACGACCTGATCGAGCAACTCGTCGCCCAGGGCTTCGATCTCCTCCGCCATGGCGACGAGGAAGGCGGCGCGCTCGTGCAGGGGGACAGCTCGGTATGCCGCGGCTGCCCGGTGCGCGGCCACTGCCGCGGCAGCGATCTGGTCGGGTCCGGATTCGCGGAACTCCTGGTCGAGGTCGTCACCGCTCGTCGGGTCGACCGCGTGGAAGGCCGTGCCGTTGCCCGGCGTCCACGCGCCATCGATGAGAGTGTGTCCGGTGAGGTCCATGCTGGCAGTCCACTCCTGGGCGTCGTCTTGATCCTGCTCGGAACAAGCCCTACGGTACCAGTGCCATGTAATATTGCACAGGAGGTTCAGTGCGCGTCGCTGTCATCGGTGCCGGGATCGTGGGCGCCTGTATCGCCCGGTCCCTCGCGATGACCGGTGTCGAGGTGGTCGTGCTCGACCGTGGTCAGGTGGGATCTGGCACGACGAGTCGCGGGGAGGGAAACATCCTCGTCTCGGACAAGGCACCCGGCCCCGAGTTGGATCTCGCTCTGGCCAGCCGCGCCCTGTGGGCCGAACTGGCCGACGACCTGGGCGCCGCGATGCTTGAGTTCGAGCCCAAGGGCGGGTTGGTGGTCGCGACCAGCGCACGGGGGCTCGACGTGCTCTCCGGTTTCTCCCGGGCCCAGCGCGAGGTGGGTGTGCGCGTGAGCGCCGTCAGTCCCGATGAGGCCGTGGACCTCGAGCCGTGGTTGGCCACTGACCTGCCGGGGGGCTCCTTCTACGACCAGGACGCCCAGGTCCAACCCGTGATGGCCGCGGTGGCGATCCTGGCCGATGCCGTGCGGCGCGGTGCGACGTTCCGTGCCGGCGCCGAGGTGGCGGGGGTCCGGACCGGCGGTCGCGGGCAGGTGGTGGGCATCATCACCGCATCGGGCGATCGAGTCGACGTGGATGCGGTCGTCAATGCCACCGGGACGTGGGGAGGGGTGGTGGGTGAACGACTGGGCGCCCCCATCCCGGTGCTGCCCCGTCGTGGCTTCCTGCTTGTGACCGAGCCGATGCCTCGCCGGGTTGAGCACAAGGTGTACTCGGCAGATTATGTGGACAACGTGGCAGCCTCGACCGAGGGCCTCGAGACCTCGTGCGTGGTGGAGGGCACTCAGGGCGGGACGATCCTCATCGGCGCCAGTCGCGAGCGGGTCGGCTTCGACCAGACGATGAATCCGGGCATCGTCCGGGCGTTGGCTGAGCAGGCCGTCCGGATCTTCCCCTTCCTGGCCGATGTGCAACTGCTCCGGGTCTACCGCGGTTTCCGTCCCTACTGTCCGGACCACCTCCCCGTGATCGGCCCCGACCCGCGCGTGCCCGGGATCCTCCACGCCTGTGGGCATGAGGGGGCGGGCATCGGCCTGGCGACAGCGACCGGTGCCCTCATCGCGTCACACCTCACCGGCAGCGGGTTCGTCGTCGACCCCGGGCCCTACCTGCCCGACCGACTCATCGATGGGAGGACGCCATGACCTTCAGCTTCGATGGGAACCAGATCCCCTTCGTCGCGGGCCAGACGGTGGGCGCCGCCCTCGTGGCTGCCGACATTGTCAGTTGGCGCACGACGCGGGTCGAGGGTCGACCGCGCGGGATCTTCTGTGGCATCGGTGTGTGCTTCGACTGCTTGATCACCGTTGCGGGACAGCCGAATCAGCGCGCCTGCCTCGTCCTCGCCAGCCAGGGTCTCGATGTCACCACGCAGGAGGGGACCGGTCATGAGGAGTGACCTCGTCGTCATCGGCGGAGGGCCGGCCGGGATGGCTGCCGCTGCCACCGCGCTGGCCGGTGGATTGCGTGTCACGTTGCTCGACTCCGGCCGGACGCTCGGCGGCCAGTACTGGCGACACCCGGCCCCCGGGTCGGTCCCCACGGGTGACCATCTGCATCATGACCTCACGACCTATCGCGCCCTGGTCGATGTCCTCGACGCCCATCGCGTGGCCGGCACGCTCGATCTGCTTCTCTCCCACCACGTCTGGACTGCAGTCGCCGATGAGGACGGGTTCGCCGTGCACGTTCTCGATCGGTCCGGGACGGCGGGCTCCGAGGTCGCCGAGGTCATCCGGGGGCGACAGCTTGTCATCGCCACCGGCGCCTTCGATCGGCAACTGCCCTTTCCCGGCTGGGACCTCCCCGGTGTGTTCACAGCCGGTGGTCTCCAAGCACTCCTCAAGGGCAACGGGGTCGCTGCAGGCTCGCGCGTCGTGGTCGCCGGGACGGGGCCCTTCCTCCTGCCGGTCGCGACGGCGGTGGCCGACAGCGGTGCCCGCGTCCTGGCTGTCTGTGAGGCCAACTCCCCGACGCGTTGGGGCCGTCGTGTGGGTGCCGTTGTCCGCTCGCCCGCCAAGGCGATCGAAGGGGCGGGGTATGCCGTCGCGCTGGCACGCCACCGCATCCCGGTCCGGACGTCCACCGTGGTGGTCGCCGCCCATGGGCAGGCTCGTCTCGAGGCGGTCACCCTTGCGGCTGTCGACGGGGTAGGCCGGGTCCGTCCGGGCACCGAACGACGGGTGGTCGTCGACGCCTTGGGCGTCGGGTGGGGATTCGTGCCCCAACTCGACCTGGCGATCACCCTCGGCTGCCGACTGCTCGAATGGGTCGACGGCAATCACGTCGCCGAGGTCGACGCCGGCCAACGGTCATCGGTGGCCGGGGTGTTGGTCGCCGGTGAACTGACCGGCATCGGTGGCGCTGCCCTTGCCCTGCGCGAGGGGCAACTGGCCGGCGAGAGCGTGCTGGCGGACGCCGGTCGACCTCCTGCGACGGCACCGGCCCGACTGGTGCAGGTGCGGCGAGAGGTTGAGCGGTTGCGAGCGTTTGCGCGGGCCATGGCTGAGGCCCACCCGGTGCCGCAGGCGTGGACGACCTGGGTGCAGGACGACACCGTTGCCTGTCGCTGTGAGGAGGTGCCCGCGGGCCGGGTTCGCGCCGCCGTGGCGGCGGGCGCGTCGGACGCCCGGCAGGTCAAGCAGTTGACCAGGGCCGGAATGGGTTGGTGTCAGGGCCGGATGTGTGGGTATGCCGTGACCTGCCTCGCGCACGAGGGTCCGGACGGGCCCGGGGACCGGCGCCCCGTGGACGGTGGCCCCACGGCATACGCCCCGGTGGAGCGATTGGTGGCGACGCCCATCCCGTTGGGTGCTCTCGCGGCGGAAGAGTTCGAGGCGAAGGGTAACAGTGCAATGTAATATTGCACTCTTCGGGATTTTGCCCTACCGTGTGTGCAGGCGCGATGACGCGCAGCGCGACCAGCGAGGAGAGAGACGTTCGATGAGCGAGACCCGCAAGCCCTGGCATGGAGTCCTGGTCGCGACCAGCCTCCAGTTCAACGACGACCTGAGCATCGACTTCGGCGCCTACGGCGAGAACGTCGCCTGGCTGGCCGAGCAGGGCCTGCACGGTGTCGCTCCGAACGGTTCGCTGGGGGAGTACCAGACGCTGACCGACGAGGAGCGCGACCAGGTCGTCCGGACCGCGGTCGAGAATGCGCCTGAGGGCTTCACCGTCATGCCGGGTGTCGGTGCCTACGGCGGCCTTCAGAGCAAGCGCCACGCCGAGGTGGCCCGCGACCTGGGCTGTCAGGCCGTCATGGGCCTGCCGCCGAACGCCTACCGCACCGACGAGCGTTCGCTGCTGGAGCACTTCGAGCTCATCGCCTCCGCTGGCCTGCCGGTCACGGCCTACAACAACCCGATCGACACCAAGACCGACCTCACGCCGCCGATCCTGGCCAAGCTCTACGACGAGGGCTTCATCGTCGGTGTCAAGGAGTTCTCCGGCGACGTCCGCCGTTGCTACGAGATCTCCGAACTGGCCCCGGGCCTGGACCTCATGATTGGCACCGACGACACGGTGCTCGAGGTGGCCCTGGCCGGCGCCAAGGGCTGGGTTGCGGGCTACCCGCAGGTCTTCCCGCAGGCGACCCTGGCCCTCTACGAAGCCTCGCTCGCGGGTGACCTCGAGACCGCACTCCCGCTCTACCGCCAGCTCCACTCCGTGCTGCGCTGGGACTCCAAGACCGAGTTCATCCAGGCGATCAAGCTTGGCCAGGACATGATCGGTCGCAACGGTGGCACCTGCCGCCCGCCGCGTCAGCCGCTCACGCCGGAGCAGGAGCAGGTCGTCCGCCGCGAGACCCAGGCGCTCATCGACGCCGGGGTCAAGTAGTCCATGCGGAGCTCGGTCGTCTACCACGCGGTCGACTCGCACACCGAGGGGATGCCGACGCGCGTCATCACCGGCGGCGTCGGCGTCCTCCCGGGGGCGACGATGTTCGAGCGGCGGCAACGGTTCGTCGCCGAGCGTGACGACCTGCGCACCCTGCTTATGTGTGAGCCTCGCGGGCACGCCGCGATGTCGGGTGCGATCCTGCAGCCGCCGACCCGCCCTGACGCGGACTTCGGCGTCCTCTACATCGAGGTGTCCGGTTGCCTGCCGATGTGTGGGCACGGCACGATCGGCGTCGCGACCGTCCTGGTCGAGACCGGCATGGTCGAGGTCACCGAGCCCGAGACGGTCATCCGCCTCGACGCGCCGGCCGGGCTCGTCACCACTCGCGTCAAGGTCAAGGACGGCAAGGCCCAGTCGGTCACCCTCGAGAACGTCGCGTCCTACAGCCACGCCCTCGACCAAGCCGTCGAGGTCGCCGGCTTCGGTGAGGTCCGCTACGACATCGCCTACGGCGGCAACTTCTACGCCTTCGTCCACCTAGAGGACCTCGGCATCGAGTTCGACCGACGCAACGGCCAACAAATGCTCGAGGCCGGTCTGGCCATCATGGACGCGATCAACGAGCAGAATCCCGTCGCCCACCCGGAGAACCCCGAGATCAACGTGTGCCACCACGTCTACCTCGAGGCCCCGGGCTCGACCGCTCAGCACAGTCGGCACGCCATGGCCATCCACCCCGGGTGGTTCGACCGGTCGCCGTGCGGCACCGGCACAAGTGCCCGGATGGCCCAACTCCACGCGCGCGGGCTGCTCGCCGCGGACACCGACTTCGTCAACGAGTCCTTCATCGGCTCCCGCTTCGTCGGTCGGATCATCGGTGAGACCACCGTGGGCGACCGGCCCGCCATCCTGCCGACCGTCACCGGCCGCGCCTGGATCACGGGCACTGCGCAGTACCTGCTCGACCCGAGCGACCCCTTTCCTGCCGGGTTCGTGCTCTAGGCCCGATCCCGGTCACGGCCCGGTCACGACTGCACCACAACGCGTGACAGGGCCAGCGCCACTCCCTAGGGTTTGGTGCAATGTCACACAGTGCCGTGTGGGCACTGCGGTGTGGACTGCACGGGACATCCGTCCCGGGTGGAGGACGATGGCCACGGTGTTGGCCAGGAAGTAGGACGTCATGACCAACCCGATCCGGCGCGGAGGCACCCTCCTCGCAGCGGCCGCGCTCACCCTCGGGCTCGCTGCCTGCGGTGGCGGCCTCTCGGATTCCTCGTCGAGTTCGGACTCCGGCTCGGCCGGGGGGGACATCAAGCTCGGCATGCTCACCCCCCTCAGCGGCTCCTCCGCCGCCATCGGTCCGTACATGAAGAACGGCGCCCAGATGGCCGTCGACGAGATCAACGCCGCCGGTGGCGTCGACGGGCGCAAGCTCAGCCTGACCGTCGAGGACGAGGCCTGCGACCCGAAGACTGCCGCGGCCGGCGCCGCCAAGTTGGTCACCGCGAAGATCAACATCTCGGTCGGGGGCTACTGCTCCGGTGCCACGCTGCCGACCCTCACGATCTTCGAGAAGGCCAACATCCCGATGCTCATTCCGGCGGCCAACTCCGCCGACCTGCTCAAGGGCAGCCTCAAGAACGTCTTCCTCATCAACGGCACGGGCATCCAGCAGGCCCAGGCCGCGGCTGACTTCATCAAGGCCGAGGGCTCCAAGGCCGTCGCCCTCGTCGATGACAACACGTCGTACTCCAAGGACATCACCACGCGCGCCGCGGAGAACCTCAAGACCGCGGGCGTGACCGTCGCCAACCAGCAGTCGGTGACCGCCGGTGAGTCGGACTACTCCGGCGCCGTCACGGCGATCACCCGGGCCAACTCCGACTTCGTCTACTGGACCGGCTACTACCAGGAGGGCGGTCTGCTCATCAAGCAGCTCCGCGCGGCGGGCTACACCGGCAAGATCATGGTGGCCGACGGCTCCGTCGACAAGCAGCTCGTCGACATCGCCGGTGAGGCCAACGCCCAGGGTGTCTTCGCGACGATGACCCAGACGCCGTCCACCATCCCCGGTGGCGAGAAGTGGATCGCCGACTACAAGGCGAAGTTCAACGCCGACCCCGGCCCCTACTCGACGCAGTCCTACGACGCGGTGCGCGTCGCGGCCGAGGCGGTCAAGAAGGCCGGCTCCACCGATGGCGCCAAGGTCATCACCGCTCTCGAGGGCATCGACAACTTCAAGATCTTCTCGGGCAACCTCAAGTTCACGCCGGAGCACACCCTGAGCGAGGGTGGCTTCGACATCCTCGTGGTCAAGGGGACCGACTTCGTCCTGAACAAGTGAGCTGACGGCCGGGTCCGCGGGCATCCCCGCGGGCCCGGCCTCCCAGCAGTCGGCGTATGCCGTGCCGCCCCTTCCGCTGAGCCGCCCGGCATCCGCACTTTCGTCCCGTCTCCCCACGCACGTCGGCCCGACATCGAGGACCCATGGACTATTTCCTGCAACTGGTGCTGAACGGACTGTTCGTCGGCGCCTTCTATGCCCTCGTCGCGCTGGGCTACACGATGGTCTACGGGATCATCAAGCTGCTGAACTTTGCCCATGGCGACATCTACATGGTGGGCGGCTTCGTCGGCTTCACCATGCTCACGGCCGCGTCGGGAGCCATGGGCGCCAAGGGCGGGCTGCTCCTGCTCATCGCCGTCATGGTGCTCGCGATGCTCACCACCGGCACGCTCGGCCTGATCATCGAGCGGATCGCCTATCGGCCGCTTCGGGGCGCACCCCGCCTGTCGATCCTCATCACGGCCGTCGGCGCGAGTTTCTCGCTCGAGTACGGCATCGCCCTGGCCTATGGCCCCAATCCGCGCGCCTATCCCGTGGGCATGGGGACGGGGTCCTTCAACGTCTTCGGTGTGCGGATCTCGACCGGCCAATTGATCATGGTCGTCATCGCGGTGATCCTCATGATCGCCCTCGACACCCTCGTGCGCCGGACTCGCTCGGGTCGCGCCATGCGGGCCATCTCGCAGGACCCGCGCGCCTGTCTTCTCATGGGCGTGAACGTCGACTCGGTCATCGCCCGGACCTTCTTCCTCGGCTCGGCGCTGGCCGGCGCTGCTGGCGTCATGGCCGGTGCCTACTACGGGAAGATCGACTTCCTCATGGGCTTCATCATCGGGCTCAAGGCCTTCACGGCCGCCGTCATCGGGGGCATCGGAAACATCCGTGGCGCAGTCCTGGGGGCGATCGTGCTCGGTCTCCTCGAGTCCTTCGGCACGGCGTGGCTCGGGAGTCAGTGGCGTGACGTCTTCGCCTTCGGCTTCCTCATCCTGTTCCTCACCGTCAGACCCACCGGCTTGCTCGGCGAACGAGTGACGGAGCGTGTGTGATGAGCGACCAGACCCCCAAGGAGCCGGACGTGACGGGCACTGACGCACCCGAGGAGAGTTCGGCCTTCGTGCGGGCCGTCGATGAGCGTGGAGCGGCCAATGTCGGACTCGCCGGCGCCGGCCTGACCCCGACGAGTCGCTCCAAGGGTCACCAGACGGCGGCCTCGAAGGCGCTCGCGAGTCCGTGGTTCGCGCTGACCGTCGCTGTCGTGGCGCTCGCCCTGCCCTACATCAACAGTCAGGCCTACACCCTGCGGATCGCGACCGATGCGCTCATCTTCATCATGCTCGCGGTCGGCCTCAACATCGTGGTCGGCTACTGCGGTCTGCTCGACCTCGGCTATGCCGCCTTCTTCGCCATCGGCGCCTACACGGCTGGCTTCCTCGCCACGGCCAAGAGCATGCCGATGTGGGCGACGATCCCCTTCGTCATCCTGGCAGCCGTCGCGGGCGGCATCATCATCGGTGGCCCCACGCTGCGGCTGCGCAGTGACTACCTGGCCATCGTCACCCTCGGCTTCGGCGAGATCATTCGCATCACGGCCAACAACCTCGACGTCACCGGAGGACCCAACGGGCTCTTCGGAATTCCCGACTTCGGGGAGTTCGGGCTGCGTTCCGACGTCGCAATCTACTGGACGACAGCGGTGGTCGTGATCCTCGCGGTCATCGCCTCCTCTCGCTTGGGTCGAGGGCGGCTCGGACGGGCCTGGCGCTTCGTCCGGGAGGACGAGGATGCGGCCGAGGCGATGGGCATCCACACCTACAAGGTCAAATTGGCGGCCTACATCACCGGTGCCATCTTCGGGGGGCTCGCAGGGGTGCTCTTCGCGGTGCACCAGACGGCGATCTCGCCGCCCAGCTTCAACTTCCTCTGGTCGGCGCTCATCCTCATGGCCGTCGTGCTGGGCGGCATGGGCTCCACACCCGGTGTCGTCGTGGGCGCCCTCGTCATCTCGTTGCTGCCCGAATTGCTCCGTGGTGCCGAGAACTGGCGCTACTTCATCTTCGGTGTGCTCCTCATCATCGTCATGATCTTCCGCCCGCAGGGCATCTGGCCCTACACCCCGACGGAGCAGGCGGTGAAGAAGTCCCTCTTCGGACGGCTCAAGCGTGGCGACTCGGACAACGACGGTCGACGTAGTGCCGACTCGACGACCGAGGAGGTGGCCCGATGAGCGCTGTGGTGCTCGACGTCAAGGGGCTCTCCGTCGCCTTCGGTGGTGTGCAGGCCGTGGACGGGCTGACCTTCCAGGTACGCGAGGGGGAGGTGCTCTCGGTCATCGGTCCCAACGGGGCGGGCAAGACGAGTGCCTTCAACTGCATCACCGGGTTCTACAAGCCGCAGTCCGGGCAGGTGGCCTTTAAGGGTGACGACATCACCGGTGGTCGCCCGGCGAACATCGCGGCCAAGGGCATCGCCCGTACCTTCCAGAACCTCCGCCTCTTCGGAGAGCTCACGGTCCTGGACAACGTGCGCGCCGGCACCCATGTCCGACTGCGGCAGAACGCCTTTGACGCCATCCTGCGCACCCCGCGCTACCGCCGCTCGGAACAACTGGCCACGGACGAGTCCAACAAGTGGCTCGACTTCGTGGGGATCAGGTCTGACCGCACGGCGCAGGTGCGCAACCTGCCTTACGGCGAGCAGCGTCGAGTCGAGATCGCTCGTGCGTTGGCGCGCGAGCCACAGATGCTGCTCCTCGACGAGCCTGCGGCCGGCCTCAATCACAACGAGAAGGAGGAGTTGCTCGCGCTGCTCCGCCGGATCAGTGGGTTGGGGATCGCCGTCGTCCTCATCGAGCACGACATGGGCCTGGTCATGGAGGTGTCGGACCGGATCGTCGTGCTGTCCTATGGCAAGGAGATCGCCGACGGCACGCCGGCGGAGATCCGCGCCAACCCCGACGTCATCGAGGCCTACCTCGGCGTCGAGGACAGCAGCGTGCGCGACGAGGCCGAGCGGATCGCCGCGGCCGCTGGACAGGAGGAGGCGTGATGCCCAACGTTCTCGAGATCAAGGACCTGCACGTTTCCTACGGCAAGGTGCAGGCACTCTCCGGCCTCAACCTCACGGTGGGCGGCGGCGAGATCGTCTCCCTCCTCGGCAACAACGGAGCGGGCAAGTCCACGACCGTCTCGACCATCTCGGGCGTCGTGCGCTCCCAGGCGGGAAGCATCAGTGCCTTCGGGCAGGACATCACCCGCGCCACGCCGTGGTCGATCGTCGAGAGTGGGGTGATCCAGGTGCCCGAGGGCCGACGGATCTTCTCCCGCCTCACGGTCCACGAGAACCTCCAACTGGGCGGCTACTCGGTCAAGGACACAGCCCTCATCGACCAACGCATCGCCGAGGTCTATGACCTGCTCCCGCGCCTCAAGGACCGGATGCGCCAGCAGGGTGGCACTCTCTCCGGCGGCGAGCAGCAGATGCTGGCCATCGGACGGGCGATGATCGCCGGACCCAAGCTGATCATGCTCGACGAGCCGTCGATGGGCCTGGCGCCGCTCATGGTCGCCCAGGTCATGGAGGTCATCACCTCGGTCAACCAGGCCGGGGCGTCGGTCCTGCTCATCGAGCAGAACGCCCGGGCCGCCCTCAAGGTCGCCCATCGCGGCTACGTCCTGGACTCCGGCAAGGTCACCCTCGAGGGCAGCGCCGCTGAGCTGCGGCAGGACCCGCAGGTGGTGGCGGCCTACCTCGGGGCCTGAGTCATGGAGACGTACCGGACCGAGGACTATCACACGGCGGGCGAGCCCTTCCGGATTGTCGTCGAGGGGGCCCCCGACCTACCCGGAGTCACGGTCGGCGATCGTCGGGCTGCTGCCGTGGAGGACCCGACCGCGCAGCGGGTGCGCGCCATCCTCTGCAGCGAGCCACGCGGCCACGCCGACATGTACGGCGGCTTCATCACCCCACCCGATGACGAGGACGGCGACTTCGGAGTCCTCTTCTGGCACAAGGACGGCTTCTCCACGGCCTGCGGCCACGGCACCATTGCCCTCGGCGTGTGGGCGGTCGAGAGCGGCAGAATCCCGAGGCAGGACAGCGGGACTCGTGAGGTGGTCATCGATGTTCCCTCTGGGCGGGTCCGTGCGCGCGTCCGCTTCGAGGGAGGCGAGGTCGCCGACGTCACCTTCGTCAACGTCCCCAGCTGGGTCCAGGCCACAGGTCTTCCCGTGGTCACCTCGCACGGACCGGTCACCGTCGACGTCGCCTTCGGCGGGGCCATGTATGCCGTCCTGCCGGCTGCCGCTGTGGGCCTCGACGTCGTGCCGGGGGATTACAACGCCCTGATCTCCGTGGGCCGCGAGATCCGGGACCAGCTCAACGACAGCGGAGTCATCGCGCATCCTGACGACGAGCGTCTCTCCGATGTCTACGGCACCATCTTCACGGCTCCCGGATCGTCCGGGGAGCCGCACCATCACCGCAATGTCACCGTCTTCGCCGACGGTGAGGTCGACCGGTCACCCTGTGGCTCCGGGACCGCAGCCCGACTCGCGCACTTGGTTCTCCTTGGCGAGTTCGGTCCCGACGACGAGTTGCGCCACGAGTCGATCATCGGCACGACTTTCACCGGTCGCGTCGTGGGGGAGACCACTCTGCACGGGAGGCGGGCCGTTCTCCCTGAGGTGACCGGCACGGCATACCGGGTGGGCAGTTCAGAGTTCACCATCGACCCGCGCGACGACCTCGTGCCGGGATTCGTGTTGCGATGAAACGGGATTCGATGACGGAGATCGAGACGTCCACCGAGGAGGATGCAGGAGCACTGCAGTTGCCCTCCTTCCACCAGCAGTCCAGCTTGCGTGAGCAGGTGGCCGACGCGCTGCGCGCGCACCTCGTCTCGGGTCGGATGCGGCCCGGGGTGCTCTACTCGGCGCCGAAACTGGCAGCTGAGTTCGGGGTGTCCGCGACTCCGGTGCGCGAGGCCATGCTCGACCTTGTGAGCGAGGGCCTCGTGGATGTGGTGCGCAACAAGGGTTTTCGCGTCACCCACCTCAGTGATGCCGAGCTCGACGCGATGGCCGAGTTGCGTGCATTGATCGAGGTGCCGGTCATGGGCATGATCGCCGAATCGTGTGAGGGAGAGCGGATCCCGGCCGTCAAAGCGCTTTGCAAGGTCGCCGATGCCATCACCGATGCGGCGGCACGCAAGGACCTGGTGGCCTACATCGAGCTGGACACGGAGTTCCATCTGCGCTTTCTCGAACTGCACGGCAATGCGCACATCGTCGCCGTCATCCGCGACCTCCGCCGCCGCTCGAGGCTCTATGGACTGGAGGACCTCGCTGGCACCGGCCTCATGCTGCGACTGTGCGAGGAGCACCAGCAGATGGTCGATGCCGCCCTGGAGCGGGACGGCGAGACGATGAGAACCCTCATGGCACAACACATTGGCCACGTCCGGTCGGTCTGGGCCGGCCGAGACGTCGAGCAGTGACCCTTCGCCTGACGCCGGTCGAGCAGGCCATGCTCGACGGGTCCGAAGGGGAGGGCGTCGCACTGGCGATGCGCATCGTGACCGGGCTGGCTCGCGTGCGAGGGGCAGAGGAGTTGGTCGACGTCACCGGCGCCCACATCGACTCATGCCTCTATCACGGTCGGGCCGGACTGGACTTCGCCGAGAAGCTCGTCGACCTCGGTGCGCGGGTCCGGGTCCCCACGACCCTCAATGTCGGCTCCCTCGACCTACTGCATCCGGGCACAGTCCGCGCCGACGCCGAGCACCCCGAACTGCTCACGGCCGGGCGGGCTCTCATGGATGCCTATGTGGCGCTCGGGGCCAAAACCACTTTCAGCTGCGCTCCCTATCAGGTCGATGCGCGGCCCGCCGTGGGAGAGCACGTGGCCTGGGCGGAGTCCAACGCCATCGTCTTCGCCAACTCGGTGCTCGGTGCCCGCACCGACCGCTACGGCGACTTCCTCGACATCAGCGCGGCAATCACCGGTCGTGCGCCGAGGGCCGGATTCCACCTCGACGAGGCCCGCCGGGCCGACTTCGTCCTCGACGTCACGGCCGTCGCGCCGGAGCGATGGCACGACGAGGCCTGGTATGCCGTGCTCGGTTACCTCCTGGGTCGCCAGGCCCGGTCACGGGTGGCGGCGATCGTCGGCCTGCCAGCGACAACGAGCGAGGACGACCTCAAGGCGCTCGGGGCGGCCGCGGCCTCGTCCGGTGGCGTCGGAATCTTCCATGCGGTGGGGGTCACGCCGGAGGCTCCGATGCTGGAGAGCGTTCTGGCGCACTCGGATCCGGCCGTTCACAAGCTCTCGGACGCCGACCTGGCAGCGGGTCGACGCGAGCTCTGCACCGCCGACGGGGGTCGCATCGACGCCGTGAGCCTGGGCACGCCACACGCGTCGCTGGCCGAGATCCGTGCGTTGACCGAGGAGGTGGAGCGGACCCGCACCACCGTGGCCACGGGCGTCACGGCATACCTCTCGACGGGGCGAGGCGTGCTTGCCCTGGCCGAGGCAGCGGGCCTGATCGCACCGCTCGAGCGTGCCGGCTTCCGGATCGTCGTCGACACCTGCACCTACCTCGTCCCGATCCTGCCCGCCGGCACCAGGGTGGTCATGACGAACTCCGGCAAATGGGCGCACTATGCCCCCGGCAACCTCGGGATCGACGTCGTGATCGGCACGCTCGCCGAGTGCGTGCGGGCCGCCGGGGCCGGTCGGGTGGTCCTTGATGACTGAGGTGCGCGCCCATGCCCTGACCCGGGGGGAGGGATCCGGCCCGATGATCCGGCTCGCTGAGCCGGTGTCCTTCTGGGGCGGCGTCGACCACCACGGCACGATCATCGATCGACACCACCCAGACCACGGGGTGAAGCTGTCGGGGGCAGTCCTCGTGATGACGGGGGGCCGCGGCTCGTCCTCGGCCACGTCGGTTCTGGCAGAACTGGTGCGCACCGGCAACGGCCCCGTGGCGATCATCCTCGAGGAGGCCGACGCGATTCTCGCTCTGGGAGCCATGGTGGCCGACGAGCTCTACGCGATCGCCCTGCCGATCGTGCGTGTGCAGTCGGTGTCGGACCTGCCATGGGTCGATGAAGTGGTCACGGTGTGGTCCGACGTGTCGACCGGTCGGGCTGGCATCCGTCAGTGAATTGAGCTGTCCCCCAACGATGAGGGGGAGGATCGCCGATCACCAACCGCGTTCTGCCCACTCGGCCAGATGCGGACGCTCGGCGCCGAGGGTGGTGTCGCCGCCGTGACCGGGGTAGATCCAGGTGTCATCGTCGTACCGGTCGAAGATCTTCGCCGTGACATCGCGATACAGGTCGTCGAAGGACTGAGAAGGGTCGTTGCGCGTCGCTCCGACCCCGCCGGGGAAGAGCGTGTCACCGGTGAAGACATGGGCGTGACCGGTCGGGTCGCGGTAGGCCAGGACGACCGAGGCCGCGGTGTGGCCGCTGACGATGGCGACGTCGAGTGACAAGTCGCCCAGGCTGATTCGGTCGCCATCCACGAGGCGTACGGTCGGCGCGACCGGCAAGCCCTCGGCGTCGAGATCTCCGGCATAGGTCACGGCACCGGTCGCCTTCGCGACGTCGGTGAGCGCGCGTGTGTGGTCCCAGTGACGATGGGTGGTGACGAGATGGTGCAAGGAGCCGGTGCCCTCGGCGACGAGGGCCAGGCACCGCTGCGGGTCATCGGCCGCGTCGATGAGGAGTTGGTCGCCCGTTGCCCGGCAGGTGAGCAGGTAGACGTTGTTGTGCATGGGCGACACCGACATCTTGCGAATGGTCAGGTCGGGCAGTTCCCGCACATCGGAAGGACCACCCGGGGTCACGTCGCCGGTGTAGGTCATCGCCCCTCCGGAAGGGTGGGTGGGTTGTCCTGGTCGATTCCGTCGGGTATGCCGCGAGCCAACCACGCCAGAACCCCCGCCCGGGTGCCGGTCACGTCGGCCGAGCCGTCACCCACGGCCCACGCGTCGCCCTCCGTGGTCCGGATTGTCAGGCCGGGCACATGAGGTGCGCCTCGCAGCCGAGTGATCTCGTCGGCCAGGAAGGTAGCCACCAGGTCGTCGGGCAGGTCCCCGAAGGTGGGTCCCGCGTCGAGGTCGACGTGGTGACAGACAACTTCGCGCAGGCGCATGAAGGGGAGATTGCGAGCATGGAAGGACGGGCCGCCGGGCGTGCGTTCGACGCGGGTGCCCCCGAGGTCACCGGAGAGGCCGGCGAGCGCCTCGTCGACCGCGCGGGCGGTGCCGCCGAGATCGGCCAGGATGAAGTCTCGGCTGCGGGCGGCCCCCGCCTCGATGTCGGCGTCACGGCTCTGAGCCGAGTCGTACATCGTCTCCCCGGAGCCTCCGGCCGCTCGCACCAGGCGCATGAGACCGTCGGCGTTGCGCGCCAGGTGGCTGAGCACGTGAGCCCGGGACCAGCCGCCGCAGAGGCTGGGCGCAGCCAAGTCGTCCATCTCTGCCGCGGTGGCGAGCAGTGCTGTGGTGGCAGCGGGCAGGTGATCGAGGGGGGAGAGGTCCGCTGTCATGCTGGGTACGTTACCGGCGGATGAAGGCTGTCGGTGCTGCCACCTACAGTTGTGCTCGTGACTTCTGCCCCTGCCGCTCGACGGACCGGAGCCCACCTTCACGACCGCTTGATCGTGCGTGGCGCACGTGAGCACAACCTGCGTGACATCTCGGTCGACCTGCCTCGGGACGCGCTCGTCGTGTTCACCGGGCTGTCCGGGTCGGGCAAGTCCTCGCTGGCCTTCGACACGATCTTCGCCGAGGGCCAGCGCCGCTATGTCGAGTCCTTGTCCGCCTACGCGCGCCAGTTCCTCGGGCAGATGGACAAGCCCGACGTCGACTTCATCGAGGGTCTGTCGCCGGCGGTCTCGATCGACCAGAAGTCGACGAACCGCAACCCTCGCTCCACTGTGGGCACGATCACCGAGGTCTACGACTACCTTCGTCTGCTCTTCGCCCGCGCCGGTCGCCCCCACTGCCCGGTCTGCGGCGAGCCGATCACTCGGCAGACGCCGCAACAGATCGTCGACCGCCTGCTCGAGCTGCCGGAGCGCACCCGCTTCCAGGTGCTGGCTCCCGTCGTCCGGGCGCGCAAGGGCGAGTTCGTGGACCTCTTCGCCGAGTTGCAGGCCAAGGGGTTTGCGCGGGCGCGAGTCGACGGCGCGGTGGTCAGTCTCACCGAGCCCCCGATGTTGGAGAAGCAGGTCAAGCACACCATCGACGTGGTGGTCGATCGCCTCGTCGCCAAGGGCGGGGATCGGTCGGCCAAGCAGCGACTCACGGACTCGGTCGAGACCGCCCTCGGTCTGGCTGGCGGCATCGTCGTCATCGAGTTCGTCGATGTCCCTGAGGGCTCGGATCAGCCGCGCGAACGTCGCTTCAGCGAACGGATGGCGTGTCCCAACGATCACCCCCTCACGATGGACGAGATCGAGCCGCGGTCCTTCTCCTTCAACAGTCCGTTCGGTGCCTGCCCGAAGTGCACCGGGATCGGGACCGAGCTCGAGGTCGACCCGGAGCTGATCGTCCCCGACGAGGACCTCTCCTTGGCCCAGGGCGCGGTGGCGCCTTGGGCGGCAACCAGTGGGGCGTCGGAGTACTTCCAGAGAGTCCTCACGGCGCTTGCCCAGGAGATGTCCTTCTCGATGGACGCGCCGTGGCGCTCCCTGCCCCAACGGGCGAAGGACGCCATCCTCAGTGGGCGCAACCACAAAGTCCACGTCAAGTACCGCAACCGGTATGGACGTGAGCGTTCGTACTCGACCGGCTTCGAGGGCGCGGTGCCGTTCGTGAAGCGGCGGCATGCGGAGACCGACTCCGACTGGAGCCGGGAACGCTATGAGGGCTTCATGCGGCAGATCCCCTGCCCGCAGTGCGGCGGCAGCCGGCTCAAGCCGGAGTCGCTGGCCGTGCTCATCGGTGGCCGCTCGATCGCGGACGTCTCTGCGCTGTCGATCAAGGATGCCGCGGCGTTCTTCGATGACGTCGACTTCACCGACCGCGAGCGGCAGATCGCCGAGCGGGTCATCAAGGAGGTCAACGCCCGGCTCGGCTTCCTGCTCGATGTGGGCCTGGACTACCTGAGCCTGGACCGGGCCGCGGCGACTCTCTCCGGCGGGGAGGCCCAACGCATCCGATTGGCCACCCAGATCGGTTCCGGCCTGGTCGGCGTGCTCTACGTCCTCGACGAGCCCAGCATCGGTCTGCACCAGCGCGACAACCACCGGTTGATCGAGACCCTGACGCGGTTGCGGGACCTGGGAAACACCCTCATCGTCGTCGAGCACGACGAGGACACGATCGCCACTGCCGACTGGGTGGTCGACATCGGTCCGGGTGCCGGGGAGCACGGCGGCGAGGTCGTTCACTCGGGCACGGTCAAGGACCTGCTGGCGCACCCGACCTCGATGACCGGCAAGTACCTCTCGGGTCGGCTCGAGATCGAGACGCCCTCCGTGCGTCGCCCCCAGGAGAAGGGACGCGAGGTCACGGTGGTCGGCGCGCGCGAGCACAACCTGCGGGATGTCACCGTGTCCTTCCCGTTGGGCAACCTGGTCGCGGTCACCGGGGTCTCCGGTTCCGGCAAGTCCACTCTCGTCAACGACATCCTCTACACGGTGCTCGCGAACAAGCTCAACGGCGCCCGGCAGGTGCCCGGTCGCCACAAGTCGGTCACCGGACTCGAGCACCTCGACAAGGTCGTCCACGTCGACCAGAGCCCCATCGGGCGAACGCCACGCTCGAATCCGGCGACCTACACCGGCGTCTTCGACCACATCCGCAAACTCTTCGCCACGACCACCGAGGCCAAGGTCCGCGGCTACCAACCCGGTCGGTTCAGTTTCAATGTCAAGGGCGGCCGCTGTGAGGCATGCTCTGGCGACGGCACGATCAAGATCGAGATGAATTTCCTCCCGGATGTCTACGTCCCGTGCGAGGTCTGCCACGGAGCCCGCTACAACCGCGAGACCCTCGAGGTCCACTTCAAGGGCAAGACGATCGCCGACGTCCTCAACATGCCGATCGAGGAGGCCGCCGAGTTCTTCGCTGCGGTCCCGGCCATTGCGCGGCACATGGAGACGCTCGTCCAGGTGGGTCTGGGCTATGTCCGGCTCGGACAACCGGCGCCGACGCTGTCCGGTGGTGAGGCCCAGCGCGTGAAGTTGGCATCCGAGCTGCAGAAGCGCTCCACCGGTCGCACCATCTACGTTCTCGACGAGCCCACGACGGGCCTGCACTTCGAGGACATTCGCAAGCTCCTCGGGGTCATCCAGGGGCTGGTCGACAAGGGAAACACGGTCATCGTGATCGAGCACAACCTCGACGTGATCAAGAGCGCCGACTGGATCATCGACCTCGGTCCTGAGGGCGGGTCAGGCGGCGGATTGGTCATCGCCGAGGGGACCCCGGAGGAGGTCGCGAACGACCCGGCCTCCCACACCGGGCGCTTCTTGGCCCCCGTGCTCGCCCGGACGGCGCGCACCACCACCCGGCCCACGGGCTCGGCTCGCGGGGCCGGGGCAAAGTCCGTGACCAAGCGGCCGGCTGCCACGGACTCCTCGGCGGGAACCCGTGGCCAGACCGCCGCGGCTCCACGAACTGCCGCGGCCAAGAAGGCGCCGGCGAAGCCGGCAGTGCCCAAGAAGCCGGCGGTCAAGAAGTCGACTGCCGCCAAGGGCACCACCGCCCTCCACGGCACGAGCCGGGCAGCCGCCGCGACCAAGCGGGCCGCCGGCTAGACCACGAAGGCCAGGTATGCCGCGGCATACCTGGCCTTCATCGTGGCCTACCTCGCCTCTCAGTCCTCGCCGAGGTAGGCCTTGCGGACGTCGTCCGAGGCGAGCAACTCCGAGCCGGAGCCCTCGAGGACGATCTTGCCGACCTCGAGGACGTAGCCGTGCGTGGCTCGCTTCAGCGCGGCCTGGGCGTTCTGCTCGACGAGCAGGATCGTGGTGCCTCGCTGCTGCAGGGTGGAGACGGTCGACATGATGCGCTTCATCATCAGCGGAGACAGACCCATCGAGGGTTCGTCCAGCATGAGCAACTTGGGGCGGCTCATCATCGCGCGCCCCATGGCGAGCATTTGCTGTTCGCCACCGGAGAAGGTGCCGGCTGGCTGGTTGTTGCGCTCCTCGAGGATCGGGAAGAGCTCGTAGATCTCGGCCAGGTCTCCGTCGAAATCCTTGTCCTTGCGGGAGAAGGCTCCGAGCATGAGGTTCTCGCGCACCGTCAGCTGCGGGAAGATCCGCCGACCCTCGGGGGAGTGGGCCAGCCCCAGGGAGACGATGTCGTGGGCCGCGACCTTGGTGATGTCCTTGCCCTCGAACGTGATCGACCCGGAGGTGGGCCGAAGCAGGCCCGAGATGGTGCGCAGTGTGGTCGTCTTCCCGGCTCCGTTGGTGCCGATCAGTGAGACGACCGAGCCCTGCTCGACATCGAAGGAGATGCCCTTGACGGCCTTGATCTTGCCGTAGCTCACGACGAGGTCCTTGACCTCCAGCATGGCGCTCACGCGCTCGCCTCCTCTTCGGTCTCGTCGTCGGCCCCGCCGATGTAGGCCTCGATGACGCGTGGATCGGACTGCACCTCACCCGGAGTTCCCTCGATGAGGAGGGCACCGCGGACGAGACAGAGCACTCGGTCGCACAGGTTGAAGATGAACCGCATGTCGTGCTCGATGACCACGACGGCGAGGCCGCTGTCCCGGATCTTGAAGATCAGGTGCATCGCCTCCTCGGTCTCCTTCGGGTTCATGCCGGCGGTGGGCTCGTCGAGCAGCAGCACCTGCGGGTCGGTCGCCAGGGCTCGAGCGATCTCCAGGCGCCGCTGGTCGCCGTAGGGCATGTTGCGCGCCAGGAGCTCGGCGGATTTGCCGAGCCCGACGTAGTCGAGGAGCTCCTGGGCCCGCTCACGAGTGGCCGCCTCGTCCCGCTTGAACTTCGGTCCGCGCAGGATGGAGGTCAGTGGTCCGGTCGTGGTCCGGCAGTAGCGCCCGACCATGACGTTCTCGAGGGCGGTCATGTTGCCGAAGAGTCGGATGTTCTGGAAGGTCCGGGCCATGCCGGCCATGACGACCTTGCGCGGCTTCGGCGGGAGCACCTGACCACCAAGCGTCACGGTGCCCTCGGTGGGGATGTACATCCCGGTGAGGCAGTTGAAGAAGGTCGTCTTCCCGGCCCCGTTGGGGCCGATCAAACCGACGATCTCGCCCTGGTGAACGGTCATCGACACGTCATTGACGGCCGTGAGACCGCCGAAGCGCATCGTCACGTGGTCGGCCTGGAGGACGACCTCCTTGCCGACGACGTGTCCGTCGTTGGTCTCAAGGTCCACGACGCTCATGCCTGGGCCTCCTCGGTCTCGACGTGCAGTTCTTGGATCTCGTCGGCGAGTTCCTCGTCGTCACCGTGGAACTCCAGTTGTCGCCGGCTACTGGGCAACAGGCCCTCTGGACGGAACCGCATCATGAGGACGAGCAGCATGCCGAACATGAGGAGGCGGTAGTCACTGAGGAAGCGCAACTTCTCGGGCATCAGTTTGAGCAAGGTGGCTCCCACGAGGACCCCGGCCACGGTTCCCATGCCGCCGAGCACGACCGCGGCCAAGAGGAAGGCCGACTCGAGGAAGACGTACTGGTCGGGGGACACCGCAAGGTCCTGGTGGGCCTTGATGGTGCCGGCAAGTCCGGCCAGGGCGGCGCCCCCGGCGAAGGCGAGGAGCTTGAGGCCGAAGACGTTGACTCCCATCGCTTCGGCGGCACGCTCATCCTCGCGGATGGCCACCCACCCGCGCCCGATCCGGCTGTTGTTGAGCCGGACGAAGACGGTGATGACCAGCGCAGCCAGCAGGAGCAGGAGGAAGTAGTAGTTGGCGTACCGAGTCAACGGGATGCCGGCGATCTCGTGGGTCTGCCCGAAGTTGAAGCCGAAGAGGTTCAGCTCGGGGATGCCCGCGATGCCGTTCGGGCCGTGGGTCAGGTCTGGACCATTGCCACCGTCCATGTTGTTCACGGCGATACGGAAGATCTCACCGAACGCCAAGGTGACGATGGCCAGGTAGTCGCCCGACACCCGAAGGGTCGGCGAGCCGATGATCAGGCCCAGGGTGGCCGACACACACATACCGATGAGGGCCACCACGAGGAAGGGCGGAGTCCAACCAATCGTCGCCGTGGCGGCGCCCGACATCATGGCCGCGACATACGCACCGGCGCCGAGGAAGGCGATGTACCCAAGGTCGAGAAGACCCGCCAGGCCGACGACGATGTTCAGGCCGAGCGCGGTGGTCGCGAAGATGATGACCTGGGTGGCGATCGACATGTTCGCGTCCGAGCCGTTCTGGGTGAACGGGAACAAGAAGGCCACGGCCACGGCGCCGAGCATCAGCACTTGGCGATGCTTGGCGGCGGCGACGCGCAACCAACTGAAGGCCCCACCCTTGGCCGCGGCGAACGCCGCGGCGCCCATGGCCGCCAGAAGGGTGACGAACTCACCGCCACTCTCGAGGTCAAGTGCGTAGGCGGTGAGGAAGAGTGCGGACGCGAGGACGGCGACGATCACCAGGATCTCCACCCAGCTGCTCGCCCTGCTCCGCAAGGGGTCATCGTGATCGCGTTCCGGCACCACGTGGCCGCCCAGGGCCATGAGCACCGCACCGACGAGAGCGAGCCAGCCACCCGGGTTGACATTGATCAGGCCGCCGCTCTCCAGCGTGATGCTGAGGATCACGAGCACGGCGAAGGCCACCGCGCCGTAGCCGAGGGGCTTGAGTGCCTTGGCGGTGTCGAACCAGGTGAAGATCTTGCGCAGTGGGCCATCCCCGAACCAGAACGCGAGCCCCAGGACGCCGAGGATGATGGCGAAGTACTGCGTCGGGGCGGGGTTTCCGTAGGGTCGGACATTGCCGAGGGGCCCCGGGTCGTAACTCCAGGACAGGAACGCCGAGATGATCAGGAGAGCGGCTCCGGCCAGGACCAAGGGTCCGGCGAAACGGCCGTAACGATCGGTCAAGGATCGCTCGTCCGTGGTCTCTTCTGGGGTTGAGGTGACAGTGCTCATGCGCGGTCGACCACCTTTGCGCCGAGGAGGCCCTGTGGTCGGAACACCAGGACGATGATGAGGAGGATGAAGGCCCAGACATTGGCCCAGGTCGCGCCACCGAGGAACTGAGTGGCCTGGGCCTCGATGAGGCCGAGCACCAGGCCGCCGGCGACCGCGCCCTGGATGTTGCCGATGCCACCGAGGACGGCCGCCGTGAAGGCCTTGAGGCCGGACATGAAGCCCATGTTGAAGGCGATGGTGCGCGTCTGCAGCCCCTGGGCGACACCGGCGATGGCGGCGAGGACGGCGCCGATCGCGAAGGCGATGGCGATGGTCCGGTCGACGTTGACACCCATGAGGCGTGCCGTGTCGGGGTCCTGCGACACCGCGAGCATGGCCCGACCCTGCTTGGTGCGGTTGATGAAGAGCCACAGGGCGACCGAGCACACGATCAGGCAGCCGATGATGAACAGCGTCGGCCGCCCCACGTTGATGCCCGACACGCTGAACGGTTGGCCGGTGACGATGTCGATACCGGGAAAGGACAGCGAACTCTTGGCGTCGGGGAAACCGGGGACCCGTCCGTAGAAGAGCCGCACCGCCTCCTGGAGGAGGACGGAGATGCCAATGGCGGTGATGAGGGGCGCCAGTCGGGGTGCGTGGCGCAAGGGGCGGTAGGCGACGCGCTCCATGAGCAGGGCAACGCCCACCGAGCACAGGGCAGCACCGACGATCATGATCGGGAGGATCCAGATCGCCGTCTCTCCCTTGAAGAGAACAGTCCAGGTGGCCAGCGCGCCAAAGGCGCCGATCATGAAGACCTCGCCGTGGGCGAAGTTGATCAACTGCACGATGCCGTAGACGACGGTGTATCCGACGGCGATCAGTGCATAGAGGGAGCCGATCGTCAATCCGACGACGATCTGTTGCAGGAAGACATCCATGGCGCCTCCAGGCGGGGGTCGAGTGGCCAGCAGCATAGGGGTCAGGATGGTGCTGGGCGAGCAGAATCGCTGGTGGGCTTGGCTGCTCCGGACACACGTCGCGGGGGTGGGCTGGACCCACCCCCGCGACTACGTCGTGGTCTGTCCCGGGTTACCGGGCGCCGATCACTTGAAGGTGTCGGTCTTGTCAGCGACCCACTTGCCGTCGGTGACCTTGTAGACGGTGAGAACGCGGCTGACTGCGTCGCCGAACTCGTCGAAACCGACCTTGCCGGTCACACCGTCGAAGGAGACGCTGGACATCGCCTTGATGGTGGCCTCACGTGCCGACTTGGCGTCGGTGGCGTCCTTCAGCGAGGTCTTGAGGGCCTCGATGATGGCGTTGGCGGCGTCGTAGGAGTAGCCACCGTAGGCGGCAGCGGGCTCCTTGAAGCCGGCCTTCTCGTAGGCGGCGAGGAAGGTCTTGCCGGCATCGGTGGAGTCGGTCGGGGCGCCGACCGAGGTGGAGAGGTCACCATTGCTGGTCGCCGTGGCGAGCTCGATGAACTTCGGGTCGTAGATGCCGTCGCCACCCATGAGCGGGACGTTGAGGCCGTTGCCCTTCATCTGCTGCGAGAAGGGACCCGCCTGCGGGTACTCACCGCCGTAGTACACAGCCTGTGGGGCGGTCGGCTTGATGGCTGCGACGACGGAGCTGTAGTCCTTCGAGGTGTCGTCCGCGTTGATCGTCTGGGCGGTGACGATCTCGCCGCCACCCTTGGTGAACTCGGCCGAGAAGGCCTCGACGAGGCCCTGGCCGTAGGCCTTCTTGTCGTGGACGGTGGCGACCTTCTTGATGCCCGCGCCCAAGAGGTACTGGGCCGCGAACGGACCCTGGACCGCGTCGGTGGTGCAGGTGCGGAAGTAGGTGTCGAAGAGGCGCTTGCCATCGGGACCCTTGGTCAGGGCCGGGTTGGTGTTGGCGGGGGAGACCTGGGTGATCTTCGCGGTCGCGAAGACGGGCTGGGTCTGGAGCGCGACGGACGAGTTCAGGTTGCCGACGACACCGACAACGGCGTCGTCACCGGCCAGCTTGGTCGCGGCGTTCTTGCCCACGTCAGGCTTGGCCTCGTCATCGACGGCCTCGACCTCGAGCGTCCAGCCGGGGATGGCCTTCTTCTCGTTGGCTTCCTTGACGGCGAGCTCGACGGAGTGCTGGATGCCCAGACCAAGGGCGGAGAGGTCACCGGACAGCGGCGCGATGACGCCGATCTTGGCAACCTTGTCGCTGCTGGAGCCCGACCCGGAGTCGGAGCTTCCGGCATCGCGGCTGCCACAGCCGGCGAGGGCGAGAGATGCGACGACCAGCGTGCTGCCGATCATCACCACGGAACGCTGAGGCACGTTTCCTCCTGTGAGACATTGCCGAGGTGACCCGGCTCCCGCCGGTCGGCGAGCGAGAGAACCATAACCAGAGGGGAGGACCGGGGTCAGCACGTGCTGCAGATCAGTGCCGAAGTCGTTACCTTCGCAATCTGGCGGCAACATCCATTCACACCGAAGACTGTGCGGAGACATGACCCATTCCCGAAGGGAGTTCCACATGTTCCACCCAACAACTCGTCGCGCCGCCCTCGGTGTCGTCGGAGTCGGTGGCCTGGGTGCCTTGACGGCGTGCGGGACCGACACCGGGCAGGCCGGGGCAGCCGTGAGCAGCGCCGCAAGCCAAGCCGCCTCGCTGGCCTCCAGCGCGGCCAGTCAGGCCACCTCGGCCGCCGCCAGTGCGGCCGGGGACGCGATTGCCAAGGTCGAGATCCCCGTCGGCGGCGGCAAGATCATCGACGCGATCAAGGTCGTCATCACCCAACCCACCGCGGGCGACTTCAAGGCCTTCTCCGCGGTCTGCACCCACCAAGGGTGCACGGTGTCGTCGGTGTCGGGTGGCACGATCAACTGCGCCTGCCACGGAAGCACCTTCGACATCGCCACGGGCGCCGTGACGTCGGGTCCGGCGACCAAGGCGCTTCCGGCCAAAACAGTGACCGTCGGGGCGGACGGCATCACGATCACCTGATCGGCAGGCCGACGGCCGGTGAGCCTTGGCGCCGTTCGACGCCCGACTAGGGTGACGCCATGCGTTCGCAGTGTGCCCTCTACGTCGATGCCGGCTACCTGCTCGCAGCCAGCGCCACGCGCGTCACAGGCACTTCACTGCGCAGCGGCGTCGACGTCGACAACGGAGCGCTCATCACCTCGCTCATCGCGCAGGCCGAGGTGGACAGCGGTATGCCGTTGCTGCGCGTCAACTGGTACGACTCGGGCAACCGGGCCGGTGGCCTCCCCGACTTCTTCCAGCAACAGATCGGGCTGATGCCCAAGGTGAAGCTGCGTCTGGGTCGGCGCTCCCTCTCCGGCGAGCAGAAGGGCGTCGACCTGCGCATCGGCCTGGACCTGGCGGCACACGGACGTTCACGCGTGGTGGACGTCATGTATCTGGTCTCCGGTGACGACGACCTCACCGAGGCCGTCGAGGAGGCCCAGAACCACGGCGTGCAGGTCCAACTGATCGTGGTGCCCAACCATGCCTCCCGGCCGATGTCAGTGGCCAAGCATCTCCAGCAGGCTGCCGACGGGGTGTTGCTCGCCGATGGCGCGGCCATCGACGCTGCCGTGCGGCGGCGGAGCATCCCCGCCGAGTTGGCCCCCGCTGATCTCGCTCCACCCGCCGCCGTGCCAGAGTCTCCTGGCCACACGGAAGAGGCGCCGGAGTCCGGGGCCACCCCCGCCAACGCCGAACCCCCCTCGCCCGACCACCCTGCCTCCGTCCCCAGTCCGAGCATTCTCGCGGGCAAGAAGTCGACCGGGCTGGTGCCGCCGCCCCCTGCGGCCACATCGACGGTGGCTTGGTCCAGCGACGCTGCTGGCAGTCACCAGAGTAGTGAGGGGATCGAGATCAGTTCCGCCCAGATCGACGCCGTGGCCCGCCAGGTCATCGACGGGTGGTGCAAGGCCGCCTCGCCGGAGATGCTGGCCCGCCTTCGCTCGGAGGCGCCGATCATTCCCGGTGACCTCGACCGGGCACTCCTGGTGGACCTGTCCAATGTGAGCGGTGTCTACGACATCCCCGACTCGGCGCGTTTCGAACTCAGAGAGCGCTTCTGGGTGCTCGTCGAGCGCATCAAACTCGCCTGAGGTCCCGGTGCCGGCGCGGTTCGGCCTGCTCTGGGCCGACGGAGTCGAGGCGGTCACCCACGACCCGGCCGACCTGAGCGAGGGGTTCTGGGTGGTCGTCCAGACCTTCGAGGGGCATCTCACGGCATTGCGGATGGCTCACCACGGCCATGACGAGCTGGCCGCCAGGCCCGCCCCCTGGGCACCGCTGGAGGGGGAGTGGCGCACCAGCCTGGACTCCGCGGCATACCGATCGGGAGTGCGGGAGATCCGGGAGCGCATCGCGGCGGGGACGGTCTACCAGGTCAACCTCTGCCGCATCCTCGAACACGACCTCGCGTCGGATGCCTCCCTCTCGGGTCTGGCCGATCGGCTGGCCGTGGGCAACCCGTCGCCGTATGCCGCGGTGCTCGACTTCCCCGACCTCGGCGTCGAGATCGCGTGCGCTTCACCGGAGGGCTTCCTGGAGCGCTACGGCGATCGACTGGTCAGCCGGCCAATCAAGGGCACCGCGCCGACCTTCGAGGAGATGCTCGCCAAGGACGTCGCGGAGAACGTGATGATCGTCGATCTGGTGCGTCATGACCTGTCCGCGGTGTGCCGATCCGGGAGCGTCACAGTGGATCGGCTCTGCGGCCCGGAGGAGCACCCGGGCCTGGTCCACCTCGTCTCCGACGTCTCCGGACAGTTGCGTCACGGAGTGGGTTGGGCCGAGATCCTCACCGCCCTGTCGCCACCCGGCTCGGTCTCCGGCGCCCCGAAAGTGACTGCCCTCGAGGCTATTCGGGACCTCGAACCCGTTGAGAGGGGCCCCTACTGCGGAGCCATCGGCTGGATCGATGCCGATCGCGACGAGGCCCGACTGGCCGTGGGAATCCGTACCTTCTGGGCTGCCACCGATGGCCATGGCGAGAGGGTGTTGCGATTCGGCACGGGTGCCGGCATCACCTGGGAATCGGACCCGGGCGGCGAGTGGGCGGAGACCGAACTCAAGGCGCGGCGGCTCATCGCACTGGCATCTGGAAGGCTGGCCCCATGAGTGAGGTCAGGGTCTGGGTCAATGGTGCCCTCGTCGCAGCCGACCAGCCGGCCATCGCGGCCATCGACCATGGGGTGACCGTCGGGGACGGAGCCTTCGAGACCTGCAAGATCGTCGAGGGTCACGCCTTTGCCATGAGCCGGCACCTGGCTCGCATGGATCGGACCCTGGCCGGCTTGGGCCTGGCGGCCGCCGACCACGACCGTGTGCGCGAGGGCGCACACGCTGTGCTCGCGGCCGGTGACCCGATCTCCTTCGGGCGGCTGCGCTGGACCATCACGGGTGGAATCGGTCCGTTGGGCTCCGATCGGCTCGACTCCGCCCTGACGTACGTCGTCACGGCAGGGGCGGTGGCGCCGCCTCCGCCGACGGTGCAGGTCGTCACCGTGCCCTGGGTCCGCAACGAACGCGCCGCCACCGCCGGCCTCAAGACCACCTCGTATGCCGAGAACGTGATCGCGCTCGCGCGCGCCAAGCGCCACGACGCGACCGAGGCGATCTTCGGGAACACCCGCGGCGATCTGTGCGAAGGGACGGGCAGCAACATCTTCGTCGTCCGCGACGGGGTCGTGTCGACACCGCCCGTGGTGGACGGGCCACTGGCGGGAATCACCCGCGGACTGGTCCTGCAGTGGGGCCGCGAGGCGGGCGTCGACATCCGTGAAGAGACGATGCAGTTGAGCGTCCTCCAGGACTGCGACGAGATCTTCCTGACGAGTTCCCTCAAAGACGTGCGTCCGGTCACGCGATGCGACGACCGCGAGTTGTCACCCGGCCCGGTGACCCGGATCCTCGACCAGGTATGGCGGACCAAGGAGGTCGAGGGGATCGACCCGTGAGGGAGCGCGAGAAAGCCATCGTCCGTTCCCCCGACATGGCCGACGATCCCACGCCCCTGCCCGAGGACCACCACCTCCTGCGAGACGCCAATGACCCCGACGACTGGGCCTGGCGCAGGGCGATCCGACAACGGCCGGCGGCGCTCGCGGCATACCGTGTCGTGGTCCTCGCCCTCGGGGTGGTCCTGATCCTCGGCGGACTGGCCCTCGTGCCCCTCCCCGGTCCCGGATGGCTCGTCGTGCTCCTCGGGCTGGCCATCCTCGGTTCCGAGTTCGAGCCGGCGCAACGGCTGTTGACCTTCGTGCGGGAGAAACTCAAGGGCTGGAACGACTGGGTTCGCGCCCAGCCGTGGTTCATCCAGGGGCTGTTCGCGCTGCTCACGGCGGCCTTCGTGCTCGCCATCCTGTGGCTCACCCTACGGATCAGTGGGGTCCCGGCGTGGCTGCCCGATCGAGTGGAGGATGCGATCGTCGAGTGGGGGCGCCTCCCGCACGCCTGACCGTCGGGTCAATCCCGCAGCAACTTTGGCCTCGACGAAACCGTCCGGGCCGTCGTGTGGAGGTCCTGGACATCGCAACCACGGCCGGTCTCGGTCATCGCGAAGCAACCGAGCAGGGACCCGTCGAGCATGCCGGGCAGGTAGGCCGCGTGGTGGCGAGCCGTGCCCAGGTTGGCGATGGCACCCCCGGAAGTGTCCGAACTGGACGCCTGCCTTGACGAAGACGGACAGATCCCAGGGTCCAGGTCGCGCCTGACCTGCTCGCGCACTTCGCGCCACCGGCCGTCGAGGACGTGGCGCAGGGCTCTGGTCAAGGCGTCTTGGCTCATCACGCCACGCCATGGGAGTCGCCCACCGACGGGTGATTTCGTGTGCCCCCACAACGGCGGGTATCCTCACCGTGCCCGCAAGGCACCCGGATGTGTAGCTCAGTTGGTTAGAGCGTTCGCTTCACACGCGAGAGGTCGGGGGTTCGAGTCCCTCCACATCCACCAACCAGCCGGAATGCACCAGAGTGTCGTCCGTGACCGCTGAGAGCAGACCTCGTCCACTGTGGCTGAGGCCGAGAGAACTCCTTCGATTGATCCTGGGCGTCGTGGGCGTCTTCGTGGTCCGGGCCTACGGGGTCGCCGGGGCGCTCAGTGCCGCGTTGAGCGACGGGGAGACCTTTGCGCAGAAGGCCAAGGATGGGTTGCTGGTCATCCCCAACCTGGCCGAGCGCTACGACCAGGCGGACTACCTGATCGAGCATCGCGGACAGATCCAAAGCGCGGTTGACTATCTCCACAACCACGCACCGAGCTCGGATCAACTCGCGAGCGCGGCCCAGCAGAGCGCTCGGACGCTGGAGCGCCTCTCCACGTCCTACGACGAGGTGACCCAAGCGCAGGAGTCCTTGACGGCCACCGGCCCGACCAACTTCTGGCAGACCCTTCCGGAGGTCAAGGATCACATCTCAGCAGCGTGGACCGCGTGGCCGGATCTCGACTCGATCGAGCGCCTGCGGAAGGTCTCGGACGACGTGGTGCCCTTCCTGGACCAGGTGAACGCGATGGACATCGACTTCCCGAGGATCTACTCGGCCGTGCTCAGCGTGGCCGACAACTTCGCCAGCGATGAGATCGTGGCCACCCTGGTCGCGATGGGGATGGTTCTGCTTCTCGGTTACGTCGCCAGTCTCGCCGTGGCCTTCTGGGCGCGTCGGGGCAGGCCGGGTCTGCTGGCGACCAGATTGCACGAGCTGGGCGGGAGGACCTTCCACCGCTGGTATGCCGCGAACCCCGAGTTCGCGCCATCCCTCCACGCCGGCCCCCGTGCTCGCATCGCGCGTGAGATCGTGGCCGATCCCGAGAAGGCCTTGGCTGGCGATGACGTCGACGCACTTCAACGCTACTTCGATGACAGACGCGAGCGACTGGCCGACAACTCCACCTGACACGTTGTGCGCGGAGTTGTCGCTGCTCTTGTCAGGTGAAGGGAGTCGCTCCGTCAGCGCACAGTGTCAGTCCCAGGTGGACGCAAGCCCGCCCCAGATCAGGGTCGACACATCGGTGGCCAGTTGGGATCGGTCGGTGCCTGAAGCCGAGGCACCCGATCGCAACCACTGGTCGGCGACGCTGCGCACCATGCCGACGATGGCCTGCCCCCAGATCGCGGCCTGCTCCGGGTCGCGCCCGGCCGCCACCAGTTGGTCGGCCAGCAGACCGGCCATCCGACTCGACATGACGTCCGTGACGGCAGCCGGATCAGCCGACGAGCGCTCCTTCGGCGGCACCAGGGGTGCCGCGACGATGAACTGATAGACCTCCGGATCGACCTCCACCAACTCCAGGTAGGCCACGACCGCGGCTCGCATCAGGCGCTGGGCGCGGGCCGACTCCGACGATGAGGTGAGAGCCTCCGGGCCGGACTCCGTCCCGGGACGGGCCTGCTCCGACAGAACCCCTGTGACGCCCGCGATGATCCTGGCGTCGACGCTGTGCGCCACCGCTCGATACAGGCCAGCGCGGTCGCCGAAATGCCGGTAGAACACGGTCTTCGATGTGCCCGCCGAGGCGGCGATGTCGTCCATGCCGACCCCGGCGCCATGGCGTCGGATCGCCCTGAGCGTGGCGGCCACGAGGTCGGCACGGCGCTTGGTCCGATGAGCGTCCCAGCGCGTCGTGCGGCCGTCGACGACCTCGCAGGTCTCCGGTCCGCTGGCGGCGGCTGGGGTGGGGCTGCTCACAGCCCGGACCGTAGCAGGGTTCGGGAGTTACCTGCTACCGTCAGTATCGGATATCTGGCCGATTGCCACCGAAGCCCACACCCCAGGAGTCCTCGTGACCACCTCGCCGCGCCGTGCTGCCGTCCTCGGCGGCAACCGCATCCCCTTCGCCCGCCAATTCGGCGCCTACGCCGAGGCCTCCAACCAGGACATGCTGACGGCTGCTCTCGACGGGCTCGTCGCTCGCTACCACTTGGGCGGAGAGCAGGTCGGGGAGGTCGTGGCCGGTGCCGTCATCAAGCACAGCCGGGACTTCAATCTGACTCGCGAGTCGGTCCTGGGGTCGGCACTGTCACCCAGCACCCCGGCATACGACATCCAGCAGGCCTGTGGGACCGGTCTCGAGGCCGCGATTCTCGTCTCCAACAAGATCAAGCTCGGCCAGATCGAGTCCGGCATTGCCGGCGGCGTCGACACCAGCTCGGACGCCCCCATCGCGGTCAGTGAGAAGTTGCGCAAGAAACTGCTCAAGGTGAACCGGGCCAAGGGCGCCAAGAACCAGCTCCTCGCCCTGACCGACCTCCGCCCGACCGACTTCGGGATTGCGTCGCCGGGCAACACCGAGCCCCGCACCGGATTGTCGATGGGTGAGCACATGGCCCAGACCGCCAAGACGTGGGGCATCACCCGCGAGGCCCAGGACGAGCTCGCCGTGGCCAGCCACCGGAACCTCGCCGCCAGCTACGAGCGTGGCTTCCAGGACGATCTGGTCACCTCTTTCAAGGGTCTGGCCAAGGACGCCAACCTCCGCCCCGACTCCTCGATGGAGAAGCTGGCGACCCTCAAGCCGGCCTTCGGCAAGGGTGAGAACGCCACGATGACGGCCGGCAACTCGACGCCGCTCACCGATGGGGCCTCGGTCGTGCTCCTGGGCAGCGAGGAGTGGGCGGCAGCGCACGGCCTGACCGTCCAGGCCTGGTTCGTCGACGCCGAGACGGCAGGCGTTGACTTCCTCCACGGCGACGAAGGCCTCCTCATGGCCCCTGCGTATGCCGTGGCTCGCCTCCTGGAGCGCAACGGCCTGGCGCTCCAGGACTTCGACTACTACGAGATCCATGAGGCCTTCGCCTCAACCGTGCTGGCCACCCTCAAGGCATGGGAGGACGAGGACTTCTGCAAGAACAGGCTCGGCCGGACCGAAGCCCTCGGGTCGATCGACCGAACCAAGTTGAACGTCAACGGGTCGTCCTTGGCCGCCGGTCATCCGTTCGCCGCCACCGGGGGGCGGATCGTGGCCTCGCTGGCCAAGCAATTGCACGAGAAGGGTCCGGGCAGCCGGGGCCTGATCTCCATCTGCGCCGCGGGAGGCCTCGGCGTCGTCGCGATCCTCGAAGGGGCCTGAGCAGCCATGGCGTTCGACTACGGCAAGTTCGTCCAGGGCGGCATCGGGAAGCAACTCGCGACGGCACTGGGGCTGCCGCGCCCGACGAGATTGCGTCGCCACGACCCGAAGGGCTCCTTGGTGCCGGGGGCGGTCTACGTCACCGGCCACGGGGACGCGAAGGTCGCGCACCGGGTTTCGGCCTGGCTCGCAGCGGCCGGCGTGCCGATCGCCACGTCACCGTCGACCTCGGTGGCCGCACTCGTGCTCGACATGACCGAGATCGAGACGCCGGCCGACCTGGAGACCCTCCGGGCGGCAGTGGCCCCGACCCTCAAGACCATCCAGCCGACCGGTCGGGTGATCGTCCTCGGCCGACCGGTCGAAGAGGCGACCTCGGTCGCCCAGGGTGCAGCTCGGCGCGCGATCGAGGGCATCGTCCGGTCGATCGGCAAGGAGATGCGCGCCGGAGGGACCGCCAACACCGTCCTCGTCGCTGATGGCGCGGAGGACGCCGTCGAGGCGCCCCTGCGTTTCCTCCTTTCCGGCCGCTCGGCCTATGTCGACGCCCAGGTGTTCCACGTGGCGACGCCCGTTGCGCCCGTGGAGGACCCGAGCGACTGGGCGAAGCCGCTCGAGGGCAAGGTCGCCGTCGTGACCGGTGCCGCCCGGGGCATCGGTGCCGCCATTGCAGATGTCCTGGCCCGCGACGGCGCGACCGTCGTGTGCGTCGACATCCCCGCCGCCGGCGGACCTCTCGCGGAGGTCGCCAACCGCCTCGGTGGCTCAGCGCTGCAACTCGACGTCACGGCCGACGACGCCGGGGCCAAGATCGTGGAGCACACCGTGTCTCGCCACGGCGGCTTCGACATCGTCGTCCACAACGCCGGCATCACCCGCGACAAGCTCCTCGTCAACATGGACGCCGATCGCTGGGACAGCGTCCTGCAGGTCAACCTGCTCTCGATCCTGCGCATGAACGAGGCGCTCGTGCCGGCCATCAACGACGGCGGGCACATCGTCAACGTCGCCTCCATCGCCGGCATCGCCGGCAACCGGGGGCAGACCAACTACGGCGCCTCCAAGGCCGGGGTCATCGGCATGACGAGCCTGCTGGCCGCGGATCCGACGATCGTGGCCAAGGGCATCACCGTCAATGCCGTCGCCCCCGGCTTCATCGAGACCGAGATGACCGCCAAGGTGCCCCTGGCCACCCGGGAGATCGGTCGGCTGATGAACTCGCTCAGCCAGGGCGGTCTGCCGATCGACGTCGCCGAGACCATCGGCTTCTTCAGTTGGGATGCCAGCCGCGGCGTGACTGGCAACACGGTCCGAGTCTGCGGCCAGATGATGATGGGTGCCTGACGTGGGCGAACCCACGGTCGAGACCCTCGACTCCGCGCCGGGTCTCGCCCCGATCTTCGTCCGGGCCGCGCTCTCGCGGACGAGGCGACTCGATGACGCGATCCCGCCGCGAGTCCTGCGGCTGGAAGGGCAGCGGATCGACCGCGATCACCTCACGGCATACCAACGCCTCTGCGGTTTCACGGCCGACGACCGACTGCCCCACACCTACCCGCACGTTCTCGGTTTCGGCCTGCAGGCGACCCTGCTCGGCGACCCGGCGTTCCCGCTGCCGATGGTCGGGCTGGTCCACGTCGAGAACGAGATCACCGTTCATCGGGCGCTGACCGCCGACGACCTCCTCGAGATCACCGTGCACGCCGACAACCTGGCGCCCCACGCCAAGGGACGGACCGTGCAACTCGTCACCGAGGTCGACGTCGACGGGGCCCGAGTCTGGGAGGGCCGCAGCACCTACCTGGCCCGCGGCAAGGACGAGACCGACGCTCCCAGCGGCGACCGTCCACCGGCGATGCCCAGCGGCTTCCCGGCGGCCCAATGGTCACTGGCCGCGGATCTCGGCCGCGAGTATGCCGCGGTCTCGGGGGACGTCAACCCGATCCACCTGTCCGCGCTCACGGCCAAGCCCATGGGCTTTCCCCAGGCGATCGCCCACGGGATGTGGTCCTACGCGCGAGTCATGGCCGCGTTGGGCCGCCATGCCTCCGGCCCGGTGACCTCCCACGTGTGGTTCCGAAAGCCGATCCTGCTGCCGAGCAGGGTGGACCTCGTGGTGGACACCACCGGCATCCCGAACGTCGCGGGGCTGCGCAGCGCGCGCCGACCCGACGTCGAGCACCTGGTGTTGACCGTCAGCTGACCGGTCCGAGCCCGAAGGCCTTCTGGTAGTGGGAGAGCTCACGCTCGAGGCTGTCGATGATGGTCTCCGCCCTGCGGAAGCCGTGTCCCTCACCGTCGTAGATGACGATGTCGACGTCCTTACCCGCGGCCGTCATGGCGTCGGCCATGAGCTGGGCCTGCGCCACCGGGACGACGAGATCGTCGGCGCCCTGGAGGAGGAGCAACTCGCCGTGCAGATCATCGATGTGGAAGAGCGGTGAACGGTCTACATAGACCGACTCGCCTTCGGGCCAGGGCGCGACCAGGGTGATCGTGTAGTGCGACTCGAACTTGTGGTCGTCGGAGAGGAGTGCCCGCAGGTCGCTGATCCCGAAGTAGCTCGTGCCCGCCGTGAACGCCGTGCTGGACGTCAAGGCCCGCAGTGTGGTGTAGCCACCGGCCGAGCCGCCGCGGATCGCCAGTCGGGCACCGTCGACGATGCCCTCGTCGGCCAGGGCCTTGGCTCCGGACACGCAGTCGTCGATGTCGACGACTCCCCACTGGCCGACCAGGCGCTCGCGGTAGGCGCGTCCGTATCCGGTCGATCCGCCGTGGTTCACGTCGAGGACTGCGAAGCCCCGCGTGGTCCAGAAGTGGACGAGGGTGGCGTAGGCGGGTTCGGCGCGGCTCGTGGGCCCCCCGTGGACGAAGACGAGCAGTGGCGGTCGTTCACCCTCGGGGGCGGACACCTCCGGGTTCACCGGCCGGTAGAGAAGTCCGTGGGCGTCTCGACCCGCATCGTTGGTCCACGTCCGGGCCTCCGCGCGCGAGACGTATGCCGGGTCGGGGCGTTCCGGCGCCGAGCTCGCCACGATGGTTCGGTCGCCGTCCAGGGGTCCTCGCACCACCTCGGGCAATCGGTCTGCGAGGCCACGTCGGAAGGCGACCTCGGAGCCGATGGCGACGAGGTGGTCGAACATGACGCCCTCGTCGTCGAGGTCCGTGAGAGTGTCCCTGGCGGGATCGAGGACGGCCAGTCGCGAGTACTCGTCCACCCAACGACGGGTGAGCACTCGCCCGTCGGGCAGCAGGGCGTAGTCGACCATTCCCAGCACCCATTGCGGCTGGGCGAGATCGGCGTCGACCGGGTGGACCCGGGTGGCGTGCCCGCCATCCCAACGGTGCAGGTTCCACCAACCGCTCTCATCGCTGATGAACCAGAGCGTGCCGTCGTCGGCGAACTGTGGTTGGGCCACCGAGATCCCGTCGCCACCGGCAATCACCTGCGGTGATCCGGCGCCATCGGTGGTCAGGTCGGCCACCACGAGGCGCGTGGAGTCCCACGGCATGTTCGGGTGGTCCCAGGCGATCCACGCGATCGCGGTGCCCTCCGCGTTCACCGCGGGCCGGGACACGAAGTCGCTGCCGCGCGCGACGACAACGCCCCCATCGGGATTGTCACCGTGCAGGTCGAGGCGCACGAGTTCGTTGACCGGCGCGCCGTCGCCGCGGTGGTCCTCACGCACGGCAAACACCTGCTCGCCGGCCAGGACCAGTCCGCCGTAACGCACTTCGCCCTCGGGAGTGAGGGGAACCGGCTCGGTCGCGCCCGGGTCGAGACGAAGCACCCGAGTGGTCGTGAACTCGCAGAACACGACCAGGCCGTCGCGCACGGCATACGACCCCCCGCCGTACTCGTGCACGCGAGAGCGGCAGTTCCACGGCTCGGGCAGCACGTCCGTCGACCCCGAACTGTCGTGCCGCACCAACGCCGTCCGGCCCTTCTCCCACGGACGTGACTCGAGCCAATAGGTGCTCTCTCCATCGACGCGGACCTCGTCGATGCGGGCCTGTCGTGCCGTCAGGGCGCTCGCGGGAATCGGGGACGGCCAGGTGCCATGGGGGAGGGTTGCCATGCCTCCACCGTATGCCGCCGAAGGGCTGACGTTCTGGGCCCCCGGTGTGATTCCATGGGCCAATGGGTGGCTATGCCGGGGGGCTGGCAACACTGCGAGCCAGCTGGGCGGCGATTCCACCGGGTGAGCGCATCCGGTTGGCCAAGCGCACGTCGAATCTCTTCCGCGCCCGGGAGCGTTCTGGTGTGCCTGGCCTGGACGTCTCCGGCCTGCGGGAGGTCTTCGCCGTCGACGTGGAGGCTCGCACCGCCGAGGTCGGGGGGATGTGCACGTACGAGGACCTGGTCGACGCGACCCTGCCCCACGGACTGGCGCCGCTCGTCGTGCCTCAACTCAAGACGATCACGCTGGGCGGGGCCGTGACGGGGCTGGGCATCGAGTCGACATCGTTCCGTGACGGGCTGCCCCACGAATCGGTCCTCGAGATGGACATCCTCACCGGCACCGGCGAGGTGATCACCTGCCGGCCGCAGGGAGTACACGCTGACCTCTTCCACGGCTTCGCGAACTCCTACGGCTCGCTCGGCTATGCCACGCGCCTGCTCATCGAACTCGCACCCGTGGCTCGCGCGGTCGCGCTGCGACACGTGCGCTTCGACGACCTGGAGTCCCTCGCCTCGACGCTCGAGCGGATCGTCGAGACGCAGGCACACGAGGGGGAGGAGGTCCACTACCTCGATGGTGTGGTCTTCTCGGCCACCGAGTCGTACCTCGTCCTGGGGCGTCAGACCGACGAGCCCGGCCCGACGAGCGACTACACCGGCATGGACATCTACTACCGCTCCATCCAGCATGACGGCTCCACCACGCAGCACGACCTCCTCACGATCAAGGACTACCTCTGGCGGTGGGACACCGACTGGTTCTGGTGCTCCCGCGCCTTCGGTGCCCAGAACCCCCGCATCCGGCGGTGGTGGCCAAAGCGGCTTCTCCGCAGCAGTTTCTACTGGAAACTGGTCGCGCTGGACCATCGTCACGCGATCGGGGACCGGATCGAGACCCGCCACGGACGACCACCGCGAGAGCGCGTGGTGCAGGACGTCGAGATTCCCGCGCGGCGCACGGTCGAGTTCCTGCGCTGGTTCCTCGACCATGTGCCGATCGAGCCGATCTGGTTGTGCCCATTGCGTCTTCGCAACACCTCCTCACCGCACCCCTGGCCGTTGTACCCGCTGCGTGCCGGAGAAACGTATGTCAATGTCGGCTTCTGGTCCTCGGTCGCGATCAGCCCCGGGCAGGCTCCGGACGCGGTCAACCGCCAGATCGAGCAGGTCGTCGCCGACCTCGGGGGCCACAAGTCCCTGTACTCGGACAGCTTCTACGACCGCGCCACCTTCGACCGGCTCTACGGAGGTGCCGCCCTGCGCGACCTCAAGGACCGCTACGACCCCGACCGGCGACTCCTGGACCTGCACGACAAGGCGGTGCGACGACAGTGACCCAACTCCACGGTCTCACGACCCCCGGCATCGGCGAACTCATCGACGAGGTGACCCGTGGCAGCCTCACGGTGGACTTCACCGCCTACGACGGCTCACGAGCGGGCCGCCCCGGGGCGGCCCGCGGTCTCCACCTGCGCAACGAGCGCGGCGCGGCATACCTCCTCACGGCCCCGGGAGACCTTGGCCTGGCGCGTGCCTACGTGTCGGGTGACCTCGTGCCGAGCGGGGTCCACCCCGGCGACCCCTATGAGCTGCTTCGGGACATGGCGGCCATGGAACTGCATCGCCCGACCCCCGCGCAGGCGCTCGCTCTGGCCCGTCGGCTGGGACGCAAGGGCCTGACGCCGCCCCCGCCGCCTCCCGAGGAGTCCGTTCCCCGCTGGCGACGGGTGGCCGAGGGGGTGCGCCACAACCTCACGCGGGATGCATCGGCGATCCAGCATCACTACGACGTCTCGAACCGTTTCTACGAACTCGTCCTGGGTCCCTCGATGACCTACACGTGCGCCTGCTACCCCCACGAGGGCGCGACCCTGGAGGAGGCGCAGGAGAACAAGTACCGCCTGGTCTTCGACAAGTTGCGACTCACCGAGGGGGACCGCCTGCTCGACATCGGGTGTGGGTGGGGCGGGATGGTCAGGTATGCCGCGCGCCGCGGGGTCCGCGTCCTGGGCGTCACCCTGTCGGGCGAGCAGGCGGCCTGGGCCCGTGCGGAGATCGAGCGGGAGGGGCTCTCGGATCTGGCCGAGGTGCGGCACGCGGACTACCGGTCCGTGACGGAGGACGCCTTCGACGCCGTGTCCTCCATCGGGTTGACCGAGCACATCGGGGTGCGCAACTACCCGGCCTACTTCCGCTTCATCCGGGACCGCCTGCGGGACGGCGGGCTGATGCTGAACCACTGCATCACCCGCCCGGACAATCGTCGGCTGGAAACTGGTGCCTTCATCGACCGCTATGTCTTCCCGGACGGTGAACTGACCGGCTCGGGCCGGATCATCACCGAGGCACAGGACGCCGGACTCGAGGTCCTGCACAGTGAGGACCTGCGACCTCACTACGCCCTCACGCTCGCCGCGTGGTGCGCCAACCTCGTCGAGAACTGGGATGCGTGCGTTGCCGACGTCGGGGAGGGCAAGGCCAGGGTGTGGGGCCTCTACATGGCCGGCTCGCGGCTGGGCTTCGAGACCGACGTCGTCCAGCTGCACCACGTCCTGGGCGTCAGGCCCGCACCGGACGGGACCCATGACCTCCCCTTGCGCCCGTGGTGGCACGCCTGATCGCTGGGATCATCCCCGCCAAACCCGGTCGTGGTCGGCGCGCCGGGGTCGTTACCCTTGGTCGTGCGCCGACCCGGCGCGCATCACCCATCCGGAGGAGCCACGCCGCCATGTCCGCACTGACCATCCACGTCGCCGGAGACGAGCGATCGGTGGACCAGGGGACGACCGCAGCCGACCTCTTCGGCGACGACCGCGCGGTCGTCGTGGCACGCGTCGACGGTGAGTTGTGGGACCTCGATCGAGTCCTGCCCGACGGTGCCGTCGTCGAACCGGTGCGGATCGACGAGCCCGACGGCCTCATGGTGTTGCGTCACTCGACCGCGCACGTGCTGGCCCAAGCGGTCCAGCAGGTCAACCCGGACGCCAAGTTGGGGATCGGACCGCCGATCCGCGACGGCTTCTACTACGACTTCGAGGTCGAGAAGCCATTCACCCCCGAGGACCTGAAGAACCTCGACAAGGTGATGCAGAAGATCATCAACGAGGGCCAGACCTTCCACCGCCGCGAGGTGAGTGACGGCGAGGCCCTGCGCGAGCTGGCCGGTGAGCCCTACAAGTGCGAACTCGTCGGGCTGAAGTCCAACGCCGAGGACGCCGGCGAGGGCGCGTCAGCTGAGGTCGGGGAGGGTGGCCTGACCATCTATGACAACCTCCGCAAGGACGGCACCCGCGTCTGGGGCGACCTCTGCCGTGGACCGCACATCCCCAACACCAAACTCATCGGCAACGCCTACAAGGTGATGCGCTCGGCCGCCGCCTATTGGCGCGGCGACCAGGCCAATCAACAGCTCCAGCGGGTCTACGGCACCGCGTGGCCCACCAAGGCCGACCTCACGGCATACCTCGACCGGCTCGCCGAGGCCGAGAAGCGCGACCACCGCAAGCTCGGCGCCGAGCTCGACCTCTTCTCCTTCCCCGACGAGCTGGGCTCCGGGCTCGCGGTCTTCCACCCCAAGGGTGGAGTCATCAAGCGGGAGATGGAGGACTACGTGCGCCGCCGGCACCTCGAGGAAGGCTTCGAGTACGTCGGCACCCCCCACATCTCCAAGGACGGGCTCTTCCACACCTCCGGGCACCTGCCCTATTACGCGGACACGATGTTCCCGCCGATGGAGTTCGAGGGCGCGAACTACCGCCTCAAGGCGATGAACTGCCCGATGCACAACCTGATCTTCCGGTCGCGCGGGCGCTCCTATCGCGAGTTGCCTCTGCGACTCTTCGAGTTCGGTGGCGTCTACCGCTACGAGAAGTCCGGCGTGGTCCACGGCTTGACCCGGGTCCGGGGCATGACCCAGGACGACAGCCACTCCTACGTCACCCCGGAGCAGGCACCGGCGGAGATCAAGCACCTGCTGAACTTCTGTCTCGGCCTCTTCCGTGACTTCGGGCTCGACGACTTCTATCTCGAGCTGTCCACCCGCGATGACAAGCACAAGGACAAGTTCATCGGCAGCGAGGAGGACTGGGCGATCGCCACCGAGGTGTTGGAGAAGGCCTGCCTGGAGTCGGGCTTGGCGCTCGTGCCCGATCCCGGTGGGGCGGCGTTCTACGGGCCCAAGGTGTCGGTGCAGGCCAAGGATGCGATCGGTCGGACCTGGCAGTTGTCGACGATCCAGTACGACTTCAGCCAACCCAAGGGCTTCCAGTTGGAGTACACCGCGGCCGATGGCTCGCGTCAGCAGCCGGTGATGATCCACTCGGCGAAGTTCGGGTCGATCGAGCGTTTCATCGGAGTGCTCACCGAGCACTACGCGGGCGCGTTCCCGCCCTGGCTCTCGCCGGTGCAGGTGCTGGGGGTGCCCGTGGCCGAGGACTTCAACGACTACCTCTGGGATGTCCTGGCGCAGATGAAGAAGCAGGGCATCCGGGTCGAGCTCGACGAGTCCGACGATCGCTTCCCCAAGAAGATCCGCAATGCGAGCAAGGCCAAGGTGCCCTTCGTCCTCATCGCGGGGGAGGAGGACCGGAGCAACAACTCGGTGTCCTTCCGGTATCGCGACGGATCGCAGGAGAACGGCGTGACGATCGACGCCGCGATCGCCAAGGTCCGGGCCGCCATCGACGAGAAGCGGCAGGTCAGCACTGCCTCCTGACGGTTGATGCCTGGGGCTCGCTGAGCCACATGCGGACCGTGGGCACCAGTGGTCACAGGACACGCCGACGACACGCCGGGCCTGCAGAATTGCTCGAGAAAGTTGGCCCGAAGGTGTTGCGCAGCAACGGTTCTGGCGACTAGAAATAACCCACTCGATCACTTCGGTGAACGAGGGATCGGAAGAACGGAAGCACCCACACCGAGCGGCTTGCCGCACGGAGCGCCTGGTGATGAAGGCGTAGGGAGCGGTCAGCCTTCCGTGAGACGAGGAGCATCACGCCGAGTCGACCGAGGCCCCGGGAACTCATACTTCCCGGGGCCTCACCCTTTCCCCCTAGAGTCATGACCATGAGCGCGCCGACCGATCACCCCGGCCTCGAGCCGGCAGGGAGTTTCGCCGGCACGGCCGACTCCTTCGAGCGGCTGTGGACTCCGCACCGGATGGCCTACATCGAGGGGGAGCGTCCGACGGCGGACGCGGGCGACGGCTGCCCTTTCTGTGCCGCCCCGACGCGCAGTGACCAGGACGGACTGATCGTCCACCGAGGTCGGACCTGTTACGTGGTCATGAACCTCTTCCCGTACAACCCAGGTCACGTCCTGGTGTGTCCCTATCGGCACGTGTCGCTCTACGTCGACCTCACCGATGACGAGGCCGCGGAGTTCACCCGGCTCACCAAGCAGGCGATCGGCGCCCTGTCCGAGGCGTCGGCGCCGATGGGCTTCAACATCGGGATGAACCAGGGCGAGGTCGCTGGCGCAGGCGTGGCGGCGCACCTGCACCAGCACGTCGTGCCCCGGTGGGGCGGCGACGCCAACTTCTTCCCCATCGTGGCCCAGACCAAGGCCCTGCCGGCCCTGCTGGAGGACACCAGGGCACGATTGGCCGCTGCGTGGCCCTCCTGAGGCGGACCCGCCGCCTCAGGAGTGCTTGCCGCCGGAAAGGTGCTCCTTGGCCAACCGGTCCGGCAACTGTTCGTATCCGCTGAGTTCGCGGGTGAATCGGCCCGTCCCGTGGGCAAGCGACCGCAGGGCGATGGCGTAGTCGAGCAGTTCGAGTTGGGGGATCGCGGCGGTCAGGGTGCTCCTTCCTTCTTCACCCTCGGCCGGCTCCGACCCCATGATGTGACCCCGTCGCGTGCTGGCGTCGGTCATGATGGCGCCGAGGAACTCGTCATCGACGGTCACCCGCACCGTGTCGATGGGCTCGAGCAGCGCCATTGTCGCGGCGGACGCCATCTCCTTGAGGGCCAACGCGGCCGCCGTCTGGAATGCCACATCACTGGAGTCGACCGAATGCGCCTTGCCGTCGGTCAGCGTGACCTTGGCGTCGACGACCGGCCACCCCGCGAGCAGGCCCTTGTCGAGCTGCGCGTGGGCGCCCTTCTCGACGGACTGGATGAACTGCCGTGGCACGGCGCCGCCGACGACCGTCTCGTGGAACTCGTTGCCGGTGCCTCGCGGTAGCGGCTCCATCGTCAGGTGGACGACCGCGAACTGGCCGTGCCCGCCGGACTGCTTGACGTGCCGCCCCTGGGCGTGGGCCGTGGCGATGGGGGTCTCCTTCATCGGGACGCGCACCGCCACCTTCTCGACAGAGACGTTGTAACGCTCCTTGAGCCGGGCCAGGACGAGGTCGAGGTGCGCAGGACCGGTGGTCCAGAGCACCACCTGACCGGTGCCGTGCTCGATCCGCAGGGAGGGGTCCTCGGCGGCCAGGTCACGGAAAGCCGCCGGCATCCGGTCCTCGTCGGCCCTGGTCACCGGGTGCACTGCTGTGGGCAGCAGGGCATCGGGCAGGGCCCAGGGAGTGACGAGGAGGGGACGATCCGGGTCCGAGATCGTGTCCGACGTCTGGGCACTCGACAACTTGGTGACCACGACGACCTCACCGGCGATTCCCTGGCCCTTGGTGAGCAACTCGCCGTCGAAGGGAGCGCCGACGGCGCCGGGGCGCACGTCCTCGTCGTGTCCGGCGTGGCCTTCACCGATCACTGCGGCGATCTCGTCGAGGTGACCGGAGACATGGACTGCGCGGTCGGAGCGAAGAGTCCCGGAGAAGATCCTGACCAGGGAGAGGTGCCCCATGTAGGGATCGCTTCGGGTGTGGACGACCTCGGCGACGAGTGGGCCGTCCGGGTCGGCAGTGACGGCGACCGGCGCCCCGCCGGAGACCGGCCTGACGGTCGGCAGCGGATGGAGGCCGGGGTGGGGGAAGGCCACGGCGATGAGATGGACGAGCACTCCGACACCGGCGCCGGTTTCCGCCGACACCGGCAGCGCGGGATGGAAGGTTCCGGCCGCGACCGCCGTGAGGAGGTCCTTCTCGAGGACGTCGAAGGGCAACTCCTCGCCCTCGAGGTAACGGTCCATCAGGCCGTCGTCCTCGGACTCCTCGATGATCCCCTCGATCAGTCCACCCCGATAGGTGTCGAAGGCTGCGGCGTGCTCGGGGCCGGCCTGACGAACCAGACGATCACCGCCGTCGGCGTAGTCGTGGATCTCACCGAGGAGGAGGTCGGCGATCGAGGACACTGCGCCCACGCTCCCGGCCACCGGTATGCCGAGCGGCTGGACGCCGCTGCCGAAGTGGGCCTGGCAGTCGGCGAGGGTGGCCTCGAAGTCGGCGTCGCTCGCATCGAGCTGGGTGATCACGACGGCCCGGGGCATTCCCACCACGGAGCACTCGTGCCACAGGCCACGGGTGGTCGCGTCCACCCCGTCCGCCGCCGACACAACAAAAAGGGCCGCATCGGCGGCCCTCAGTCCTGCCCTGACCTCACCCACGAAGTCAGGGTTCCCGGGAGCATCCATGAGGGTGACCACCACGCCTTCGCGTTCGACGGTGGCGGCCCTCAGACCGACGTTCTGGTCGGTCCCCGCGCGCGGCGCCTTGCTGCCGGCGAGCGACCCCACGAGGTGCTCGAAGAGTCTGGACTTTCCGGCTCCGCTCGGCCCGACGAGCACGACGTTGCGGATCGACTCGACGCCGGAGGGGACAGGGACTCTCGGGGTGGTGACGGTGGTCATGGCTGACACATTGCTCCCATATCGGCGCCTGCACAACCGCCTCCGGGCGGCGCGCCACGTGCCGTGCGCCACGTCGTCGGCGCGGTCGCAGATACCCTTGGGGCACCATGCTCAACCGATACGCGCGCGCCTTCTTCACCAAGGTCTTCACTCCCTTCGCCCGACTCCTCGTCCGACTCGGTGTCAGCCCCGATGTCGTGACAGTCGTGGGCACCCTCGGCGTCTGCTTCGGCGCGCTGTGGTTCTACCCCCGCGGCCAGTTGCTCGTCGGCACACTGGTCATCACCGCGTTCGTCTTCTCCGACACCGTGGACGGTGTCATGGCGCGCCTGTCGGGGCGGAGCAGCACCTGGGGTGCCTACCTGGACTCGACGCTCGACCGGGTGGGCGATGCGGCCATCTTCGGTGGCCTGGTGCTCTGGTATGCCGGGGACGGCGACCAGACCGTCCTGGCCGGGCTCGCGCTGGCCTGCCTCATCCTGGGCAGCGTCGTCTCCTATGCCAAGGCCCGGGCAGAAGGACTGGGCATGACGGCCAACGTCGGCATCGCCGAGCGCGCCGACCGCCTCGTGGCCGTGCTCGTCGTCACCGGGTTCGTCGGTCTCGGGCTGCCCCAGGTCGTCCTCGGTGTCGTCCTCGCCCTGCTCGCGGTGGCCAGCCTGGTCACCGTCTTCCAACGCATGCTCACAGTGCGGGCCCAAGCGCTGGCGTCCAGGGGATGAACCTGCTGGGGGGAGCGGGGGATCTGATCACCGCGGCTGGTTTCCGTGCGGCGTGGACGGGAGTCCGCTGGCTGCCCGAGCCCGCGGCATACGCCCTCTTCGACCGGATCGCCGACGTGACGGTTCTGCGTGGGGGAGCCCGACGCCTCGCGGCGAACTATCGCAAGGTCCGGCCCGACCTGACCGATGGCGAACTCCATGACCTCGTCCGCACCGGCATGCGGTCCTATCTGAGGTATTACGGCGAGGCCTTCCGCCTCCCGGTGCTGAGTCCGGAGGAACTCGCGGTGAGGGTCCGCACGGAGGGTGACGCGCCCGTGCGTGAGGTCATCGATGCCGGGGGATCGGCGATCTGCTTCCTCGGACACATGGGCAACTGGGACCTCGCCGGTGCCTGGGCCAGCGTGCACTGGACCGCCGTCACGACGGTCGCCGAGCGACTGAAGCCCGAAGAGGTCTTCCGTGAGTTTCTCGAGTTTCGCGAGGGCCTGGGAATGACGATCCTGCCCCTGACAGGAGGACCGGCGCCCTTCCCGTTGCTTCGTGAGGCGGCGCGTCGACCGGGCTTGATCCCGCTGCTCGCCGACCGGGACCTCACGCACAGCGGCGTGGCCGTCGACTTCTGTGGCCATCGGGCCCGGATGGCCCCTGGGCCGGCGGCGCTGGCGTTGGTGGAGCAGCGACCGCTCTTCCCGGTCTCGATCCGACACGAGCGGCGTGGCCGCTCCTGGGGGATCGTCATCACCTTCCACGACGAGGTGGCCGTGCCGGCAACCGGGACGACTCGCGACCGCGTCGAGGCGATGACCCAGTCCTGCGCCGATGCACTCGCGGCGGCGATCACCGACAGCCCGCAGGACTGGCACATGCTCCAGCGCGTCTTCGAGGACGACCTCGATCTGGAGCGGATCGGGAGCGGCCACCGATGAGAATCGGCATGGTCTGCCCCTACTCCTTCGACGTGCCAGGCGGCGTCCAATTTCACGTCCGAGACCTCGCCGAGCACTTCCGCGCACAGGGTCACGACGTCCTGGTGCTCGCCCCCTCGGAGGAGGACGAGAGCCACCCCGCCTGGTTCACCTCGTGCGGCCGGCCGGTCGCTGTGCCCTACAACGGCTCCGTGGCCCGGCTGACCTTCGGTCCGGTGACCTCAGCGCGGGTGGGCCGCTGGGTCGACGAGGGGGACTTCGACCTGCTCCACATCCACGAGCCCGTGACCCCCAGCGCATCGGTCCTGGCCCTCTGGGCGGCCAGGCTCCCGGTCGTCGCCACCTTCCACACCTCAACCCTGCGATCACGCGCCATGCACGCGGCGAACCCGCTGCTGCGCCCGTCGATGGAGAAGATCAACGCGCGTATCGCCGTCAGTGAGGCCGCTCGACAGACCGTGCTGACCCACCTGAAGGCCGACGCGTACGTGATCCCCAACGGCGTCGATGTCGCCGCCTTCGGGTCGGCCCGACGAGACCCCCGCTTCGTCGGCCGCCCGGGCCGACGCACGGTCGCCTTCCTGGGACGGATCGACGAACCTCGAAAAGGCCTGGCCATCCTGCTGGCCGCGCTCGCCGAACTCGACACGTCGGGGTCCGAGGTCCCCCACCTCTTCGTGGCCGGCCCCGGTGACGTCGCCGAAGCGGCCGATTCCGTGCCGGCTGCCCTCACCGATCGGGTCGAGTTCCTCGGCCTGGTGAGCGAGCCCGACAAGGCCGCCCTGCTCGCGTCGGTGGATGCCTACATCGCCCCGCACACCGGCGGCGAGAGTTTTGGGATCGTGCTGATCGAGGCCATGGCGGCCGGCGCACCCGTCATCGCCAGCGATCTCGAGGCCTTCTGCAGCGTGCTCGGCGACACCGGCGCAGGCGTGACCTTTCCGGTCTCCGAGCCGGCGGGTCTGGCGGAGCGACTGCGTCAGGTCCTCGGGGATGATGACCTGAGGGCGCGGATGTCCCGGGCCGGACGCGAGCGGGCCGGTGACTTCGACTGGGAGTCCGTTGCGGCACGGATCATGGCGGTCTACGAGACGGTCGTCGAGGGCGTCGAAGCGGCGCCGCTCGCGGCCGAGTCCACGGGGATCGTGGCGCGCGTCCGCCGACGTGCGCACAAGCTCGGCTTGGGCGGAGGTGACGCATGAGCGCTGAGAACGACCTGCTCGTCATCGCTCTGGTGGTGCTTGCGCTGCTCATCGCCCTGGGCTGGTACCTGTCCTACAGCGCGGCCCGGCTGGACCGCCTCCACGCCAAGGTCGAAGGGGCCATGTCGGTCCTGGACGCCCAATTGGTGCGCCGCGCCGAGGCCAGCCTGGAGCTCGCCACCAGCGGTGCCCTCGACCCGGCCTCATCGCTCATCCTCGCGGACGCCGCATCGGGCGCCATTCGCAGGCGCACGGAGCATCCGATCGGGGACGACCCGCTCGACGGGCAGCACTTCGCCGGCCGCGAGGGCGTGGAGTCCGATCTGAGCTCGGCCCTGGCCACGGTGCTCAGCGATGACCAACAAGCAGTCCTCCGGGGCAACGACGGGGACCCGGTGGGTCGCGAGGCTCTGGAGCGGGTCGAGGCGTCCGCCCTGCGGGTGCAACTGGCCCGGCAGTTCCACAACGACGCCGTCGCCCAGGTCCGCAGAGTGCGGGCCAAGACGGTCGTGCGGGTCTTCCGGCTCGCCGGGCATGCCGCGCTACCCGACCTGGTCGACTTCGACGACCGCCTTCCCGGGGCAGGCGCCTGACCCGCTGGGGGGCCCGACGGCATACCGCAGCGGCAGGGGTGGTCAGCGTGCCGTCGCAGCGGACCTAGACTTCGAGAAACCCGCACAACCACCGGCAAGGACCCCGATGAACGAGAACACGACCACGACCGGCACCGGCACCACCCGCGTCAAGCGAGGAATGGCCGAGATGCTCAAGGGCGGCGTCATCATGGATGTCGTCACCCCGGAGCAGGCAAAGATCGCCGAGGACGCCGGCGCCGTTGCCGTCATGGCTCTCGAGCGGGTGCCGGCCGACATCCGCGCCCAGGGCGGAGTCTCGAGGATGAGCGACCCGGACATGATCGACGGGATCATCAACACTGTGTCCATTCCGGTCATGGCCAAGGCCCGGATCGGACACTTCGTCGAGGCGCAGGTCCTGCAGAGTCTGGGTGTGGACTACATCGACGAGTCCGAGGTGCTCACCCCGGCCGACTACGCCAACCACATCGACAAGTGGGCCTTCACGGTCCCGTTCGTCTGCGGTGCCACCAACCTCGGTGAGGCGCTGCGCCGGATCACCGAAGGCGCGGCGATGATCCGCTCCAAGGGTGAGGCGGGCACCGGTGACGTCTCGAACGCGACGACCCACATGCGCCAGATCCGCCAGGAGATCCGCCGCCTCCAGAACCTCCCCGAGGACGAGCTCTACGTCGCCGCCAAGGAACTGCAGGCTCCCTATGACCTGGTCAAGGAGGTCGCAGAGGCCGGGAAGCTCCCTGTCGTGCTCTTCACCGCCGGCGGCATCGCCACCCCCGCCGACGCCGCGATGATGATGCAGCTCGGCGCCGAGGGCGTCTTCGTGGGCTCGGGAATCTTCAAGTCCGGCAACCCCGCCCAGCGCGCTGAAGCGATCGTCAAGGCGACGACCTTCTACGACGACCCGGACGTGATCGCCAAGGTCTCGCGCGGTCTCGGCGAGGCGATGGTCGGCATCAACGTCGACGAGCTCCCCCAGCCGCACCGGCTCGCCGAGCGCGGTTGGTGAGCGCCGGAGCGGGTACTCCGGTGAGTCCCGCGGCCTAGGCTTGGCGCATGGTCTCCTGGTTCGTCGTCATCGTCCTCGCGATCCTCGCGGCGATCGCCTTCGTCGGCGTCGTCGCCCTCGTCCTGTGGGCGACCGGCCGGCTCAAGAGTGGGTCCGGGAGCAGCACGTCCGGTCACCGCGGTAGCCCCACCTGATCCGGTGGCCGAGTGGGGTGACACGGCATACCCGCTGACGACCGACCGGCTCGTCGTGCGGGTGATGCGTCCGCACGACATCCCCACGTTCGCCGCCTACCGCAACGACCCCGACGTGGCTCGCCACCAGTTGTGGGATCTGCCCTACACGGACGACGACGCGCACGGAGACCTCGACGACCAAGCGGACCGCTCCGATGTCGTCGCCGGGCGCTGGACGCAATTGGCGATCGAGCACGACGGGGAGGTCATCGGCGACGTCGCCCTCCACCTCGATGCCACCGGCAAGGTCGCCGAGATCGGCTTCACCCTGGCGCGTGAGCACTGGGGGCACGGATATGCCACCGAGGCGGCCGGCGCGGTGCTGGCCGACCTCGTCGACCGGGTCGGGGTGATCCGCGTCATCGGAGAGCTCGACCCGCCGAACACGGCCGCCGCCCGAGTGCTGGAGCGGATCGGGCTGCGGCACGAGGTGACGACGAAGAAGTCCTTCTTCCGGCGGGGCGAATGGACGGACAACACGACCTATTCGACCACGGCCGAGGACTGGTGCGAGTGGCGGCGCCTGCAGGCGACCCCGGTCGACGAGGTCGAGCTCGTCGAGATCACGTCCGAGAACCAGGAGGCCTACGCCGGCCTGGCTGCCCACGAGGGCCAACGGCGGCTCGTCGCGCCGATGCTCGGCAACTACGGCGATGCGCTCTTCCCGCCGGAGGAGCAGGGCGTCCCGCTCGTCCCGGTGCTCCGGGGCATCGCCGCGGACACGGAACCCGCGGGTTTCCTCATGTATGCCGCGGCCAACGAGACCGTTCCCGAGCCCTACCTCTGGCGGTTGCTCGTCGATGCCAAGCACCAAGGACGCGGGATCGGCCGGATGGCGCTCGACCTGCTGGCGACGGCCCTGGCTTCCGAGGGGCATCGTGTCCTGATGGTCTCCTTCGTCGACGACCGCGGCGGTCCGAAGGAGTTCTACCTCCGCAGCGGTTTCGAACTGACCGGCACGATGAACGGCGACGAGGTCGAGGCGCGCCGCCGACTCAAGTGACCGCCCCGCGCACCGAGAACTCGGGGCGCGCGAACTCGCGTGTCCCCAGCACCTCGCGCAGGTGCTCCGCTGCCCGCAGCACGTCGGCGTGGGTCAGGTACAGCGGCGCGAAACCGAGTCGGATGATGTCCGGTTCGCGGAAGTCGCCGATGACGCGGCGGGCGATGAGGGCCTGCACGACGGCATACGCGTGGGGGTGCCTCAGGCTGACCTGGGAGCCGCGTCGCGCGTCGTCACGCGGCGAGGCGACGACGATGCCGGGGACAAGGGCGTCGACGCACTCGAGGAAGAACCCGGTCAGCGCCAGGGACCGCCGGCGGACGCCGGCCATTCCGACGCCGTCGAACGCCTTGAGCGCGGCCTCCAGGGCAAGGACGCCGAGCACGGGGGGAGTGCCCACCCGGGCGCGCTCGATCGTGGGGGCCGGTGCATAGTCGGGCGACATCGCGAAAGGCTCGGCGTGACCGTTCCACCCGGTCAGTGGCTGGTCGAACGACGAGATGTGCTGTGCCGCAACGTGGATGAACGCCGGCGCGCCGGGCCCGCCGTTGAGGTACTTGTAGCCGCAGCCCACCGCGAAGTCGGCGTCATGGTCGTCCAGGCCGACTTCCATGGCACCTGCGCTGTGGCAGAGGTCCCAGCAGACCAAGGCCCCGACGTCGTGGGCCGCGCGCGTGATCGCGGGCAGGTCCCACAGCTCACCGGTGCGGTAGTCCACCGAGCTGTAGGCCGCCAGCGCCATCCGGTCGCCCAGCTCGGCGATTCGCGCCGGCGCGTCGGCTGGGGAGACCCGTTCGACGACCAGCCCGGCGACCCGTGCCGCACCCTCGGCGATGTGGACGTCGGTGGGGAAGGAGTCGCCGTCGGTGAGGAGGATGTCCCGGCCGGGCCGCATCCGGGCCGCGGCGACGACGACCTTGAAGAGGTTCACGCTCGTCGAGTCGGCCACGAGGACCTGGCCCGGTGCGGACCCCACGAGGGCACCGATCCGATCGCCCACCCGCGCCGACGCACCCCACCAGTCGGCGGTGTTCCAGCTCGCGATGAGGTCGTTGCCCCACTGCCGGGTGACTGCGTCAGCGACCGCCTCCGCCACGCCGACCGGGAGTGCGCCCAGTGAGTTGCCGTCGAGGTAGGTCGTGCCCGCCGGCAACCGGAACCGGCCGCGGAGATCGGTGTCATGGTGCTCCTCGTCGAGGGAGCGAGCGCGGGCAGCGAGGGCGTCATCGACCATGACTGGACGGTATTGCATCGAAGGTCGGGCCCCGACCTCGATACCCTCGACGGGTGGACCCCTCCCCGCTGCCCGCCCGTTGGGCCACCGACCTCACCGTGCTGGAGGCGAGTGGGTCGCACGTCGAGCGCCACGACGACCACCTCGTCGTCCGGACCCCCCGCAACCCCGGTTACCACTGGGGGAACTTCGTCCTCGTCACCGACCCCAGTGCCAGCGACGACGCAGCCCGCTGGCTGGCCCGCCACGCCGATGTCTTTGCCGAGGCGGACTGGGTGAGCATCGGCCTCGTGGGCGCCCCGACGCCGAGCGCCTGGGACGGTCACGGTGTCGAGCTCGAGGAGGACGAGTCCCTCGCCATGGCCGGTCTCCCGCGTCTGGCGCCCTGCCCGCAGGGGTATGCCGTCCGCCCGCTCACCACGGACGCCGACTGGGGGGCCCGCATCGCGGTCGAGCTCGCGGAGAACGAGGAGAGCGGGGAGTACGAAGCGAGCAGCCACGAGCGCTTCGTCAGGGCCCGGACCGACATCCAGCGCGAGGTCGTTGCGGCCGGTGGGGCGCTCTTCGTCGGCGCCTTCGACGGCGACGGGCGGCTCGCCGCGGACCTGGGGATCGTCGTCGGTGACGGTCTGGCGAGGTACCAGGACGTCGGCACCCGCCCGGAGCACCGGCGCCGAGGCCTCGCGGCCCACCTGCTCGGTGTCGCAGCGCAGTGGGCGGCGACCCAGGGGGTCACGCGCTTCGTCATCGTCACGGGGGTCGACAATCCTGCCGGCCGCGTCTACCGGGGCGTGGGCTTCGAGCCGGACCGCCCGACGTGGACGGTCTACCGGCGCCCACCACTGGCTGGCTGAAGGGCACTGCGCGCCGCGCACGAGGCGATTCCCAGCCAGGTGTGGTGGTTGCGCCACCAGCACCAGCCGACCTTTGGTGCGCCCTTGCGCTCCCGGCCGTCGCGGCCGGTGCCGTTGCTGATCCACAGCGCCGGCGTGCGCGCGTCGAACGTCCCGTTCGCCCGCTGCTTTCGCGACCCGATCGTCATGTAGCAGTGGTTGCGCTCCAGCACCCCGTCGTCCTGGATCGCCCAATGGAGGCCCTCGACGAGGGTCAGTGGCGACCGCCCTCGTTCCTCGATGACCGGCACCGCGTCGGCCGGTCGGACGCTCGCGAACTCGTCTCCACGGTCGAGCCCGCGTACCACGTACGGCCCTCCCGGCATCGCCATCGTCGGCACGAACTCGTCGACGTCGGTCATGTCCTCGACGACGAAGCCGGGCCGCCCGCCGAGCCCGAGGAGTGGGGCAAGCACGGACGCCGGTGCGGGGAGGACGACGAGGTCGCCATCGGCTGCCCCACCGGCCAGGGCGAGCACCGCCTGCGGGTCGACTCCCGCCACGTCGGCGATCCCGAGGTCGATGAGTCGTCGGGCCTGGTCAGCAGCTGGGGGGAGCGGCACCGGGGTGGTGTCCTTTCGTCGGGAGCGGGAGTCAACGACCGGCGGCGACGGGAGGTTCCCGCGCGGCATACCCTCTGATGTCGTGAGCCTGACCGAACGCACCCGCGCGCGCCTGGACCACACGCTGGCCTCCGCCCAGCGCGATGGGCGTACCCCCTCGATGGTCGCCGGCGTCGTGCGTGGCGGAGAGCTCGTCTGGTCCGGGGCCGCCGGGACCCTCGACGGCCGCGCCACCGGACCCGTGCCGGGCGACGACGTGCAGTACCGCATGGGCTCGATCATGGACGGCTACTTCGCCGGCGAGCCCCTGCACGTCGCCGACGGGACGCCCTCGCACCTCGACCTCGCGTCGTTCCGCTTCTCCCGCACCCCGTATGCGGTGGACGCCGACATCCCCGGTGGCGTCGACGAGGGCGGCTGGCCGTGAGCGGCATGCCGGTCATCGGCGTCCTCGCCGTCCAGGGCGACGTGCGCGAGCACGTCCGCGCGCTGGAGTCCGCGGGTGCGGCCACCCGGGCCATCCGTCGCCCCCGTGAGCTGGAGGAGATCGACGGCCTGGTCATCCCCGGCGGCGAGTCCACCGTCATGGACAAGCTCGTGCGCGCCTTCGAGCTGCGGGACCCGCTGGTCACGGCCATCCGGGACGGGCTCCCGGTCTACGGCTCCTGTGCCGGGATGATCATGCTCGCGGACCGGATCACTGATGGCACGAGCGACCAGCAGACGCTCGGCGGTCTCGACATCACGGTGCGGCGCAACGCCTTCGGGCGCCAGGTCGACTCATACGAGGAGGACCTGCACATCCGGCAACTCGGTCCCCAGCCGGTTCGTGCGGTCTTCATCCGCGCGCCCTGGGTCGAGCAGTGGGGGAGTGAGGTCGAGGTGCTCGCGTCCGTCCGTCCCCTGGGTCGCGAGCATCCTGTGGCGGTGCGGCAGGGCAACCTGCTCGCCACCTCGTTCCATCCCGAGGTGACCGGCGACCACCGCTTCCACTCCCACTTCGTGGCGACCGTCCGGGGCACCGTGGTGGCGTGAGTGATCTGTTCGTCGGCCTCCGCGCTCCTCGCGGGTGGGGGCTCGACCGCTCTGAACCGATGGCGTCCGGGGGCGTGGCGCGGTCAGCTCCCCTCGTGCCCGGCCAGGTGCCGGCGCAGCCCCGCCTCGCCCGAGCGCATCATCGCGGCGTGGTTCCACCGCATGAGCGGGTCGAGTGCCCGGGGAAGTCTCCGCAGCACCGGGGTGCGCACGTCGCAGGCCTGGTCGTAGTCGGCACGGCCGTCGCGCACGACCCACTGCGCCCAGCCGGCCAGGTCCCCGGCCAGGTCGACCCGCAGGATCCCCGAGGGCCGGTCCTCCACGGTTCGGGTGATGACCAGGTCCAGGGTCCACGGCAGCACCGAGCGGATCGACACGCGACCGGCGTCCGCCGACAGCCGGGCGACGCCGCACACCTCCGGCCACCACGCGGCATACGCGTCGACGTCGGCGAGGGTGTCGAAGAGTGTCGCCGCGCCGGCCGGCGCCCGCCAGGTGGTCGCGAAACGGAAGCGGTGTGCCATGCGACGACGGTATGCCGCTCTGCGCACGAGGTGCCGGGCAGGCCGGGGTTAGGATGCTCGGCGATCGAGAACCGAGAACCACGAGCAGGAGACCGACGTGTCCGGCCACTCCAAATGGGCGACCACCAAGCACAAGAAGGCCGCCATCGACGCCAAGCGGGGCAAGCTCTTCGCCAAGCTGATCAAGAACATCGAGGTCGCGGCCAAGCAGGGCGGTGGTGACCCCGGGGGCAACCCGACCCTCTACGACGCGATCCAGAAGGCGAAGAAGTCCTCGGTCCCCAATGACAACATCGACCGCGCCGTCAAGCGCGGCTCCGGTGCCGAGGCCGGCGGAAGCGACTGGCAGAACATCACCTATGAGGGCTACGCGCCCGGGGGTGTCGCCCTCCTCATCGAGTGCCTGACCGACAACCGCAACCGGGCGGCAGCCGAGGTTCGCACCGCGCTGTCGCGCAACGGCGGCAACCTCGCGGATCCCGGCTCGGTCGCCTACGTCTTCGACCGCAAGGGCGTCGTCATCATCCCCAAGGGTGACCGCAGCGAGGACGACATCCTCGAGATCGTCCTCGACGCGGGTGCCGAGGAGGTCAACGACAACGGTGACTCCTGGGAGATCGTCTCCGAGGCCACCGACTTCGTCTCGGTCCGCAAGGCGGTCCAGGAGGCCGGTGTCGACTACGACTCGGCCGAGGCCTCGTGGGTGCCGAACCTGCAGGTGCCGCTCGATCTCGAGGGCGCCAAGAAGATGATCCGCGTCATCGAGGCCCTCGAGGACTCCGATGACGTCCAGGACGTCTTCGCCAACGGCGACATCCCCGACGAGGTGCTGGCAGCGCTCGACGAGGAGTGAACTGCCTCCGCGCGTGTCGCGGAGGTGACGCGTGGGGCACGCGGGGTAGCGTGGGTGATCGAACATCTGTTCACCCCTGCGGTATGCCGTTGGGGCCGCCTCGCCGGACCTAGGAGACCTCGTGCGCGTGCTCGGTGTCGACCCCGGTCTCACCCGGTGTGGGCTCGGTGTCGTCGAGGGCCGCGCCGGACGAGCCACCATGGTCGCCGTGGGTGTGGTGCGCACGCCGAGCGCCGCAGCGACCGGCGAGCGGCTGGTCTACCTCGAGCAAGAACTCGAGACCTGGCTGGACCGGTTCGCCCCGGACGTCGTGGCGATCGAGCGAGTGTTCGCCGACGTCAATGTCGCCTCGGTCATGACCACCGCCCACGCCTCCGCGATCGCCATGCTGGCCGCCACCAAACGCGGTCTTCCCGTGCACCTGCACACCCCCACGGAGGTCAAGGCCGCGGTCACCGGTTCCGGCCGTGCGGACAAGGCCCAGGTCGCCACCATGGTGACGCGTATCCTCGCCCTCGACACCGCGCCCAAGCCGGCCGACGCTGCTGATGCCCTGGCATTGGCGATCTGTCATCTGTGGCGTGGCCAGGCCGAGAACCGCCTGACCGCGCTGGCAGCGGGGAGCCGGCGATGATCGCCAGTGTGACCGGCACCGTCGGGCAGGCCGGTCTCGATCGCGTGACCGTCGTCGTCGGCGGGGTCGGGCTGCTCGTCCACACCACCCCTGCGGCGGCCGCGGCGAGCCATCGCGGGGATGAGGTGACGCTGGCGACCAGTCTGGTCGTCCGTGAGGACTCGCTGACCCTCTTCGGATTCCTGACGACTGACGAACGTGACATGTTCGAGACGGTGCAGTCCGTCTCCGGCGTCGGCCCACGGATTGCTCTGGCCATGCTCTCGGTCATGGGGCCGGACGATCTGGCCGCTGCCCTCTCGGCCGGTGACACCAAGGCCCTGACAACGGTCCCGGGGATCGGCGTGAAATCCGCACAACGCCTCGTCCTGGAACTCAAGGACAAGGTGGCAGGTATGCCGCGGCCCACCACCGCGACCACGCCGGGGTCCGCGGCTGTCACCACCGACGGCTGGCGCGACCAGGTCGCCGAGGCGCTGGTTGGGCTGGGCTGGAACGCCAAGCAGGCCGGCGAAGCCGTCGAGCGGGTCGCAGTGACCGCCCCCGCAGACGCTGAGATCGCGGCATACCTGCGTCTTGCCCTCCGAGAGTTGCGGCGATGACCGAGGGCTTTCGCAGCGAGATCCGCGAGTCCGACGGTTCGCTCGAGGCGACAGCACGCGTCGTCGATGCGGGCGGGGACGACGACGAACGCATCGTCGAGGCGGCGCTGCGGCCCAAGCGGTTGGCCGAGTTCCCCGGCCAACCCCGTGTCCGTGACCAGTTGGGATTGGTCCTCCAGGCCGCCAAGCAGCGAGGCAGCACTCCTGATCACGTGCTGCTCTCCGGACCTCCGGGACTGGGCAAGACGACGTTGGCGATGATCGTCGCAGCCGAGATCGAGCGGCCGATCCGAGTGACGAGTGGGCCAGCGATCCAGCACGCCGGTGACCTTGCCGCCGTGCTGTCCAGTCTCGACGAGGGCGAGGTGCTCTTCCTCGACGAGATCCACCGGATGAGTCGAGCCGCCGAGGAAATGCTCTACCTGGCGATGGAGGACTTCCGCGTCGACGTCATCGTCGGCAAGGGCCCGGGGGCCACCGCCATTCCGCTCGAATTGCCCCCCTTCACGGTCGTCGGCGCGACGACGCGTGCCGGCCTGCTGCCGGCCCCGCTGCGCGATCGCTTCGGCTTCACCGGGCACCTCGACTACTACGACGCGGCCGACCTCGAGACAATCCTGCATCGTTCGGCACGTCTGCTCGGTGTCGACGCGGACGGGGAGGGCATCGCCGAGATCGCCGGGCGCAGTCGCGGCACCCCTCGGATCGCCAACCGCTTGCTGCGCAGGGTGCGGGACTGGGCGCAGGTGCACGGATCCGGCCGCGTGGACCAGGTTGCCGCGCTCGCTGCGCTGCGCCTCTTCGATGTGGACGCGGCCGGTCTGGACCGGCTCGACCGTGCCGTGCTCGAGGCCCTCTGCCGACGCTTCGCGGGCGGCCCGGTCGGACTGTCCACCCTCGCCGTCGCCGTGGGGGAGGAGACCGACACCGTCGAGACGGTGGCCGAGCCCTATCTGGTGAGGGAGGGCTTCATGGTCCGCACACCCCGGGGCCGAGCAGCCACTCGTCGGGCCTGGGAGCACCTGCACCTCACACCTCCGGTCGGCTCGACGACCCAGGATGTGCTGCCGCTGGACGACGGGCCGGGGCGCCTGGGCTCGGCCACCGACTGACGGCACCACGGACCCGGCTCGGTGGTGTTCCGGGCGCGTCCCATTGGGAGGGCTCGTGCGCCTCGCTTACGATGGACCGACGGCCCGGCGTGCCCGGGCCGCTCCCGCGTCCCCGTCGGGGACCGCGCGCACGACGTGAAGGGCCTTTCTCGATGTCTTCTGGTGCCGGCACCGGCAACCTGCTGTTGCTCCTCCTTCCCCTGTTGCTGCTCGGCTTCCTCATGTGGACCCAGCGCAAGCGCTCGCGTGACATGCAGGCGGTCAACGCCTCGCTCACGGTGGGCGACGAGGTCATGACCAGTTCGGGCCTCTACGGCCGCATCGTCGCCCTCGACGACTCGATCGCGACCCTTGAGGTCGCCCCCGGCGTCAACGTCCGCTACGACCGGCGCGCCGTGACGCGGCCACCGGCGACGCCCTCTGGTCCGGCGAGCACCGCACCCGACGCGGAGAACTGAGTCGTGGCCCAGACCTCGGCGCACACGGCTGCCCGCCGAGCCCTGCTGGCGATGGTGCTGATCACTGTCGCCCTCGTGGGCCTGCTCACCGGAGCCCACCAGTGGGGGGACGCTCGGTGGACCCCCAAGCTCGGCCTCGACCTCGAGGGCGGCACCCAGATGATCCTCGAGCCGCGGCTGACCGGCGCGAGCACAGTGAGCGCCGAGCAGATCGACCAGGCCCGCGACATCATCGTGCAGCGTGTCGATGCCGGTGGCATCTCCGGCGCGGAGGTCACGACGCAAGGTGGCCGCAACATCGTCGTCAGCATCCCCGGGACGCCGACCGAGTCGACCCTGAACGCGATCCGCCGCTCGTCACAGATGCAGTTCCGGCCGGTCCTGGCGATCGCGGACGGCGTCCTCGCCCCGACCCCGACGGACTCGGCGTCGCCCACGGTCGACCCGAGTGCCAGCCCGGCGCCGTCGACCACCGAGGCGCCGGTCGTGAGCCCGGCGCCCGAGGCGAGCCCCACGGCCCAGAGTGCGATCCCCGGCGCGCTCATGGACACCCCCACCCCGGCAGCGACAGACAGTGCCTCGCCGGCCGCCACGCCCTCGCCGTCACCATCGGCCAGCGCATCGGGCAGCAACTCGTCGGCACCGGACCCCACCAGTCTCGAGTGGGTCACTCCCGAGCTCCAGACCCTCTTTGCGGCGCTCAACTGTGCCGACCCCGGCGCCGTCGACTCCCTCATCGACGACCCGGCCAAGCCGTTGGTCACGTGCGACCAGACCGGTGCGGTCAAATACATCCTCGGACCGGTTGTCGTTCCCGGATCCGAGATCCAGGACGCGGCCGCCGGCTACCAGGCGCTCCCCAGTGGCCAGATGAGCAACATCGTCGAGATCCAGTTGACCCTCAAGTCAACCGGTGCCAAGGAGTACGCCGACATCTCGCGCAAGATGGTGAACCTCTCCGAACCGCAGAACCAGCTCGCGGCCACGCTCGACTCGAAGGTCATCGTCGCGCCGCGCTTCAATGAGGCCATCCTCGACGGCCGCGCGAGCATCACCGGCGGGTTCACCATCGAAACGGCCCGCGACCTGGCCCAGCAGTTGAAGTTCGGCGCCCTGCCGATCAGTTTCGACCTCCAGACCCGCGAGGAGATCAGCCCGACGCTGGGTTCCGAGCAGTTGCGCTACGGCCTGCTCGCCGGCCTGGCCGGTCTCGTCCTGGTCTTCCTCTACTCGCTGGCCCAGTACCGCGTGCTCGGCCTGGTGACGGTCGCGTCCATCGTGTTCGCCGGGCTGCTGACCTACCTGGCCATCACCATCCTCGGGTGGTCGCACAACTACCGCCTCGACATGGCCGGTGTCACCGGTCTGATCATCGCCATCGGCTTCACCGCTGATTCGTTCATCGTCTACTTCGAGCGGATCCGGGACGAGTTGCGCTCGGGACGTTCCTTGGAGAGTGCGGTCGCCACGGGGTGGAACCGCGCCAAGCGGACCATCCTGGCCGCCGACGGGGTCAACTTCCTCGCCGCCGTCGTCCTCTACCTCCTGGCGTCATCGGGTGTCCGGGGCTTCGCCTTCACCCTCGGCCTGACCACCTTGATCGACCTGCTCGTCACCTTCCTGTTCTCTCATCCGCTCGTGGCCCTCCTGGCGCGCCGGAAGTTCTTCAGGGATGGCCACCCGTGGTCCGGCCTGGATCCGACGAAGCTGGGCGCCCAGAAGCGGACCTCGTATGCCGGTCGCGGCCGGTTCGTGCCCAATCCCGGGCGAACCGTGGCCACGACTGAAGGGAGCGCGTCGTGAGCTTCTCCACCTTCGGCAATGACCTCTACAGCGGCAAGCGCTCGGTCCCTGTCGTTCCCCAGCGTCGCCGGTTCTACCTGGTCTCGCTCGTCGTGCTGGCGATCGCCGTCGGTGGCCTGCTGTTCAAGGGACTCAATCTCGGGCTCGAGTTCCGCGGCGGATCCGAGTTCCGGGTGGCGACCACGAGCGCACCGGCGGACTACGAGGCCAAGGCACGCGAAGCCGTCCGCAGCTCGGGCGAGGGCAACTCGGCCAACATCACCAAGCTCGGCACCGGCACGATCCGGATCCAGACCGAGCGACTCTCCGATGAGGCGAGCGCGAAGGTCAAGGCCGCTCTCGTCCAGACCTTTGGTGTGCAGGACAAGGACGTCAGCGCGACCTTCATCGGCCCCTCCTGGGGGACGACGGTCAGTCAGAAGGCGCTCCAGGCGCTCGTCATCTTCTTGCTGCTCGTCGCGCTCGTGATGGCGTTGTACTTCCGTACCTGGAAGATGGCGGCGGCAGCCCTGGTTGCCCTGGGTCACGACATGGTCATCACCGTGGGCGTCTACGCCCTCACCGGTTTCGAGGTCTCACCCGCGACCATGATCGGTTTCCTCACGGTCCTGGGCTACTCGATCTACGACACGGTCGTCGTCTTCGACAAGGTGCGCGAGAACACCGCGGAAGCCTTCGCCAATGGGCGATCCACCTACGCCCAGGCCGCCAACCTCGCCGTCAACCAGACGATGGTCCGCTCGATCAACACGACTGTCGTCGGGGCGCTCCCGATCCTGGCCGTTCTGATCGTCGGCATCGTGTGGCTCGGCCCGGGCGTTCTGCTCGACCTGTCGCTCGTGCTGTTCATCGGCCTGGTCGTCGGTGCCTACAGCTCGATCTTCATCGCGACTCCGATCCTGGTCTCGTTGCGGCACAGGGATCCGGCGGTTATGGACCTCGAGAAGCGTGCCAAGCGGTCGCAGGCCGCTCGGGCGAAGGTCGCGGCACGCACGGGGGGGACGGGGTCCGACTCCAGCGATGAGTCCTCGCCGACCGCGCCGAGCGAGCCCGCAGCGGGCGTCGACGGTGAGGCCACGGCATACCGTCCCTCGGGCGCCGAAGGCGTCGACGGCGCGTCCACGGTCACCGGCCGCGCGGTTCACAAGTGGGCTCAAGCAGGCCAGACCGGCCAGACCGGGCCGCGCAACCAGCCCAAACGGACCCCGAAGTCACGGCGATGAGCCGAACTATCGCCGAGCTCGTCGTGGGAGCTCTGCGCGACATCCCTGACTTCCCGGCACCGGGTGTCCTCTTCAAGGACATCACCCCGCTGCTGGCCGACCCCACGGCGTTCGCTGCGGTCATCGCCGACATGGCGGCCCGCCATCGCGACGTCCAGCTCGTCGCCGGGGTGGAGGCACGCGGGTTCGTCATCGGTGCTGCTCTCGCGCATGCGCTCGGCGTCGGCTTCATCCCTGTGCGCAAGGCGGGGAAGTTGCCCGGACGCACCGCGTCGTTGAGCTACGACCTCGAGTACGGTTCGGCGACCATCGAGGTCCATGCCGACGACATCCCGGGCGGCGCCCGAGTGCTGCTCGTCGACGACGTCCTGGCGACCGGCGGCACGGCCGTGGCCGCGTGGGATCTCCTCGAGTCGGTCGGGGCCGAAGTCACCGGCTTCGAGGTCATCATCGAACTCGCCGCGTTGGGTGGGCGCGAGCGGCTCGCGGGTCGCGACGTCCACGCCCTCCTCACCGTCTGACAGGCGGCTCGCGCCGTCACCTAGACTCCGTCCATGACGGAGGACACCACCCAGATCCCGCTGCCCGGTGGTGGGTCCTCCAGCCGTGCGCGGGCTCGCGCGCGGCTGGCCTTCTTCGGTGGCCAGCGAGAGGCCGCCAACCCGGTGTTGGCCCCCCTGCTCCAGAGCGTCCGCACCACCCACCCCAAGGCGGACACGGCCGTCATCGAGCGGGCGTATGCCGTGGCCGAGCGGGCCCACGAGGGCCAGATGCGCAAGAGCGGTGACGCGTACATCACCCACCCGCTGGCCGTCACGACCATCCTCGCGGAACTCGGCATGACGCCGCCGACGCTTGCCGCGGCCCTCCTGCACGACACGGTCGAGGACACCGACTACGACCTCAGCCAGCTCGAGCGCGACTTCGGTGCGGAGATCGCTGCTCTCGTCGACGGGGTCACCAAGCTCGACAAGGTCACCTACGGCGCTGCCGCCCAAGCGGAGACGGTCCGCAAGATGGTCATCGCGATGGCCCGCGACATCCGCGTTCTCGTCATCAAACTCGCCGATCGACTCCACAACGCCCGGACCTGGCGTTACGTCAGCCGCGAGTCTGCCCAGCGCAAGGCCAAGGAGACCCTCGAGATCTACGCCCCGCTGGCGCATCGGCTGGGCATGAACACGATCAAGTGGGAACTGGAGGACCTCAGCTTCCAGACGCTCTATCCCAAGGTCTATGACGAGATCGTCCGGCTCGTGGCCGAGCGCGCACCGGCGCGCGAGGAGTACCTCGCGAAGGTTCGTGACCAGGTGGGTGCTGACCTGCGTGACGCCAAGATCAAGGCGACCGTTACGGGTCGCCCGAAGCACTACTACTCGATCTACCAGAAGATGGTGCACGGGGGCCGCGATTTCGACCAGATCTACGACCTGGTGGCAGTGCGGGTGCTCGTCGAGACCGTCCGTGACTGTTATGCCGCCCTGGGGTCGATGCATGCGCGATGGAATCCGGTGCCGGGCCGGTTCAAGGACTACATCGCCATGCCGAAGTTCAACATGTACCAATCGCTGCACACGACGGTCATCGGCCCCAGCGGCAAGCCGGTGGAGATCCAGATCCGCACCCACACCATGCACCGCCGCGCCGAGTACGGTGTGGCAGCCCACTGGAAGTACAAGGAAGAAGGCCTGGCCGGTGCCACCGGCCCCTCGGCGCGCTCCGGCAACTCGGCCAACGACATGGCCTGGCTTCGTCAGTTGCTCGACTGGCAGCAGGAGACATCCGACCCCGGCGAGTTCCTCGAGTCCCTGCGTTTCGAGATCAACGCGAGCGAGGTCTACGTCTTCACGCCCAAGGGGCAGCTCGTCGGCCTGCCCGCGGGGTCCACCCCCATCGATTTCGCGTACGCCGTGCACACCGAGGTCGGCCATCACTGCATCGGGGCCCGGGTCAACGGCCGCCTCGTGCCCTTGGAGTCCACGCTCGACAACGGTGACCTCGTCGAGGTGCTGACCTCCCGGGCCGACACGGCCGGGCCCTCACGCGACTGGTTGCACTTCGTGAAGTCGGCACGTGCCCGACACAAGATCAAGCAGTGGTTCACCCGCGAGCGCCGCGAGGAGATGGTCGAGGACGGCAAGGAGGCCTTGGCCAAGGCGATGCGCAAGAAGGGTGTGCCCCTCCAACGCCTGGCCTCGGTCGAGTCTCTCACCGGCGTCGCCGAGGAGCTGCACCTGATCGACATCGACGGTCTGTATGCCGCGATCGGCGAAGGTCACGTCTCGGCCCAGCACGTGGTCAGTCGGCTGCTCGCTGCCATGGGGGGCGAGGAGGGTGGCGTCGAGGACCTGGCCGAGACGACGGTCACGACGCCGGGCCGGCCCCGACGCAGCCGTTCGGGTGACCCCGGCGTCGTGGTCAAGGGCATGTCGGACGTGTATGTGAAGTTGGCGCGGTGCTGCACCCCGGTGCCGGGGGACGAGATCCTCGGTTTCGTGACGCGGGGCAACGGGGTGTCCATCCACCGGCGCAATTGCACGAACGCCGAGTCGCTCTTGCGTCAGTCCGAGAAGATCATCGACGTCGAATGGGCACCGACGGCCAGCAGTGTGTTCCTGGTCCAGCTGCACGTGGAGGCGCTCGACCGGTCGCGACTTCTCTCCGATGTCACGCGAGTCCTGAGCGACAGTGGGGTCAACATCCTCTCGGCGTCGGTGACCACATCGCGCAATCGGGTCGCCGCGTTGAAGTTCACTTTCGAAATGGGCGATCCCGGTCACCTCGACCACGTCATCCGCACCGTGCGCAAGGTCGACGGGGTCCTCGACGTGCAACGCGACCAGGGCGGCCGCGACTGAGTTCGCGGCCGCGACCTCAGAGGCTCAGCGACCGAATTCGTCCAGTCCCGCCTTCGCCTGGTCCAGCCACTGCTGCTGGGCCTCGATCTTGGCCGTGAGTTCGGCAACCTTCTTCTCGTTGCCCTTCGCGCGTGCCTTGGCCACATCATCGGTCAGTGAGGCAATCGAGGATTCGAGCTGGGTGGCCATTGAGTTGGCCCGTGCGGCCACCTCCGGGTTGGAGGCCTTCCACTTCTTGTCCTCGGCCTCGCGGACGGCTGACTCGACGCGACGCAGGGCCTTCTCGGTCCGGTCGATGTCAGCCCGGGGCACCTTGCCGGCGCGGTCCCACTTGTCCTGGATCGTGCGGAGCGCCGCCTTGGCCGCTTCGAGGTCGGTGATCGGCAGAAGCGACTCCGCCTCGGCGATCAACCCCTCCTTGACGCCCAGGTTGCCCCGGAATTCCTCGTCCTCGGCGGCGGCCACCTGGTCCTTGGCGGCGAAGAACGCGTCCTGTGCGGACTTGAAACGCTCCCAGAGCGCGTCGTCATCGCCTCGTGCGGCGCGACCGGCGGTCCGCCACTGACCCATCAGGTCCTTGAATGCGCGAGCGGTCGACGCCCAGTCCTTGCTGGACGAGAGACGTTCGGCCTCGCCGACGAGCCGCTCCTTGGTGGCCTTGGCCTCACCGCGGCTCTGCTCGAGGGTGGCGAAGTGGCCCTTGCGCGCCTTGTCGAAGGAGTTGCGGGCATGGCTGAACCGCTGCCACAGGGCATTCTCGGTCGGCTTGTCGATGCGGGCACCTTGGCGTTGGTGGGTCTTCCAGGCGTCCAGCAACTCCCGCATACGCTCGCTGCTGCGCTTCCACTGGGTCGACCCCTCGGGCTGCGCGGCGATCTGCTCGGCCTCCGCGACGAGCGCCTCGCGGGTCGTGATCGCCTCGGCCCGGGCCGCGGCCCGTTGAGCGCTCTCGTGCTCCCGGCGTTCCGCGACGACGGCATCCAGCGCACCCACCCGTGACCTGAGGGCGGCCACGTCACCGACGACCTTGCCCTCCTCGAGATGCTCCTTGAGGGCCTTGAGCGCGTCGCTGAGTTCCTTGGCCGGCACCTCCGGGTTCTCGGCGCGAGCGGCGATCAGATCGGCGGTGCCTGCCAGTTCGTCGAACTTGCGAGCGAAGTACTGCAGCGCGTCCTCGGGCTCGGCGCCGGGGTAGGAACCGACCTCGTGCTCCTCACCCTCGATGGTGACGAACACCGTGCCGTCCGGTTCCACCCGGCCGAAGCGGGCCGACTCGGAGGCGGGCGTGGGTGCGGCGGCAGGTTGGGCCGGCGGGCGAGAGGCCATCCGGGCGGCGATCGCACTGGGTGAAGGGATCGCCGCCGGTGTCGGAATCGAAGCCGGCGACGGTGCAGGCGCTGCGGTCGGCTCGACGGTCTCGGTGGTTCCGGCGGGTTCGCTGGTCTCGGTTGGGTCTGGAGTGGGGGTCTGCTCGGACACGCTCAGGCCTTCTTCTCGGTGACAGCAACACGCAGGATGCTGATGGGTGCGGCGGGTGCACCGTCGGTGGCGCCATTGCCTCCGGCCACGCCCTCGGCAACGATGCGGTCGACAATATCCAACCCGGCCACCACTTTCCCGAACACCGTGTAACCGTTCGGGTCCGGCAGGGACGTCTTGGCGTCCACGATGAAGAACTGGCCACCGTTGCCCTGTTGCGGATCCGAGGTCCTGGCCATCGCGACGGTGCCGCGCTCGTAGGTGCCGTCGGCCGGTGGATTCTCGACCCCGAAGCCATAGCCGGGCCCACCCTGGCCGGTGCCTGTCGGGTCGCCACACTGCAGGACCGTCATCGCGGTTGAGCGCACGACGCGGTGACAGGGGGCGTTGAGCCAGTAGTTCTCGTTGGCCAGCTGCACGAAGGACGCGACGGCTTGTGGAGCCTTCGTGCCGTCCAACTCCATGGTGATGTCACCGCAGTTCGTCGTCAGAACGGCAGTGAACGTCTTGCCCTCGGCGCTCGCCTTGTCGGGAAGGGTCAACTGGGCACCGGTTCCGAGCGACGTCGGAGGTGCCTGGCAGCCGGCGGCATTGACCGCCGGAGCAGGGTCGACCTTCGACAGCTTGAGGCCGAGCACAGCCAGGCCTGCGGCGACGACGGCCACGACACCCAGGACCGCCAGCACGCGTCGGAAGCGTGCGGCATCGGCGGCCTTGCGGGCCTGCTTGGCCTGGACCTTCTCGTAGCGGCGGCGGGCGCGGGCGCGCTCCTGTGCTTTGGTCATCTGTTCCTACTCCGGGCGACGGTCGTCCCGGGCAGTCTAGGCTTGCTCATCGTGCTCGCCATTGCCTTCCCCGCCCAGGCCTTCGCGACCAACTGTTATGTGATCGCGCCCGGGGAAGGGGAGGAGTGCCTGATCGTCGACCCCGGCATCGGCGTCGAGGACACCGTCGCGGAGGTTCTGGCGCAATACCGCCTGAAACCGGCCGCCGTCCTGCTCACCCACGGTCATCTCGACCACGTTTATGCCGTGGCTCCCGTCTGCGGAGGCAACACCGCGGCCTACATCCACGGTGATGACCGCTACCGCCTCCAGGACCCCCTCGCTCTGGTCAATCCGGGAATGCTGGCCATGATGGAACAGCAGTTCGGGCAGCGCGCGACGTGGCGGGAGCCCGACCGCGTGGTCGAGGTCACCGACCGCCAGCACCTGACGCTGGCCGGCCTCGAGGTCGACGTCCTGCACGCCCCCGGCCACACCGAGGGTTCGGTGATGTTCGGGCTCGAGGGCATCCCGGCCGGCGTCGAGGCAGGGGAGGAGCTGACCCGGACAATGGTCTCCGGCGACGTGCTCTTCGCCGGCTCGATCGGTCGCACCGACCTGCCCGGCGGATCCGGCGACCTGATGACGCGATCGTTGCGCGAGGTGGTGTTGCCGCTGCCCGACGACACCCTCGTGCTCACCGGCCACGGCCCCGCCACGACAATGCGCCGCGAACGTGCGACCAATCCCTACCTGCAAGGACTCTGACCTCATGGCCACCAAGATCACGCCGATCTCCGGTTTCCCCGAGTTGCTGCCCCGTGAACGCTTCGCCGAGCAGCACGTCCTGGACGTCGTGCGCCGCACCTTCGAGTTGCACGGGTATGCCGGGATCGAGACGCGCGCCGTGGAACCCGTCGAGCGCCTCGTCGGGAAGGGCGGTGACGCCGACAAGGAGATCTATGCGGTGTCCAGACTGGCTGGTGGCGAGGACGCCCGCGATGCCTCGCTCGGGCTGCACTTCGACCTCACCGTTCCCTTCGCGCGTTACGTGCTCGAGAACGCGGGGAAACTCGACTTCCCCTTCCGGCGGTACCAGATCCAGAAGTCCTGGCGGGGGGAGCGCCCCCAGGAGGGCCGCTTCCGGGAGTTCACGCAGGCCGACATCGATGTCGTCGACATCGGCAGCCTCCCAGCACACTTCGAGGCCGAGATGCCGATCGTCATCGCGGAGATCTTCGAGCAACTCCCCGTGGGGGACTTCAGGGTGCGGTGCAACAACCGCAAGATCCCTCAGGGCTTCTATCTCGGGATCGGCTTGACCGACATCGTGACCACCTTGCGCATCGTCGACAAACTCGACAAGGTCGGGGCCGCTGGCGTCCGGGCCATGCTCGTCGAGGCCGGTGCCACTGCTCAGCAGGCCGAACAGTGTTTGGCTCTGGCCGAGATCAGCGCCGCCGACGGTGGCTTCGTCGACCAGGTCCGGGCGCTCGGTGTCGACCACCCCCTCCTCCAGGAGGGGCTCCAGACGCTGGCCGAGGTGATGTCGGCCGCGAGCGCGGCGACGCGTCCCGGTCGCGTGGTCGCCGACCTGTCCGTGGCGCGGGGGCTCGATTACTACACAGGGACGGTTTACGAGACCCAACTGGTCGGTTTCGAGTCCTGGGGTTCGGTCGCTGGTGGTGGCCGCTATGACGCGCTGGCCTCGGATGGAGCAACGACCTATCCGGGCGTCGGCATCTCCGTCGGCATCACCCGGCTGGTGCAGTTGCTCATTGCCCGACGAGGGCTGACCACCACGCGCTCGACCCCCTCGGCCGTGCTCGTGGCCGTGACCGACGATGCGGGCCGACCCCGGTCCGCCGCCGTCGCGACCGCCCTGCGCGCCCGCGGCATACCGTGCGAGGTGGCGCCCAAGGCTGACCGGTTCGGCAAGCAGATCCGGTATGCCGACCGCCGCGGCATCCCCTACGTCTGGTTCCCGGGGGCCGGGGATGACGACGGGGACCAGGTCAAGGACATCCGGTCGGGTGCGCAGGTGCCCGCCCAGGCGCCGACGTGGACCTGCCCCGACGAGGACCTGCGGCCGGCGCTGCGAACGGACTGATCGCTCACGCCGGGCAATAGAGTGGCAGGTGCCACCCATGGCGGTGGCTCGCGGACGCAATGGCGCGGACGCGGCCTACGAGCAAGCGAGGACGGCAGTCGTGAAGATCGGCATCCCCCGCGAGGTCAAGAACAACGAGTTCCGCGTCGGGATCACTCCCGTGGGCGTGCACGAGTTGGTCAACCATGGCCACACCGTCTACATCGAGAAGGACGCCGGTGTCGGCTCCTCGATCACCGATGAGGACTTCGTCGGGCAAGGTGCCCAGATCCTCGACTCGGCCGATGACGTCTGGGGCGAGTCCGACATGGTCATGAAGGTCAAGGAGCCGGTGGCCGAAGAATACCACCGCCTGCGCGAGGACCTGCTGCTCTACACCTACCTGCACCTGGCTGCCGACGAGCCGCTGACCGAGGAACTGGTCGCCAAGAAGGTCACAGCGGTCGCCTACGAGACGGTGCAGTTGCCCAGCGGGATGCTCCCGCTGCTCTACCCGATGTCCGAGGTGGCCGGCTGCCTCGCCCCGCAGGTCGGTGCGATGGCGCTGATGCGGGCCAATGGCGGGCGCGGCGTCCTCATGGGCGGCGTCGGGGGAGTCGCCAACTCCAAGGTCGTCGTCCTGGGGGCCGGGGTTGCCGGCCAGAACGCCGCCAACATCGCGCTGGGTATGGGGGCCGATGTCACCCTTCTCGACACCGACCTCGACAAGCTACGGATGTCGTTCTGGCGCTACGACAACCGCGTGCACCAGATCGCCTCCTCCTCGCTGTCCATCCGCGAGCAGGTCCTCCAGGCTGACCTGGTCATCGGCACGGTGCTCATCCCCGGGGCGAAGGCACCCAAACTCGTGACCGACGACATGGTGGCGCAGATGAAGCCCGGTTCGGTGCTCGTCGACGTGGCCATCGACCAGGGCGGCTGCTTCGAGGGCTCGCGCCCGACGACGCACGCGGACCCGACCTTCACCGTCCACGACTCGATCTACTACTGCGTGGCCAACATGCCGGGTGCCGTGCCGCACACCTCGACCTGGGCGCTCACCAACGCCACCTTGTCGTATGCCGTCAAGCTCGCCGACCAGGGGTGGAAGGACGCCATGCGTGCCGACCCGTCGCTGGCCAAGGGCCTGAACACCGATGCCGGGCAGATCACCTACGCAGCGGTCGGCGACGCCTTCGGCCTGGACTCGATCAGCCTCGAGGAGGCTCTCTCCTGAACCACCTCCCGACCACCACGGCCCGGTCGACCCCTCCCACGGCGGTCGACCGGGCCGTCCGGTCATGGCTCACGCACCTCGAGGTCGAGCGGGGCGTCGCGGAGAACACCCTCAAGGCCTATCGGCGGGACCTGGTGAAGTGGTCGAGTCACCTGACGGCGCTCGGGGTCGCCGACCCCGCGGCGGTGCGGGAGGAGCACATCACGGCCTTCCTCTTGGCCCTGCGCGAGGGCCGCGACGGCACGCCCGGACTGGCGCCGACATCGGCAGCCCGTGCGGTCGTCGCGGTGCGCGGACTGCACCGATTCCTCGCGCTCGAAGGCGAGGTGCCGGCCGACCCGTCCGCCGCTGTGAGCCCGCCCCGGCCACCTGGCCGACTTCCCAAGGCCATCAGCGTGACCGAGGTGGAGCGCCTGCTCGAAGCGGCTGCCGTGGGCGACACCCCCGCCGCGCTTCGTGACCGAGCCCTGCTGGAGGTGCTCTACGGCACCGGCGCCCGGATCTCCGAGGCCACGGGGCTGGACATCGACGATGTGGCGACGCAGGAGGGGGTCGTGCGGCTGCGCGGCAAGGGCGGCAAGGAACGCCTCGTGCCGCTGGGGTCCTACGCCTCTGCCGCGCTCGCGGCATACCTCGTCCGGGGACGCCCCACGCTGGCCGGCAAGGGGAAGGGAACCCCCGCCATCTTCCTCAACCAGCGCGGCGGGCGGCTCTCCCGGCAGAGCGCGTGGAGCATCCTGCGGGGTGCGGCCGAGCGGGCCGGCCTCGGTGGCCACTTGTCACCGCACACCCTGCGACACTCCTTCGCCACCCACCTCCTGGAGGGCGGCGCCGATGTCCGGGTGGTCCAGGAGTTGCTCGGCCACGCGTCGGTGACAACGACTCAGATCTACACCCTGGTGACCGTGCAGCAACTGCGGGAGGTCTATGCCCAGAGCCACCCCCGGGCGCGCTGATAGGGTCGACCCGATCAGCGGGACGCTGACCGTTGCACGTGCACGTTGGGAGTGAAATGGACGTCGAGACCGCAGCCCACAGCGGCGCCCCCGAGGCGACCGAGGAGGGCGGGAGCGACGGTCACCTGCCCGGCATCCGCGAGGCCGGAGTCGGCCAGATCGGGCCGACCGGGCGTCCCTTGCCTCACTTCCCGGAGCCCGCGCCCCTCAGCGCCCACGGCCCGGCCCGCGTCATCGCGATGTGCAACCAGAAGGGTGGGGTCGGCAAGACGACGACGACGATCAACCTGGGAGCCGCCCTGGCCGAGTGCGGGCGCAGGGTCCTCCTCGTCGACTTCGACCCGCAGGGCGCCCTGTCCGTGGGGCTGGGGATCACCCCCAACCAACTCGACGTGACCATCTACAACCTGATGACCGAGCGCGGTCACGATGTCCGCGATGTCATCCAACACACCGCGGTCGAGGGACTGGACATCATCCCCGCCAACATCGACCTGTCGGCCGCCGAGGTGCAACTGGTCGGCGAGGTTGCTCGTGAGCAGATCCTGTCCCGCGTCCTTCGACCGGTGCTGGACGACTACGACGTCGTGCTGATCGACTGCCAGCCTTCCCTGGGCCTGCTCACGGTCAACGCCCTGACGGCAGCCCACGGGGTGATCATTCCCCTGGAGTGCGAGTACTTCGCGATGCGGGGTGTCGCGCTCCTCGTCGAGACGATCGAGAAGATCACCGATCGGCTCAACCCCCGGCTCGAGATCGACGGCATCCTGGCGACCATGTACGACGGGCGCACCCTGCACTCGCGCGAAGTCGTCCAGAGCGTCGTCGAGCACTTCGGCGAGACCGTCTTCCACACGGTCATCAGCCGCACGGTGAAGTTCCCGGACGCCACCCTCGAGGGCAAGCCGATCACCACCTACGACTCGACGCACAAGGGGGCCGGTGCCTACCGCCAGTTGGCCCGTGAGTTGATCGCTCGCGGCGGCGCGGCCTGAGCGCGATGGACACGACCGCTCCGGTCGGGCCCGCACCGCAGGCCCTGCCCGGGCTGCCCGGCCCCGATCCCGACCAGGTGACCCCGGGTGGTGTCCTGACCCGGCGCGCACCCACCCAGGCCTTCGAGGTGCACCTCGATGTCTACTCAGGGCCCTTCGACCTGTTGCTCGGTCTCATCGCCAAGCACAAGCTCGACATCACCGAGATCTCGCTGGCCAAGGTCACCGACGAGTTCATCGCGCACATCCGGGCAGCACGGTCATCCGAGGCCGGGTGGGACCTGTCGCAGGCCTCCGAGTTCGTGCTCGTGGCGGCGACCCTGCTGGACCTCAAGGCGGCCCGGCTTTTGCCGCAGACCGGACCCGAGGACGACGACGACCTCGCCCTCATCGAGGCCCGCGACCTGCTCTTCGCCCGCCTCCTGCAGTACCGCGCCTACAAGGACCTCGCCCACACCTTCGGTGAGCGGATGGCAACGGCCGGCCGCATGCAGCCGCGCGTGGTCGGTCTCGAAGCGGCGTTCGCCAAGCTCCTGCCCGAACTCGTCATGACCATCACCCCTGAGCAGTTCGCCATGCTCGCCGCGCGCGCCCTCACGCCCAAGGTGCCCGAGAACGTCGGCCTTGCCCACCTGCACGCCCCGGCCGTCAGCGTCCGGGAGCAGGCGGGGATCATCGGCGAGCGGCTCCGGCGCGGACCGTCGACCTTCCGGGCCTTGGTTGCCGACGCCGATTCGACCCTCGTCGTCGTGGCCCGCTTCCTGGCCCTGCTCGAATTGGCTCGCGACAACAGCGTCGCCTTCGAGCAGGCCGAGGCACTGGGGGAGTTGACGGTCCGATGGACCGGGGCCCTCGACGGGGAGATCGAGGTCGACGACGAGTTCGACGAGGACGTCGATCCACACGCACAGCCAGAGGATGGAGCCCGTGATGAGTGAGGCGACCAGCGCGGTCGATGAGGCAATCCCCGAGGCGCCGCCGGAGGACACGCAACTGGCCTTTGACGTCCACGCCTTTCCCGGTGGTGTGCGTGGGGCCCTCGAAGCGGTGCTCATGGTGGTCGACGAGCCGCTGTCTGCCGTCGCTCTCGCGTCGGCGCTCGAGGTGCCGGTGCCGGACGTCGAGGCCGAGCTCGCCGCCATGGAGGAGGAGTATGCCGCGCAGTTCCGCGGGTTCTCGCTGCGCCGGGTCGGGGACGGCTGGCGCTACTACAGCCGTGCCGACTATGCCCCTGTCGTCGAACGATTCCTGCTCGACGGACAACAGGCACGGCTCACCCAGGCGGCGCTCGAGACGCTCGCGGTCATCGCCTACCGCCAGCCGGTGTCCCGGTCCCGCGTGTCGGCCGTGCGGGGGGTCAACGTCGACGGCGTGATCAGGACGCTGCTCTCCCGCGGCTTGATCGAGGAGGTCGGGCACGACACCGAGTCCACGGCCATCCTCTACGGCACGACGAGCCACTTCCTGGAGCGCATGGGTCTGTCCAGCCTGGACGAGTTGCCTGCCCTGGCGCCCTACCTGCCCGATGTCGACGTGCTCGACGAGATCGTCGAGCGGGGCCGGTCATGACCCCCGGCGCCCCGCGCCGTGGTGGTGGCGGAAGCGGTCGCCCGACGGGCGGAGCGGGCCGCGGTGGCCCAGCAAAGGGGGGGTCCGGGCAATCGCGTGGGGCTGGCCGCCCTCGCCGGGAGAAGGGCGGATCGGGCACGACCAAGCCCTCACAGCCGACCAAAGCCCCTCAATGGCCGCGCAAACCCTTCGTCGACGTCCATGACCCGGAGGGCACGCGCCTGCAGAAGATGCTGGCCGCCGCTGGCGTCGGCTCGCGGCGGGTGTGTGAGCAGTTGATCGCCGACGGTCGCGTCGAGGTCGATGGCCAGGTGGTCCGTGAGCTCGGGGTCCGGATCAACCCGGGCCAGGTCGTCCACGTGGACGGGGTGCGGGTCCAACTCGATGAGTCCCGCGTCTACCTGGCCTTCAACAAGCCCTTGGGTGTCGTGACGAGCATGAACGACGAACTCGGCCGGATCGACATCGGCGACTACGTCGCCAACCGCAAGGAACGGCTCTTCCATGTGGGTCGTCTCGACGCCGACACCGAGGGCCTGCTCCTGCTCACCAACGATGGTGAACTCGCTCATCGGCTCCAGCACCCACGCTATGGCGTCCTCAAGACCTACCTCGCCCAGATTCCCGGGCCGGTGCCCCGTGACCTGGGCAAGCGCCTGCGACAGGGGATCGAGTTGGAGGACGGCATGGTGGCCGTCGACTCCTTCAAGGTGGTGGACTCCCAGCCGGGCAAGGCCCTGGTCGAGGTGGTCCTCCATGAGGGGCGCAAGCACATTGTCCGGCGCATGTTGGCCGAGGTCGGGCACCCGGTGCTCTCCCTCGTCCGCACGCAGGTCGGACCGATTCGCTTGGGTGACACCAAGTCCGGCCGCTGGCGAGCCCTGACGGCGAGCGAGGTCGGAGCGCTCTACAAGGCAGCCGACCTGTGACGATCCAGCGCGTCCACGTCATCGGCTCCGGCCTCATCGGGAGCAGCCTGGGTCTGGCGCTCTCCCGGCGCGGAGTCCACGTGACCCTGGAGGACATTTCGTCGACCAACGCCGCCCTGGCTCGCGACCTCGGGGCGGGGGCCCTATCCGAACCGCTCGACACACCCGATGTCGTCGTCGCGGCCACGCCCCCTGATGTCACCGCCGGAATCGTCGCGGGTGCGCTCGACCGGTGGCCGTCCGCGGTGGTGACCGACGTCGCCTCGGTCAAGGGGTCGATCGTGCGCGCCCTGGAGCAGCGCGGCGGTGGATCCGGGGACCTCCGTCGCTATTGCGGCTCCCACCCAATGGCCGGGCGCGAGCGGTCCGGGGCCATTGCCGCGCGCGCCGACCTCTTCGAGGGCCGACCATGGGTCGTCACCCCCACCGATGCGACCGCAGCCGACGCACTGGCCACCGTGCAGGAACTCGCCCGGCTCGTCGGGTCGGCCGTGACGGTCCTGGACCCTGCGTCCCACGACGCTGCGGTTGCTGCCGTCTCCCACGTTCCCCAGGTGGTGGCCTCCCTGGCTGCGGCCCGGCTGCGTGACCTGCCCGAGGAGGCGGTCGGTCTCGCCGGCCAGGGCCTGCGCGATGTCACCCGGATCGCGGCGAGCGACCCCGGGCTCTGGACGCAGATCCTCGCCGCCAACCCCCGGGCTGTGCGTGACGAGCTCAAGGCATTCTCCGGCGATCTCGAAGCCGTCATCGGCGCCCTGGGCCAACTGGGTGACGGTGACGACGCACCCGGTGCCCGCGGCATACTCGCCACGACGATCGCGAACGGCAACGCCGGCCACGCCCGGATCCCGGGCAAGCACGGTGCGGCGCCGACGCAGTACGGCGTCGTGCGCGTCCTCATCCCCGACGAGCCGGGCCAACTCGGAAGGCTCTTCCAGGACGTGGGGGACACCGGCACCAACATCGAGGAATTCATCATCGACCACGGTCTCGGCGGGCAGTTCGGTGTCGGCGAGGTCTTCGTGGTCCCGGCGGCCGCCGAGGGACTCGCCGAGGCGTTGCAACGAAAGGGATGGACCCTGCATGCCTGAGCAACTGATCATCGCCATCGACGGGCCATCGGGCTCCGGCAAGTCCAGCGTGTCCCGGGCGGTCGCCAGCCGACTGGGGGTGGGCTATCTCGACACCGGGGCGATGTATCGCGCTCTCACCTGGTGGTGCCTCGATCAAGGCATCGACCTCGACGACCGGGACGCCGTCACCGACGCGGCCGGCGACTACCCCTTGGCCATCGGCACCGACCCCGAGGAGCCGGTGGTGGAGGTCGGTGACACCGACGTGACCCGCGCGATCCGCACGCCCGAGGTCACCGCCGCCGTGACCAAGGTGGCGACGAACACCGACGTCCGACCGATCCTCCAGCAGGCCCAGCGCGACCTGATGGCGGCCATAGCCGAGGACACGGGTGGCTGTGTCGCCGAGGGTCGGGACATCACGACCGTCGTGGCTCCCGATGCCCACGTGCGCATCCTGCTCACCGCGTCGGAGGAGGCCCGGCTGCGGCGTCGCTCGACCGAACTGCACGGTCATGCCGAGGCCGAGGCCGTGGCGGCCACCCGGGACTCGATCGTCAAGCGCGATGCCGCCGACGCCACGGTCTCGCAGTTCACAACCGCCTCCGACGGCGTCGTCACCGTGGACACCTCAGACCTCGATTTCGAGGGCAGCGTCGACGCCGTCCTCGCTGTGGTGACCGGCCGCACTGGTCGAGTCCCTCGGTGAGCACCCCGGCCCCCTCCGCGTGGAAGGCCACGTGGGGGCACGTCGTCGGGCGTGGGCTCTTCGAGGTGTTGTATGCCGTGGAGCGCCACGGCGTCACGCGTGTCCCGCGCCGCGGGCCGGTCCTCCTCGCCGCGAACCACACCGGCTACCTCGACGGCGCCCTCGTGGCCTCGATGAGCCCGCGACCGGCCCACTTCCTCGTGCTGACCGACACCTTCGACACCGTGGCCGGGCCGCTGCTGCGCGCCTCTGGCCAGATCCCCCTCGACCAGAAGGTCGGGGATCGCACGGCGCTCGGACAGGCCATCGAGGTGCTGCGGCGCGATGGCGTCATCGGCATCTTTCCCGAAGGCGGGCGGGGCAGGGGAGACCTTGCCGAGGCCGGCCGGGGGGTTGCGTGGCTCGCGATCAACGGCCGCGCCACGATCATCCCCACCGCCTGCTTGGGCACCCGAGCGACCGGTGAGCACGCCGACTCCTGGCCGCGCGTGCGCAGCCGGCTGGTCGTCGACTTCGGTGCCCCGGTCGCCCTCGAGCTTCCCGACGGCATCCCGGGCCGGCAGCGACTCCACCTCGCCGGTGAGCAGGTGAGGCTCGCCCTGGCCGGGCACGTGGCCGAGGCGAGTCGGCGACACGGCATACCCCTGCCCGAGGACATCCCCGAGGGTCTGGTCGGGACCTGAGACCGAGCGGTCGGGCGACCCCGCGGCATACGGGACAATGGAGGGATGAACGCCGACCAGGTCCAGCCGAGTAGCACCGACGAGACCGCGGCCGACGAGTCCCAGGTGGCTGACGCCCTGCGCGCAGGGCTCGACGATTTCGACCTCTCCGACGAGGACCTTGCCCTTCTCGGGCGCGACGACGTGGACGACGTCGCCGATGACGAGGAGGCGACCCGACCGGTCGTGGCCATCATCGGGCGCCCCAATGTGGGCAAGTCGACCCTCGTCAATCGGATCATCGGTCGGCGCGAGGCCGTCGTCGAGGACGTCCCGGGAGTGACCCGCGACCGGGTGGCATATGACGGCGACTGGTCAGGCCGCAACTTCACCCTGGTCGATACCGGCGGCTGGGAGATCGACGCGACCGGCATCCACCTGCGCGTGGCCGAGCAGGCCGAGGTCGCCGTCGACCTGGCGGACGCCGTGCTCTTCGTCGTCGATGCCACGGTGGGGGCCACCGACGACGACGAGGCCGTCGTGAAGCTGCTGCGGCGCAGCGGCAAGCCGGTCATCCTCATCGCCAACAAGGTCGACGACCAGCGCGGCGAGGCCGACGCCGCAGCGCTCTGGAACCTCGGTCTGGGCCAGCCATGGCCGGTCTCGGCGCTTCACGGTCGCGGCACCGGGGACGCCCTCGATGCTCTGCTCGACGTGCTGCCCGAGAAGTCCTCCGTGTCCGGCGCCTACCAGCGAGGCGGCCCGCGCCGCGTGGCGCTCCTCGGCCGCCCCAACGTCGGCAAGTCCAGTCTCCTCAACAAACTCGCCGGGGAGGAGCGCGTCGTCGTCGACGAGATGGCGGGCACCACGCGCGACCCGGTCGACGAGTTCATCGAACTCGGCGGCAAGACGTGGCGATTCGTCGACACCGCGGGCATCCGGCGTCGGGTGCACCAGACTCGCGGCGCCGACTTCTACGCCTCGCTGCGCACGCAGACGGCTCTGGAGAAGGCCGAGGTTGCCGTGGTGCTCCTCGACGCCGCCAACCCGCTCACCGAGCAGGACGTGCGGATCATCAGTCAGGTCATCGAGGCCGGGCGCGGACTCGTGCTCGCCTACAACAAGTGGGACCTGACCGACGAGGAACGGCGCTACTACCTCGAGCGGGAGATCGAGCGCGACCTCGTGCAGATTCCGTGGGCCCCACGGGTCAACGTGTCGGCCCGCACCGGCCGCCACCTGGAGAAGTTGGTCCCGGCCATCGAGACCGCCCTGGACTCGTGGGAGACCCGAGTTCCCACCGGGCGCCTCAACGCCTTTCTCGGCGAGGTCGTCTCGGCCCACCCGCACCCGGTGCGCGGCGGGAAGCAGCCGCGCATCCTCTTCGCGACCCAGGCCGGGACGCGCCCCCCGCGATTCGTCGTCTTTGCCTCGGGCTTCATCGAGGCCGGGTATCGCCGCTTCATCGAGCGCCGCCTGCGCGAGGAGTTCGGTTTCGAAGGAACCCCGATCGAGCTCTCGGTCCGGGTCCGCGAGAAGCGTTCCCGCCGCTGACATCCGGAGTCCGTCCTGAGGCATCCCAGGACGCATCGACCGGCACGCTGCCCCGGATGCCGCACCGCCGGAACCGATTCGGACCACCGGTTCCCATGGGCTAAAGTTGGCACGCCCTTCCACGGAAGGCACCCTCTCGGGCTGTGGCGCAGCTTGGTAGCGCACTTGACTGGGGGTCAAGGGGCCGCAGGTTCAAATCCTGTCAGCCCGACCAGAGGAAGAAGGTCAGGGGCGGTCTCGGAGCATCCGAGGCCGCCCCTGAGCTGTCTCAGGCGGGGTCGGCGAACCAACTGACGAGCAGGGCGACGGCGGACCTACGCAGGCGTAGGTTGAAGATCGGCTGAGACCCCGGATCAGCCGATCGCGCGCCCCGCCACGGACGCGATCCGCGTGACCGCTTCGGCGAGGATCTCCGGGCCGGTCGCGAAGTTGAGTCGGGCGAAGCCCCGTCCCGCGACGGCCCCATAGTGCGGGCCGGACGACAGGGCGACCCCGGCCCGTTGGCGCACCGCGGTGGCCGGGTCCTCCCCGAGATCGGTCGCCCGAAAGTCCAACCAGGCCAGGTAGGTGGCATCCGGCACCCTCACGGACACGGCGGGCAGGTGGTCGGCGACGAGGCGGGCAAGCAGAGCGCGACTGTCATCGAGTTCGCTGAGCACCTCGGCCAGCCATCCGCGCCCAGCGTCGAGGGCCGCCACGTGCGCGATCGACCCCATGTGGCCCATCCCGTAGGACACGACCAGGGGGAGCCGGGTCAGGTCTTCGCGGGACTGTTCGCCGGCGACGAGCACGGCCGCTTTGAACGCCGCGAGGTTCCATGCCTTCCCGGCCGAGAAGACGGCGAACCCACGCTCCGACACGGTCAGCCATGGCACGAAACCCGGCCCACCGGCATACACAAGGGGGGAGTGGATCTCGTCGGACACCACCGTCACGCCGAACTCGTCCGCCAACTCCGCGAGGGTCTCCAACTCGGCCCGGCTCGGGACCGTCCCGGTCGGGTTGTGAGGGTTGCACAGCAGGTATGCCGCGCGCCCACCTCCCGCGATCGCTGCGGCGAAGGCGGAGCGCAGGGCGTCGGGGTCCAGCCGGCCCGCCGGCGTGAGCGGCGCGTCGATACGCCGCCGTCCCTCGGCAGCGATGTGGTTGAAGAAGTTGTCGTAGACCGGGGGAGAGACCACGACAGCGTCGCCGGGCGCGGTCGTGACCCGCAGGATTGCGTCGATCCCACCCATGACGTCCGAACAGGTGCGGGCCGCGTCCAGGGGGACGTCCCAACCCCACGAGTCCGCGGCATACCGGCGATAGGCCGCGGGATACGCCAGACCGTCCGGATAGCCGGTGTCGCCGCGTGCCATGGCCGACGACACCGCCTCGACGACAGCCGGACAGGGCGCGGCGTCCATCTCCGCGACCCACAGGGGGAGCACGTCAGGGCCCCAGAGCGTCCACTTGACGCTGGTGCGGTCCCGGCGCTGCTGGGTCACGTCTCGGGCAAGGATGCGCGCCATGGAGGAACCCTAGGGGAGGGGTCACATAGGCTGAGCGCATGCCGGAGACCTTGGGGGTGAGTGGCCGGGTCCTGACCCTGCCGAACGCCCTGTCGGCATTGCGACTGCTCGGGGTGCCGCTCTTCGTGTGGGCGATCCTGACCCACCGCGACGGCTTGGCGTTGATCATCCTGACGCTGTCCGGGATCACCGATTACCTCGACGGCAAGATCGCTCGCAAGTTCGGCCTCGTCTCTCGTGTCGGGCAGCTCCTGGACCCGATCGCCGACCGGCTCTACATCGTCTCGACGCTGCTCTGTCTGGCTTGGCGCGAGATCATCCCGTGGTGGGTGGTCATCGTGCTCTTCGCGCGCGAAGCCTTCATGGCAGTCGTGGTTCTCATCGCCAAGAAGCACGGGTGGAACGGCCTCCCGGTCCACTTCGTCGGCAAGGCCGCGACCTTCAACCTGCTCTACGCCTTCCCCCTGCTGCTGTTGGCAGACGGCGATGGCGCCGTGGCGGCGGCCGCCCAACCGATCGCGTGGGGCTTCGCATGGTGGGGCATCGTTCTCTACTGGGTGGCCGGAATCCTGTATGCCGTGCAGCTGCGGCTGCTCGTGGCCGAACCGGCGACGGCATGAACGCACCGCCGTCGGCACCGCGGCGCGTCGATGAGTCGATGACCCTGTTGACCGAGATCCTCGAGCGACCGCTCGACCCTGCCTATGGTGCGCTCGCCCGCCGCCGCGTGGCCGCGGGGCTGCCCGCCAGCCGGGGCTCGCGTTCTGCGCTCTTCGTCGTGACCCTCGTCGTCCTCGGGTCGGTCATCGGCACGGGCGCCTCCACCCTGCGTGGCAGCGCCACCGCCCGGGCGGAGGCCCGCAGCGAGCTGATCCGGCAGATCGACGCGGCCCGCTCCACCCATGACGGCCGAGCGGCCCGGGTCGCGGCACTGACGGCCGAAATGTCCGCGCGCGATGCCCAGATCCTGGCTGCGGAGTCGGGCGAGGACGCCTCGCGACTCCGGGAGCTCGCCCTGGTGACCGGCTCCGCGACGGTCACCGGACCGGGACTGGTCGTGACCCTCGACAACGCGCCCGACACCAACGCCGCGGGCAACAACAGCGATCCACGCAACTCCGCTCGCTCCCAGGACGGTGTGGTCCGGGCCCGTGACCTGCAGATCGTCGCGAACAGTCTCTGGATGGCCGGGGCCGAGGCGATCATGATCAACGGACAGCGCCTCACGGCCACCTCCGCGATCCGTTTCGCCGGCGAGGCGATCCTGGTGAACTACCGGCCCTTGGTTCCTCCGTATGCCGTGACCGCCATCGGCGATCCGGCGTCGCTGCCCACGCGCTTCGCCCAAGGCCCGGGTGGGACCTATGTCTCCACCCTGAAGGGCTCCTTCGGCATCCGCGTCGAGACCCGGACCAATGAGTCCGTCACCCTGCCGGGGCTGGCCGGCATCCAGACCAGGGTCGCGCATCCGCCCGCCGGCTCCGCTTCCCCGCCCGCCGTCCCAGCCCCTGCGCCCGCTTCGTCATCCACCCCCGCAGCATCGCCCTCAGCGTCCTCAGGAGACCGCACATGATCCCTGCGCTCGGTCTGCTTCTCGGCGTCATCATCGGTCTGGCCCTGCAGCCGACGGTGCCGTTGTGGCTGCAGCCCTACTTGCCGATCGCCGTGATTGCGGCGCTCGACGCGGTCTTCGGCGGCGTCCGGGCGGTGCTCGACGGGATCTTCAACGACAAGGTCTTCGTCGTCTCCTTCCTGTCCAATGTGCTCGTGGCGGCGTTGATCGTCTTCCTCGGCGACAAGTTGGGGGTCGGGAGCCAACTCTCGACCGGTGTCGTCGTGGTCCTCGGCGTCCGGATCTTCTCGAACGTCGCCTCCATCCGCCGACACCTCTTCAACGCCTGACGTTCGCGATGACCCAGATACCCCAAACTCCCGAGGATGGACGCGACCTGGACGTGCAACCCTCGACCCGCACGGCGTGGCGGCGCCTGCTCCGTGCAGCGAGTCCGCGCCCGACCAAGGGAACTCTGCTGGCAGGGGTCCTCGCAGTCGCGCTGGGTTTCGCGATCGCGGTGCAGGTCCGACAGACGTCCAACGCCGGTCTGGAGGGCCTGCGCGAGGGTGACCTGGTCCGACTGCTGGACACCGTCAATCAGGACAACTCCCGCCTCAGTGACGAGATCGTCCGCCTCGAGGTGCAGCGCGACGAACTCGCCACGAGCACGGACCTCGAGCAGGCGCGGGCCGCTGCCCAACAGCGCCTCGACGCGCTGGGCATCCTGGCCGGCACGACACCGGCCAGCGGGCCGGGCATCGTCATGACGATCCGCGATCCGCAGGCGAAGTACACCGCCGCCATGCTGCTCGACGCCCTGCAGGAACTTCGGGATGCCGGTGCCGAGGCCGTGCAGATCAACGACGGCCGAGTCGGGGCGAGTACCTGGTTCGCCGACGGAGCCAGCGGGGCCGTGACCATGGACGGGCGCACCTTGTCCCGTCCCTTCGTGATCACGGCCATCGGTGACAACAACACCCTCGCCGCGGCCATGGAAATACCCGGAGGGGTCAGTGAGACTGCGCGCCGCATGGGCGGCGACACGACCGTGTTGATCCGGGACACGGTCGACATCACCGCATTGCGGCCGCTTTCGACCCCTCGCTACGCTCTGCCCGAGAATCAGGCGAGTCCCAGCAAATGACCAACATCCCGGCCCAAGGAGCATCATGAGCGACGCCAGCTACCCCACGGACCTGCGCTACACCGCCGAGCACGAGTGGGTGAAGAGCACTGGAGAGGACACCGTGCGGGTCGGCATCACATCCTTTGCCCAGGAGGCACTGGGGGATGTCGTCTACGTCTCCGCCCCGAGCATCGGCGACGCGGTCACTGCCGGTGACAGCTGTGGCGAGGTCGAGTCCACCAAGTCCGTCAGCGACCTCTACTCGCCCCTGTCGGGCGAGGTCGTGGCCGTCAACGATGCGCTGGATGCCACCCCCGAATTGGTCAACAGCGACCCCTACGGCGACGGCTGGATCTTCGAGGTCAGGGTGTCCGACCCGGCCACGATCGAGGGCCTCATGAACGCCACGGCCTACGAAGGTCAGCTCAGCTGACCATGCAATGGGCCGACGGCCCCCTACCGCAACACTCACCTCGTGATTTAGGGTGAGTGCTCCGTGAACCATGGACGAGGAGTGCTGCCACATGAGTGACGGTCAGGAGGCTGCCGGCGTCGGTCCCAACGAGCCGACGACGATGCGTTTCCCGGGCTTGGGTGGACAGGAGTCCACCGAGGCACTGCAGGGGGAGCATGTCCTCACCCGCGCCGATCAGGCGACCGTCGATGCACTCCGGCCGGGCACCGCTCTGCTCGTGGTCCTTCGTGGCCCCAACACCGGGGCCCGCTTCCTGCTCGACGATGACGAGGTGTCCAGCGGTCGGCACCCGGACAGCGACATCTTCCTCGACGACGTGACCGTTTCGCGCAAGCACGCGACCTTCAGCCGTCAGGACGGCCGGTTTGTCGTGCGCGATGTCGGGTCGCTCAATGGCACCTATGTCAACCGGGAGCGGATCGACGAGACGCTTCTCACCACGGGTGACGAGGTCCAGATCGGCAAGTACCGCCTCGTCTTCTACGCCGCCAAGGCCTGACCGGCCGGTGCCACGCCCGTCCGTCGATCGACCGCTGACGATCGGGGCCGTCCTCAAGGGTCTGCGCGAGGAGTTCCCGGACGTCTCGATCTCGAAGATTCGCTTCCTCGAGTCCGAGGGCCTGATCTCGCCTGATCGGTCTCCATCGGGCTACCGGCACTATCGGCCAGGAGATGTCGAGCGCCTGCGCTACATCCTTCGAGCACAACGCGAGCACTTCTGGCCCCTCAAGGTCATCCGCGAGGCCTTGGACGCCCTCGATCGCGGCCTGACGCCGCCGATGCAGGAATCGGGTCGGCCGGGCCCACCACAGCCCACGACAGATCCCGACCTCGCCGAACCCGCCGGCACCGGTGGGCGCCTACGACTGACCGCTCCCGAACTCGCCAAGGCGGCAGCCATCGACACCTCGCTCGTGGACACGATGGTCGGTTTCGGGATGCTGACCCCCGACGAGACCGGCCATTTCGACGAATTGGCACTGCGGGCGGCCCATGCCGCCGGTGCCCTGTCGGCCTATGGCATCGAGGCCAGACACCTGCGCATGTTTCGCACTGCGGTCGATCGGGAGGTCGGCTTGGTCGAGCAGGCGGTTGCTGGGCGATCGAGCAAGGATGCGGCCGCTGAACGAGCTGCCGTGGCGCGATTGTGCCTGCAGTTGCACGCGGCCCTGCTCAAGGCGGGACTGCGCGGAACTCCCTGACCGGTGACCTTGACGCGGTCAGGGATTACGGTGGTCGGGTGGCAGTCATGGACGTCCTCGGCGTGCGGGTCGAACTCCCCAACAATCAGCCCATCGTGCTCCTCAAGGAGCGCGAAGGCAGTCGGCACCTGCCGATCTGGATCGGCGCGGCCGAGGCCAGTGCCATCGCCTACGCGCAGCAAGGCGTGGTGCCGCCGCGCCCGCTGACTCACGACCTGATGGCCGATCTCCTCGTCCAACTCGGAGCGTCCCTGCGCCGGGTCGAGATCACCGAACTCAAGGACGGGGCCTTTCACGCGGTGCTCGTCCTCAGCAGCGAGGCCGGCCACGAGACCCGGGTGGACTCGCGCTCCTCTGATGCGATCGCCCTGGCCCTGCGCGCGGGGGCGCCGATCGAGGCGGGTGAGTCACTCCTGGCCGAAGTAGGGGTGACGATGGCCCCTGAGGCGGAGGTAGAGGGCGGGGAGACCGGCGACACGCCGAGCGAAGATGTGCTCGCCGAGTTCAAGGAATTCCTCGACTCGGTGTCGCCCGAGGACTTCGAGACCGGGGAGCAACGTCCCAACTGAGCACGATCGGCAGGGCTGAGTTCATGAGCCTGAGGGTCAACTTCAGGTTTATTGTTACGAATGTTGCTGGCGACACGCTAGTGACAACAGTCAACTGGTGATTGACCTACAGGGCCGTGCGCCGTACCTTCGAGGGAGAACAACGTCGGTGTAGTCACGCTGATGTCATTCCATGGGCCGGTTTGAGGGTTGAGGAGCCAGAAGTGAACGCGATCGAGGAGTCCCGGGGGAGCACCCCGCGTCCGGTCGTCCCCGCCGGCGGCCAGGGGGTGCTCTTCACCGACGCCCTGCCGGAGTACGACACCGAGAGCGGCTACCGTGGCCCGACCGCGTGCAAGGCGGCCGGTATCACCTACCGGCAGCTCGACTACTGGGCACGCACAGGTTTGGTCGAGCCGAGCGTTCGGACCGCGTCCGGCTCCGGCACCCAGCGCCTCTACGGCTTCCGCGACATCCTGGCGCTCAAGGTCGTCAAGCGCCTGCTCGACACCGGCGTCTCGCTGCAGCAGATCCGCGGGGCCGTTCATGTCCTGCGTGAACGCGGCGTCGACGACCTTGCCGAGATCACCCTGATGAGCGATGGTGCCTCCGTGTACGAGTGCACCTCCACAGAGGAGGTCATCGACCTTCTCGCCGGTGGCCAGGGCGTCTTCGGCATCGCGGTCGGCAGGGTCTGGCGCGAGGTCGAGGGAGAACTCGCCCAACTGCCCAGCGAGCGACCTGAGGACGAGACCCCGGTCGCCGTCCCCGGTGACGAGTTGCGGGCCCGGCGGCAGGCCAAGATGGCCTGACCGCGCCCACCCGCACCGAGGTCCCAGACGCGCCACAGGCCGTCGTGGGACCTCCGCTGCGTCAGGGCACTGATATCTTGTGAGGGCTGCTCACCCCGCGTGGGAGAGACCGGCAAGCCCGTCCCGGGTTTGTTGCCGGCGCCGAAGGGGCAAACTCCCCGGAACCTCTCAGGCACCAGGACCACGCGGAGCAGGCACCTCTGGAGCGTCCCCGCGCGACAGAAGGGGAGATCGTGTTCGATCTCGCGTGCCAGGAGCCTCCCGACATGACCGACTCGCTTTCCGCGTTCACCGCCCGCCACATCGGGCCTCGTGACCACGACGTCGCCGACATGCTCTCCACCATTGGTCTGAGCAGCCTGGACGAATTGGCCTCCGCGGCCGTGCCGGATGCGATCCGTTCCGCCGACGCACTGGAGATCGAGGCAGCGCCGAGCGAGCACGTCGTCGTCAAGGAGTTGCGGGGGATTGCCGACCGCAACAAGGTCCTCACCTCAATGATCGGTCTGGGCTACTACGGGACCATCGTCCCCCCGGTCATCGCCCGCAATGTGCTGGAGAATCCCGCGTGGTACACCGCCTACACGCCCTATCAGCCAGAGATCTCCCAAGGACGACTGGAGGCGCTGCTCAACTTCCAGACGGTCGTCACCGACCTCACGGGCCTCGACCTGGCCGGCTCATCCCTGCTCGATGAGGCGACGGCCGCCGCTGAGGCGATGACTCTCATGCGACGCGTGAGCAAGGCGCCAGCGGGTGCCGTTCTGCTCGTCGACGAGGCGGTCTTTCCCCAGACATTGGGGGTCATCCGGACCCGCGCCGTTCCCCTCGGGTTGCCCGTGGTCGTTGCGGACCTCGGGGGGGTCGACGATGTCGACGCCTTGCGGGCCGCCGCTGGCGACCAGGACGTCTTCGGTGTCATCGTCCAGTACCCCGACGGCGCAGGCCGTCTGCGTGACCATCGAGCCCTCGCTGCGGCGGCCCATGAGCACGGCGCACTGGTCACGGCAGCCGCTGACCTGCTCGCGCTCACTCTGGCCACCCCGCCGGGAGAGTGGGGCGCGGACATCGCCGTCGGCACCTCCCAGAGGTTCGGGGTGCCGATGGGCTTCGGTGGCCCGCACGCCGGCTACATGAGCGTCCACTCCGGCCTCGAACGCAACCTCCCGGGACGCCTTGTCGGTGTCTCGGTCGACGAGGTGGGTGCGCGCGCCTATCGACTGGCTCTGCAGACCCGCGAGCAGCACATCCGTCGCGAGAAAGCCACCTCGAACATCTGCACCGCGCAGGTTCTCCTCGCCGTGATGGCAAGCATGTATGCCGTCTACCACGGCCCGCGTGGGCTCGAGGCGATCGCCACGGTCGTCCACTCCCACGCCATCGCCCTTGCCGATGCCCTCCGGGCCGGCGGCGTCGAGGTGGGGGACGAGCCCTTCTTCGACACCCTGACCGTGCACGTGCCTGGCCGCGCGGACGCCGTCGTCGATGCGGCACTGAAGCAGGGGGTCAACCTGTGGCGCGCGAACGCGGACACCGTCCTGATCAGCGTCGACGAGACGACCGATGAGGCCGACCTGGCCGCCGTGGCCACCGCCTTCGGTGTCAACCGGCCCGTGGTCACCCTCGCGGCCCCCGCGTGGGACACCGATCTGCAGCGCACCAGCGAGTACCTCACCCACCCGGTCTTCAACAGCCACCACAGTGAGACCGCCATGCTGCGCTATCTGCGCCGCCTCGCCGATCGCGACTTCGCCCTCGACCGCGGGATGATCCCGCTCGGCTCCTGCACGATGAAGCTCAACGCCACGACCGAGATGCTCGCCGTCACCTGGCCCGAATTCAGCAACCTCCACCCGTTCGCGCCGGCCGACCAGACGCGCGGCAGCCGGGAGATCGTCGAGCAGCTCTCCGCCTGGCTGTGCGAGGTCACCGGCTACGACGCGGTGTCCCTGCAACCCAACGCCGGCTCGCAAGGCGAGTTCGCCGGGCTGCTGGCGATCGCGGCATACCACCGGGCCAATGGCGACACGGAGCGCAACGTGATGCTCATCCCGAGCAGCGCCCACGGCACGAACGCCGCCAGCGCCGTCATGGCCGGCATGAAGGTCGTCGTCGTCAAGACCGACTCGATCACCGGCAATGTCGACATGGACGACCTGAAGGCCAAGGTCGAGGACCACCGGGAACACCTGGCTGGGATCATGGTGACCTACCCGTCGACGCACGGCGTCTACGAGGCGACGATCACCGATCTGTGCGCGATGGTGCACGACGCCGGCGGGCAGGTCTACGTCGACGGCGCGAACCTCAACGCGCTCATGGGGTTGGCGCGCCCCGGACGCTTCGGCGCCGACGTCTCGCACCTGAACCTGCACAAGACCTTCTGCATCCCGCACGGAGGCGGCGGCCCCGGCGTGGGCCCGGTCGCGGTGCGCGCCCACCTGGCGCCGCACCTGCCGAATCACCCCCTCGATGCGGAGGCCGGCCCCGAGTCGGGGGTCGGGCCGGTGTCGGCGGCACCTTTCGGATCGGCATCGATCCTTCCGATCTCCTGGGCCTACGTCCGCCTCATGGGCGGGGCCGGACTCAAGCGCTCCACCGAGATCGCCGTTCTCAACGCCAACTACATCGCAGCCCGTCTTCGTGAGCACTACCCCGTCCTCTACACGGGCAACCGTGATCTGGTCGCCCACGAGTGCATCCTCGACGTGCGTGGCATCACCAAGGACACGGGCGTGACCGTCGACGACGTTGCCAAGCGACTCATCGACTACGGATTCCACGCACCGACGATGTCCTTCCCGGTGGCCGGCACCCTGATGGTCGAGCCGACCGAGTCCGAGGACAAGGGTGAACTGGACCGGTTCTGCGACGCGATGATCGCGATCAAGGGCGAGATCGACCAGGTCGCGGCCGGCACGGTCGAGGCCGCCGACAGCGTGTTGCGGCACGCCCCACACACGGCCGAATCCCTGACCCAGGAGTGGACGGCCTCCTATGACCGAGCCGCGGCCGTCTTCCCGCCCGGCGTTGACCCGACGGCGAAGTATTGGGCACCCGTGCGGCGTATTGATGGTGCCTTCGGGGACCGGAATCTGGTCTGCTCCTGCCCGCCGCCGGAGGCCTTCGAGAGCTGACGGCAGCGGTCGCCTCCGGAACCCGCTCAGGCGGTGCGGTGCAGGGCGTCATCCCGCACCACGTCGACCGTCGAGCCGTCCGGCGTCTTGGTCACCACGAGTTGGTGCGGGATCCGTGCGCGCAGATCCGCGACATGGCTGACGATGCCGACGATGCGCCCGCCGGACTGCAGTCCGTCGAGGAGAGCCATGACGTCCTCGAGGCTCTCGTCGTCGAGGGTGCCGAAGCCCTCATCGACGAACAAGGTGCCGAGGTCGCGGCCGCCGAGTTCGGATCGGACCGCATCCGCCAGGCCGAGGGCGAGCGCCAAGGAGGCCATGAACGTCTCCCCTCCGGAGAGTGAGGAGGTCTCACGCGCCTGCCCGGTCCACTGGTCGAGGACCCGCAGGCCGAGCCCGGAGCGGCCTTGACCGGAGCGGGTGTCCGTGTGCTCGAGCAGGTAGCGACCCGCTCCGAGCGAGCCCAGTCGGTCATTGGCGAAGGCCACGACACGCTCCAGGCGGGCCGCCAGGACATAGGCGGTCAGCCGCATCCTGAGCGTGTTGTCCGCACCGACCCCGGTCGCGAGGTCGGCGAGCGCCTGCACGCGGTCGTGGCGGGCCACGGTTGCGTCCCGGGCCGCAGCGGCGGTGATCGCCGACGGGGTGAGCCGCCGAAGTGCCGCGACGGTGCGCTCGGCATCGACCTGGTCGCGGGTGGCAGCGGCGAGAGTGACGCGCGCGGACTCGTGAGCTGCGGCGATGGCCTCGAGGTCCACGGGCGGGTCGGCCATCGCCGCGGAGACGCCCGGGTCCGTGAGGGTGGTGCGCGCGGCCACGCGCCGCTCCTCGTGCTCACGGATGGCCTCGAGTCGTGAGGCGAGCGCATCTGCCGAGAGGCGAGCGGCAGCCGCGTCAGAGGCATTCTCGAAGCCGGCCTCGGCCAGGGCCTCGGTGGCCGCGTCGGTGGCGGCCCGGTGGGCATCACCGGCCGTGCGCAGTGTCTCTCGAGCGCGGAGTGCGGCCTGCAGCAGCGCGCACACCCCGTCGTGGTGCTCAATGGTCCATTGCTCAACGCCGTCCGGACGGCACGGACACCCTTGATGCTCGCCAGTGAGTCGCTCGACCGTGGTTCGGTGCCGAGCCTGTGCCTCCCGCGCGCGCTCGAGCAGGGCCAGGGCAGCAGCGTGGGCCTTTTGTGCCTGCTGGTGCTCCTCCGAGGCCAACGCCAGCGCTGTGGTGCTGTCGGCTGCCTCCGCCCGGAGGGCGGCGAGCCGGTCGTGGGCGGCGAGCACACGCGCGCGACGCTGGGTGAGTTCAGCCAGCCGTGCATCGACCGTCGCCACGTCCTGGCCGTCCAACTGTGCCTCACGGGTGGCGATGGCCGCCTCGATCGCGGCGATCCGCACATCGAGGGCCGCCACCTGCGCCTGTGCCTCATCAGCGGCCATGGCGGCGCCGGACAGTTCGACGTCGCTCACCGGATCGGCATCCGAGGCCGGCGCGGGATGCTCGACTGCCCCACACACGGCGCAGGGCGACCCGTCGACGAGTGCCGCCGCCAGCTGCGCGGCGCGGCCCTCGAACTGCCGGTCGCGCAGGTCGGCGTGAGCGGTGCGGGCGTCATGGGCGTGGTCCCGGGCCCCCCGGCGCTGCTCGACCAGCCCAGATCGGGTGTCGTGGTCGGCAACATTGGCCACCAGGAGGGTCTGCTGGTCTCGGGCGGCGGCGAGGTCACGATCGACCGCCGTGAGGTCGTGCTCGGCCTCGGTGGCGGCTGCCAGTCGACGCGTGACCTCGTCGACCCGCCCCTGTGCGGCGCTGACCAAGTGACTGCGCTCGTCGGCTGCAGCCGCGGCGGTGCGCTCGGCGTCTCGTGCTGCCTGGAGCGTCAGGTCGTCACTGGTGGCCCCGTCGAGCGATGCCTGGAGCTCGCGTGCCGTGGGGTCCAGATCCCGGGCAGCGCGTAGCACGTCGTCCAGGGTCTCCGGCTCGGTGGGGAGGCCTCGTGCCGTCAGGGCAGTGAGGCTGGCCCGCAGGCCAGTCGCCGCCCTCTCGACCTCGGCCTCTGTGCGGCGGACGGCGGCCAGGTGACCGGCCAACCCGGCGGCACGGCGTGCAGCCTCGACTTCGGCCATCCTCGCCGCGTGGGCGGGAAGGGCTGCGTCGAGGGCCGCGAGGGCCGACCGGGCCCACCGGCCCCTGTCACGCAGTTGGGCGCTGGCTCGGGCGGCGGCGAGGGTCGCGCCAGCCTGCTGCTCGGCGAGGGTGGCCGCGTCGGTCACCGACAGGGCCGTCGCCAGCTGGCGGTCGGCCTCCTGGCCAAGCGTGGTGAGGGCTTCGGTCAGGGCCGGGTCATCGGTATCACCGAAGAACACCGCCGTGTCGGACGGACCCTCTTGGGGTGAGTGCCCCCCGGTGACGAGGGCGTCCTCGATCCGTCGCAGCACAGCTTCGAGCTCGGAGCGGGCAGCCTGGGACCGGGTGGCGCTCTCACGCCTCTGCTCGGTCAGCCAGGCCTCGACATCGGCAAAGGTCGCGATGTCGAAGAGCCGCTCGAGCACCGCTCGCCGCTCCTCGGCGGAGGCGGACAGGAAGGCGGCGAAGTCACCTTGCGGGAGGACGGCAACCTTCGCGAACTGGGACAGGCCCATGCCGACGAGATCGTGAATCTCCTCGGCGACCTCGTCGTGCCTGGTGCTCTTGGTGCTCCAGGTCGCACCGTCGAACTCGTCGAGTCGCACGCGCGCCTGCACCATGACCGGCGTTCCGGTACCGCGTTTGCGGGGACGCGCAAACTCCGGGGAGCGGGTCAGGCGCAGCCGACGACCGCTGATCGTGAACTCGAGGACCACCTCGGGCACCCGGTCCGCGGGGGCGTGGTCACTGCGCAGTCCCTTCTTCGTCCGGGTGCCGGGCAGGTCGGCGAACAACGCGTAGCAGACAGCGTCCAGAATGCTCGTCTTCCCCGCCCCAGTGGGGCCGTGGATGAGGAAGAGCCCGCCAGCGGCCAGGTCGTCGACGTCAACCCGGACTCGTTGGGGAAAGGGGCCGAATGCCTCGGCCTCCAGCAGATGGATCCTCACGCGGCACCCGCCGCCCGAGGCCGCACGGGGGTGACGACGCCTTCGTCACTCGAGCGGCTCCTGCCGAGCCGTGCTGCGTCGATGGCCTCCTGCCAGAGGGCACGCTCGTCCTCGGATGCCACGGCACCGCCCCGGACGTGGGTCAGGAAGTCGCAGCACACGTCGAGCTCGGTGCGGGCCTCGAGGCGTTCGGCATACGGCCGGAGATCGACCGGTGCCCCCTGAGGCTCGAAACGCAGCTCGAGCGTGTGGGGAAAGCGGCCCTTGATGCGGTCCATCGCACCCATTGGTCGGATCGGGTCCGTGAGCGTCACCTGGCACCACGCCTGCTCCGCCTCGTCGTGGGCCCGAGACGTGAGGAGGTCCTCGAGGTCACCTCGCAGCACGGCGAGACGCCGATCCACGGGTGCTGGGACGAGATCGACGACCGCCTCGTCTCCGGACAGGTCGACGATGGCGCTCGACTTGCGATGGTTGACCTCGCCGAAGGACATCGCGAGTGGGGACCCGCTGTAGCGGATGTGCGGGTCGACCTGTTGCGGACCGTGGAGGTGGCCGAGCGCGGCATACGCCATCTCGCCGAAAACCGAGGGCGGGACCGCCGCGACCCCACCGACCGAGATGTCGCGCTCGGATTGCGAGCCGACACCCCCGGTGACGAAGGCGTGCGCCATGACCACGTGGTGCCGCTGATCAGTGGGGGTGGCTCTCACCCGATTCATGGCGGCCCGCAGAACTCCCGCATGGGTGCGCTCGGAGGTCCCGAGCGGTCCGGCCGCCACCGCAGGCTCGAGGTAGGGGATTGGGTGAATGGCAACGTCACCGATGACGACGGGGATCCCGATCTGGTCCACCGAGGTCCGAAGATGCACACCCGCCCGCGCCAGCAGACCACTGCCGAAACCGAGCCGGGTGGCACTGTCGTGGTTGCCGCTGGAGATCACCACCTGGGCACCGGCGTCCACCAGTCTCAACAGGGCATCGGAGAGCAACCCCACCGAGTCCGGCGCCGGGAGGGCCCGGTCGTAGACGTCGCCTGCGACGAGGACCGCGTCGATGCGCTCCGCACGGACGACGTCGACCAGATGGTCGAGGAAGCGGCTCTGGGCACCGAGCAACCCGGCACCGTGGAACGACCGTCCCAGGTGCCAGTCGGAGGTGTGCAGCAGCCGCATGACCGCAACGCTAGGAGCAGGCACCGACAGCGGCCGGGACCGAAACGCGGTTCTCGCCTTTCGCAGGCCGCCGTCTTGTGATTATCTCTGCCACATGGGTGCCGAGGTCAACGCGCAGAGTTACACACGCGAGGAACGCCAGCGCTACCGCGAGAAGGTGCGCCAGAACCTTGACGTCTTCGAACGCATGCTCACGGCGAGTTCGTTCGAGTTCGACAAGCCGATGACCGGCCTCGAGATCGAGTTGAACCTGGTCAACGACAAGTACGAACCCGACTTCCACAACGCCAAGGTCCTCGAGGCGATTGCGGATCCCGACTACCAGACGGAGTTGGCGCAATACAACATCGAGCTCAACGTGCAGCCGCGGCCGCTGCCGGGTGACTCCGCGTTGGAGCTGGAGCATGACCTGCGTGATTCGCTCAACAAGGCGGACGAGCGGTCCCGGGAGGTGGGGTCTCGGATCGTCGCGATCGGGATGTTGCCCACGATCATGCCGGAGCACTACCAGCGCGAGTGGATCAGCGACAACAACCGCTACGCCGCGCTCAACGACTCGATCTTCATCGCCCGCGGCGAAGACATCTTTCTCGACATCGAAGGGCCCACGGGGGAGCGGGTCGCGACCTATTGCGACTCGATCGCCCCGGAGTCGGCCTGCACGAGCGTCCAATTGCACCTGCAGGTCGCACCGCACGAGTTCGCCGATCACTGGAATGCCGCCCAGGCGTTGGTCGCGCCGCAGGTTGCGCTGGCCGCCAACAGCCCCTTCTTCTTCGGGCAGCGACTGCACGCCGAGACCCGCATCGAGCTCTTCAAGCAGGCGACCGACACGCGGCCCATCGAGTTGAAGAACCAGGGCGTGCGCCCGCGCGTCTTCTTCGGCGAACGGTGGATCACCTCCATCTTCGACCTCTTCGAGGAGAACGTTCGCTACTTCCCGGCGCTGCTCGCCGAGACCACGGACGAGGACCCGATCGCCAAGCTCGAGGCCGGGATCGCGCCGGACCTCGCGGAGCTGCGGCTGCACAACGGCACGGTCTATCGGTGGAACCGTCCCATCTACGACACCGTCGGCGGGGTACCCCACCTCCGGGTGGAGAACCGCGTGTTGCCGGCCGGCCCGACCATCGCCGACGTGTTGGCCAACGCGGCCTTCTACTACGGCTGCATCCGGGTCCTGGCGCATCAGGATCGGCCGGTCTGGACCAAGCTCAGCTTCTCGGCGGCGGCGGAGAACTTCGACCTGGCCGCCAGGTCAGGGCTCGACGCCCGCTTCTACTGGCCGGGCTTCGGTGAGATCGGCGCAGACGAACTGATCCTTCGACACCTGCTGCCCATGGCCCACGAGGGTCTGGAGGACTGGGGCGTCTCCCAGGCGGTACGCGACCGCTACCTGGGCATCGTCGAGGCCAGGTGCACATCGGGGGTCAATGGTGCCGTGTGGCAGTCCGAATGCGTCCAGCGGCTCGAGGACGGTGGCCTCGATCGGCGCACCGCGCTGCACGAGATGTTGAGGCTCTACGCGGACCACATGGCCACCAATGAGCCGGTGCACACCTGGCCGTTGCCCTGACGAGCGCGGAACGTCGACTCACCCCTTCATGGGGTATGCCGGCGCGTCGGGTCGCCAGTTCCACGTGCGGATCGCCGGCACGTCCTTCTCGAACTCAAGGACCGAGATCGAGCCGGCATCGAGGAGGAGCCCGGCCCCGGTGACCGGCGCCTGGTCGAGGAACACAGCGGCAAGCACGCGCAGCAGGTGGCCATGGGCCACGATCGTCACGTCCCCCACTGCCAGGACGGGGTGGATCCGCTCGACCACCCGCCGGGCCCGATTGGCCACCTGCTCCAGGGTCTCCCCGGGTGTGTTTCCCGGCACGACACCGTCCTTGAAGACCGTCCAGTCGGGCTGCGCGAGTTCGCGGATCTGCACCGTGGTGAGGCCCTCGTAGCCGCCGTAGTCCCACTCCATCAGGTCATCGGAGGGGTCCGGGGTCAGGCCGGCCAGTTCCGCGGTTCGACGAGCCCTCATCAGGGGCGAGCACAGCGCGAGCGCGAAGCTGCGCCCCGCGAGCGCACGCCCCACGGCATACGCATCCTGCTCGCCCTCGGGGAGCAGCGGGAGGTCAGTGCGGCCGGTGTGCTGGCCGCTGCGGCTCCACTCGGTGGAGCCGTGCCGGATCAGGACGAGACGGCCCTTGGGCGCACTGGTGCTCACGACTGAAGACTAGGCTGCGGACATGGAGCAGGAGCAGACGGGCGGCACGGGGACCGGTCACCGCGAGGTGCAGTTGCGTCGCACCGCCCACGGGGAGTTCGACGTCGAGAACGTGCGCGGTGGGCGGATCCACATCGGCACCGGGGAGGGTGCCGACTTCACCCCCGTCGAGTTGCTGCTCGCGGCGATCGCCGGATGCTCGGCCGTCGACGTCGACTTCATCACGGGCAAGCGGGCCGAGCCGGAGCGCTTCGAGGTGCTCAGCGAGGGCGTGAAGGTCAGGGACGAGCGGGGCAACCACCTCGACGACATCGCCGTGACCTTCACGGTGACCTTCCCCGAGGGCGAGGCCGGCGACCGGGCGCGGGAGATGCTGCCGAAGTCGATCCAGATGTCGCACGATCGGTTGTGCACGGTCAGCCGCACGGTGCTGCTCGGCACCCCGATCGCCATGCGGGCCGTGGACTGACCGATGGCGACCTACCTCGACGTCCACCCGGTCGATCCGCAGCCGCGAGCGATCCGCACGGCCGTCGACCGTTTGCGCGACGGCGCCCTCATCGCCTACCCCACCGACTCCGGGTATGCCTTGGGCGCGATGCTCGGCAACCAGGCCGCCAAGGACCGGATCATGGCGATCCGGCACCTGGACGACAAGCACCACTTCACACTCATCTGCCGTGACTTCGGCCAGCTGGGGCAGTTCGTCATCATCGACAACGCGGTGTTCCGGGCCATCAAGGCAGCGACTCCGGGGCCCTACACCTTCATCCTGCCGGCGACCAAGGAGGTGCCGCGGCGGCTCATGCACCCGAAGAAGAAGACGGTCGGCGTGCGCATCCCCGAGCACCCGGTCGTGCGTGAGCTGCTCGCCGAGCTCGGTGAACCCTTGCTCTCCTCGACCCTCATCCTGCCCGGGGAGAGCGAGCCGATGAGCGAGGGTTGGTTGGTCAAGGACGAGCTCGACCACCAGGTCGACCTGGTCATCGACTCGGGGGAGTGCGGCACCGAGCCGACCACCGTCGTGGACTTCAGCGACGGGCAGGCCGAGGTCGTCCGCATCGGTGCCGGGGACGCCGGGCGCTTCTGACCGACCAGCTCGGGTGCGGGCCTCAGCGCGTCGCCCGGACGACCACCTCGGCGTGCGGTGTCTGCGGGAACATGTCGAACAGGCGGGCGTCGGTGACCGCGAAGGTGGGCAGCGCAGCCAGGTCGCGGGCCAAGGTGGTCGGGTTGCAGCTCGAGTAGATGAGGGTCGCGGCGTTGCTCGACTCGATGGCGGCGCACAGCTCGTCTCCGACGCCGCGGCGCGGAGGGTTGACGACGACACATTCGGCGTCCGGCAGCTCGGATCCGGCGTCGCCGCAACGGAACTCGACGCGGTTCGTCGCAGTTCCGCTGTCCCGCAGGCTTTCTGCGGTATGCCGCGCGCTGGCGACGGCGTCCGCGCTCACCTCGACCCCCAGCACGGTCGGGGCATCCGGAAGGGTGGCGGCGAAGAGCCCGAAACCACCCACGCCGCAGTAGAGGTCGAGCAGTGAGGCCGGTGCCTGCTCGGCAACCCAGTCGCGCGCCTGCTCGTAGAGGCCCACGGCCACAGCGGTATTGGTCTGGAAGAAGCTGCGCGGCCCGAGATGGAGGGTGAGCCGGCCCAGGTCCATGGCCAGGGTCCTCGCCGGCGTGAGGACCTCCTCGTCATCGCCCTCCAGGAGGGCGACGTGCTCCGGGAGGTAGTTGACCGTGGCCACACGCAGGTGGGGGAGTGCCGCCTGCAGGTCCTCCAGGCCGTCCCGCACGCGCTGCGCCTGACTGTCCCCGCGAAGCACGACGCGCACCATGAGCTCTTCCGCCGGGCTGCCGGTGACGTGCACGTGCTTGAGCTCTCCGCGCCGCTTGGCCACGTCATACGGGAGTAGGCGCAGGTCGTCGATCCAGTCGGCGAGCACCGGGATCGCCTGCGCCACAACGGGTTCGTGCAGTCCGCAGCGGCGAAGATCAACGCCCCGGCGGTCGCCGTCGAGGATGCCCAGGGTCACCGCCCCGGGCGTGCCGCCGACGACGAGCTTGGCCTTGTTGCGGAACTGCGACTCTCGCGAGGCGAGGGGCTCACGCCAGGCACTGTCCCCCACCGCCTCGGCGAGCCCTGCGCGAGCGGCGCGGTCCTTGCCGGCCAGCTGTTCGGCATACGCCTGGCCCATGAAGGTGCACGAGCGACATTCGTGCCGCTCGAAGTAGCCACACTGCATCCCGTGTCAGCGCGCCTCGGGGTCGGGCTGGTGCACGCCGAAGACGTTGCCCTCGGTGTCGAGGTAGTAGCCCTGCCAGGCCATGCCGGGGAGGGAGGCCTGGGGGTGCGCCACCTGACCGCCGGCCGCCATGACCCGCTCGTGCGTGGGATGGTGGTCCTCGCTCCCCATGGTGAGGACCGCGACGTCCTCGGCATGGATCTCGACGTGGATGACGCGGCTCAACGCTGCTCCTCGGGGACTCGTGCTGACAGGTGCGCTGACGACCCTACGCGCCGCGAGCAGGACCTGTCCCGCCCGAATGCCGGCCCCGCCCATACGCTCCGGGCCTGTCGTCGAGAGGAGAAGCACGGTTGCCAGGACTTCAGTGGTGACCGGTGCGGCGTCGGGCATGGGGGCCGCGACGGCCGCGCTGCTGCGTCGGTCGGGGGACCGGGTGCTCGGGTGGACCGGGTCGCGGGCGAGGGGGTGGACATCGTCGCCGACCTATCGGATCCCGAAGGTAGGCGGTGTGTCGTGGAGCAGGTGGCCGCGCGCGCTGCGGCCTCGCTGGTCGTCGGTGCGACGGTGGTCATCGACGGGGGGACGGACGCCCTGCTCGACCCACGGCGTTGAAGCCCGGCCCTAGCGGGGCCAGACGACCGGGAAGAGCGGGTGGTCCATCGGGGCGCCCTCGGGCAGCACCCCGATGAGCTCCTCGAACGGGGGAGAGGTGACCCACTCACGCGGAGCGTGCCGGGCATCGTCGGCGAGGTAGCGCAGCGACAGGACGCGTCGCCTTCCCTGGAAGGGGAACCCCGGCGCGCCGTGCACGGTGAGGAAGTCGAAGAAGATGGCGTCACCGGGCTGCATCTCGGCGGCCCGGATGTCGAAGGCGTCGCGGTCGGCCTCGATGTCAGGCAGCTCGTCGAGGGTGCCCTCGGGGAACCACTTGGCCTTGCCGTCGAGGAAGGTGCGCGGCATCTTCCACGGACCCTCGTGGGAGCCGGCGACGAGCTCGAGGCACCCGGCGAGCGGGACCGGGTCGACCGGGATCCAGGCGCTCGTGCCGTGGCCGTCGACGTTGTAGTACGGCTGGTCCTGGTGCCACGGGGTGCGCTGCTTGGTGCCGCCCTCCTTGACGAGGACATGGTCGTGGTAGAAGCGCACCTGGGGAGTGTCGAGGAGCTGCGCCGCGACTTCCGCGGCCCGCGAGGACAGGGCCAGCGAGGCGATCTCGGGGATGTCCTGCCAGCGGCGGAAGTCCTCGACGAAGCGCCCGGGGTCGTCGACCCCGCTGGCGATCTGGGCCAGCATGCTCGGAGCCTCGAGCACGGCGGCGATGCCGGCCCTGGCGACCTCGACCTCCTCGGGGGAAAGCAGGTCGCGCACCACGAGGACGCCGTCGCGCCGGTAGGTGTCGATGTCGACGTCGGAGAGGCTCAGGCCGTTCATGGCCCCACCGTAGAGGTCACCCTGGGTGCGCGTCGGATCGGGGCGGCGAGACCGATGGCGTTGCCTTCTCGCGGGTTGGCCTGACGGTCATGTGCGCCACGAAGCGGAGGGTCGGTCGGTGAGTCGGTGTGCCGTGGTGGGCCCTGGTGGGGTCGGTGGCCTCCTGGCCGTCCTCCTCACCGACGCGGGTCACGAGGTCGTCGTCGTGGCCCGCACCTCCAGCGTGGAGACGTTGCGCGAGAGCGGGTTTCATCTCTCGAGCCCGGTCTTCGGTGAGCGGGTGACCCGCCCCGACGTGGTGGATCGGGAGCGCCGCCGCTGCTGGACGCCGAGGACGAGCAGGAGCTCGGCCACGGCATAGGTGGCCATGACCGCGACCGACAAGGGCCGGCTCTCCCATCCGCGGAACGCGCCGAGGGCGATCAGCGAGTCCGAGAGCATGAACACGGCGCCGCCGACGCCGGTCAAGGTGTTGACGCCGGTGGCGAGCACGGCCATGACGGTCAGCGTCGCGCCGTAGACGACGACCGGCACGAGGAGCGAGCCGGCTCCGCCGGCGCACGCGAGGACGAGCCCGACGAAGGCCACGGCATACGCCGCGACGAGGCCGCGCCGCCGGGTGAGGATGCTCTGCCTGCGGAACGGCAGGAAGCCCACGATGAAGGCGAGCTGAGCGAGGAGGAAGGCGCCGACCATCGCGAGGAAGGATGCGGACTGCGGGACGAGGTCGGGCAGTAGGTCGCCAAGCCACGAGAAGCCCAGCGCAACGAGCGTGGCGGTGCGCAGCCGGGGGAGCGGGCGCCGTCCGCGCGGGGCGAGGGTCAGCAGGACGACCACGAGGGTCGGCATGAGCAGCCATTGGGTCAGGTTGGAGAGGGTTTCGTGGGTACTTCCCACGGCCACGACGTTGGTCACGGCCAAGAGGCCGTATGCCGCGAGGGTGGCGCGGCTGTTTGACCTGGAGCTCACCCTCTGGATCCTGCCGCGTCCCGGCGGCGTTGGCGAGCCCGACCAACACCGAAGGAGGAAGCGGCCATGAACGCACAGCAGCCGCAGACCCGCGACCTCGACCTGTGGTTCGTCGACAAGGACACCGACGGTGCCGTCAAGCCGGGCCCCGGCCGAACGTGACAGGGACCAAGCAACATCGCGCGCGGAAGCAGCGACGACAGCCCGGGCCGAGGCCGACAAGCGTGCCCGTTCGACGAGCTCGCTGACGACTTCACCCGGGATCGATCATCGGCGATAGGCGTCGCGACGGTGAACCACAGAGACGACCTCGATGACGAGGCGGTGTTCGAGGATCCGGTAGAGGACGCGGTACTCGCCTCGCCGTGCTGACCACAGCGGCGCCAACGGCTCACGCAGGGGCTTACCGACGCGGTGGGGATCGGTGCGCAGCGGGCCAGCGATGAACTCGAAGGCGGCCGCAGCGACCGCTTCGGGCAACAGCTCCTCGAGGGCTCGGCTTGCGCTTCGGGTCAGGACGACGTCGTACCCGCCTTCCTCGCCTAGGTCCGTACTCAAGATTGGAGGCGTCCGCGCCGCAGCATCGCTGAGCGGACCTCATCCAATGATGAGGTCCGCCCGGCGTCGAGGTCGTCAAGCCCTTCCTTAAGGGCCTGCACCTCCTCGGCGCGACTGAGGACGTCGACGGTCTCCAGCAGGGCGTCGTAGTCCTCAGCGCTGAGAAGCACGACGGCCCGGTCACCGTTGCGGGTGACTTCGAACCGCTCGTGAGTGGCCACCGCGGACTCCACGAGCTTGGAAAGGTTCGCCCGAGCGTCAGCGAGGGACAGAGTCGTCATGTACAAAATTCTAGCGTAACTGCTGTGCTCGGCAAGCCCGTCCGGCCACCGGGTCGCTACGCGAGGAGTACGCCACGCATGGACTCGCCCCAGCAGCATCCAGCCGAGTCGGTAAGCCCGACACTTTAGGGGCTCTTCGCCGTTGAGTGTTGGGGTGAGCGCGACGCGCCTCGGGCCGCAGTGATTCAGCTGATGCAATACGTGGACTACTAACTGACATAATGTGGCTTATCGGCGTTTTGCCCAACGAGGTCCACTGCTGTACGAGTCGCGAACATGTGCCTCAAGGGTTCCGGTTTTCCGATGCCACCGGTCGGATCACTCAGAGCGTCATCGATCAGCCGGTTGATCCGCTTCAGGACCTGGCGATCCGCCTGCTGCCAGTGTGTGTAGTCGTCCCAACCGCTGGTCGTGAAAGCGAGCCTCATTCGACCAGTTCGTGTTCGTGGCGATCCCCGGATCGCGCCTGCTGGAGACTCTCGAGCAGGCGCTTGGCATTGGCGGGCACGCGGAGCAGGTACGCGGTCTCCTCCAGGGCAGCAAACTCCTCGGCCGAAATGAGGACAGCATTGCCGCGTCGGGACGTGATCTCCGTCCTACTTCATCTCACCTGCTCCCGGGCGCGGGCCTTGATCGCTTCGATCACGTCCGTCTTGGCATCCGCGTAGGCATTCATGTCGGGCCACTGGCGGGATGTCAGCTCACGCTTGGTGTCCTCGTAGAGCGCGCGGTCAGAGGCATCGGCACGTAGATGGTCGCGGAACAGCAGGTAGTCCTCAGCCGCTTGATCCCCGACCTGGAGCAGGTGGACGTGCACGTCACGCTCGGACGTTCGCACCAGGCGGTGCCCCGGCTCGCGGACGCGCAGCACGTAGCCGGCAGCCAGCAAGGGCTCGACATGGTCCTGCTCGGCGGCGATGTCGGGCACAGTGACGAGGATGTCGATGATCGGCTTGGCCGCCAGCCCGGGGACCGATGTCGACCCGATGTGCTCCACCGCGACGGCGGCCTCCCCCAAGGCCCGCCGAATTCGGGCCTCGTGCCGTCGATACTCCGCCGGCCAGCGGTCGTCTGGCGCGACACGGAACAGGTCGCGCTGCTCGACCCCTCCGACGAGTTCGACCTCCGTCACGTCGCCGTGGTGACGGGCAGCGACCAGGACGATGTCGGCGCGCTCGGCGGCCCCGTCCACGACCTCCTCACAGCGCCGCACGTCGAGATCACCGGCCCGGTTGCGCATCGAGGCGACCGTATGCCGGAATCGCGGGTTGCGGGGCCCCGCTGCACCCCCGGCAGCGTGCCCGACCACGACGAGGCGGCCACCGGGCGCCACCCAACCGCGGACCCGTTCCATTGCCTCCTCCTCGAGGTGAAGGTAGGACACCAGGACGAGGTCGAAACCACCGCTCACAGGCTCCCAGTCGGCAACATCACCGACGACGAAGTCGACGCTGGCACCTTCGCGTTGAGCATGTTCGCGGCCGCGCTCGACCCCGACCGCCGAGAAGTCCAGAGCCGTGACCCTCCACCCGCGCGAGGCCAGCCACACCGCGTGGCGTCCCTCGCCCGCGCCGACATCGAGCGCGCGACCGGGTCGCAATGATGAGACGACCTCGACGACCAAGGGATGCGGACCCACAGTCCACAACTGGTCACCCGCGGCATACCGTTGGTCCCAGTGCGCGGCTCGCTCGTCGGTCACGCGCTCAGGGTAGTGATTCGATCCGAAGCCGCGTCAGGCTTCGCGCCTCGACCTCGTAGCGGCTGCCCACACCCGCAGCTGTCCGGAAGAAGCGACGACGCAGTGCGCCCTCGACCTCGACGTCCTGACCGATCTGCAGTCGGCCCGCAGCCCTGCGAGTCACCGCCGACCAACAGACGACGTCGATGACATCTGGCTGCTTGCGCCCGGACCGCGTGGCCTTGTCCTCACGAGGCACGACGAGCCGCCACGGGTGCACCGTGTCGCCGCTGGGCAGTTGACGCGCCTCCCCCACATCACTGACCCTGCCGACCAGTCGCACCTGGTTGACATAACTTCCTGCCATGTCTGCCTCCATTCCCCACGTATCTCGATCGCGCCGAGTTCGCTGGCGCGTCCTGCCTGGCGCCGACCATGCGCCCCGGCGGACAGGCAGTCCACCTGATCGCCGAGAGCCTGTGGACGACAGACCCACCCATCGACCGCCTGTGGACGACGACACACCTCCGACGCGTTCGCACTCCCCCACTGATGCGTGACAGGATCACAGGCCATGACCGCACGGGCACAAAACCTCACCCTGGTCGCTGCCCTCATCATCGCTCTCGTGCTGGTCGCTTACGCCCTGCGCAAGGACGACGGCTCCACGTCCGCGGCCTCGGCAGGTCCCTCTCCGAGCCTGTCCCTGTCGTCCTCGGCCTCCGCGTCACCGTCGGCGTCTGCGTCACCCTCTGCGTCACCCTCTGAGTCGGCGTCGTCGTCAGCCTCCCCCTCGCCAACACAGTTGGTGATCAAGAAGGCCGCGTTCATCGGTGATTCGGTCGCGGCGGGTGCCGGCGCCTCGACCCCGAGCAAGCGCTGGACGACCCTGCTCAGCACCGCCAACGGGTGGACCGAGACCAATGTCGCCCATGCGCAAACCGGGTATCTGCGCGCCGGCTCGAAAGCACCGTGCACGGCCGACAGCTGCCCCAACTTCGCGACCGCCGCCACAGCCGCGGTCCAAGCCGGCGTGGACCTGGTCATCATCACCGGCGGCGCCAACGACCTTGGTGAGGATCCGGCCACAGCGGCCGCCAGCGTGGCAGCCACGCTGACCACCCTACGGACCGGCCTCCCCAACGCACAGATCGTCGTCGTCAATCCATGGTGGGACATGCGCCAGAACAACCCCGCCCTCGCCACCTACACCGAGGCGATCAAGGCGGCAGCGGCGGCGGCCGGAGTGACCTACGCCGATACCGGCCAGCCACTGACCGGTCACGTGGACCGAGTGACCCCGGACGGTCTCCAGGCCAACGACACCGGCCACGCCTTCATCGCCGGCGCCGTGGGCGGCGCCCTCAAGTTGGCCGGCCTGCCGGTCAACTGAGAACCCCCCGGGTGTCGACCACGGAAGTTGACCCGGTGCATGCGCCCGGTGTGTCACTCTGTGCGCCATGACCACAGAGATGGTGGACCGCTGGGCCGACACCAAGAAATACCACCGCTCCTGGTATTGGTACGACTGGGCCAATTCGGCCTTCGTGACGACGGTCGGCACCGTCCTCTTCGGCCCCTATCTCACCAACATCGCCCAAGAGGCGGCGTGCCCCGGCCTCGCCGACGACGAGAAGTGCACGACCACCTTGTATGCCGTCCCCGCGGCATCCGGTCTCCCCTCCTGGGTGTGGGTGCTCGCTCTTGTCACGACCCTCGTCTTGGCCACCCTCACTGTCCTGCAGTTCCGCGCCGACACCAAGGCCAACCGCACCGCCTCCGGTGCGGCCAAGGGTCTCCTCGCAGGGACCGGTGCTGCGCTCTTGGCGTTCGTCCTGATGGCACCGCTCGACCCGGGATCAGTGGCGTCCTACACGACCACCCTGGCGACCATCGTCTCGGCCGTCCTGCTCATGATTGTCGGAGCGATCGCCGACCGGAGCGAGCAACCAGCGCGACTGCTCGGCATCTTCGCCTGGCTCGGAGCGGCTGCCGCCTGCATGCTCTTCTTCCTCGTCGGGACCAACTGGCGCTTCGGCGCCCTGATGATGATCATCGCCACCATCGGCCTGGGCGCCTCCCTCGTGGTCTACGACGCGATCCTCGTCCGGATCGCCCATCCGGACGACCGGGACAAGGTCAGCAGCCGGGGTTGGGCCCTGGGCTACCTCGGTGGTGGTCTGCTCCTCGCCCTCAACCTGGTCATCGTGTCCAAGCCGGACCTGATCGGTGTCGACAAGGGGATGGCGGTCCGGATCAGCATGCTGTCGGCGGGTCTGTGGTGGGCGCTGTTCACCCTCATCCCCGTGCTCGGTCTGCGCAGACTGCGGGGCTCGGCCGTGGCCCGCGATGGACAGGTCCACCTGGCGGACGCGCCGAGCGAGGGCGCCGTGGGCGGCAGCATCGCCCAGTTGCAGCACACCTTCCGGGACCTCAAGAAGTATCCGCAGACCCTGATGTTCCTTCTCGCGTACCTCTTCTTCAACGACGGCATCCAGACCGTCATCGCGTCCTCGAGTATCTACGGGGCCGAGCAACTGAAGTTCGCCCAGGAACAACTCATTGCGCTCATCCTGTTGGTCCAGTTCGTGGCCTTCGGTGGAGCCCTGTTCTTCGGCTGGCTCGCCTCGAAGTTCGGCGCGTGGCGCACCATCCTCTGGAGTCTGGTCGCGTGGTCGGCGATCGTCGTGATGGCCTTCTTCGTACCCGAGAAGGCGTTCCTGCCCTTCATCGCGCTCGGCGTGCTCATCGGCATCGTCCTGGGGGGCTCGCAGGCGCTCTCGCGCAGCCTCTTCAGCCAATTGGTCCCCAGGGCCCGAGAGGCGGAGTTCTTCGCCTTCTACCAGGCGATGGAGCGCGGCACCTCGTGGTTCGGGACCTTCGTCTTCGGCCTGGTCCACCAGGTCACGCACAGCTACCGACCAGCCATCGTCGCCCTGATCCTCTTCTTCGCCCTCGGCTGGTTCTTCCTGCGCAAGGTGGACGTGCGCCAAGGCATCAAGGACGCCGGGAACGAGATGCCGGCCGTCGTCTGACCTTGAAAGGCGCCTGAACGCCCTCACAGCGGATTGGTGCCCGTGACCGCTCTTCTGCCACAATGAAGTATTCAGCGCGTTTGGGGTCACGTCCGAGCGCGAGCGCATGGCAGCGCAACCCAGCTCCGACGACACGGGAACACCGGGTCCCTGCCATGCGTTCACACCACTGATCGTCGCGTGGGTACACCTGCGCACACCAACCACTTCGATGGGAGACACCCATGGCAGAGCGCAGCCTTCGCGGGAGCCGTCTCGGCGCCCTCAGCATGGAGACCGACGAGAACGTCGTCCCCTCCGAGCGCCAGATCACGACCTACCTCTGCCCGAACGGGCACGTCATCGAGTTGCCGTTCTCGGTCGAGGCCGAGATCCCGCCGACGTGGGAGTGCCGCTGCGGCGCCGACGCCAAGCTCAAGGACGGCGTCGAGGTCGAGGCGAAGGCCGTGAAGCCGGCCCGGACCCACTGGGACATGCTGCTCGAGCGTCGCTCGATCCCCGAGCTCGAGGAGTTGCTCGAGGAGCGCCTGACCCTGCTGCGCGAGTCGCGCGGGATCAAGCCGGGCAAGAAGAAGTCCGCCTGACGCTTCGGTCCCCTTCCGCACGCAGAGGTATGCCGCGCACCACTCGGTGCGCGGCATACCCCTGTTTTTGGGCCGAGTCCGAAACTCACCAATAGTGCGGATTCTGCGAACCGCGCACCCCTTCGTCAGTCAACGATCTCGCCCTCGATGACCGTCGGGCCGTCGGAGGGTCCGCGTGGTCCGGGTACGGGGTCGCTGAGCAGTCGCTTGGCGACGGCTGCGGCCAGCAGGCCCCGGAAGAGGGGCCGCGTCACCGGCAGGACGAGGAGGAATCCCACGACGTCGGTGAGGAAGCCTGGCAACAACAGCAGCGTCCCGCCGACGAGCACGAGGGCGCCGTCGGCGATCTCGCGCGAAGGCATCTGGCCTGTCCGCAGAGCCTCGCTGAGTGCCCGCCAGGTCCGTGTGCCTTCGCGCCGGAGCAGCCAGGCACCGGCGATGGACAAGGCGACGAGCAGGAGCAGGGTCGGCCAGCCACCGATGACCTTGCCGACCCCGATGATGGCCGCGACCTCGACGACCGGCACGATCAGGAGCGCGAGGAGCACCCACCGCAGGATCCGCGGACGACGACGCGGGCCCGCGGCATACGGTGTGGACGCGGGGCTCACAGGGTGTGCCACTTCTCCTGCGGTCGGGCCGCAGCGACGGCGCTGCGAGCCTGGCGGACGCGGTGCCCCACACCCCAGGTCGTGATGCGTCGCAACGACTCGGTCATGATGTCCCGACTCATCTTGGAGTGCCCGATCTCGCGCTCCACGAAGGTGATCGGGACCTCGACGACGGTCAGGCCCTTGCGCACTGCACGCCAGGTCAGGTCCACCTGGAAGCAGTAACCCTGCGAGGCCACATCGGCCAGCCCGATCTCCTGGAGGGCTGCGGTGCGATAGACCCGATAACCGGCCGTCGCGTCATGGACGGGCATGCCCAGCAGGACCTTGGTGTAGACATTGCCACCGACCGAGAGAGCCTTGCGGTGCAAGGGCCAGTTCTCGATGGCGCCACCGCGCACCCAGCGCGATCCGATGACCAGGTCCGCGTCGGCAGCGGCGGCGAGCATCGCGGGGAGGTGTTCGGGCTGGTGGGAACCATCAGCATCCATCTCCACGACGGCGTCATAGCCCCGATCGATCGCCCACTGGAAGCCGTCGAGGTAGGCCGCGCCCAGACCGGCCTTGCCCGGTCGGTGCAGGACGTGGACCTGGTCGTCGGCCGCGGCGAGGCGATCGGCGATCTCGCCGGTGCCGTCGGGTGAGTTGTCGTCGAGCACGACGACGTCGACCTCGGGGGTGACGGACCGGACACGTTCGACCACGCCGGCGAGATTCTCGGCCTCGTTGTAGGTCGGGATCAGGACGGCGACGCGGGTCAGGGCCGGTCGGGGGGTCTCGGGCAAGAAAGGTCCTCGGGTGCTTCGGAACGACGACTCAGGTGTTGTGCAGCCTTCGCCAAACCCTAACGCGCAGGCTGCGTCGCGCGTTTCCGGATCGCCCGGCTGTTGAGGGCCAGGCCGAGCAGGACGATGAAGCCGAGCACGGCGCCACGCTCGGGCCAAGAGCCCAGCCGGTCGGCCAGGCTGCTGACGGCCATCGGCTGCACCAGGCCCGCTCGCTGCTCCGCCGTGAACAGGCCGGTCTTGCCGGTCACCCGCCCGCGATCGTCGATGAACCCGGACACCCCGACCGTGGACACGTGCACGACGTGCCGCCCGTGCTCGACGGCCCGCAGCCGCGAGATGGCGAACTGCTGCTCGGACTCGGCGCTGAAGCCGAAGGTCGCATTGTTGGTCTGGACGAGCAGGACGCTCGGGGTCGAGCCGGCCGCCGCCACGCTGTCCCGCATCAGCCCGTCATAGGCGACCTCGAAGCAGATCGTCGGCAGCACGGCATACGCCTTGTCGGTGGCGGTCCCCCGTCCCGGCGCGCTCCCCTGCACCTCGAAGACGCCGATCTCGTCACCGGCGACGAAATTGCCGGCCAACTCCGCCGCCGAGCTGAAGCGGGAGAAGAAGTCGCGATAAGGGATGTATTCGGCGAAGGGGACCGGGTGCAATTTGGTGTAGCGCTCCGGCTCCCCTCCCCCGGGCCGATAGAGCAGCGAGACATTGCTGTTGTGGTCCACGGGCTCGGCCAGCACCGCGCCGACGACGAGCGGCACGTCGACCGCGTCGACGGCGCGTTGGATCTGGGCGGCAGCGTCCGTGTTGCGGAAGGGGTCGATGTCGGAGGAGTTCTCCGGCCAGACGACGAGGCTCAGGTCCTTCCAGCCGTTCTGGCGCGCCTGCGCCGCGAATGTCTCCGTTCCCCGGACGTGGTTGTCGAGGACGGCTCGCCGCTCGGCGTTGAAGTCCAGCCCCGCCTTGGGCACATTGCCCTGGATCAGCCCGATGCGTTCGCTGACCGAAACGGCGTACTGCACCTCCGGCGGCACCGCAGCGCGCGGGAGCTGCAGGAGCAGCATGACCCCGACGACGGGGGCGGCAACCGTCACCCAGCGTCGTCGGGTCAGCGCGAGGGCTGCGACGAGCAGCAGCATTCCCAGCAGGGCGGTGACGAAGGTGACTCCGGGAGCACCGCCCCAGCGGGCCAGCGGCAGCAGCGGGCCGTTGGCCTGCCCGAAGGCCAACCGCGCCCACGGGAAACCGCCCCACGGCGTTGTCGAGCGGGCCATCTCCTGCGCCACCCAGCCGAGCGGGACGAGCAGGTATGCCGCCCACGCACCAAAGCGGCCGCCTCCCCTTCCCCCTCGCCCGAAACTGCACAATTGTGAGTTTTCGGTTCCGGCGAGCAGCCGCCTGGATGCCCACCCGACGAGGGCGCTCATGACCGCGACATAGAGCGATTGCAAGGTTGCCAGAGCGAGCCACGGCAGGGCCCCGACGTAGGTGCCGGACCACGACAGGGTGGGCACGAAGTACGCCCAGCCCGCGAGCATCCCGAGGCCGAAACCGGCGCGGAAACCGCGGCGCCACGTCACAGCGGCCAGCAAGGCCACCCCGACCGGAGCCAGCCACCAGAGGTCATGGGTGGGGAAACTCAGCCACACCGCCACGCCGGCGGCGACGGCGCCGAGGGGGCGCGCGGCATACCGGATCAGCGAAGGCACCCGCACACGTTAGGTCACCCGGCTGAGGGCACCACGACAACGCCACGAGCGGTCGTGGCCACGATCGGTGGGTCCAGCGCGTCAGCGGCCGACTCGGAGCGCTCCGGGTTTCCGCGCGCGATGACGCGCACCTCGAATTCCATTTCCCGAGAGCGGTTCCCAGCGCGGACGATCCGGGCTTCGATCTCCAGGCAGTCGCCGGCGCGGACGGGAGCCCTGAACTGGACGTCGGAGTAGGACGCGAAGAGCCCCTCGTCGCCGTCGGTACGAATGCACACCTCCGTGGCGACGTCGCCGAACGCGGCCAGGGAGTAGGCGCCGTCGACGAGGTTGCCGGCGTAATGGGCGTGCGAGTAGGGCACGTACCGACGGTGGGTGACGGTGGTCCCGACGAGGTCCTCGCGTGACATCTCAGGCTCCTTTGCGCTGCGTGGTGGGCGGGGTGACGAGGGCGTGGACGAGATAGCTGGCCACCTCACCGGGCGTGGTGCCACGACCGAAGATGCGGTCGACACCCAGAGCGCCGGCCGATCCCTCCTCGAAGCGGGGTCCACCGACGACCAGCAGCGGCACCTTGCCCGCCGGAAAGGCCTCGCGGAAGGCCGCCGACATGGCCGTGGTGTTGTGGATGTGGGCGTCGCGCTGGGTCACGACCTGGCTGACGAGGACGGCGTCGGCCTTGAGTTCCCGGGCGGTGTTGACGAGCTCGGGGACGAGCACTTGGGCGCCGAGGTTGTGGACGTCGAGTTCGCGGTAGTACTCCAGCCCTTTCTCCCCCGCGAATCCCTTGATGTTGAGGATGGCGTCGATGCCGACGGTGTGGGCGTCGGTGCCGATGCAGGCGCCGACGACGACCAACTTGCGGCGCAGGTGCTTCTTGACCGCGGTGTTGACCTCCTTGGAGGACAGCAGGTCGAATTCACGCTCGGCCACCTCGACAGCGCGCACGTCGACGAGGTGGGTGACCGGCCCGTAGACGACGAAGAAGGTGAACTTCGGTCCGATGGCCTTGGCGTGCACCAACAGTGGGGCGCTCATCCCCATCTTGCTCGCCAGTTGCAGTGCGGCGCCCTCGGCCCTCTTGTCGTGCGGCAGCGGGAGGGTGAAGGACAGTTGCACCATCCCGTCGCCCGTCGTGTCGCCGTAGGGCCGCACCAGCGGGCTCAGCTCGTGCAGGCTCGCCTCCCCGGGCAGGGCGTCCTCGATCCGGCGCTCACCGATGTGGTGGCGGGTCGTGTTGCGGGCCTCCTGGGCCTCCGTGCGGGGGGTCATCGGGTGGCTCCTTCCTCGCGTCGTCGCCCCGCCGCGCTGCGCGGCGGATCCACCGTCTCCAGCAGGTCGATCGCGGGGTTGTCGTAGTCGTCGGCCTTGCGTGCCACGCCGTCCAGGCCCTTGCCCTTGGTCGGGGGTCGTTTCATCGCGCCGAAGGTGCCATCGGCGATGGCAGCCAACAGCGGCTGGGGGTATGCCGTGTCCGCGCCACCGCTGCCGGTTGCGATCTCATCGAGCAGGGCGACGGCCTCGTCGAGCACCTGTCGGGCGCGGGTCTGGATGAAGCCGTCACGTGGCGGGTGGAAGTCCTCGGTGAGTCCACCCGCGGCATTGAGCACGTAACGGACGTTCTGCAGAGCGAGGTCGCGGTCCGAGAGCCACGGGGTGACGACGGCTTCCGTCATCATGCCCACGAGCAGGATGCCCTGCCCGGTCATCGCGCCGGCGAGGTTGAAGAAGCCGTCGAGCAGATGGCCCCGGAAGACGTCGCCCGTCATGTGCTTGGTCGGTGGCATCCACTTCAGTGGCGCCTCGGGAAAGAGTTGCCGGGCCAACAGGGCATGGGCGAGTTCGAGGCGGAAGGAATCCGGGATCGACGGATCGATCTCGAAGGCGTGACCGAGGCCGAGCTGCCAGTCCTGCAGCCCCGCTTCCTTGGCGAAGTACTCGTTGAGGAGCTGGCTGACGGTCACCGTGTGGGCGGCCTCGACGGCGTCGGCCGTGGTCAGGTAGTTGTCCTCGCCGGTGTTGATGATGATCCCCGCCCGCGCGTGGACCTGGCGCGAGAACCGCTGGTCGACAAAGGTCCTGATCGGGTTGATGTCGCGGAAGAGGATTCCGTACATCGAGTCGTTGAGCATCATGTCGAGCCGCTCGAGTCCGGCCAGGGTGGCGATCTCGGGCATGCACAGGCCGGAGGCGTAGTTGGTCAGGCGGATGTAGCGACCGAGTTCCTTGCTGCTCTCGTCGAGGGCGGCCCGCATCAGCCGGAAGTTCTCCTGAGTGGCATACGTCCCGGCATACCCCTCGTGGGTCTCACCCTCGGGGACGAAGTCGAGCAGGCTCTGCCCGGTCGACCGGATGACGGCGATGATGTCGGCACCCTCCCGGGCCGCCTCCTGGGCCTGCGGGATGTCCTCTCGGATGTCGCCCGTGGCCACGATGAGGTAGATCCACGGCTTCTGCTTCGGGTCGCCGTTGCGGGTGATCAGCCGCTCCCGTGTCGCGCGCTGCTTGTCGATGGTGCGTATGCCGCGGCCCACGGCCGTCCGCGCCGCGCGGCGGGCCCGCGTCCGGTGCGCCTTCTCGGGGAGTCGGAAGGTCACTCCCCCACTGCTCGCCTTCTGCGCGAGCGTGAGCAGGTCGGGCGCTGCACCGGAGATCAGGGCATCCCAGATCGGGGTGGTCACGCCATGCTCCAGGCCGACCTGGTCGCGGACGGCGTCGACCAGGTGGTTGACCCACGGGACGTTCTCATGGTCAGCGCCGGTCAGGCCGGCCATCCGCAAGGTGGCCCGCTCCACCGAGACGGTCGTGTGGGCCCGGGCAAGGTCAACGACCGGTTTCCCCGCTCGGCGAGCCAGCGTGCGGGCCCGCCGGACAGTGACGGGGTCGAGTTCGAGACGGCGCGGCACACGAGGAGTCACGCCCAGAATCTATCAGTCACGCAAGGACTTGCGGCCCATCAGCGCCATGACCGCAAATCCTCCCGTCCTTCGGCGTTGTTTCCAATTGCCGCGGTTGTTCCACCGGAGCAGCCTCGAGTCACGTCGTGCGTGGCGACATCCACGAGTTGCCGTCACCCCGTGGCGCCCGGGGCCACGAGCAACGAGGTCGTCGCCACGCGGTGATCGTCCAGTCCGACGACCTGCCCTTGTCCATCGTCCCGGTCGAGCAGGCCCTGCGACTGGTGCTGGCCCCGGATTGAGTGAGGTCGATTCCGGTCGGGCGGCGGGTCAATCGCCCATCTCGCCGCTGACCACGCGCACCGATTGGAGAGCGATCTCCAACTCCTCGTTCGTGGGAATGACCAGGGCCGGGATCCGGCTCTCGCGCGAGGTGATGCTCCGCTCCCCTGCGCCGGTTTCGTTCGCAGAGGCATCCAGGACCAGACCGAGCAGGGTCAGCCGCTCGATCAGGGCCGCGCGCAACGGCGCCGCATGCTCACCGATTCCCCCCGTGAAGACGAGGGCATCGACGCGACCGAGCTCGGCGGCATACGCCCCGACGTACTTGACCAACCGGTGCACCACGACGTCGAAGGCCAACGACGCGTCGGGGTCACCGGCGGCCCGTCGGTCGAGGATCTCCCGGAAGTCGGAGGCCCCGGCGAGGCCGAGCAGTCCGCTCGCCTTGTTCAACGCCGTGTCGTATGCCGCGGCGTCCAGTCCCGCGACCCGCTCCAGGTAGGCCCCGAGCGCGGGATCGACGTCCCCGCTTCGCGTGCCCATCACGAGTCCTTCGAGTGGTGTCATGCCCATCGAGGTGTCGACCGACCGGCCGGCGTGCACGGCGGCGGCGCTGCACCCGTTGCCCAGGTGGAGAACGACCAGGTCGGTCACGTCCACCGGGCGACCCAGGAGCGCAGCGGCGCGCCGCGAGACGTAGCCGATCGACGTGCCGTGGAAGCCATAGCGACGGACCCGCAACTCCTCACGCCACGCGGCGGGCACGGCATACGTGTGGGCCGCGGGCGGCATGCTCTGGTGGAAGGCGGTGTCGAAGACCGCGACGTGCGGCACGTCCGGGAAGGCCGCGAGGGCGGCGTCGATGCCGAGCAACCCCGCCGGGTTGTGCAGGGGGGCAAGGGGAACCAGTCGCTCCACCTCGGCCCGGACCTCGGCGGTGATGACCGCTGGGTCGCTGAAACTCGCGCCGCCGTGGACGACTCGGTGGCCCACGGCGACGAGTCCGTCGAGGTCGTGACCGTCGGCGCCGATCCGCCGCAGCGCCTCCGTCAGCGCGGCACCATGGTCGGTGACACGCTCGATGAGGCCCTTGACGAGGGTGGCCCGGGAGGACACGTCGATGAGCTGGAACTTCAGCGACGACGAACCGGCGTTGATCACCAGCACGAGGGAGGTCACCGGGCACCTGCCTGGACGGCCGTGATGGCAATGGTGTTGACGATGTCCCGGACCAGGGCTCCCCGCGACAGGTCGTTGACCGGCTTGCCCAGGCCCTGAAGCACCGGCCCGATGGCGACCGCGCGGGCGCTGCGCTGCACGGCTTTGTAGGTGTTGTTGCCCGTGTTGAGGTCTGGGAAGACGAGCACCGTGGCCCGGCCGGCGACCGGGCTGTCCTTGAGCTTGGTCGCGGCGACGTGCGGATCGACGGCCGCGTCGTACTGGATCGGTCCCTCGATGAGGAGTTCGGGTGCACGTTCGCGAACCAGTGCAGTGGCCTCACGGACCTTCTCGACGTCGGCGCCTGACCCGGATCCGCCGGTCGAGTAGGACAGCATGGCCACGCGGGGTTCGATGCCGAACTGGGCGGCGGTCTGGGCCGAGGAGATCGCGATGTCAGCGAGTTGGTCGGCGTTCGGGTCCGGATTGATGGCGCAGTCCCCATAGACGAGCACCCGGTCGGCCAGGCACATGAGGAAGACGCTGGAGACGATGGACACCCCCGGTGCGGTGCGCACGATCTCGAGTGCCGGCCGCACGGTCGCGGCCGTCGTCGTGATCGATCCGGACACCATGCCGTCGGCGTGGCCGCCATGGACCATGAGGGTGCCGAAGTAGGAGGGATCGACGACGGCGTCGGCGGCCATCTCGACGGTGACACCCTTGTGAGCGCGCAGCCGGGCATATTCCTGGGCGAAGGCCAGCCGCAGCGGCGAGTTCGCGGGATCGATGACGGTGACCTCGCCCAGGTCGAGGCCGACCCGCCGGTTGGCCTGTTCGATCGCCGACCGGTCACCGAGGAGGACGAGCTCGGCGATCCCGCGCTCGCGGACCTGACGGGCCGCTTCGAGGATCCGCGGCTCGGCGCCTTCGGGCAGGACGATCCGTGCCTTGGCCGCCCGGGCAGCGTCGACCAACTGGTGCTCGAACATCAGGGGGGTCACGACCCCGGGCCGCGTCGGGAGCTCCAGCGCGGCCAGGACCGACGACGTGGCCAGGCGGTCCCCGAGCACCTTGATGGCCGTGTCGATCTTGCGCGTCGAGTCCGGACCGATCCGACCGGCCGCCCGACTGAGCGCGCGCGCCGTCTGCATGGTGCCGGTCTCGCAGGCGACGATCGGCAGTGCCACGTCGATCCCGTCGATCAGGCGATCGACCTGGGGGGAGAGGGGGAACCCGCCGTTGAGGATGATCCCGGTCAGCGTCGGGAAGGTCTTGGAGCGGTGTGCCAGCAGCGCACCGATGACGATCTCCTCCCGGTCGGCCGGCACGACCACGACGCCGTCCTCGATGAGCCGGTCGAGGACGTGGGGAAGAGTCATCGCGGCGACGACGATGCCCAGGCACTCGCGATCGAGCAGGTCGGGGTCGCCATGCACGAACACCGCGTCACAGGCCTCGGCGAGGTCCTGCATGGTCGGCGCGCGCAGCAGTGGCACGTCCGGGAGCGCGACGACGGGGACGGGACCGACCCGCTCGGCGACGGCCGCTGCATACCGGTCGACATCGGTGGGTGCGACCTGGTTGACGACCACGCCGCTCACCGTTGCGTGGTTCTCGGCCGCCGCGGCCAGGGCGGCATCCACGGCCGCGGCTGCGCCCGAGGCGGGCCGCTCCCCCGTCGGCAGCACGAGCACCATGCGCGCGCCGAGGTTGGCGGCGATCCGGGCGTTGACCGAGAACTCGGTGGGGGTCGCGATGTCGCTGAAGTCGGAGCCGATGACCAGGACGAGATCGCAACGATCGGCGACCGCATGGAAGCGGTCGACGATGTCGCTCATCGCCGCGTCGAGGTCGGCGTGCACCTCCTCATAGGACACGCCACACAGGTCCTCCGTCGGCGGGGATTCGGGGCCGAGACGGGCGCGGAGCACGTCGAGGAGGGCGTCCTCGCCCACGGCCGGCACGATGGGTCGGAAGGGCAGGACACGTCCCACTCGCCGACCGAGATGTTCGAGCAGGGCCAAGGCCACTGCCGACTTGCCCGATGCCGCCTCGGTGGCGGCCAAATAGATGCTCTCGACCACGAGGCCAACCTATCCTCGTCGCATGACAACCGACGATCCGGCACGGCTGATCACCGAGGCGGATCGGCAGCGCGCCCTGACCGTGCTTCGCCGTGCCGCAGAGGACGGGCGCCTCACGCCCACCGCGCTGGACGAGCGCTCCCGTCGAGTCCGGGAGGTGCTGCTCGTCGGCCAACTCGACGACGTGCTCGAGGGCCTGCGTCCGACGAGGGACACCGACCTGTTGTGGCCCAACTCCGAGCGCGCCACGGCCAGCCCGCCGGCCCGCACCTCCACGTCGCAGCCCGCGTTGCCGGTCCCGGCGGGTCATCGCGCCGACGACCGACTGGTGCTCGGGGGCGGCATGGCCAGTGACAAGCGCGCGGGGGTGTGGGTGTTGCCGCCCTATCTGCGTGTGCTCCCCCGTGTCGGGTCCATCCGTCTGGACTGCCGCCGAGCCCACGCCGAGACCGCGGTGATCGACATCGAGGTCGGCATCGGGGCGGGCAGCGTGGTGCTCGTGCTCCCCGAGGGTTGGGCGGCCAATGCCGAGCGGCTCAAGAAGGGCGTCGGCGATGTCAAGGTCAAGGTCGCCCCGACACCGGCGAGTGACTGCCCGACCATCTTCTTGCACGGCCAGGCGGGCCTGGGCTCGGTCGTCATCCGGCACGCCAACTGGTTCGAGCGGACCTTCACCGGCAAGAACTGACGCCGCACGCGCCCGGGTCAGCCTGCCGCCAGGCGGGCCTCGAAGAGTCGTCGCACGGCACCGTCGGAACGGATCAGGTCGAGCGCCAACGCGGCGTGACCGGGCACGTAGCCGTTGCCGACGAGCATGGTGACGTCCGCTGCCAGGCCCTCGGCGCCGAGTGCGGCAGCGGCGAAGTTCGTGGCCATCGAGAAGAAGATGACCGTGCCACCCTCAGCGGTGGACAGGATCGCCGGTTGCTCGCACCCCGGCACGTCGACGCAGACGACGGTGACATCCGCGGGTCCACCGGCTGCCGCCACCGCTTCGCTCAGCCCGAGCGGGGAGCGCGCGTCAGCGATGACGACCTGGTCGGCGAGCCCGGCGTCGATCAACAGGTCTGCCTCGGCCTTGAAGGGCACGACGCCGATCGTCCGCCCGGCACCCGATTGGCGGGCAGCCGCAAGCGACAAGGAGCCCGACTTGCCGGCACCGCCGAGGACGGCCACCGTCGGCGCGAGGCCGCGCGCGGCATACGAGGTGACCACGCGGGAGACGAGCGCGGGAGCCCCACACACGTCCATCACCATGAGGGCGAGTTCGGGACTCAGGTCGTCGGGGAGTTTCGCGGCGATGGTGCGCCCGAAGAGGATCGCGTGACCCGTCGCGGGGATGCGCTCGGAGCTGCCGTCCCAGCGCTCGAGGCCGTCGGTGATCGCGAGGGGCGTGAGCGAGAGAGAGACCAAGGTGGCCACCCGATCCCCCACCTGGAGGCCCAGCGTCGACTCCGGGCCGACGTCCGCAACGGTCCCGATGAGCATGCCGCCCGACCCGGTCACGGGGTTCTGCATCTTGCCGCGGCTCGCGATGATCTCGAGGACCTCGTCGCGGATGGCTGCCCCGTCGCCGGCATGCTTGTCGTGGAGTTGCCGGAAGGAGGCGGCGTCGAGATTGAGGGTCTCGATGTCGATGCGCACCTCGTCGGGCCACACCTGCGGGCGGGTGTCGAGGCGCCGCGCCGCCTGCGGCAGGCTCGACCCGACGGGCTCGAGGACTCGGTGGACGCCGACCGGTGACGACGGGGTGGTGGGTTGACGGGTATCCATGGGAAGAAACTCCTCGGACTCGACACGACACCGAAGGATTTGCGGTCCAACTAGGTGATTGCACGATCTCTTGCGTATCCTGCCACGTATGGCGACAGACCTCGAACAGCCCTATGTCTATCGGCGACGCACCCTCGTGGAGCCGGACTGGACCCGCCTCCCGGGCTACCGCGGCGTCACCGCGGCGCAATGGGAGGACGTGCAGTGGCAGCGGGTCAACTGCGTCAAGAATGTCAGGCAACTGCGAGAGCTGATGGGCGACCTGCTCACCGAGTCCTTCTACGAGGACCTCGAGCGGGACCAGGCTGAGCGCGCGACGATGTCGATGCTCATCCCGCCGCAGATGATGAACACCATGGTCCCCGCGACCGACGACGGTATGCCGGCCGCCGGCCACGACTTCACCGAGGCCTTCCTTGCGGACCCGGTCCGCCGCTACATGATCCCGGTCTTCTCCGACCGCCGGTCCGATTGGCCCTCGCACCCCTTCGCCACGCGCGACAGCCTCCACGAGCACGACATGTGGGCGGTCGAGGGGCTGACGCACCGCTATCCGACCAAGGTGTTGGCCGAGATGCTGCCGACCTGTCCGCAGTACTGCGGGCACTGCACGCGGATGGACCTCGTGGGCAACTCCACGCCCCAGGTCGCCAAACTCAAGCTCGCGGGCAAGCCGGTCGACCGGTATGCCGCGATGCTCGACTACCTCCAGCGCACCCCGGGGGTGCGGGATGTCGTCGTCTCCGGCGGCGACGTCGCCAACATGCCGTGGAAGAACCTCGAGGGCTTCCTCGACAAGCTGCTCGAGGTCGACACCATCCGCGACATCCGGCTCGCAACCAAGGCGCTCATGGGGTTGCCCCAGCACTGGCTCCAGCCCGACGTCGTCGAAGGCGTCGCCCGGGTCTCGGCCAAGGCGCGCTCCCGCGGGGTGTCGGTGGCGATCCACACGCACGTCAACAATGTGCAGTCGGTGACCCCTCTCGTCGCCAAGGCAGCCGTCGCGATGCTCGATGCCGGGCTCCGGAATGTCCGCAATCAGGGCGTCCTCATGCGTGGCGTCAACGACACGCCCGAGCAACTCCTCGACCTCTGTTTCGCCCTGCAGGACGAGGCGATGATCACGCCCTACTACTTCTACATGTGCGACATGATCCCCTTCTCGGAGCACTGGCGCCTGTCGCTTCGCGAGGCCCAGGAGTTGCAGCACGCGATCATGGGCTACCTGCCCGGGTTTGCGACACCGCGCATCGTCTGCGATGTGCCGTTCGTCGGCAAGCGTTGGGTGCACCAAGTTGAGTCCTACGACCGCGACAAGGGAATGTCGTTCTGGCGCAAGCACTATCGCACCTCGATCGAGGCCGGGGACGAGCAAGCGCTCTCGCGGGAGTATGTCTACTACGACCCGATCTACACCTTGTCGCAGCTCGGCCAGGACTGGTGGCGCAAGAACACCGACATGGACGCCCTGCACGCCGCAGCCTTCGAGGAGGCCGGCGCCAGTCGACATGCCTCGGTGAGGATCCACGCCTGACGGCGGTCTCAACACGGGCGGCATAGGGTTGGTTCCCATGTCGCGCAAGGACTCGGTGGGGACCCCTGCCACCGTCGTCCTCACCCGGGCGGGCGTGCCCTTCACCACCCATGCCTACGATCACGACCCCTCGGCGCGGTCCTTCGGCCTGGAGGCCGCCGAGGTTCTCGGGCTCCCGCCCGACCAGGTCTTCAAGACCTTGCTCGTCGACACCGGTCAGGAGCTCGCGGTCGGGATCGTGCCGGTCAATTGCACCCTCGACCTCAAGGCCATCGCGCACGCCCTGGGTGTCAAGAAGGCCGAGATGGCCGACCCGCGAGCCGCCGAGCGGTCGTCGGGCTATGTCGTGGGTGGAATCTCACCGATCGGCCAGAAGCGCCCTCTGCGAACCGTGCTCGACGAGACCGCAGTCCTGCACGACCGGGTCTACGTCTCCGGTGGCCGACGGGGCTTCGACATCGGTCTCTCCCCCACGGATCTGCTCACGATCACCCAGGCGGTCCTCGCCGACGTCGCCAGGTGACCGGTCACTCCCAGGGGGTGGACAGGACGATCGTCGTGCGCGTGGACACATTCGCCGCCGCGCGCACCTTGGCGATCAGCTCCTCGAGAGCGGCCGGAGAGGCGACGCGCACCTTGAGGACGTAGCTCATGTCGCCGGCGACCGAGTGGCACTCCTCGATCTCAGGTATGCCGCGCAGCCGGTCCGGGACGTCGTCGGGCGCGGCGGGGTCCAGCGGGGTGATCGACATGAAGGCCGTCAGCGCATTGCCCAGCGCGACGTGATCCACGCGCGCGGCATACCCCGCGAGGACGCCACGCTCCTCGAGGCGCCGAACTCGCTGGTGCACGGCCGAGGTCGACAGGCCGAGTTGCTTGCCAAGGTCCGTGAAACTCATCCGCCCATCGGCCCTCAGCAGGTCCACGATGCGCCGGTCGGTCTGTTCCACACGCTCACCCTAGTTGGCGACGTGGATAGGGTGCTCGCATGTCCGGGGAACGCCTGCTGCTGTTGGATTCCGCCTCGCTCTATTTCCGGGCCTTCTACGGAGTTCCGGACCAACGGGAGAGCCCGACCGAGCACCCCACGAATGCGGTCCGTGGCTTCATCGACATGCTCGCCACGCTGATCAATGCCCACCATCCCACCGAACTCGTCGCCTGCTGGGACAACGACTGGCGCCCGCAGTGGAGGGTCGACCTGATCCCGAGCTACAAGGCCCATCGGGTGGCCGGTGTGTCGGACGCCGTCCCTGCCGGGGAGGAACCCGATCAGGAGCATCCCGCGACCGGAGGCCTCGCCGAGGAGGTCCCCGACGATCTGGGACCGCAGGTGCCGCTCATCGTCGACGCTCTGACCGCCTTCGGGATCGCTCGGATCGGCGTTGACGGGTACGAGGCGGATGACGTCATCGGCTCCCTGGTGGCCAGGCACAAGGGCCGCCTTCCGATCGACGTCGTCTCCGGCGACCGCGACATGCTGCAACTGGTCGACGACGCCGCGCCGGTGCGGGTGCTCTACACCGGTAAGGGCGGGGTCCGCGAGCCCGATATCGGCACCGAGGCGATGCTGCGCGAGAAGTATGCCGTGGCGCACGGTGAGGGGTATCTCGAGATGTCGATCCTGCGCGGCGACACCAGTGACGGACTACCCGGCGTCAAGGGGATCGGCGACAAGACCGCGGCCCAACTCATCTCTGAATTCGGTTCTCTCGCAGCGATCCGGGCTGCTGTCGACAATGGTGATGCTCGCCTCAAGGGGGCGCGGAGGACCAATCTGGAGGCGGCTGCCGACTACCTCGATGTCGCTCCCACGGTCGTGCGGGTGGCGCCCGACGCACCCCTGCCCGACACCGACCTGAGGCTGCCCACCACGGTGGCCGACACGCGCCTGCTCAGCGAACTGGCGTCCACCTACGGCCTGACGTCACCGATCAACCGCCTGCTGTCCGCGCTCGGCCTGGGCTGAGGCGCGCCGCCGCCGCAGGCCTCAGTCGGTCGCGACGACGCCGCGCAGGATCGCGTCCATCGCCTTGCGTGCCGTGCGGCGGACTTCGGCGTCGTCGGCGGCATCGGCGACCTGCCCGAGCAGGTCGACGACCTGTTTGCAGCGGCGCACGAAGTCACCGGCGGTGAGGTCACTTCCACGAAGCACCTGGTCGAGATCGCGACCACTGGCCCAGCGGTGCATCGCCCACGCGATTCCGGCATCCGGGGCGCCGGTCGGCGTGAGTCCGTGCTCGGTCTCCAGGTCCTCCACGTCGCTCCACAACCGCTGCATGTGCGTCACGGCTGCAGCCACCTCGTCGGTCGGCATCCGAGGTGACACGTCTGTGCCCTCGCCACGGGGCTCGTGCACCAGGGCCGAGACGCAGGCCGCCAGGCCCGGGGCATCGAGACGCTTCCACACGTTCTCACGCAGGCAGAGGGCCGCCAGCAGGTCCTTCTCGCTGTAGAGCCGTCGCAGCCGCTCCCCGTCGGCGGTCACGGACTCGCCGTCAGCGCTCAGATAGCCGATCTGGGCGAGAGCCGCGCAGATCCGGTCGAAGGTCCTGGCCACGGTGTTGGTGCGGCCCTCGACCTTGCGCTGCAGGCCGACCGTCTCCCGCTTCAGTCGCCACCATCGCTCCGCCCAGCGGGCATGGTCCTCGCGTTCGGGACACTGGTGGCACGGGTGCGCCTTGAGCCGGCGGCGCAGGTCGTCCACGCGGGCGCTGCGCTCCCCCGTCGTTTCGGCACCGGCACCGGCTTCGCGCGCTTGCCGCGCGGCATACGGCTCACCATGCGGGAGAGCGATGCGCAGCGAGGTCGCGAGGTCACGGCGCGCCTTGGGGTTCTTGGCGTTGAAGTGGCTGGGCACCTTGACGCGGGCCACTGCGGCGACCGGGGCGGGGACGTCGTTGAGGGTCACCTTGTGCAGGTGCTTGTCCTCGGTGACGACGGTCGGTCCTGACCACTCCCCCTTGTGCGAGCGCGCGGGGGTGACGACGACGGCCCACCCGGAGCGCCGGCCGGAGCCGATCCAGAAGACATCGCCGATGCGCAGGTCCTCCATCGACAGGGCCGCCTCGGCCCGGCGACTCGCGGCGCGTTGCCGCGCGCCATCCTTCTCGGCGTCGGCGAGGGCACGCCGCAATTCGGCATACTCCCGGAAGTCACCGAGGTGACACGTCATCGACTCGGCATAGCCCTCGAGCGCCTCCTCGTTGCGGCGCACGCTCGTCGCCAGGCCGACGACGCCGCGATCGGCCTGGAACTGCGCAAAGGACGTCTCGAGGATCTCGCGCGCCGTGTGCCGCCCAACGCGGGCGACCAGGTTGACCGCCATGTTGTAGGTCGGCCGAAAACTCGAGCGCAGCGGATAGGTGCGCGTCGACGCCAACCCGCCGACCGCCATCGGGTCGAGCCCACGTGACCACTGGACGACTGCGTGCCCCTCGATGTCGATGCCGCGCCTCCCGGCCCGCCCGGTGAGCTGGGTGTACTCGGCCGGCGTCACCTCGACATGGGCCTCGCCGTTGAACTTCACCAGCTTCTCGAGCACCACCGTGCGCGCCGGCATGTTGATGCCGAGGGCGAGGGTCTCCGTCGCGTAGACCGAGCGGATCCTCCCCGCGGTGAAGAGTTCCTCGACGATCTCCCGGAAGAGCGGCAGCATCCCGGCGTGGTGTGCCGCGAAGCCACGCGACAGGCCGTCGACGAAGTCCCAATAGCCCAAGACGCCCAACTCGGCATCAGTGAGGTGACCGACGCGCTGCTCGACCAGCCGCCGGATGCGGTGTCCCTCAGCCTCCGGGATGAGCTTGACTCCGGCGCTCAGCAGTTGCGCGACCGCCCCCTCGCACCCGGCACGGCTGAAGATGAAGGTGATGGCGGGCAGCAGGCCGTCCTGGTCGAGCTCGAGGACCACCTCGGCGCGGGTGGCCCCGCCGCCGGGGCGGCCGCCTCGTCGCCGGTCGGGTCCACCCCGCTTCTCCGGTATGCCGCGGCCCCCCCTCGCGCGCGTCCCTCCCCCGCCGCGTCCGCGCCGCGGCTCGTCCATGAAGGCCCCGGATCGCTCCTGGCGCCGAATCGCCTCCAGCAGTTCGGGATTGATCCGCGCCACGCCCGTGCTGCGCCGCTCGCGTGACCCGAGAATGTTGGCGTCGTCCACTCCGGCGAAGAGGTCGAACATCGTCTGCCCGACGAGCATGTGCTGCCAGAGCGGCACGGGCCGGTGCTCGGAGACGATCACGGCGGTGTTGCCGCGCACCTCGGTGAGCCAGTCGCCGAACTCCTCGGCATTGCTCACCGTCGCCGACAGCGACACCACCTGGACGGACTCGGGCAGCAGGATGATGACCTCCTCCCACACCCCGCCCCGGAAGCGGTCGGCGAGGTAGTGAACCTCGTCCATGACGACGTGGCTGAGGCCCTCGAGAGTCCGCGACCCGGCATACAGCATGTTGCGGAGTACCTCGGTCGTCATGACGACAACGGGGGCCTCACCACGGATGGAGGTGTCCCCGGTGAGCAGCCCGACGTTGTCGGCTCCGTGGCGGGCGACGAGGTCGTGGTACTTCTGGTTGGACAGCGCCTTGATCGGGGTGGTGTAGAACGCCTTGCGGCCGGTCGCGAGGGCGGCATGGACGGCGAACTCACCGACGATCGTCTTACCGGCCCCGGTGGGAGCGGCGACGAGCACTCCCTGCCCCCCCTCGACGGCGAGGCAGGCCTCGACCTGGAAGTCATCGAGAGGGAAGCCCTGCTCGGCGGCGAAGTCACGCAGCAGCGGCCCGGTCATGGGGCCAAACCTACGTCAGGACGTTGAGCGCACCGGGGACGACCTCGCAGCTCAGCGGCAGGGGCGCGAACCGCTCGCCGTCGGCATACCCGACGATGCCGGTCGCCTCGAGGTGGACCCGGTGCGCGCGGTGGGTCGTCACGGCCGGGTGGTCGACATGCGCGCCGCTGAAGACCTTGGGGAAGACCCGCAGGAACTCGGGCGTCGAGATCCTGGAGAGGACCAGGACGTCGAGCAGCCCGTCGTCGAACTTCGCGCCCGGGACCACCTTCATCCCCCCGCCGTAGGCCGGTCCGTTGCCGACCGCGACCAGCATCGCCTCGGTCTCGATTCGCTCCCCGTCCAGGGTGAGGACGTAGGGGATCGCCCGGAAGACCGGCAGCTCACGCAGGATGGCCAGGGTGTAGCGCATCTGGCCCTTGGGCCAGCGCCAGCCGTTGGCCCGCTCGTTGACGACGGCGTCGAAGCCGGCCGCGAGGACGCCCCCGAACCAGATCGTCGAGCCGTCACCGATGACCGACCGGGCCAGGTCCACCCGGCGGGCGGTGCCCCGCTCGATCCGCTCGACCGCCTCGATCGCGTTCCGCACCGGCAACCCGAGCTCGCGCGCGATGTCGTTGCCGGTACCGGCCGCGATGATGCCCAGGGGCACATCGGTCTGGGCGCACAGGTTGAGGCCGAGGTGGACCATGCCGTCACCGCCGGACACGACGAGCCGGTCGATCCGCCCCTGAGCCAAGGCCTCACGTGCCCGCCCCTTGGCGCTGTCGGCATCCATTCCCGAGAGGTCGACGATCTCGTGGCCGCGAGCCCTCAGCAGCGTTGCCGCCTCGGTGCCGATGCGACCGCCGGTGTTCTTGCCCGAGGTGGGATTGATGACCATCCCGATGCGCAGTGTCACGGGGGGAGGCTATCGCCCTTGGCCACGCGCGGACCCACAGACATCAGATGGCGCTGGCGGCCTCGTCGTCGGTCTCGAGCCACTCAGGTCGGCTCCTCGAGCGCCGCTTGTCCAGCACCTTGGTGAAACCGAGCGCCGCGAAGAACAGCACGATGAGGGGCCCGGCCAGCAGGAACATGGTGAAGGGGTCCGGGGTCGGCATCATGATCGCGCTGAAGACGAGGATCGCGAAGACCGAGATCCGCCATCCCTTGGCGAGGCGCTCGAAGGGCAGGACGCCGATGAGATTGAGCGCGATGATGAAGACCGGCAGGAGGAAGGCGAAGCCGAAGGCCAGGATGAAGCGGACGACGAAACTCATGTAGTCGGAGAGTTGCTGGATGTTGGACACATCGTTGAGCGAGAAGTCCAGCAGGACCTTGACGACATAGGGCAGCGACACGCGCGCCATGGCGCACCCGGCCAGGAAGAGCGGGACCGCGGCTGCGATGAAGGACAGCGAGATGCGCTTCTCCTTCTTCGTCAGCCCGGGGACGATGAACGCCCAGATCTGGTAGAGCCACACCGGGCTCGAGATGAGCACGCCCAGGAAGATCGCGATGCTCAGATGTTGCGAGAAGGCCGAGGTCAGGCCGCTGTATGCCGTCGTCACGACCTTGTCGGGGTGGGCGGCCTCGTAGTCCTTGTAGGGCTTGAGCAGATCCTCGATCACCGGGTCATAGACGAACCAGCCGAAGGCAGTGGCGATCAGCAGGGTGATGCCGGACTTGACGATCCGTTGCCGCAACTCACGCAGGTGCTCCCCGAGCGGCATCCGACCTTCGGGGTCACGCGGACGACGGCGCGGCAGGGCCATGGGACAGAGTTCGCGAACGAATCGGAGGTCAGGCGGAGCGGTCGTTGCGCTCGGTCACCGGGTTGACGGTGTCTGCGGCATCGTCGGCAGCACGCTCGATCTTCTCGCCCTCGACGGTGGCCCGGCTGGCCTTGCTCTGCTCGTGCTCGGCCTTCATCTCGTCCACCTCGGACTTGAAGATCCGCATCGAGCGGCCCAGGCTGCGCGCTGCATCCGGGAGGCGCTTGAATCCGAAGAGCAGGAGGAAGGCCACCACGATGATGATGATGTGCCATGGCTTGAGTGCGCCCATTGGTGGTCGGTGTCCCTTCGGGTGACGCTTGGTCTGACTGCCGGTCCAGTGTAGACGGGCGCGCCTGTGCCGATCCTGTCCCGTCCCCATGGGTCCGAGGCTTCCGTCGCCATGACAACGGAAATCGCGGACGCAAGGAGGGGCAGGCGGCTCTAGGCGTATGCCGCGAGCGCAGCTCGCGCAGCCGCGGCGACCTCGCCGCGCAAGGATTCCGGCGCCGTGACGACGGCGTGCCCGGCCAGGCGCAGCATCAGGCGCACCAGCCACTGCGTGTCGGCAGTGCGCAGGTCGACCTCTGTCATCCCGTCAGCGAGATCTCGCACCGCCTCGACGGGGTAGTAGTCCACGATCCACCGGGCGACCCTATCGAGCCGCAGCGTGACGACCTCGTCGTCCGGTCCGGGTTGGAAGATCCCGCCAGCCAGGTCGCGCAATGTGGCTGCCGGGGGCGGCGTGGCCGCGACGTCGAGCACCTCGAGGGCCTCGATCCGGTCCAGGCGGAACATCCGCATCGCCTCGGCGCGATGACACCACCCTTCGAGGTAGATCCGGCCGTCCATCGAAATCACCCGCAGGGGGTCGACATCGCGCTCGGTGGACTCGTCCCGCCCTGGCACGAGGTACTCCAGGCGCACCCTGCGCCCTGCCTCCACCGCTGCGCGCGCGCGACCGACCAGGTCCTCGTCGACCGGGTCCGCGGCCTGCACCGTGACCGAGGCCGCCGCCTGCCCGAAGGATCCTGCGGCCGCCTCGAGCTTGGCCAGGGCCCGCTGCGCCGCGTCCCGCTCGTGGAGCCCCGGCAGCGACAGCAGGGCCTGCAGCCCCACCATCAGCGAGACCGCTTCGTCGAGCCCGAGCCGCAGCGGTTTGGCGATCGTCTCGGCATTGCTCAGGAAGACCTTGCCGCCCTCCCAGCTCGCATCGATGAGTTCGTCGGGCATGTTCCCGTAACCGCAGACGAAGAGCAGGTTGAGGTCGCTCTCGAGTTGCGGCACCGAGATGCCCAGGCCGCGAGCCGCCTCCTCGACGTCGATGCCCTGCCGGTTGACCAACCACGGCACCATGGTGAGCAGACGGGCCAGCCGGGCCTGGGCTGTCTCGACCGGCTGCTTCGCGCCTGCCATCACGGCCTCCCTTCGTGCGCGGCCAAGGTGGCCCGGAGACGGGCCACGACCGCACGTTGCAGGTCGACCGGCTGCTCGACCCGCACGTCGGCGCCGTGGCTGGCGATGTCGGTGGCGAACTCGTCGAGGTCGCGGTGGTCGACGTCGATCAGGGAGAAGTCGTCGTCGATCTCCCCCACGGTTCGGGCCTGCCGGCGCAGGTAGTGCCCACGCCCGACGCGCACCCGCAGGACCGCGGGGCTCGGTTCGGCCACCGAGGTCGAGCCGCTCACGAGCACGTGCGGATCATGGTCGGCCGGGATGTCGTAACTCCCCGGCGTCCCGATCCGCGTGACCTCGCCGGAGATTCGCGAGAGTCGGAAGACCCGCGGCGCATCCCGGTCGAGATCTCGGCCGGTGACATACCAGCGACCGTGCCAGAGCACTACGCGCCACGGTTCGAGCCGACGGGTCGTCGACTCGTCCGAGTCCGCTCGCCGATAGTCGAAGGAAACCGGTGCCCGCGCGATGACCGCGTCCTTGAAGGCGTCGAAGGACGGCTCAGCGGTGCGCAGGCGCGGCTCGATGCCGATGAGCGACTCCTCGTCGCGCTCGACATCCGTGGCACGCAGTTTGCGCAGAGCCTGGGTCGCGGCCCCGCCGAGCGAGGCCTGAGCCCAGGCGCGCGCTGCCAGACCCAACACGGTGAGCTCGTCGCGTTCGAAGGCGATGTCGGGCAGGGCGTACTCGCGCTGGTCGATCCGATAGCCCTGCTCGTCGTCCCATCCGGCCGACACGACCTCTGTGACGAGCGGAATTCCCAGTTCGCGCAGTTCGTCCTTGTCACGCTCGAAGGTTCGGTCGAAGGCCTCGGCCGAAGGCGCCGCGGCATACGCCTCGATGGTCCGGCGGATCTGTGCCTTGGTGAGTGGGCGCCGCGTGTAGAGCAGCACCAGCACCAGGTTGAGCAGCCGCTCGGTCTTGGCGGCCGGGCTGTTCGTGGCACTCATGGCGGGCACGATACGCCAGCCACCGGGCCGGTCTTGGTTACGCTCGCCCGGTGATGTCGTGGCGTCGGGCCGAGGTCCTGCGAGAGGTCCGTCGGTGGTCCGGAGCAGTGGAGTATGCCGTGCGGCTGGCCACCGAGGACCCCGCCGGACTGCCGAGTGAGGTGCGTGCCCTGGCCTATCTGGCAATGGTCGGTGAACCCTGTCCCGGCGACACGGTGCTGCTCAACGTCAGTGCCCTCGTCAAGGGCCTGGGCACCGGCGGGCTGGCGCTCGTCGTCGCCGTCCCCGATCGGCTTCCCCCTGATGTCGATGGGCCGGGCCACATCGTCAAGGCGCGCTACACGCCCCAGCAGCAGATGTTCCTCGCCATCGACGAGCAGGACTCTCCCCACCACGACGCTCTGAGTGACGCTGTCGCCGCCGCGGGCTCACTCGGGAGCATGCCGGTCGTCGTGGCCGATCTCCACTCGGCGCTCCCCGCGATCCTCGCCGGGATCCGGGCCGAAGCGCCGGACCTGCGTGTCGTCTACGTCATGACCGATGGGGGTGCGCTCCCCATGGCGTTCTCCCGGTCGGTGGCCGGCCTCATCGACGCCGGCTGGCTGACCTCGACGATCACCGTCGGCCAGGCCTTCGGTGGGGAGCACGAGGCGGTGACGCTCCACAGCGCCCTGGTCGCGGCTCGACGAGTGCTCGCCGCCGACATCGTCGTCGTGACCCAGGGGCCGGGCAACGTCGGCACCGGCACACCCTGGGGCTTCTCCGGGGTTGCCGCCGGGGAGGCCCTCAATGCCGCCTGGACTCTGGGCGGCACCGGGATCGGTGCCGTGCGGGTGTCCTTCGGCGACGCCCGCGGGCGGCACCGAGGCCTCTCGCACCACAGCCGAACCGCCTACGGGCGGGTCTGCCTGGCCCCCGCCACCCTCCCCTACGCGACCCCGACGAACGTCGCGCAGGAACTCGTGGCGGAGCAGGTCCATGCCCTGGCTGCCGACGCGACCGCACCTCTGAGACCGGTGGCGGTCGAGGCGTCCGGCCTGCGGCAGGCCCTCGAAGCGGTTCCAGTGGGCCTGTCGACCATGGGACGCGGGCTCGACGCCGACCCGGAGGCCTTCATCGCGTCAGCGATCGCTGGTCGATGGGCTGCGAGCATCCGGTCCTGCGCCCCCGGCACGCCTGAGTAGGCGTCAGCGCACCGACACCAGGTCGACGACGAAGATCAAGGTCTCGCCGGGCTTGATCGCCGCGCCCGCCCCTCGATCGCCGTAGCCCAGGTGGGGCGGGATGACCAACTTGCGGCGCCCACCGACCTTCATGCCGAGAATGCCGTCGTCCCAGCCGCGGATGACCTGGCCGATGCCGAGCCGGAAGTCGAGCGGAGCGCCACGGTTCCAGGAGGCATCGAACTCCTCGCCGGTGCTGTGGGCGACGCCGACGTAGTGGGCACTGATGGTGCTGCCGCGGGTCGCCTCGTCACCATCGCCCTCCCAGATGTCCTCGATGACGAGGTCGGTGGGGACGGTGTCCCCGGGGAAGTCGATCTCGGGCTTGGTGGTGTCAGGGTCGAAAGGCATGGCTGCTCCTTGGTCGCTCGGATGGTCGGACGTCGTGTGTGTCAGTAGGCGGCGAGGATGTCGACGACGAAGACCAGGGTGTCGTCGCCTGCGATCTTCGGCGGGCTGCCGGTGGCTCCGTAACCGTCGGCCGGGGGCACGATGAGCATGACCCGCGACCCCACCTTCTGCCCCTTCAGTCCGTTGTCCCACGCCGAGATGACGTTGCCCCCACCGAGTTGGAACTCGAAGTAGCCGGGGTCACGCGTGCTCGAGGAGTCGAAGACGCTGCCGTCCTTCCACAGCACCCCGGTGTAGTTGACCCGCACGGTCTGGCCTTGGGTCAACTCCGCGCCGGTGCCGGCGATGAGGGGCTGAACGACAAGGCTCGTCGGGGCTGCTGCCCCGGCCGGCATCGTGACGACCGAGGGCTCCTTGGGGCCCTTGTACTCGACCGTCGGCTGGCCTTCGACCGGCGCGACGGCTTCGCCCTTGGCCTCCGCCAGAGGCTTGGTCGCCCCCAGGATGTCCAACACCATGACGACGGTGTCGGTCCCCTTGAGGCCGGCCGCTGAGTTGCCCTCGGTGCCGAAGACGTCCTTGGGCGGGGCCACGATCAGCACTCGGCTGCCGACCTTCTTGCCCGGCAACTGGGTGCGCAGGGCCGGGAAGAGCGCCTCGTGGCTCAGGTCGATGCCGACCGGTGTCTTGGTGTCCCAGGTGCTGTCGACCGTGTTGCCGGAGGTGCCGTTGACGATGAGCGCGTTGACGGACGCCATGTCGTCCTTGGTCACCGCGGCACCATCGCCCTCCTTGAGCACCTTGGAGACAGAGGCTGTCGCCTTGAGAGGCTTCTTGGAGATGGCCACGGTCGGCGCGGCAGCCGGGTCGGATCCCTCGATCTTGACCGCATCGAGGACCGAGCCCGACGCGGTGGACGAGGCACAACCGGTGATGCTCAGGGATGCTGCGACGACGAGCGCAGCAAGGACCGGACGAAGTGGTGCACGCACGGAGAGAACCTTTTCGCAGGGGGCATGAACTGCGCCCACCATAACCGCGTGCCCTGTGCGGACCGGAAATCGCGCGATCCCCACCCGATCAGGCCAACGGTGCGGCCGCCGCCTCGATGCCCTCGATGAGCCGGTCGACACGCGCATCCTCGGCCAGGAAGGGGTCCTTGCAGAGCACGGTGCGCTGGGCCTGGTCGTTGAGCTTGAGGTGCACCCAGTCCACCGTAAAATCGCGCCGATGTTCTTGGGCCGCCTTGATGAACCGGCCACGAAGCGCCGCGCGAGTGGTGGGGGGCGCCACCGTCTTGGCCCGGAAGACTTCCGGGTCGGTGACGACGCGTGCCGCCCGGCCCCGACGCGAGAGCAGGTGGAAGAGCCCTCGGTCGCGACGGATGTCGTGGTAGGCGAGGTCGAGTTGGGCCAGACGCGGATCCTCGAGGCCAAGGCCGTGGCGGGCGGCATACTCCTCGATCAACCGCTTCTTGATGACCCAGTCGATCTCGGTGTCGACCTTGGCGTGGTCGCCACTCTCGACCGCGTCGAGCGTTCGCTCCCAGAGGTCGAGGACGGTGTCGTGGAGGGGATCGTGCGCCCCCTCGGCGGCGACGAAGGCCTTGGCGCGGCCGAGGTACTCACGTTGGATGTCGAGCGCGGAGATGGTCTCACCCGAGGTCAACCGCACCGACCTGCGGCCGGTCAGGTCGTGACTGATCTCGCGGATCGCCCGGATCGGCACCTCGAGGCTGAGGTCACGCAGGGGCACCCCGGACTCGAGCATCCGCAGGACGAGGTCGGCGGACCCCACCTTGAGCAGGTTGGTGGTCTCGCTCATGTTGGAGTCGCCGACGATGACGTGCAGCCGTCGATACTGCTCGGCGTCGGCGTGGGGCTCGTCGCGGGTGTTGATGATGGGCCGCGACCGGGTCGTCGCCGACGACACGCCCTCCCAGATGTGGTCGGCCCGCTGGCTGAGGGCATAGGTCGCGCCCTTGCTGGTGTGAACGATCTTGCCTGCGCCACAGATGAGTTGGCGTGAGATCAGGAAGGGCAGGAGGCCGTCGGACACGGCACCGAAGTCGCCCCCGCGACGGACCAGGTAGTTCTCGTGGCAGCCATACGAGTTGCCCGCGGAGTCGGTGTTGTTCTTGAAGACGTAGATCTCCCCGCGCACTTCGTCAGCCGCGAGCCGGGCCTGGGCATCGACAGCCAGTGACTCCACGATCTGCTCACCGGCGCGGTCATGGGCCACGAGTTGGCGCAGTGAGTCGCACTCGGCCGTCGCATACTCCGGGTGCGAACCGACGTCGAGATAGAGGCGTGAGCCGTTGCCGAGGAAGACATTGCTCGACCGCCCCCATGCGACCACCTTCCGGAAGAGGTAGCGGGCCACTTCGTCGGGGGTCAGGGTGCGCTGCCCGCCGGAGGTGCAGGTGATGCCGAACTCGGTCTCGATCCCGAAGATCCGGCGGGCGTGGGCGCTCATGCGCCGCCGTCGCCGTCCTGGTGCGGGCGCTGTGTCTGCGGGTTGGTGGCCGCCGCACGCGGGCTGTCGCCGGGCACCTCGGACCGGTCCGCCTCCACGACCTGACCAGGACCCGGAGTCAGCAGCCCGCTCAGGCCGTCGCCACCGAGGCGTCGGAAGGTCCGTCGTGGTCGGTTGCGGTCCAGGAGTGCGACTTCCAATTGGTCCCCGGTCAACTCACGAGCTGCTCCCCCGGCCGGGTCGCGGCCCAGCAGGCCGACGGCCAGGCGCAGCACCTCGGCCAGCCCGAGGGTGGGGTTCCAGTCCTCCTTGAGGCCCTCCTCGATGAGCTCCGCAGCGCCGCCCATGGCGACGAAGGCCCGCTCGTCGGCAACCGACCCGTCATAGGTCAGCCGATAGAGCTGGTCGGCCTCCACGTCGACCCCGACCTCGGCGACCACGATCTCCACCTCGTACGGCTTGGACTCCTGGGTGAAGACGGTCCCGAGGGTCTGGGCGTAGGCGTTCGCCAGTCCCCGCGCCGACACATCGGAGCGGTCGTAGGAGTAGCCGCGCAGATCGGCATACCTGACTCCCGCGACCCGAAGGTTCTCGAACTCGTTGTACTTCCCGACGGCAGCGAAACCGATGCGGTCGTAGATCTCCGAGACCTTGTGAAGGGTCCGCGAGTGGTTCTCGGCCACGAAGAGGATGCCCTCGTTGCACGACGCCACGATCACCGAGCGGCCACGGGCGATGCCCTTGCGGGCGAAGTCGGCCCGGTCCTTCATCAACTGCTCGGGCGAGACGTAGAAGGGCATCTGGCTCATCGCGCACCTCCGGGGTTGCCGGAGCGAGAAGCCACGATGGCATCGACCACCGCCGCGACGGCATCGTCCTCGACGAACCGCACCCCGTCGGTGTCGATCCGGGCCACCGTCGGCCAGATCCGTCGGCCGAGGTCCGGCCCTCCGGTGGCGCTGTCGTCGTCCGCCGCATCCCACAGGGCCTCGACCGCGACCCGAAGTGCCTCCTCGCCTGTCATGCCACGCCGGAAGAGCTTCTTCATCGCTCCCCGCGCGAAGAGCGAGCCGCTGCCGACGCTGTGGTGGTCGTGCTCCTCGTAGCAGCCGCCGGTGACGTCATAGGAGAAGATCCGGCCCAGGCGCAGGTCGACGTCGTACCCGGTGAACATCGGCACCACCGACAGCCCCTGCATGGCCATGCCGAGGTTGCCTCGGATCATCGAGGCCAGGCGATTGGCCTTGCCCTCGAGAGACATCAACGTGCCCTCGATCTTCTCGTAGTGCTCCAACTCGACCTGGAAGAGGCGCACCAACTCGATGGCCAGACCGGCGGTTCCGGCGATGCCGACGGTGGAGAACTCGTCAGCGGCGAAGACCTTCTCCATCTCGCGGTTCGCGATGATGTTGCCCATCGTGGCCCGTCGGTCCCCCGCCATCAGCACCCCACCGTCGAAGGTGATCGCCACGATGGTGGTGCCATGCGGTGCGTCGATGCTCGCGCCGCTCGGCAGTCGGCGCCCGCTCGGCAGCACCTCGGGGGCGTGGGCACGCAGGAAGTCGTGGAAGGACGAAGAACCTGACGTCAGGTATGCCGCGGGGAGGCGACCGCCGTCGTGTCGCGAGGTCACTGGCCGCCCTTCTGGACGAAACCCTTGACGAACTCCTCGGCGTTGGACTCCAGGACCCCGTCGATCTCATCGAGCAGGTCGTCGACGTCGTGGGTCTGGCCGGCCGGGGCGGACGCACCAAGCTCGGGCAGGTCGTCCGGCCCGTCGTCGCGACGGTCACGTTTGATCTGCTCCTGGCCGGCCATCGGTCGCCTCCTGCCTCCGTGACGACCGCGATCGGTCGTCGACACCACCGAGCCTAGTCGCTCGGTCCACGGCGGTGGTCAGGCCGGTGCGCTGAGTCGCGTGAGCAACTCACCGATCGACGTGCTGGACTCGACGAGGTCACCCACCTGATCCCGGGTTCCCTTGAGCGGCTCCATGAGCGGGATCCGCTGCAGCTGCCGTTGGCCCGCGACCTCGACGATCACCGAGTCCCAGGAAGCAGCGACCACCTCGTCGGGGAAGCGCTCAAGCAATGCCCCCCGAAACCAGGCCCGGGTGTCCCCGGGCGCGCGCGTCATGGCCTCGGCCGCTGCCGCCTCGTCGACGAGGCGGGTCATCCGACCGGTGGCGGCCAACCGATGCGCCAGTCCGCGCTCGGCCCGGACATCGGACCACTGGATGTCGACGGCCTTGAGTCGCGGATCTCCCCAGCCGAGAGCATCTCGGGAGCGATAGCCCTCCAGGAGGCCGAGCTTGGCGACCCACTCGACCTCGCCGCGCGCCTCCATCGGGTCGCGGCGCAGTCGGTCGAGGGTGGTGCCCCACCAGTGCATGACCTCGGCGGTGTCGGGGTCGAGCGCGCCGCCATGGCGGGCGTCCAACCACGCCTGGGCTTCGTCGCGATACACCTCCAGCAGGTCCAGGCCGGTCAGCTCCTGGCCGCTCGCCAGGGCGACCCGGGCCCGGAGCGTGGGATCGTGCGAGATGCGCTGGAGGGTCGCGACCGGCTGCTGGAGGGTGAGGTCCCGCTGGAGCCAGCCATCCTCGATCATTCCGAGGACCAGGCTGGTCGTGCCGAGCTTGAGCAGGTTGGCGACGTCGAAGTGGTTGGCGTCGCCGATGATGACGTGCAGCCGACGATAGAGGTCGGCTGTCGCGTGCGGCTCGTCCCGGGTGTTGATGATCGGCCGCTTCAGCGTGGTCTCGAGTCCCACCTCGGTCTCGAAGAAATCCGAGCGTTGCGCCAACTGGAAACCGTTGGTGCGACTGTCCACCCCGATGCCCACACGCCCTGCACCACACAGGATCTGTCGGACCACGAAGAACGGCGTGAGGTGCTTGACGATGTCGAGGAACGGGGTCCGCCGCGACATCAGGTAGTTCTCATGGGTCCCGTAGGACTGCCCCTTGCCATCGGTGTTGTTCTTGTAAAGGTTGACACCCGGCGGCAGGGACGCCAGTCGAGCGACCGCCTCACGCATGATGAGTTCCCCGGCGCGGTCCCAGCGGATCGCGTCGCGCGGCGTCGTCACCTCCGGCGAGGAGTACTCGGGGTGGGCGTGGTCGACATAGAGCCGCGCGCCGTTGGTGAGGACGACGTTGGCCATTGTCGGGTCGTCGGCCCATTCGTCGGTGAGCTGGCTGGGATGGGCCGTGCCACGCCCCATGTCGAAGCCTCGGGCATCGCGCAGGGGGGCCTCGTCGGCGTAGTCCCACGACGCCCGCGCCCGCCGGATGCCGCGCGCCGCGGCATACGTGGTCACGACGTCTCCCGAGAGGACCATCGGGTTGGCCGAGGGTGCCCCCGGCACCGAGATGCCGTACTCCGTCTCGATGCCCATGACCCGCCGCACACTCATGCCGGAAGGCTACGCAATGCCGCAGCATCCGGCCGCCACGGGGAATGTCGCTGGCCGCCAGAGCAGGCCGACCGCTCCCCTAGGCTGACCCCATGCGCGATGTCGTCGTCTTCTCGGGCAACGCCCACACGGCCCTCGCCACCAGCATCTGTGACCACTTGGGCGTCACCCTGTCCGACACCGCGATCAGCCGCTTCAGCAACGATTGCCTGCAGGCCCAACTCCTGGCCAACTGCCGTCAACGTGACGTCTACATCGTGCAGCCACTGGTGCCTCCCACGCAGGACTCGCTGATGGAGTTGCTGCTCATGATCGACGCGGCCAGGGGAGCCTCTGCCTCGCAGATCACCGCCGTCATCCCGCACTTCGCCTACGCCCGCTCGGACAAGAAGGACGCCTCGAGGATCAGCCTCGGGGGTCGACTCGTGGCGGACCTGATCTCGACGGCCGGCGCTCACCGGGTCCTCACGATGAACCTTCATGCTCCCCAGGTGCACGGCTTCTTCTCGGTCCCGGTCGATCACCTGACCAGCCTGGGTGTCCTCGCGGAGCACTTCCGCGAGCAGAACCTCACCGACTGCGTGGTCGTGTCCCCCGACCTGGGCAATGCCAAGGACGCCACCCAGTTCTCCCGACTCCTCGGACTTCCCGTGGCGGCCGGCTCCAAGCGTCGGCTCGGTGACGACCGTGTGGTCATCGACTCGATCGTCGGCGATGTCGTCGGCAAGCGGGCCATCGTGCTCGACGACGAGATCGCCACCGGCGGCTCGATCGTCGAACTCATGGACAAACTCGCCGAGCAGGGCGTTTCCGAAGCCGCAGTGGCCTGCACCCACGGCCTCTTCGCCGGGAAGGCCGTCGACAAACTTCGCGGACACCCCCTGATCAGCGAGGTCGTCACGACCGACACCGTGCCGGCCCCATCGGCCTGGCCAGAACTCAAGGTGCGATCGGTGAGCAAGCTCTTCGCCGAGGCCATCACCCGCATCCACGAGGGCGAGTCGATCTCGAGCCTCTTCGACGGGGTCGACCCCACCCACGCGCCCCCACGCCAGCGCTCCCTCTTCGATCGGGCGGACGCATGACGCGGTTGCTGCCGGTTCTCGCCGACGCGGCTCTGGTGCTCCTCTTCGCCTTTCTCGGTCGGCGCAGTCACGAGCACGGCCTCTCCCTCACCGGCCTGTTCCAGACGGCCGGACCCTTCCTGTGCGGAACGGCGGCCGGTTGGCTGCTCGCCGCCGGGCTCACCGATCTGGCACCGCGATCCGTCCCCTTCGGGCTCGTCGTGGTCGCGGCGACGGTCGTGGTCGGCATGGGTCTGCGCCTTGTCTTCGCCCAGGGTGTGGCCTGGTCCTTCGTGCTCGTGGCCACGGCCGTGCTCTCCGTGCTGCTCCTGGGGTGGCGGGCGATCGCCGGTCTCGTCGGGGCCTGACCGATGGCGCTCAGCCACACCGACCGGATCGACACTGGCTCCGTTCGCAAGGCCTCCCCTACCTCGTGCCCCGTGGTCGTCGCGGCCAGGACCTGTTGAAACGGACCAGCCCGGCCGTCGTGCTCATGCTTGTGCCGGTGCCCTCAGCCGAGGCTGAGGGCACAGCGGTCAGAGGTACTGCCCGGTGTTGGCCGTGTTGATCGACTTCCCGTGCTCGGTGCCACCCTCCTTGGTCTTGATGAGGGTGCGGATGTAGACGATCCGCTCCCCCTTCTTGCCGGAGATGCGCGCCCAGTCGTCCGGGTTGGTCGTGTTGGGCAGGTCCTCGTTCTCGCGGAACTCGTCGGTGCAGGCCTGCAGCAGGTGCTCGACGCGAAGGCCGCGCTGGTTGGTGGTGAGCAGGTCCTTGATCGCTGACTTCTTGGCGCGGTCGACGATGTTCTGGACCATCGCGCCGGAGTTGAAGTCCTTGAAGTAGAGGATCTCCTTGTCGCCACCGGCATAGGTGACCTCGAGGAATCGGTTCTCCTCCTCCTCGGAGTACATCCGGGCCACCACAGCGTCGATCATGGCGTTGGCGGTTGCCTCCGCGTCCCCACCGTGGACGGCCAGGTCATCGGCGTGCAGCGGCAGGTCGGCGGTGAGGTACTTGGCGAAGATGTCACGGGCCGCTTCGGCGTCCGGTCGCTCGATCTTGATCTTCACGTCGAGGCGACCGGGTCGCAGGATGGCCGGGTCGATCATGTCCTCTCGATTGGAGGCCCCGATGACGATGACGTTCTCCAGCCCCTCGACCCCGTCGATCTCAGCGAGCAGCTGAGGGACGATCGTGGTTTCGACGTCGCTGGACACACCCGAGCCGCGAGTTCGGAAGAGCGACTCCATCTCGTCGAAGAAGACGACGACGGGGTAACCCTCGTTGGACTTCTCGCGAGCCCGCTGGAAGATGAGACGGATGTGTCGCTCGGTCTCACCGACATACTTGTTGAGCAGTTCGGGGCCCTTGATGTTGAGAAAGTAGCTCTTGCCCTCCGGGCGGCCTTCCTTCTCGGCGATCTTGCGCGACAAGGACGCCGCGACCGCCTTGGCGATCATCGTCTTGCCACACCCGGGCGGGCCGTAGAGAAGGACTCCCTTGGGCGGCTTGAGCTGGTGCTCCACGTAGAGGTCCGGGTGCAGGTAGGGCAACTCGACGGAGTCGCGGATCATCTCGATCTGACCGCTCAGGCCCCCGATGTCCTCGTAGGAGATGTCCGGCACCTCCTCGAGCACGAGGTCGGCCACCTCGGACTTCGGGATCCGCTCGAAGACGAAACCGGTCCTGGGCTCCAGCAGGAGCGCGTCACCGACCCGCACCGCGGTGTCGATGAGCGGCTTGGCCATCCGCACGACCCGCTCCTCGTCGGCGTGCGCCAGGACCAGGACCCGGTCCTGGTCCAGCAGTTCCTTGACCAGGACGACCTCGCCGGCCACCTCGAAGCGGTGCACCGCCACGATGTTGAGGGATTCGTTGAGCATGACCTCCCGGCCGATCTCGAGATCGTCGGTGGCGAGCGCCGGGCTCACGGCGACGCGCATCTTGCGACCTGCCGTCATGATGTCGGCCGTGCCATCGGCGAAGGTCTCGAGGAGGACCCCGTAGGTGGCCGGCGGCTGGCCGAGCCGGTCCACCTCCGACTTCAGCGTGACGATCTGGGAGCGGGCGTCCCGCAGGGTGCGCACGAGTCGCTCGTTCTGGCTGTTGAGGGTGCTCACCTGGCTGCGCAGGCGCAGCACCTCGTCGTCGGGCCGCGCGGGGGTGGTGGGGCTGGTCGCGTCCGACACAAACGCCTCCTGAGGTATGCCGTGCACGCGCCGTGGTGGTCGCGCCACCGGGTCAGGTTCGACCCGGTTCACTTGACATTAACCCCCAACGTGGCGGGAGAGCAGGAGGTTTCAGGCCGTGGGAAGGCTCACGACGGTGACGATTCGGTCACTGTCGTGGTGACCCGACCTGCCGTCACCGTCTTCCGCACGCGCCGAACACGCTTCTCGGACGGGATCCGCTCCCCCAACGCTTCGGGTGACCAGGCCTCCACCTCGTCGACCTCGACGTCATAGCCACCACCGGGGCGGCGCTTGCGCAGCGGCGGAGTGACGCCCGGCGCGAGCCGGCGGGTGGTGATGAGGAAGCCGGTGTGTCCGTGCATTCGGTGCTGGGGCCGCACGGCCAGACCTTCGAGATGCCACCCACGCACCAGTGACTCCCAGGCGTTGGGCTCGGTGAAGGCGCCCTTGTCACGCATCGCCTCGGCGACCTTGGACAGTTGCGTGGCCGTGGCGACGTAGCAGATGAGCACGCCGCCGGGGGCGAGCGCGTCGGCGACGACGTCGAGGCACTCCCATGGGGCGAGCATGTCGAGCACGACACGGTCCACGGTCCCCGGTTCGACGACCTCGGGCAGTTCCTCGACGAGATCGCCGATCGTCACACTCCAGGCGGGGTGGTCGAGGCCGAAGAAGGCCCGCGCGTTCGCCATAGCGATGTCGGCGAAGTCGGCACGTCGTTCGAAGGAGTGGACCCGCCCCTCCTCGCCCACGGCCCGCAGCAGACTCATCGACAGGGCACCGGACCCGACGCCGGCCTCCACCACGACCGCGCCCGGGAAGACATCGGCCATGGTGACGATCTGGCCGGCGTCCTTGGGGTAGACCACCGCGGCGCCTCGCGGCATCGACATCACGTAGTCCGACAGCAGGGGCCGCAGCGCGAGGTACTCGACACCCGCCGTGTTCTTGACCGTCGACCCGTCGGGCGCCCCGATGAGGTCGTCGTGAGCGAGGTAACCCCGATGCGTGTGGAACTGCTTCCCGGCCCCGAGGGTGATGGTGTGCAGGCGTCCCTTGGGGTCGGTCAACTGGATGCGCTCGCCCTCGCCGAAGGGTCCGCGGCGCAGGTCGGCACCGATGGCGGTCATGGGGCGCGAGTCTAGTTGGCCTCCGCCGCCGCCCGGTCAGGACCCGAGCAGGGTGTTGAGGTCATCAGCGATGGCGATTGCCCATGGTTGGCCCCCATCGGTGAGCACCACCACCGCCGACCTCGCCGACTGCATCGTCGTGAGGGCGGGGACGAGTTCGTCGCCGGGTGCGGATTCCACGACGGCACCCTCGGGCAGCGCCGTTCCCAGTGCCGAGACGGGGGTGTCGGGCGGGACGGTCACTCCCTCACCGGGTGAGCCGAGGAGCAGGTAACCACCGCCCACCCGCACGAGGGGAATGCCGGGTGTCGGACCGAGCGAGCCGACGGGCAGGCTGCCGGGAATCACGGTGACCGGTCGAGCCACCTGATCGATGGTGCGACCCTCCAAGGCGGCTCGGGCCTGGCTGCTGGCGATGGCCTGCCCGGCACCTCGCCAGATGACGGAGGCAATGAATCCGGCCCACACGATGCGGATCAGATCCGGGGTGCGACCCTGAACGAGGGGCAGGCCCACTGCCCAGAGCACGATCAGCACAGCGAGCACCCTGCCGGCCCAGCCTGCGACGAGCAGACCGCTCGCCCGCCGTCCGGTCACCCCCCACACCAGCGACTCGAGAATCTGTCCACCGTCCAGGGGCAGCGCCGGCAGAAGGTTGAACAGGGCCAGCAGCAGGTTGACCCAACCGATACCGCCCAGCACGAGCCCGGCCATCGTCCCCGGCACGGCCTGGGCACCCAACCACCCGACCAAGGCCAGGAGCAGGTTGGTCAGGGGCCCGGCCGCCGCAACAGCCGCCGCTCGCCCGGGAGTGAGCGCGCGCGAGTCGAAGGCCGTGTGGCCCCCGAGGAAGTCCGCGACGACGCGATGGACCACCAGCCCGAGCCGGCGCGCCATCAGGGCATGCGCCCCTTCGTGGGCGAGAACGGCGAGGAGGAGCACCACGGCATACACCAGGCCGATGACATAGCCCACCGCGCCCGCCCCGCTGCCCACGACGACCGTGATGACGGCGGCCAGCGCGAACCAGGACCAGCCCAGATAGACGGGCACGCCGGCGATCGACGCGATCCGCAGCCCGGCCGATGGGCTTCTCGAGGGGTCGGTCATGTCCCAAACCCTATGTGCCGGTGAAATGCCCTGCGGGGCCCACGGCTCCGGGCGGCATACTTGGGTGTTCGTCCTCACTCCCGGAGAGTCCCAGCGTGACCACTGCCCATCGGCCTGACGCCACCGCCGACCTGCGTGACGCGCTGAGTCGGCGCATCCTCGTGCTCGACGGCGCCATGGGGACCATGATCCAACGGTACGGGCTGTCCGAGGCGGACTTCCGGGGCGAGCGGTTCGCCGAATGGCCCAGTGACCTCCAGGGCAACAACGACCTGCTCAGCCTGACCCAGCCCGACATCATCGAGGCCATCCACCGGGAGTACCTCGAGGCCGGCGCCGACCTCGTCGAGACGAACACCTTCAGTGCCCAGCGGATCTCGCTCGCTGACTACGACATGGCCGACCTGGCCTACGAACTCAATGTGGAGTCGGCCCGCCTCGCGCGTCGGGCGGCCGACACCGTCACCGAGGCCACCGGTCGGCAGCGGTGGGTGGTGGGCGCACTCGGCCCGACCACACGCACGGCCTCGATCTCCCCCGACGTCAACGACCCGGGCGCGCGCAACATCTCCTACGACCAGTTGGTCGAGGCCTACCACGAGCAGGCCAGGGGCCTGGTCGACGGCGGCGCCGACGTGCTCCTCGTCGAGACCATCTTCGACACCCTCAATGCCAAGGCCGCGATCTTCGCCCTCGAGACGCTCTTCGAGGAGGAGGGTCGCCGATGGCCGGTCATCATCTCCGGCACCATCACGGACGCGTCCGGACGCACCCTGTCCGGTCAGGTGACCGAGGCCTTCTGGTACTCGATCCGTCATGTCCGGCCGCTCGCTGTAGGTCTGAACTGTGCGCTCGGCGCCGACGAACTGCGGCCCTATGTCGCGGAACTGGCGCGGCTGGCCGACTGCTTCGTCAGCGCCTACCCCAACGCCGGTCTCCCCAACGCCTTCGGGGAATACGACGAGACGCCGGCGCAGATGGCTTCGGTCATCGAGGGATTTGCGCGCGATGGCCTGGTCAACATCCTCGGCGGTTGCTGCGGCACCACGCCCGACCACATTGCGGCGATCGCCGCGAGTGCCGCTGCCCACGCGCCGCGTACTCCCGCGGTCATCGAGCCGGCGCTGCGGCTGTCCGGTCTCGAGCCCCTCGTCGTCACCGAGGACTCACTGTTCGTCAACATCGGCGAGCGCACCAACATCACCGGGTCGGCCCGCTTCCGCAAGTTGATCAAGGAGGAGGACTACCCCACCGCCCTCACCGTGGCGCGCCAGCAGGTCGAGGCCGGCGCACAGGTCATCGACATCAACATGGACGAGGGCATGATCGACGGCGTCGGCGCCATGGATCGTTTCGTCAAACTCGCGGCCGGCGAGCCCGACATCTGCCGCGTGCCGCTGATGATCGACTCCTCGAAGTGGGAGGTCATCGAGACCGGGCTCAAGGGCGCGCAGGGCAAGTGCATCGTCAACTCCATCTCGATGAAGGAGGGCATCGAGCCCTTCCTCGAGCAGGCCCGACTGTGCCGCAAGCACGGCGCGGCGGTCGTCGTCATGGCCTTCGACGAGGACGGGCAGGCCGACAACCTCCAACGCCGTCAGCAGATCTGCAAGCGCGCCTACGATCTGCTCGTCGACGAGGTCGGATTCCCGGCCGAGGACATCATCTTCGACCCCAACATCTTCGCCGTGGCCACGGGCATCGAGGAGCACGCGGCCTACGGGACCGACTACATCGAGGCGACCCGCTGGATCAAGGAGAACCTCCCGGGCGCCCTGGTGTCCGGTGGCGTCTCCAATGTGTCCTTCTCCTTCCGCGGCAACAACCCTGTGCGAGAGGCGATTCACGCCGTCTTCCTCTATCACGCCATCGCGGCGGGGATGGACATGGGCATCGTCAACGCCGGCGCGCTCGTTCCCTACGACTCGATCGATCCCGACCTGCGCGATCGGATCGAGGACGTCGTCCTCAACAGTCGCCCGGACGCGACCGAGCGTCTCCTCGAGATCGCCGACCAGCACAACACGACCTCCGAGCAGGTCCAGGAGCAGGTCGACCAGTGGCGCTCGCTCCCGGTCCGAGAGCGCATCACACACTCCCTCGTCAAGGGCATCGACGACCATGTGGTCGACGACACCGAGGAACTGCGGCAGGAGATCGCCACCGCCGGCGGGGCTCCCATCGAGGTCATCGAAGGCCCGCTCATGGACGGCATGAACGTCGTGGGCGACCTCTTCGGGGCCGGCAAGATGTTCCTCCCGCAGGTCGTGAAGTCGGCGCGGGTGATGAAGAAGGCGGTCGCCCACCTGATCCCCTACATCGAGGAGGAGAAGGCCAAGAACCCCGAGACGGCGGGCAAGGACACCAAGGGCACGATCGTGATGGCGACGGTCAAGGGCGATGTCCACGACATCGGCAAGAACATCGTCGGCGTCGTCCTGCAGTGCAACAACTATGAGGTCGTCGATCTCGGGGTCATGGTGCCTGCCCAGAAGATCCTCGACACCGCCACGGAGATCGGCGCCGATGTCATCGGCCTCTCCGGCCTCATCACGCCGAGCCTGGACGAGATGGTTCGGGTCGCGGGCGAGATGGAGCGGCAGGGCTTCGACATCCCGTTGCTCGTCGGTGGCGCCACGACGTCGCGCGCCCACACGGCGGTCAAGATCGACGGGCAGTACTCCGGCCCCGTCGTCTGGGTCAAGGACGCCTCACGGTCGGTGCCCGTCGTGAGCCAACTGCTCAACCCGGTGCAACGCGAGACCCTCATGGCCGGTGTCAAGCAGGAGTACGACGCGATGCGTGCCCGGCACGCCGCCAAGGCGACCGAGCGGCCACTGGTCTCGCTGGAGGCAGCCCGCGCGAACGCCCAGGTCGTCGACTTCACCGCCACTCCCCCATCGATGCCGAAGCGCACCGGCGTCATCGAGCTGCTCGACCACCCGCTCGCGGACCTGCGCCGATTCATCGACTGGACGCCCTTCTTCGCCGCCTGGGAGATCAAGGGTCGTTACCCCGATGTACTCTCGCAGCCCGGGGTGGGTGAGGCCGCGCGCAAGCTCTACGAGGACGCCCAGGAGATGCTCGACAGGGTGATCGCCGAGAAGTGGCTCACCGCCAATGGCGTCGCGGCGATCCTGCCCGCGAACGCGGTGGGTGACGACATCGAGGTGTATGCCGCGGGGTCCGATCGAGAGGTCGTGGCCACCATCCACGGCTTGCGGCAACAGGGTGAGCACCGGGCGGGAGTGCCGAACCGGGCCCTCTCGGACTATGTGGCCCCGCGCGACTCGGGAGTCCTCGACCATGTCGGCGCCTTCGCCGTCACGGCCGGTCTGGGCGCCCAGGACCGCATCATGGCCTTCAAGGCGGACAACGACGACTACTCGGCGATCCTGCTCGAGGCGATCGCCGACCGGCTCGCCGAAGCCTTTGCCGAGCGGCTGCACCACTTGGTGCGCACCGAGTTCTGGGGGTACGCACCCGATGAGGACCTCGACAACGAGGCCTTGATCAAGGAGCAGTACGCCGGGATTCGGCCCGCGCCCGGCTACCCCGCCTGCCCGGACCACACGGAGAAGTTGACCCTCTTCGGCCTGCTCGACGCGACCGAGCGCGCGGGCATCGAACTCACCGAGTCGATGGCGATGTGGCCGGGAGCGGCCGTGTCGGGCTGGTACCTCGCGCACCCGGACAGCCAGTACTTCGTCGTGGGCCGCGTCGGGCGTGACCAGGTCGAGGAGTATGCCGCACGCAAGGGGTGGTCGCTCGCCGAGGCCGAGCGGTGGTTGGGTCCCAACCTCGGGTACCAACCCGAGGACTGATCGGTTGGCGCGCCGGCGGTGTCGGCCCCGCGGCATACGGTGAAGGCATGACGCCCGCCCTCTCCCCGAGCCGGGCCGCGGACTTCAAGCAGTGCCCCTTGCTCTATCGCTTCCGGACGGTCGACAAACTCGAGGGGCCGCCCTCACCCGCGGCAGCACGCGGAACGCTCGTGCACTCGGTGCTCGAGCACGTCTTCGAGCTCCCGGCCGCCGAGCGCACGGTCGACGCCGCCGTGCGCCTGCTGCCGGAGCGGTGGTCGGCGCTCGCCGAGGAACGTCCGGAGCTGGTCGAGATGATCGAGGCATCGGACGACCTCGACGACGTGACCTGGCTCGAGGAGGCCGCTGAGCTCGTGGAGCGATGGTTCGAGCTGGAGGATCCCCAGCGTCTCGAGCCAGCAGAGCGTGAGTTGTATGTCGAGACCGAGATCGAGGGCCTGACGTTGCGCGGCATCGTCGACCGACTCGACGTCGCAGCAGACGGGGCGATGCGGGTGGTCGACTACAAGACCGGGCGTTCTCCGCGCGAAGGCTTCGAGGCCAAAGCTCTCTTCCAGATGAAGTTCTATGCCCTCGTCCTGTGGCGATTGCGTGGCGAGATCCCCAAGGTGCTCCAGTTGGTCTATCTCGGTGACCGGCAGGTCGTGCGCTATGTGCCCGACGAACAGGACCTGAGGGGCATGGAGCGCAACGTCAAGGCGGTCTGGGCGGCGGTGCAGCGAGCGGCTGAGACCGGCGACTGGAGGCCGAGCAGGTCGCGGCTGTGTGGCTGGTGCGACTTCAGGGACCTGTGCCCCGAGTTCGGGGGCACACCTCCACCACTCCCAGAGGGGGCTGCACTCCTCGCGCTGCGACCGGAGGCGTCGGGTCAGGTCGTCGTTGCTGACGACTGAGCGGCAGCCCTCCACAGCCCGGTCAGTCCCGCGGTGTCGATCCCCGCGAGTGTGTCCACCTGCACGCTGCCCGCCCGCGTGGGCACCGGCAGGATGTGCGGGATGGCGACCGTGGGAACGCCGGCGTCGACGGCAGATCGCACACCGGTCGGCGAGTCCTCGAGGGCGACGCACTGCGCCGGCTCGACACCGAGCAGTCGACAGGCGGCCAGATAGGGCTCCGGGTGCGGCTTGCCGTGAGCAACGACGTCGCCGGTCACCCGGTGGGTGAAGGTGCCTTTAGGCAGATTGTCGACAACGGCGGTCGCCAGCGAGGTCCACGACATGGTCACCAGGACGCACGGGATGCCCGAGGCGCGCAGCGACGCCAGGAGTTCTCGCGCGCCCGGACGCCACGGCACGTGCTCTTCGACGCGACGAATGACCTTGCCCAGCAGTTCGTCGACGATCCGCTCCACATCCCAGGTGATCGGTGAGTTGGCGCGCATGATCCCCGCCGAGACCCGCAGGTCCTGCCCGACAAGTTGATGCGACAACTCGTCAGTCCAGGTGCCGCCGAAGGACTCGACGACCTCATGCTCACCCTGGATCCAGTACGGCTCGGTGTCGACAAGGGTGCCGTCCATGTCCCATAGCACGGCCGCCAGATCCCTCATGTCAGAGAGTCTAGGCAGCAGGTGCGGGCCGCCCGGACCGCCACTGCGTAGGGTTGGGATTCCACGACACAGGAGGACGCATGATCGAGCTCGAGGACCTTCCGGAGCTGGACAACCCGATCATGATCGCCGCCTTCGAAGGGTGGAACGACGCCGGGGATGCCGCCACGGCGGTCGTCGAGCACCTGAGCGAGCTCTGGGGTGCGGAGGCGGTCGCTGCGCTCGATCCCGAGGACTACTACGACTTCCAGGTCAACCGGCCCAGGGTCGTCATCGACGGTGGAAAGCGCCGGATCAGTTGGCGCACCACCCGCATCCTCATCGCCACCGACACGCCGATCGGCCGCGATGTCGTGCTCATCCACGGGGTCGAGCCATCCTTCCGGTGGCGGGCGTTCGCCATCGAGCTGATGGAGTTCGCGCAGACCGCCGATGTCCAACTGGTCCTCACCCTCGGCGCCCTGATGGCCGACGTGGCGCACAGCCGACCGATCCCGGTCACCGTCTCCTCCGACCAGGAGGAGGTGCGCCATCGCTTCGACGCCGAGATGAGCAACTACGAGGGCCCCACCGGCATTGTCGGCGTGCTCGCCGACGCGGCCGTGCAGGTCGGCATCCCGTCGGTCTCGGCATGGGCCGCCATTCCGCATTACGCCGGACACACGCCCTCCCCCAAGGCGACCGCGGCGCTGCTCACAGCGATCGAGACCCTCCTCGACGCCCCGATCGACCACGGTGACCTGGACGAGGACGGGCGCGCCTGGCAGCGCGGTGTCGACGAACTGGCCCAGGGCGATCCCGACATCGCCGAGTATGTCGAGAGCCTCGAAGAAGCCCAGGACACCGCCGAACTTCCCGAGGCCAGCGGAGACGCGATCGCCAAGGAGTTCGAGCGCTACCTGCGGCGCAGGGGCGAAGAACCCACGCCCTGACCCGATGTGCCGCGCTCAGACGCGGACGCCCAACAAGGCGTCGAGCGCCCGGGCCACCACTCCCGCCGCGGTCGGATCGGCTCCCTCACCGTCCAGGGAGCGCGCGGCCCAGGCGTCCATCGCCGCCAGGGCTCCTGGGGAGTCCAGATCGTCCGCGAGCCGTTCCCTGAGCGCGGCGAGCAGGGGCTCGGCCTCGGGGGCAGAGTTTCCGGACAGGGCTCGGCGCCAGGTGTCCAGCCGCTCCTGCGCGACCGTGAGCTGCTCGTCTTGGAACTCCCAATCCGTCGCGTGGTGATGGTCCAGAAGCACCAGGCGGATGACCATGGGGTCGACCCCGCCAAAGCGCAACGTCGAGACCAAGACGAGGTTGCCCTTGGATTTGCTCATCTTCTCGCCGTCCAGGCCGACCATCGCCTGGTGCGCGTAGTGGTGCGCGAAGATGTCGCCGCCACCGAGTGCCACCGATTGCGCCGCGCTCATCTCGTGATGCGGGAAGACCAGATCCGAACCGCCGCCGCTGAGGTCGAAGGGCACGCCCAGGTGTTCCAGGGCGATGGCGGTGCACTCGATGTGCCACCCCGGGCGACCGGCACCGAGCGAGGCGCCCTCCCAGGTCGGCTCGCCCGGCCGCGCTGCCCGCCAGAGAAGGGGGTCGAGAGCATCACGCTTGCCCACACGGTCCGGGTCGCCCCCGCGGTCGGCATACACCGCCAGCATGTCGTCGCGACTCCAGCCGCTCACCCGCCCGAAGGCCGCGACCTGCGCAAGGTCGAGATAGACGTCGTGGCCGGGCCCGTCGAGCACGGACAGTGGGTATGCCGCGCCGCTGGCCAACAATGCCTCGATCCGCGCCCCGATGTCGGCCATCGACTCCTCGACGCCGATGAAGGCATCGGGTGGCAGCACGGCGAGCGCGGTCATGTCGTCGCGGAACAGGGCGACCTCACCCGCGGCGAGTTCGCGGAAGTCGACCCCGTCACGGTCGGCGCGCTCGAAGAGCGGGTCGTCGACATCGGTGACGTTCTGCACGTAGCGCACGGTGCGGCCGGCGTCACGCATCACCCGGTTGACCAGGTCGAAGGTCACATAGGTGGCGGCGTGGCCCAAGTGGGTGGCGTCGTAGGGCGTGATCCCGCAGACATACATCGTGAAGTCCGCACCGGGCGACGCCACCTCTTCGGCGGCGCCGGACGCCGTGTCGAGCAGTCGGAGGCCGGGACCAGTGCCGGGGATCGCGGGCAGGAAGGGCATCGGCCAGGAGATCACCGCGCCAGCCTACGACCCGTCGGTCACATCGCCGGCCATGGGATGGCCGGCCAGTCGGTCGTCGGCACAGGATGTCTGCGCGTGCGTCGCAACAGTGCCACCCGAGCCTCGAGTGCGGCCACCTCATCGGCCGTCAGGCAGGTGGTGAGCGCGCCCCGCAGGATGGGTTCGCTCAGTGCCGAGGCGAGTTGGTCGAGGCGGTCGACATCGGCGCTGGGCAGCGGGTCGCCTGCCCAACCCCAGAGCACGCTGCGAAGTTTGGGTTCCACCCCCAGCGACACGCCGTGGTCGAAGCCTCGGACCCCGTTGTCGACGCGCACGAGGTGTGAGCCCTTGCGATCAGAGTTGTTGAGCACGGCGTCCAGGACCGCCACCGAGCGCACTGCCGAATCAGCGGCGTGCGCGAGCACGACGGCCTCGCCGTCCTCATCCTGCCCCTCGATGACCCGCAGCCATTCCTGTGGCACCTCAGCGGCCGCGCACACGACAACCACGGGGTCGATCGGCTGGTCCGGGTCACCCACCCACTGTTGGGTCGAGCCGAGCCCCCACGGGCCCTCGCGCACGACGGTGGGCGGCACGACCTCGAAACCACCCGCCTCGGAGATCAGGTAGGCCGCGTGCTCACGATGCGCAAGGTCGCCGTTCGGGTAATCCCAGAGCGGCCGCTCGAAGGCGATCGGTTTGTGGATCGCGAGCGCTGTCTGCCCGTCGAGCGAGACCTCGACGAGAAGGGCCGAGTTGGACGACCCGATGATTCGACCGAGAACGCGCAGGTCACCTCGGCCGAGCAGGTCGAGGATCTCGCTCACCGGCGATAGCCGTTGGCCCTGGGGCAGATGTGGCCGCTCGGGTCCAGCGCCTGACCACAGAAGGGGCAGGGCGGTCGACCGGCAGCGACGAGCGCGCCCGCCCGGCGGGCGAACTCACGCGCCTGGTCTGGCTGCAGGGACACGCGCAGCGTGTGCAGTGCCGTGCCGTCTTCGGGCTCCCCTTCGTCCGGGTCATGGTCGTGGCACTCGATGACGATGAGGCTGCGTTCGGTGTCCCAGGCCAGGCCGATCGCATTGACCCGGAACTCGTCCTCGATCGGTGTGTCGAGCGGATCGTTGTCGGGACGCCCGACGCTGCCGTCCTCCCCCACCCGGTCGAGGAGGTCCCCGATCCGCTCTCCCAGCATGCTGACCTGGAGTTTCTCGAGGCTGACGGAGACCACGTGGCCACGCCCCCTCGCCTGGAGGAAAAAGGTGCGGGATCCAGGTGGTCCCACGGTGCCGGCGACGAAGCGCTCGGCCGGGTCGAAGTCGGCCACGGTCATGGACTCACCCTAACCACGACCGGCGGTGGGCACGGTGAACCCCCACGGCAACTCGAGGCGATGGGACGCGAGCAGTTCGGGGTCGGCGAGCAGTTCGAGGGTGGGGCCGTCGGCGACCACGACACCGCCGGAGAGGATCAGCGAGCGTTCGCAGAGCTCAGCGGCATACGGAAGGTCGTGCGTGACCATGAGCACCGTGACGGGGAGGGCTCGCAGGATGTCGGCCAACTCCCGGCGGGAGGCCGGGTCGAGGTTGGAGGTGGGCTCGTCGAGCACGAGGATGTCCGGCTCCATGGCGAGCACCGTGGCGATGGCGACCCGGCGACGCTGACCGAAGGACAGATGGTGCAGCACGCGGTCCGCGAGGTCGGCGACCCCCACGGCGGCCAGGGCCATGGCGACGCGGGCCTCGAGTTCGGCGCCCCGCAAGCCCAGGTTCGCAGGGCCGAAGGCGACGTCGTCCCGAACCGTCGGCATGAAGAGTTGGTCATCGGGATCCTGGAAGACGATCCCGACCCGACGGCGGATTTCTGCGAGGTTGGCATCGTCGACGCTCAGCCCCGAGACGCTGACCGTCCCGGCGCCGGCGCGCAGCACGCCATTGAGATGGAGGACCAGGGTGGTCTTGCCGGCGCCGTTGGGGCCCAGGAGCGCGACCCGTTCGCCGGCGTGGACGTGCAGATCGACCCCAAAGAGGGCCTGCTGCGATCCGGGGTAGCGGAAGGCCAAACCGCGAAGGTCCAGCACCGGCGTGCTCATGGTCGCACCGCGAGAAAGGCAGCGACACAGAGCACGAGCGCTGCCGGAGTCAGGACCTGTAGCCAGGTACGGCCCGCCACGGGCGTCTCGTCGAGGACCGGCAGTCGGCCCGTCCAGCCGCGACTGAGCATGGCGACGTGGACCCGGTCACCGCGTTCGAAGCTGCGGATGAACAGGGAGCCGAGGGAGCGGCCCAGGACCCCCCAGCTGCGGACCGAGCGGCTCCTGAAGCCTCGCGACTCGCGAGCAATGCGCATCCTGGTCATCTCGTCACCGACGACGGAGAGGTAGCGGAGCATGAAGGACAAGATGGCCACCAACGTCGCGGGCAGGCGCAAGCGTTGCAGCCCGGCGACGATGTCGCGGCTCGTGGTCGTCACGCTGAAGGCGGTGGCCGCCAGAACGGCAGAGGTCGCCTTGGCCACCAAGAGCCATGACGCCATGAGGCCGGGCGCCGAGACCGTGACCGGGCCGATGCTGGTCCGCTCCCCCGTGGCGACGAACGGCAGGACCACCGCGAAGATGAGGAAGGGCACCTCGACGAGCAAGCGGCGCCCGATGTGTCTACCAGGCGCCCCGCTGCGGACCACCAGCGCGACCCCTATCACCAGCGCGGTTCCGAGGGGGACCCAGCCCGGGGCCGGCGTCGCGACCACGGCGAGGGCAAAGGTCACCAGGCCGACGATCTTGGCGTGCGCCGGCAAGCGGTGCAGGAGGGTGTCACCGGCGATCTGCAGGTGGTGTGCGTGACCGCCGCCCACGTCAGTCGGTCGTCGACGGGCGACGCCGCAGCAATCGCATGAGGCCGAAGGCGAGCAGGGCGACGACAAGAACTCCGACAACACCGGCCAAGCCTGCCGAGGCCGACCCCTCCATGCCTCGGATCGCGTAACCCGCCAGCGGTGAGTTGTCACTGTTGTGCGGGCCGGCTGTGTCGAGGAAGCCGAGTTTCTCGGCCACGAACTCGAGGCCGTCCGGGTGCGACGAAGCCCATGTCGACACGATGCCCGCGAGCGCCGCACTCAGTGCAAGGCCGCAGATCAGGACGGTGCGCAGTGAGATCTTGCGGCTCAGGCGCTCTCTCACGCCGCCACCACCGCACGGATTTCGAGTTCGTCGGCCTCCACCAGATCGCGCGCACCGGCCACCAGGTCGGGGCGGGTGCTCACCAGGCTGCCGACGACCAGCGCGGTGATGAGCGCTTCACCGAGTCCGATGACGACGTGCCAGGCGCCCATGGTGGCCGCGAGCGATCCCAGCGGGATCGGGGCCGCGCCACCCACGGCATACAGTCCGACGAAGGCAAGCGCCGCCGCTGGAACCGACAAGAACCCACCGAAGGCCGCGGCCAGGGGCACGCTGGAGAGTCGCTTGGGCAGCAGGAGGCGCCCCAGGCGGAGGATGCCCCAGGCCACCCACACACCGACGATGCCCATCAGGGTCACGTTGGTGCCGAGCGCGGTGAGTCCACCGTCGGCGAAGAGCAGCGCCTGGACGATCAGGACGACCGTGAGGCAGAGGGTCGCGACCCACGGCCCGACGAGCACGGCGGCCAGGGCGCCGCCGAGCAGGTGACCCGAGGTGCCCGCACCGACGGGGAAGTTCAGCATCTGACCGGCAAAGATGAAGACGGCGACCAGGCCCGCCACGGGGGCGGTGCGATCGTCCAGCTCGCCGCGAGCCTTGCGCAACGACACGGCGACGACGCCGGCAGCAAGCACTCCGGTGCCGATGGATGTCTGGGCATCGAGGAAGCCGTCAGGAACGTGCACGCCATCACCTCAGCGGTAGACCTTGTTGCGAATGGTTAGCAGAAAGGAGACTACTCCCCCGAGGCTGCCGAACCGGATCCGCCGCCGACCGGCGCATCGCCCGGCCGACCTCTCGCCTGCTCCAACGAGCCCAGCGATTCGCTCAGGCTGGCCACGCGTCGATTGGTCGTGACGACAAGCGATCGGCCATCCGTGCGCCGGATGACCGAGACCGACCCCGGGTCGACGTGGATCCGCTGCAGGCCGGCCAGGCCAGCACCCGCCGCGTCGGCGAGGACCGACTTGATCGGATCGCCGTGGCTGACGGCCACCCAGACCGCGTCGGTTCCATGCTCGGCCGTGACCTCGTCGTCGAGTCGACGGACCGCGTTCACCACCCGGGCGGCCATCTGCGCCAACGACTCGGCACGGTATGCCGCGGTGTCCGGGAAGCGAGCACTCGCCGGATCGTCCTGCACCACCCGCCAGAGCGGATCCTTGGCAAGATCGGCCAGCCGGCCCCCGGTCCAGCCGCCGTAGTGACACTCTCCCAGGTCGTCGTCGGTCTCGATCGGGAGACCGAGGGCTGCGGCCAGCGGGCCAGCCGTGTCGCGGCAACGGTCCAAGGGGCTGCTGACGATCCTGGTCACCGGCAGGCCGGCCAGATCGGCCGCGACAGCAGCGGCCTGCGCGACACCGCGATCGGTCAGGGCCACCCCTGGTGTCCAGCCCGCGAGGACGCCGTCGGCGTTGGCCGACGAATGCCCGTGCCGGACCAGGAGACACACCGCCATGGTCGGCAAGCCTAAGCGCAGGACTGCCCGCACAATGACCCTGTGATCGTGGACAAGGCGCTCTATCGCGCCGGTCGCCGGCAATGGTGCGGCGACCTGAGTGACGAGTTGGCGACCCTGCAGGCGAGCGCCCCCGCGGGCGACTTCCTCTGGGTGGGCCTGAAGGACCCGACCATCGAGGAGTTCGCCGAGGTCAACGAGGAACTCGGGCTGCACCCCTTGGCCATCGAGGACGCCGTCCGCGGCCGCCAGCGCGTCAAACTAGAGCACTATGCCGACGGTGTGGTGGTGCTCGTCCTGAGGCCGCTGCGCTACATCGAGGCGACGTCGGACATCGAGTCCGGCGAGCTCATGGTCATCGTCGGCTCGCACTTCCTGCTGACCGTTCGACGTGGTGAGGCCGCACCCTTGGCCGGTGTCCGGCAGCGTCTGGAACAGGACGAGGAGCTCTTGGCCCGAGGGCCCCAGGCGGCGCTGCATGCAGTCCTGGACAAGATCGTCGACGACTATGTCGCCATCGACGAGGAGGTCGCGGCCGACCTCGAGGAGATCGAATCCGATGTCTTCTCCGATGGTGACGTCGACACCGGGGCCGTCTATCGGCTCAAGCGCGAGATCCTCGAGTTCAAACGAGCGGTCGTCCCGTTGTCGGTGCCAATCCACGGGCTCTACGGATCACCCCAATCGCCGGTCAAGGACGAGGAACTCCAATTGCTCTTCCGGGACGTCGCCGACCACGCGCAGCAGGTCATCGACCACATCGACGCCTACGACCGGCTTCTCGCCGACATCCTCACCGCCCACCTGGCGGCCGTCGGGGTTCGACAGAACAGCGACATGCGCAAGATCTCGGCGTGGGTGGCCATTGCCGCGCTGCCCACCATGCTCGCTGGGATCTACGGAATGAACTTCGAGTTCATGCCTGAGCTCTCGGCCTCCTTCGACATCGGCGGCCAGGAGGTCAAGTACGGCTACTTCGTCGTCCTGGCCGTGATGGTCGCCTCGTGCGTGGCGCTCTACCGCGGCTTCCGCAGGAGCGGGTGGCTCTGACCACGCACCGCCTGCGCGCCACCTGTGAGCGCGGAACCGGGTCGATCAGGTGGCGCTCAGCCAACCTGCCGCCAGGGCGACGAGGATCGCCGCGCCGAGCACCACGCGGTAGGAGATGAAGGCGCGCAACGAGTTCGTGGACACGAACTTGAGCAGCCACGCGATCGACGCATAGGCCACCACGAAGCTCACGACAATACCCACCGCCATCTGCGGGACGCCGAGCGCCGCCATGTGCGTGCGCTCCCCGACGGCCTCGAAGATGCCGGCGGCCGTCAGGGCTGGAATGGCCAGGAAGAAGGACAGCTCGGTCGCGACGACCCGGTTGATGCCGCGGGCGATACCGGCAGAGATCGTCGCGCCGCTGCGCGACACGCCGGGTACGAGGGACGCGCACTGCACGAGGCCGATGACGAGGCCGTCCTTGATCGTCACATCCCCTTCACCGCGCTGGCGCCCATCCGCGGCGAGCACATCGTGGCGACGCTCGGCCCACCAGATGACGGCGCTCCACAGGATCAAGGCCGCGGCGACGACCCACAGGGAGCGAAGCGGCCCGGAAATGACGTCCTTGAGCACAAACCCCACGATCCCCACAGGAATTGACCCGGCGATGACCGCCCAGGCCAACTGGTAGTCGTGACCACGCTCGGTGGCACTGGTCAACCCACGCACCCAGGCAACGAGCAGTCGCCAGATCTTCTTGCCGAAGTACAGGAAGGTTGCGGCGATCGCGCCGATCTGGATCACGGCGGTGTATGCCGTGACGCCGGGGTCGTCGATCCGCAGGCCCAGCAACTTGCTCGTCAGGGTCAGGTGACCGGTCGACGAGATCGGCAGGAACTCGGTCAGACCCTCGACGATGCCGAGAATCACGGCCTGCCAGTACGTGAGTGTTTCCACGAAAATCCTTGGTGCTCGGGCTGCGGTGACTGCTCAGTCGTCGGACAGGCCCGACTCCTGCAGGGCCTGCTGCATCACCGACAGGGTCTGCAGCCGCTCAGCGCGGTCAAAGGTGAAGGGCGAGACGGCCAGCGTCGTCACGCCCGCGTCAGCGTAGGCCCGAAGTCTGGAGGCAACGTGGGAGGCAGGGCCGATGATGCTGGTGGCGGCGATGAATTCGCGGGGCACCGCATCGGCCGCATCCCGGTGGCGACCTGCGAGGTAGAGGTCCTGGACCTCGGCCGCAGCCTGCCCGAACCCCATCCGAGTCGCCAGTTGGTTGTAGAAGTTCTGCTCCCGTGATCCCATGCCGCCGACGTAGAGCGCGGCATAAGGAGCCACTGCGGCATATCCGGCCTCGAGATCGTCGGTGACGAGGACGGGGACAGTTGCGACGACATCGAAGCCGGCCATCGGGTTGTCCGGCGCTCCCGCGCCGGCTCGCCGCCGGCCAAGGGCGAGGGGTTCGATCGTGCTGGCGGCATGGTCGGGCGCGAAGAAGATCGCGAGGAGTCCGTCGGCGATTTCTCCGGCCAACTCCAGGTTCTTCGGGCCCACCGCCGCCAGGTAGATGGGCAGGTCGGGCCTGACCGGCAGGGTGAGCTTGATGGCCTTGCCGGGGCCGTCCGGCAGCGGGAGCGTGAAGTGCTTTCCGGCATACGTCAACCGCTCGCGACGCAGGGCCTTGCGCACGATCTCGACATACTCCCTCGTGCGGCCAAGCGGTGCCGCGAAGCGGACCCCGTGCCACCCTTCGCTCACCTGCGGCCCGGAGACTCCGAGGCCCAGGAACATGCGCCCACCGCTGATGTGGTCGATGGTCGCCGCGGTCATCGCCGTCATGGCCGGAGTCCGGGCCGGGATCTGCATGATGGCCGCGCCGAGGCCGATGTGCTCGGTCTGGCCGGCGACCCAACCCAAGATGGAGGGCACGTCGGAGCCATAGGCCTCCGCGACCCAGGCCACGGCATACCCCAAGCGGTCGGCCTCTTGGGCCACGACGAGATTGTCGGCGTCCAGGCCCATTCCGAAGTAGCCGAGGTTGACGGCCAGCCTCATGCGTAGCTCAGTTCTCGTCCGACTCGACGTCGGCGTCGTAGAGGTCGTCGTCGAAGTCGTCGTCCACGTCGTCGTCCTCCTCCTCGTCACCATCGTCGTCGCCCTCCTCGGCATCATCGGCATAGATGTCGAAGGGGGTCATCTCACCCGTGGCGTCGTAGAGCGCACCGTCGTAGGCCTCGAAGGCCTCCACGAGGTCGTCGTAGGCAGCGGCGACCGTCGGGTCGTCCTCCCCCCGTCTCCCGGCACACGCCTCGAGGTGACGCTCGAAGGCACTGACGAGGACGGAAAGGGCGGCACGCGGGTCGGCGCTCATGCCCGCACGCTATCTGGTCATGACGCACAATGGGCGACGATGGTCGAGTACGAGTACCGCGTCCTGACGTTCGATCGCGGCATGAGCCGGGCCGAGATTCGCCGTGCGCTGAGTGCGGAGGCCGAGTACGGCCAGTGGGAACTGCACCGGACCCGGATCTATGTCGGCGGTCGGATGCGCACGTGGTTGCGACGCCGGATCATCCGCGCGCCACGTCGGCAGTTGATCGCCTGAGACGTTCGGTCAGCAGGCCCGCAGGAGCCTGGCCAACACGCGTGCACCGAAGCGCAGCGACTCCAACGGCACGCGCTCGTCGATTCCGTGGAACATCGGCGCGAAGTCGAGGTCCTTGGGCAGCCGCAGCGGCGCAAAGCCATATCCGACGATGCCCAGCAGCGACAGGGCCTTGTTGTCGGTGCCGCCGGACAGGCAGTAGGGCAGGATTGTCGAGTCCGGGTCCTCGGCGAGCAGGGCGGCCTTCATGGCGTCGACGAGGTCGCCGCCGAAGGGTGAGTCCAGGGCGATGTCCCGATGCAGGACCTCGACCTCGACCTGATCCCCCGCCAGATCGCGGATCGTCGCCATGAGGTGGTCCTCGTGATCGGGCAGGAAGCGACAGTCGACGTTGGCGTGGGCGTGCTGCGGGATGACGTTCTGCTTGTAGCCGGCCTGCAACATCGTCACGTTTGCGGTGTCCGATAACGTCCCTCGCACAAAACCGGCGGCGCCACCGAGGTGGCTGAGAAGTTCGTCGAGGTCCTCGTCGCTCCAGCCGACACCGGTCATCCCGGAGAGTCCGTCGAGGAGTTCACGGACCGAGGCGATGTATTCGCGCGGCCACTTGTGGGCCGCGATCCGCTCAATCGCCCCGGCGAGGTGGACGATGGCGTTGTCCGGGTTCGGCACCGACCCGTGACCCGCCCGGCCGTGCGCGTTGAGCCGCAGCCACGCGATGCCCTTCTCTGCGGTCTGCAGGAGGTAGGCCCGCTTCTCCGTGCCTTCGCGATCCTCCACGGTCACGCTGTAGCCGCCGACCTCACTGATCGCCTCGCCGATGCCGTCGAAGACGGCCCGGTGGTGCTCGATCATGAAGTGGCTTCCCTTGACCCCGCCGGCCTCCTCGTCGGCGAAGAAGACGAAGAGCAGGTCACGCGGCGGCACGGTACCGGTCCGCGCGAGGTCGCGGGCGCAGGCCAGGATCATCGCGACCATGTCCTTCATGTCGACCGCGCCCCGCCCCCAGAGGCACCCATCGCGCTCCACGCCAGCGAAGGGATCGACCTGCCAGTCGGCGGCATCGGCCGGCACGACGTCGAGGTGCCCATGGACACACAGGCCGGGTCGAGTCGGGTCCGCGCCGGCGATCCGCACCACAACCGTCTGTCGACCCGGGTCCGATTCGTAGACGTCCGGTTCGAGGCCCACTTCCCGCAGTTTCCCCACGACGTATGCCGCGGCCTCCGCCTCCCCGGGGCCGGTCCCGTCACCAGGGTTGCTGGTGTCGATCCGGAGCAGGTCACGGCAGAGGTCCACGACCTCGTCCTCGGGTGTGATCGGGGCGGATTGGCTCATGTCGACCCACTCTAGGCGGGGGTCGCGGGGCGCCTCGGGCGGATTTCTCGGGGCGCGGTCCAGCGTGTATCGTTTCGCGACGTGCTCGACCGCTCCCCGCGGTCGTCTCCACTCGTCCGGGTGGCGGAATTGGCAGACGCGCTAGCTTGAGGTGCTAGTGCCCGTATAGGGCATGGGGGTTCAAGTCCCCCCTCGGACACATTCGGACCCCGGTTCGCTGCCTGCCAGCGAGTCGGGGTTCTTCGTTGCCCGGTCCCTGGCTGCATGACCGTTCCGCCCGGGCGGCAAACGAGAGCTCCGGTGCTCGGGCTCAGCACACCCGGGCCGCAACGACCCACCGTTGCCGCCCGATCGGCACAGCAGCATCCGCGGGGTGGGGCCCGATCCCCTACCGTGGGTCCGTGCTCGACCGGATCACCGCCACCCGCTACGTCACTCCCCTGCGCGAGGGTGGATCCCTGCCCGGCATCGTCGAGGCCGACGACCTGGGCACCTACGTGGTCAAGTTCCGGGGCGCCGGTCAGGGACTGCGCGTGCTCGTGGGCGAGGTGATCGTCGGATTGCTCGCCGAGCGGCTCGGACTGCGGGTGCCGCGGATGGCCGTCGTCGACCTGCCGTCGAGCATTGCCCGCTACGAGGCCGACGAAGAGGTCCAGGACCTGCTCAACGCCAGCCCCGGCACCAACCTCGGCGTCGACTTCCTCCCGGGCGCCTTCGGGTACGACGGCTCCCGCCCACCACCACCCCATGAGGCCGCACTCACCCGCTGGCTCGATGCCTACACCGCCAATGTCGACCGCACGTGGGCCAACCCGAACCTTCTCGTCTGGCACCGCGACCTCTGGCTCATCGACCACGGCGCCGCGCTCTACTTCCATTTCGGCTGGCCGCGCCGCTCCCCCGACCCGCAGAGGTATGCCGCGCAGCCCTTTGACGCCTCAGGTCACGTTCTCGCGGACGTGGGTCCCCCGGCCGGCACGGTGCACGACGAGGCGGTGGCCGCCCTGACGCCCGAGGCCCTCTCCGCCATCGTCGACACTGTGCCCGAGGAGTGGCTCGAGACCACTGACTGGCTGCCCGACACCGACGCCGTGCGCGCGGCATACCTCGATCATCTGGCGGCGCGCCTGGCGAACCCGACAGCGTGGCTGTCATGACGACGCTCAGCCATCCATACCAATATGTCGTCATCCGCTGCGTCCCCCGCGTGGACCGCGGCGAGTTCGTCAACGTCGCCGTTGTGCTCCACAGTCAGAGCGCTGACGTGCTCGCCATCGAGGCCCACGTCGACGAGGCCCGGCTGCGGTCCCTGCACGCGAACGTCGACGTGGACGGAGTGAGGGCCGGGCTCGCCACCCTGGCGGACATCTGTGCCGGTCGCCAGGGTGCGGGCCTGCCGGTGCTCCCCACGGCCGGCAAGAGGTTCGGTTGGATCAGTGCACCGCGCAGCACCGTCCTGCAACCCGGTCCACTCCATGGGGGCGTGTGCTCCGATCCGGTGGTCGCCCTGACCGAACTCACCGACGCCATGGTCCGTTAGCGCTCAGCCTGCCCAGCGGTCGACCGCACTCTGCAAGGCACCCATGAGGGGGTCGAGCACGGTCGCCCCAGTGCCCTTGATCCTGCCGTCGGAGACTGCCTGGTCATAGGCGCTGCGCAAGTCCGACATCGCTTGCGAGGCGTCGTCGGGCGCCTCGGCCCTGACCGCCTTGGAGATCGCACTCAACTGCTTGTTGAGGGCATTGGCGGCCGGTTTCTCCACCGCACCCAGCGCCTCGGCCCCGGACACCGCGGACTGGAGGGCGTCGGCGGCTGCCGCGACGGCAGTCGCCGCGGCCCCCGACGTCTGGGCCGGTGACGGACTGGTCGCGCTCGGAGACGGCGTGGGTGTGGGCGAGGGTGAAGGGCTGGTTGACGGCGTGAGCGATGGAGCCTCCAGCGGTTGGCTGGCCGACGGCGAGTCGGCCGGATCGGGCGTCGTCGCGTCGCGATTCGCCCACCAGTTCCATGCCAGTGCGATGACCAGCAGGGCGGCGACGACACCGAGGATGACCGCCCCCCAGCGGCGCTGGTCGGGCTCGGGCGTCAATGGCGCCCGCGATGACGGGGCGGCCTGTGGCCGCGGAGTCCCGGGACCCGTCGCCACGACAGGGGGCCGAGGTGCAGTCGACCCGGCGGTGGGCAGGACGGCGGTGGCCGCACTGGCCCCCGCGATCACCTCGGTGGCCGCGGGACCGGCTGACGCAACGGTGCCGGACACGTCGGGGGTCCGGTCGAGCAGGGTGACCGCGGCATCCGCCGTTGCCGGTCGATCCTCAGGGTTGCGACCGGTGAGAGCCGTGATCATCTCGGCCAGACCCGCCGGGACGTCCGGACGGACGTCGCGGATGTCGGGCACATCCTCGGTCGCGTGGCGCATCATCGTCGCGACCGGCGTCGTGCCCGAGAGCGGCGGGGCCCCGGCCAGCAGGGTCCAGAGCATCACGCCGAGGGCGTAGAGGTCGGTGCGACCGTTGACCGGCCTGCCGAGCGCCTGCTCGGGGGCCAGGTAGTCCGCGGTGCCGATGATCATGTGCGTGGCCGTCAAGCCCGGCTGGGTCACGGCCGTCGGGCCATCGGCCAGACGACTGATACCGAAGTCGACGACGCGCCAGCGACCGTCGTCGCCGCGCACGATGTTCGCGGGTTTGATGTCGCGGTGGACGAGCCCTCGGGAGTGGGCGGCACCCAGCGCGCTCGCCACCTCACGCGCGACACCCTCGACCTGCGCCACTGGCATCGGACCGCTCACCATCTCGTCGGCCAGGCTGGGCCCGGGGAGCAACTCCATGACCAGATAGGCCAGGTCATCGGTCGCCCCGCTGTCGTGGACGGTGACGACATGCGGGTGACTGATCCCCGCGGTGGTGCGCGCTTCACGGGCAAATCGCTCCACGGCCGTCGGATCGGGGTGGGCCGCGTCGAGAGACATGATCTTCACGGCGACCTGCCGGTCCAGCACCGTGTCGATCGCCCGCCACACCTGCCCCATGCCACCGGCACCGATCTGCTCCTCCAGCCGGTAGCGGCCGGAGAGGGTGCGTCCCGTGAGCGACTCCATGCCCACCGAGCCTAGCCGCGCGAACGCAACTCCCACGACGCCAGCGCCGCTGCCGCCGCAACGTTGAGCGAGTCCACTCCCCCGGCCATCGGGATCGTCACGGTCACGTCGACCTCGCCCAGGGTCCGCCGGCCGAGCCCGTCGCCCTCTGTCCCGAGGACCAGTGCCAGACGCTCGGGAGCGTTGCGGGAGAACACATCCAAGGGAACTGAATCCTCGGACAGGGCAAGAGCCGCGGTCACGAACCCGGCCGCTTGGAGCGTCCTGATCCCACCTGGCCACGGATCGATCCGGGTCCACGGCACCTGGAAGACGGTGCCCATCGACACCCTGATCGAGCGGCGATAGAGCGGGTCAGCACAGCGTGGGGTGACGAGCACGGCATCGACGCCCAGCCCGGCGCAGGAGCGGAAGATCGCGCCCACATTGGTGTGGTCGACGATGTCCTCGAGCACGACCACCCGCCGCGCTCCACGCACGACGTCGGCCACCGCGGGCAGGGTGGGGCGGTGCATCGCCGCCAGGGCGCCACGGTGCAGGTGAAAGCCTGTGAGGCTCTCGATGGTCGAGTGCTCCCCCACATAGACGGGTATGCCGTGTGCTTCCGCGTCGGCGACCACGTCACCGAGATCGGTGAGCCAGCGCTGGGCCATCAGGTACGACCGAGGCCGGTGCCCGGCGGCCAGGGCCCGTCGAATGACCTTCTCGGACTCGGCGATGTAGAGCCCGCCCTCGGGCTCGATCCGGCGCCGCAGAGCGACATCGGTCAGGGCGACATAGTCGGCGAGGCGGGGATCCTGCGGGTCGGTGATCTGGTCTGGCATCGCGGATCAGCCTAGGCGGTCGGCCGACGTCGTCAGCCGAGCAGGACCGTGCGGCGACGACGGCCAGGCCGAGCACGAGGACTGCGGTCCCCATCAGGGGAACCAGATGAGCTTGACGATGGCGACCAGGCCGATGAGGACGATGACTGCGCGCAACACGGTGGGGGGCAGACGTCGTCCGACGGTCGATCCCACCCAGCCGCCGGCCAGGGCACCGACCGCGATGAGTCCGGCCACCGCCCAGTCGACGTGGTGGGGAGCCGCCACGACGAAGACGAGGGCGGCGACCAGGTTCGCGACGGTTCCCAGGACGTTCTTGTAGGCATTGGACCGCTGGAGCGGCAACGAAGTGAGTGTGTTGAGCAGGCCCACGAGGATCACCCCCTGAGCCGCCCCGAAGTAGCCCCCGTAGGCACCGGCCGCCAAGACTCCGAGGCGCACGAGGGGACCCATCCGCGTCCCCGCAGGCTGACCCCGGTGCCGTTCGGTCCACCGGGAGAGGGCGGGGCCGAAGGCGACGAGAAGGATCCCCAGCGCGACGAGTACCGGCACGATGGCCCGGAACGCCGACGACGGCAGGACGAGCAAGAGCAGGGCCCCGCCGATCGCCCCGACGAAGGTCATCGGCATCAGGGCGCGCAGGTCGGGTTTGGCACCCACCAGTTCGCGCCGATAGCCGTAGGTCCCGGTGATACCGCCGGCGACGAGGCCGACGCTGTTCGAGATGTTGGCGTTGAGGGGCGGAATCCCCAAGAGGAGCAGGGTGGGAAAGGTGATCAGCGTGCCCGAGCCGACGATCGTGTTGATCGTCCCGGCCGCGCATCCGGCCAGGACGATCAGGAGGGTCTCGACAAGCGTCACCGCCACACCCTAAGTCGGGTGCGGCGGTGACGGTGCCTGCAGGGTCAGGTCGTGGGCGGTGGGATCCGACGCGTGGCCTCATCCTCGACCGGAGGGGCAGGCGGGGCCGGTGGGCGCGGGGGCACGCTATCCGGATCAGGAGCGATCGGCGGCTGTGGCCGGCTGACCGGTGCCGCGTGCTCACTGGCCTCTCGGCTCGACTGCTCTGCTTGGCCCCGTGCTTCGGCCAGGGCTCGGGCCGGGTCCTCCAGCACGGTCTCCTCGAAGGCATTCGGGATCGAGTCACCCGGGTCGACCCATTGCTCCTCGCTGCCGCTGTCGAGACCACCTGCGGGGGCGCCGGTCACACGGCCCAGCATCCCGCCCATGCCCTTGAGGGCATCGGTGAGTTCGCTCGGGATGATCCACATCTTGTTGCTGTCGCCGCGGGCGATCTGGGGCAGGACTTGAAGGTACTGGTAGGCCAACAGCTTCTCGGTTGGCTTCCCGCGGTGGATCGCCTCGAACACCTGCTGGATGGCTCGAGCCTGACCCTGCGCCTCGAGGACCCGCGCCTGGGCAGAACCCTCGGCGCGCAGGATGGCGGACTGCTTCTCACCTTCGGCCGTGAGGATCTGGCTGGCCTTGACACCCTCGGCGTTGAGGATGGCGGCTCGCCGGTCCCGCTCGGCCTTCATCTGCTTCTCCATCGACTCCTGAACCGACATCGGCGGGTCGATGGCCTTGAGCTCGACGCGGTTGACCCGGATCCCCCACTTGCCCGTGGCCTCGTCCAGCACCCCGCGCAGCTGGGCATTGATCTGGTCCCTGCTGGTCAGGGTCTGCTCGAGGTCGAGCGAGCCGATGACATTACGCAAGGTGGTGACGGTGAGCTGCTCGATGCCCTGGATGAAGTTGGCGATCTCGTAGACCGCGGACTTGGCATCGATGACCGAGTAGTAGATGACGGTGTCGATGTTGACGACCAGGTTGTCGCTGGTGATCACCGGCTGCGGTGGGAAGGAGACGACCTGCTCACGCAGGTCGACGTTCGCTCGCACCTTGTCGACGAACGGGATGAGGAAGTGGATGCCGCCCTCGAGCGTGCGCGAGTAGCGGCCCAGGCGCTCGATGATGAGCGCCGTCTGCTGCGGCACGATCCGCACCGTGCGGAAGAGCACGACGAGCGCGAAGAGGAGGAAGAGGCCCAGGACGACGAGTTCGATCATGTCGAGTCCGTTTCTGTTGTCGGGTCAGGTCAGGGTTGGTATGCCGTGGAGCCGGCTCACGTGGGCTCAGCGACGGGATGCGGGGCTGCCACGACGATCGCCGTGGCCCCGTGGAGGGCGATCACCTGCACATCGCTGCCGGGGGGACAGGACTGGGCGTGGGCCGGGACCCGCGCGGACCAGGTTTCCCCGCCGAGCTTGATCCGGCCGTTGGTCTCGGTCACGGTCTCGATCACGCGGGCCTCGCGTCCGACCAGGCTGCTCGCCCCGATCCCGTGGTCCACCTCGCCCTCGACGAAGTGGCGTCTGATGATCGGGCGGACCACCGCGAGGAGCAGAGCAGCAACGGCGACCGCAATGATCACCTGGGCTGCGAGTCCCCCGCCGAGGCCGGCTGTGAGGGCTCCGGCGAGCGCGCCACCGGCGAGCATCACGAAGACGAAGTCGACGGTTGCTGCCTCGATGGCGGCCAGGATCAGCGCGATCGCGATCCAGGCCAGCCAAGGACTGTCAGTCAGCCACTCCATTGCCGGTGCCTTTCCGAGACTGGGCCTCCCGCGGGCGCGGGTAACCCTGTGACGTCACAACACGCTCTCAGGTTCCCAACTCTCCGCCACCGCGAATCGTGCCGGCGTCAGGAGCGTGCCCTCGCGGAATACCTCATCCCGTGACGTTCCAGCACCAGAGGCAGCCCGAAGGTGGCGCTCAGGTTGCCCTCGGTGAGGGTGATCTCGATCGGCCCCTGCGCGACCACGCGGCCCTCCCGCAGCAGGAGGACGTCGGTGAAGTTCGGCGGGATCTCCTCGACGTGGTGGGTGACCAGCACGAGCGCCGGGGCGGCGAGGTCACCGGCGATGTCGCCGAGCCGACGCACCAGGTCTTCGCGGCCACCGAGGTCCAGCCCCGCCGCGGGCTCGTCGAGCAGCATCAACTCGGGGTCGGTCATGAGCGACCGGGCAATCTGGACCCGCTTGCGTTCCCCCTCGGACAGGGTGCCGTAGGTGCGGTCGACCAGGTGGGCGGCGCCCAGAGCATCGAGCAGTTGCAGGGCACGACCGTGGTCGAGCGAGTCGTAGCTCTCCCGCCAGCGGCCGACCACACCGTAGGACGCCGTGACCACGACATCTCCCACGCGCTCACGCGGCGGGATGCGCTCGGCCAGCGAGGCACTGGCCAGACCGATCCGCGGCCGCAGTTCGAAGACGTCGACTGCTCCGAGCACCTCGTCGAGGATGCCGACGACACCCCGGCTGGGGTGCATGCGGCCCGACGCCAACTGCAGGAGCGTGGTCTTGCCCGCGCCATTGGGGCCGAGGACCACCCAGCGCTGGCCCTCCTCGACTTCCCAGTTGATGTCGTCGAGCAGGATGCTCTGGCCACGGACCACGCCGACTCCGGCGAAGGCCAGCACATCACTCATACCGCGACCCTAGTAGACGCGTGCGCCCGTTCTCGGGAGCGGTGTCGGCGGGTCAGCGAGCCAGCAGGCGGCGGCGGAGGACGTCCAGGTAGACCTGCATGGTGCGGTCGCCGATGGTGGCCCAGGAGAAGGACTCGACCGCGCGCCGACGACCGGCGAGTCCGAAGCGATCGGCCCGCGCCGGGTCACTGACGGCTTCGGTGAGGGCCGCGGCGAGGTCGGCGACGAACCTGTCGGGATCCACCGGTGTGCCGCTGCCGTCCTGCACCTGCTCGATCGGCACCAGCCAGCCGGTCTCTTGGTCGACCACGACCTCGGGTATGCCGCCCGTCGCCGTTGCGACGACCGGGAGTTCGCACGCCATGGCCTCGAGATTGACGATGCCGAGCGGCTCGTAAACCGATGGGCAGACGAAGACCGTGGCGGCGCTGAGCATCGCGATGACCTCGCCCCGGGGCAGCATCTCGGGCACCCACACGACACCGTCTCGTTGCTCGCGCAGGCCGGCGATGAGTTCCTCGACCTCGGCCTTGATCTCCGGGGTGTCCGGAGCGCCGGCCAAGAGGACGAGTTGGATCTCGGGCGGCAACTGCGCGGCGGCGCGGAGCAGGTAGGGCAGTCCCTTCTGGCGGGTGATCCGCCCGACGAAGATCACCGACGGCCTGTCCGGGTCGACGCCGTGCGAGCGGACGACGTCATCGTCGCGGTGACGCTGCCAGAGCTGGGAGTCGATGCCGTTGTGGACGACCTTGACCTTGTCAGGGTTGATCGAGGGATAGGACTTCAGCACGTCCTGCCGCATTCCCTCGGAGACGGCGATGACGGCGTCGGCGGCCTCATAGGCCGTCTTCTCGATCCACGACGAGAGCCGGTAGCCGCCGCCGAGCTGCTCGGCCTTCCAGGGGCGCATGGGCTCCAGGCTGTGGGCCGAGACGACGTGCGGCACATCGTTGAGCAGGCCGGCGACGTGACCGGCGAAGTTGGCGTACCAGGTGTGCGAGTGGACGAGGTCCGCGCCCTCGCAGGCGGCCGCCATGGTCAGGTCCACCCCCATGGTCGCGAGGGCCGCGTTGGCGCCGTCGAGTTGCGGCAGGTCCGGGTGGTCGGTCGTCCCCTCCTCGTCACGGGGGCCGCCGAAGGCATGGACGCGGACGTCGATGTCGCCGCGATCGCGCAGGGCCCGCGTCAGTTCCGCGACGTGCACCCCCGCTCCGCCGTAGATCGAGGGGGGATACTCCTTGGAGAGGATGTCGACGCGCACGACGATCACCCTAGCGAGGGAGGGCGTGCTGCGACATGCCGAAGTCAATCCCGGGCAGGGGCTGCACGACGGAGCCGGATCGCAATAGCGTGTGGGCATGGCATACCGCAGCGGTGGACCGAAGGTGCTCGCAATCGTCTTGGCCGGTGGGGAGGGAAAGCGGCTGATGCCGCTGACGCGCGACCGCGCCAAGCCGGCGGTGCCGTTCGGCGGGATCTATCGCCTCGTCGACTTCGCGCTCTCCAACGTCGTGAACTCCGGTTACCTCAAGGTCGTCGTGCTCACGCAGTACAAGTCGCACAGCCTGGACCGCCATGTCACCAAGACCTGGCGGATGTCGACGATGCTCGGCAACTACGTGGCACCCATTCCGGCCCAGCAGCGGATCGACAAGAACTGGTACCTCGGCAGCGCCGACGCGATCTACCAGAGCCTCAACACCATCGCCGACGAGAAGCCGGACATCATCGTGGTCGTGGGCGCTGACCACGTCTACCGGATGGACTTCTCCCAGATGGTCGACCAGCACATCCAGTCGGGCGCGGGCGTGACCGTGGCGGCCATCCGCCAGCCGATCGGCATGGCCGACCAGTTCGGAGTCATCGAGGTCGACGACGAGGACCCGACAAGGATCTCGGCCTTCCGCGAGAAGCCTTCGGACCCCAAGGGACTCCCGGACAGCCCGGACGAGATCCTCGCCAGCATGGGCAACTACGTCTTCACCGCCGACGTCCTCGTCGACGCCGTGACCCGCGACCACGATCTCGCCGGGAGCAGGCACGACATGGGTGGCGACATCGTCCCCGCCCTCGTGGCCCGGGACGCGGCCTACACCTACGACTTCAAGAAGAACGTCATTCCCGGTGGCACCGATCGCGACAAGGGTTACTGGCGTGACGTCGGGACCCTCGACTCCTACTTCGACGCCCACATGGACCTCATCTCGATCCACCCGATCTTCAACCTCTACAACTATGACTGGCCGATCTACACCGACTACGGTCCCTACCCTCCGGCGAAGTTCGTCCACGGCGCTCACGGCCGCTTCGGTGAGGCACTCAACTCGGCGGTCTCTCCGGGCACGGTCATCTCCGGCGCGCGCGTGACGAACTCCGTCATCGGGGCCAACTGTCGGGTCCACTCCTACAGCGAGCTCGACCAGGTCGTCATGCTCGACAACGTCACGATCGGGCGTCAGTGCCGGATCCAGCGAGCGATCATCGACAAGAACGTCGAGATCCCGGAAGGCACCGAGATCGGGCTGGACCCGGCACGGGACGCCGCCCGGGGATTCACCATCACCGAGAACGGTGTCGTCGTCATCGGCAAGGGCGACATCGTCGAACCGTGACACCGCAGGTCCGGATCGCCGCCCAGGTCCAGCCGCAGCACACGTCGTACGCGGAGATCCGTCGCGTCTGCGCGGCCCTATCGCAACCCGAATCTTCTCGCGGACATGGCCCGCACCGTTGACCACATCTCCGCGCGCGGTGGCGGCGGTGAACTCAGGACCCTGCGCATCGTGGCCGAGCACGCAGACATCTGGCACGGCTTCGGCGATGCGGAGACGATCGCCCACAAGCACGCCGTTCTCGACCGTTGGTGCGAGCGAGTCGGACGCGACCCGTCCGAGATCGTGCGTTCGGCCGGTGTGGCCCCGACGCCCGCATAGGGCGCGACGCTGACTAGCCTGTGCCCCGTGCCACCCGAGGACCAGACCGAGACCCTCCTGCTCACGCTGACCGGCGCTGACCGGCCGGGCGTGACCCGCACCCTCTTCGACACCCTCGCGACCGTCCACCCCATCGTGCTCGACGTCGAGCAGACGGTCACACGCGGTCACCTGACCCTGTCCGCCCTCCTCGAGGTGACCGGCCGCGAGGCCGAGGTGAGCGCGTTGGTCCAGCGCGCGGCATACGGACTGGGGATGACGGCGACGGTGACCCGCGGCCGGGGTGACAACGAACCCCGACGACGTGGTCGCGTCGCCATCACCCTGCTCGGTCACCCGTTGACCGGCCGACACCTCTCGGCCGTCAGTGGTGTCATCGCCGGCCACGGGGCCAACATCGATCGGATCCGACGGCTCTCGCGCTACCCGGTCACGACCATCGAGTTCGACGTCTCGGGGGCCGATCTCGACGTCCTGCGGCGCGACCTCGCCCTGGTCGCCGCGGCCGAGGGAGTCGACATCGCGAGCTCGCCCGCCGGCCTCGCCCGCCGCGGACGGCGCCTGGTCGTCATGGACGTCGACTCCACCCTCATCCAGGACGAGGTCATCGAGTTGCTCGCCGCCCACGCCGGCCGCGAGGCCGAGGTGGCGGCGGTGACGGAGCAGGCCATGCGGGGAGAGCTCGATTTCGCCGCGAGCCTGCACGCCCGCGTCGCCGCGCTCGAAGGACTCGACGAAAGCGTCCTGGGCCGCGTGCGCGACGCCGTCCAACTGACGCCCGGCGCCCGCACCCTGGTCCGAACGCTCAAGCGCCTCGGTTTCACCGTGGCGGTGGTCTCCGGCGGCTTCATCGAGGTCGTCCAACCCTTGGCCGACGAGTTGGGCATCGACCACGCCCGGGCCAACACCTTGGAGATCGTCGACGGGAAACTGACCGGCCGAGTTCTCGGCGAGGTGGTGGACCGGGCCGGCAAGGCGGCCGCTCTGCGTGAGTTCGCGGCCGATGAGGGGCTCCCGCTGGCGCGAACGGTGGCCATCGGTGACGGGGCCAACGACCTCGACATGATCGAGGCCGCCGGACTCGGGATCGCCTTCAACGCCAAACCCGTGGTCCGGGCGCTGGCCGACACGGCCGTCAACGTGCCCTACCTCGACGCGGTGCTCTACCTGCTGGGGATCACTCGCGAAGAGGTCGAGGAGGCCGACCTGCTCGACGAGGGCACCACCGTGCCTCCTAGGGTGTAGCCCATGCCTGCCAGACCGCCGCGCTCCACCCTGTTCATCATCGGCGGCGCCGAGGACAAGGTCGGCCGCGCGACCCTGCTGCGGCGCTTCACCAAGTTGGCCGGTGGGCGCAAGGCGCACATCGTCGTCATCCCCACCGCGTCCTCCTTCCGCTCCGAGGTCGTCGAGGCCTACACAACCGTCTTCACGCGCTTCGGGGCCTCCCGAATCTCGGTCGTCGACCCCACGACCCGCGACCAGGCCGACATGGTCGAGGAGATCGCTGCCCTCGACACCGCCACCGGGGTCTTCATGAGCGGCGGCAATCAACTCGTGCTCAGTCAGATGTTCGCGAACACCGCCCTCGGAGAGGCCATTCACCGGGCCCACGCCCGTGGTGCCGTGATCGGTGGCACGTCCGCGGGCGCCTCGATCATGAGTGAGTTCATGATCGCCCTGGGCGCCGACGGTGCCGTCCCCCTGCAACGCAGCAGCGGCGTCAGCCAGGGCCTGGGTCTGCTCAAAGGTGTCGTCATCGACCAGCACTTCGCCGAGCGGGCGCGCTACGGTCGGCTCATGGCCGTCATCGCCCGCTCCCCCGGGCTGCTCGGCATCGGTATCGACGAGGACACGGCCATCGAGGTCTCCGACGGCCTGTTCACGGTGCACGGCCGTAGCACCGCCTTCGTCATCGATTGTGCCCGCGCCGTCAGCGATGCCCCGGACGCTCGGCGTTACGCGCCCTTGCTCGTCTCCGGGGCCGTCGTCCACGCGCTGCCCGCCGGAGCAACCTTCGATCTGGTCGGCCGACGACTGGCCGACTTTGTCGAGCACCACCCCGACGCGGTCATCGTTGCCGAGACTGCAGCCGAAGAGGTCGCGACGGCACGGCCGTGAGGCTCTAGAGTCACACCACCCATCCCCACAGGACAGGACGGCAATGGCACCCACCGAACGGCCCACCCCTTCTGGCCCGATCGCGCCCGACCTGCGGATCGTGGAGTCCCGCGTGTATCGCGGCGGCAACATCTGGTCCTATGAGCCGGCGATCCACCTGGTCGTGGATCTCGGTGTGCTGGAGGACTATCCGTCCGACACGATCGACGGATTCACCGATCGGCTCCTCGAGCTCCTCCCCGCGCTGGAGAATCACGGCTGCTCGCGCGGGGTCAAGGGTGGCTTCATCGAGCGCCTGCGCGAAGGCACCTGGCTGGGTCACGTCGCCGAGCACGTCGCCCTGCAGTTGCAGCAGGAGGCCGGCCATGACCTGCGCCGCGGAAAGACGCGCGGCGTCAAGGGTCAGCCGGGGCGCTACAACGTGATCTACGGCTACCAGGACGAGGGGGTGGGTCTGGCTGCCGGGCAGTTGGCCGTTCGGCTCGTCAACGACCTGGTGGCGCCCGCCGAGGATTTCGACTTCGAGGCCGAGCTGGAGTCCTTCCTGCGGCGTGCCGAGCGGACCGCCTTCGGTCCCTCCACCCTGGCCATTCTCGAGGAGGCAATCAGCCGCGACATCCCCTACATCCGGCTGAACAGTGCATCCTTCGTCCAACTCGGGCAGGGCGTGCATGCCCAGCGCATTCGCGCCACGATGACGTCCAAGACCAGCGCCCTGGCCGTCGACATCGCCGGGGACAAGGACCTGACCGCCAAGTTGTTGGGCTCGGCCGGTCTGCCGGTCCCGAAGCAGGATGTCGTGCGCACCGAGGCCGGCGCGGTCCAGGTCGCCCGCGAGATCGGGCACCCCGTGGTCGTCAAACCGCTCGACGGCAACCACGGCCGCGGCGTCGGGCTGAACCTCCTGGACGACGACGCGGTGCGGGCCGCCTTTGCCCTGGCCAAGGCGGAGTCGCGCGGCGGCTATGTCGTCGTCGAGTCCTTCATCACCGGCCGGGACTATCGCTGCCTCATCGTCGGTGGCCGCATGCAGGCCATTGCCGAGCGCGTCCCCGCCCATGTCATCGGCGACGGCGAGCACACCATCGAGGAACTGGTGGCGATCACCAACAGCGACCCTCGCCGCGGTGTCGGCCACGAGAAGGTGCTCACCAAGATCAAGGTCGACGAGGCCGCCATCGAGCGCGTCCGCGACCAGGGTTTCGAGCTCGACTCGGTCCCGGACAAGGGCATCATGGTCAAACTCGCCCTGACCGGCAACATGTCGACCGGTGGAATCTCGATCGACCGGACCTTCGACGCCCACCCGGACAATGTCGAGATCGCCGAGGAGGCCGCCCGCCTGGTCGGCCTCGATGTCGCGGGGATCGACTTCATCGCCCCCGACATCGCCTCACCGGTGCGTGAGACCGGTGGCGCCATCTGTGAGGTGAATGCGGCACCGGGGTTCCGGATGCACACGCACCCGACGATCGGTGAGCCACAGTTCATCGCCAAGCCCGTGGTGGACCTGCTCTTTCCCCCCGGTGCGCCGAGCCGAGTGCCGATCGTCGCCGTCACCGGCACGAACGGCAAGACGACGACCTCGCGGATGATCGCGCACATCATGAAGGGCGTCGGCCGCAAGGTCGGCATGACGTCGACGGATGGCATCGTCATCGACGAACGTCTTGTCGTGAAAGCCGACGCCTCCGGGCCCAAGTCGGCCCGGATGGTCCTGCAGAACCCGAGGGTCGACTTCGCCGTCATGGAGGTGGCGCGCGGCGGCATCCTGCGCGAGGGGCTGGGCTACGACCGCAACGACGTCGCCGTGGTCACCAACGTGGCGGCCGACCACCTGGGCATACGTGGCATCGACACGGTCGAGCAGCTCGCCGACGTCAAGGCCGTGATCGTCGAAGCCGTTCCGCGCGACGGGGTTGCCGTGCTCAACGCCGATGACCCGCTCGTCCGACGGATGCGCCGCCGCTGCTCCGGTGACATCGTGTGGTTCTCGATCGCTGCCCCTGGCAGTCGCGTGCGCGAGTTCATCGACGACCACTGCCGGCGTGGCGGGCGCGCGATTGTGCTCGAGCCGACCGACCGAGGCGACATGATCGTCATCCGTCACGGGCGCCGCTCCATGCAGCTGGCATGGACCCACCTGCTGCCGGCAACGCTGGGTGGCACCGCGATGTTCAACGTCGCCAACGCGATGGCGGCCGCCGGAGCAGCCTTCGCGCTCGGCACCGGCCTGCACGAGATCCGACAGGGGCTGCGGACCTTCAGCACCTCCTACTACCTCTCCCCCGGGCGCATGAACCTTGTCGACGTCCACAACGTCGAGGTCATCGTCGACTACTGCCACAACGCCCCCGGTATGCGTGTCCTCGGCGACTTCGTCGAGAGGTATGCCGCCCACAAGGCCCGGTCCGCGGAGCTCGGCAAGATGTCGCGGATCGGCATGATCGCGACGGCCGGCGACCGACGGGACGACGACATGCGCGAGCTCGGCGCCATCGCGGCCGACCACTTCGACGTCCTGGTGGTCCGCGAGGACGCGCGCTTGCGTGGTCGAAAGTCCGGCGAGACCTCGGGCCTGATCGCCGAGGGCGCTCGAGCCCGGATGGCCGAGGGCGGCGCGCGGTGCCGCCAGGTCGAGATCGTCCTCGACGAGACGGCCGCCGTCCGGCATGTCATGGCACGGGCCAATCCGGGCGACCTCGTCGTGCTCTGCGTCGACTCCCATGCCGCGGTCATGTCCGAGCTCGAGGCCATGACCCAACAGGCGCAGCCGGGCACGCACACCACGCGCGACGGTGTCGGCGATCCTGACCTCGACCCGAATGCGTTGTCGGAAAGGGCTCGTCAGGAGGGCGACGACGCAGCCGCAGACTTGGGAGAGCCCCAGCCTGCGGAAGCCTGACCCCGGGAGGTCCTCGGCCACCGCCCGCAGACCGCGAACACGGTCGTGGAGGCCAGGACCCCGGCCAGCAGGGCCGCGGGTCGGTGTGCCCGAGCACGGCCGAGTTGCGACACCGTGGAACGATCGCCAATGTCGCTGAGGCGTTCAATTCCAGTGCCGCCTCCGTTTCGGTGCAGTTGACCCGGCTCGAGCGCGAGGCCGGTGTCCCGATATTGCACGTCCACGTCGAAGGACCTACCCGCCGTCACGAGGGTGCGGGCCGCCCTCCATGAGTCGGCACGCACGGCCGCCGCCGGACGCACCGACACCAGGCTCCCTCCGTCATCACGGTGAAACCCGGTCTCCCAACTCCGCGGCATATGCGGTGAGCGAGCGGCGATAGCGTTGCACATCGGCATCGGAGGACTCGGCCGCCACAACCTCGAGGAGGCCACGCAAGCCCTCGGTCGCCCGGCCTGCGTCGTGCAGGATCATCGCGCGGAACATCCGGGCACCGATGCTCGTCGGTTCGGCCGCGACGGCGTCCTCGATTCGCGCGGTGGCCTCGTCGAGCCGACCGAGATTACGCAGCGTCGAGGCGAGTTGGATGAGGCAGCGGTGCCGCAGCGGTTCACGGAGCCCACCGTCCAGGGCCTCCTCGTAGAGCCCGACGGCCGCGGCCTCCTGCCCGGCGGAGTCGAAGGTGCCCGCATACTCGTAGGCGACCACCGGATCGCCCGGATGCGCAGCACGGAGAGCAGCGCCCGCCGCGATCCGCGCTTGTGGATCGTCGATCTCCCACAAGGCGTCGATGTCGGCCTGGGCAGGATGCTCGCCGCGGTTCCGGACCACCTTGCGGCGGATCGCTGCGGCGTCGTCCGGACGACCACCGTGGGCCGCGATCCACTCGGCGATGGCCGCTCGCTCGGAGTGGCACATCACGGCCACCACGTCGCCGTCGTGGGCGTTGGCAAGGAGCCGGGTCATCCCCTCGAGCTCGGTGGGCGTCGAATCAGCATGGGCGACACCGACACTGAGCAGGCCCTCGCGCAGTGGACGCTCCATCTCCTCGATGGTCCGACCTCGCAGGTAGTGCTCCTTGTGGGCCAGCACGACCTCGTCGGCCCGGCGGCCCGCGATCTCACCGAGGGAACGCAAGATGTCGTCCGTCCGGTCCCCCGCCGTGCCGAGTGCCAAGCGGACCTTGGCGCCGGGCGCGCAGAGTCCATGGCAGACGTCCAGAAGAGCGTCGAGGCCGGCCTCATTGTGGGCAAGGTCGACGATCACCGTGGCCGTGCCGACCGTCACCGGCACGGTGTAGGTGTTCATCCGTCCGGGGTTGAGACGATCGTCGGGCGCGAAGGACCGCAGGCCCTCGACGACGAAGGCACGCGGGATCCCGATGGCGAGTGCGGCGGCCGCACCGGCCAGGGCATTGGCGACGTTGTGGACCGACAGGCCGGACAGCGCCATGGGCAGGTCGACAACCGCGACGAGGCGGTCGTGGACGCGGTGCTCGTCGAGGACGGTGACCCACCCGTCGAGGACCGTGATCGCGCGGCCGCCGGCACCGAGAGCCTCCCGGATCGCCGGCGAGTCTGGGTCAAGAGTGAAGACCCAAGGCTTGGCGCGGGTGCCGCTGCGCATCGCCCAGACGCGTGGGTCGTCGCCGTTCAGGACGCTCCAGCCGGTGGGCCGGGTGACCTTGGTGATGATCGCCTTCACCTCGGCCAGTTGGTCGACGGTGTCGATGCCCTGCTGGCCGAGGTGGTCCGCCGAGACGTTGGTGACGACGGAGACATCGTTGTGGGTCACGCCCAAGCCCTTGAGGAGCATTCCTCCGCGCGCCGTCTCGAGGATGCCGAGTTCGACCCCCGGGGTGGCGAGCACCGTGCGCGCCCCCGCCGGGCCGGAGTAGTCCCCGGGCTCGACGAGCACGCCCTGGGCCAGCACGCCATCTGTCGAGCTCCACGCCACCGTCCGGCCCGCGGTCATCCCGATGTGGGCGAGCAGGCGTGTGGTCGTCGTCTTGCCGTTGGTGCCGGTGACCGCCACCACCGGCACCTTCGGGGTGGTCAGTCGGGCGGGGTCCCCACCGGTCGCCGCGACGATCGGCGCCGCGGCGGCGACCGCCGCCTCGTCGATGTCCGCACCGCCGGCGATCTGGTCCAGCAGGGGCGCCAAGGCTTCACCGAAGGCGACGGCCCGGTGACGGTGGCGCCACACGAAGGCCACAACGACCTCGTCGACACCCGACCCGGCTCGCACCCGCAGGCCGACACGGGTCACCCCGACAGCGCGCACGAGCCTGCGGGTCATCGACTCGATCAGGCGCAGAACCATTCGCTGGCGCCCGGCGGAACCTGCGGGCGCAAGTGCACGCCCGCCACCGCCCCGAGCACCGGCCCGGTCCCACAACGCCGCGAAGTCCGCGTCCGGCATACCGACCAGACCCGGGACGGCGAGCACGACCTTGACGGCCGGTCGCGTGAAATAGAGGTTGGGTCCTTCGAGGACCCGCACCTCACGGGCGAAGACAGCGGCGTTGGTCACGGACGCGAGCCTAATGGGGGCGGGCTCAGACGCCCATCGCGTGGAAGCCACCGTCGACGTGCACGATCTCACCGCTGGTCGCCGGGAACCAGTCAGAGAGCAGAGCCACGCACGCCTTCGCCGCACCGACCGGGTCGTTGATGTCCCAGCCCAGCGGCGCGCGGCTCTCCCACTCCTCCTCGAAGCGTTCGAAGCCGGGGATCGACTTGGCCGCGGTCGTGCGGATCGGCCCGGCGGACACGAGGTTGCAGCGGATGCCCTGAGGGCCGAGGTCACGGGCCAGGTAGCGGTTGGTGGCTTCGAAGGCCGCCTTGGCCACACCCATCCAGTCGTAGACCGGCCATGCGTAGCGTGCGTCAAAGGTGAGGCCGACGATGCTGCCGCCAGGGCCCATGAGCGGCAGGCTCGCCTTGGCGAGAGCCTGCAGCGAGAAGGCGCTGATTTGCACTGCAGTCGAGACGTCCTCCCAGCCGGCCTCCATGAAGTTGAAGGCGCCTTGCGGTGCGAAGCCGATCGAGTGCACCACCCCGTCGAGGTGCGGCACGTGCTCACGGACACGCTCGGCGAGAGCGTCGAGGTCCTCGGAGTTGGAGACGTCGAGTTCGACGACCGGCGGGGTCTGCGGGAGCCGCTTGGCGATCGTCGACGTGATCTTCATCGTGCGGCCGAAGGAGGTCAGCACGACCTCGGCACCCTGCTCCTGGGCCAGGCGCGCGACGTGGAAGGCGATGGAGGAGTCCATGAGGACTCCGGTGACGAGCAGCTTCTTGCCCTCGAGGAGCATGGCGGTCCTTTCGGTTCGTCGGTGGTGAGAGGTATGCCGTGGGGCCGGGTCAGTGCCCCATCCCGAGTCCGCCGTCGACGGGGATGACGGCGCCCGAGATATATCCGGCCTCAGGGCTGGCGAGGAAGGTCGTGGCGGCCGCGACCTCGTCGGGGGTGGCGAACCGGCCGGCCGGAATGGCGGCCAGATAGGCCTTCTTGGTGTCCTCGGGCAGTTCGGCCGTCATGTCGGTGTCGATGAATCCGGGGGCGACGACATTGGCGGTGATGCCGCGGCCGCCGAGCTCACGGGTGATCGATCGGGCCAGACCGACCAGACCGGACTTGCTCGCCGCGTAGTTGGTCTGGCCGGGCGAGCCGTAGAGGCCGACAACACTGGAGATGAAGATCATCCGGCCGCGGCGCAGGCGGATCATCCCCTTGGAGGCGCGGCGGGCGCAGCGAAAAGCGCCGGCGAGATTGGTGTCGACCACGGAGGCGAACTCGTCGTCGCTCATTCGGAGCAGGAGCGTGTCCTTGGTGATGCCCGCATTGGCGACGAGGATCTCGATCGGCCCGCCGAGCGCCTCCTCGGCGGCGGCGAACGCGGCATCGACCGAGGCCGAGTCGGTCACTTCGCAGATGACGCCCACCAGGCCCTCGGGTGGCTCACCGGATCGGTGCGTGATGGCGACCTTGTCCCCCTCATCGGCGAAAGCCCGGGCAATGGCCAGGCCGATGCCTCGATTTCCACCGGTGACCAGGACGTTGCGTGGCTCGCTCATGACTTCCCTTCGTGGCCGCACGCGCTGCTGTCCCGACGAACCTAGTGGCTACCGGTTGGTAATCGCGCAGCGTCCCAGCGGTGGCGACCGCGATGACGGCGGTGGCGACCGGCTTGCGGCGGGAGTCGGTGGTGACCGCGTGCGGGGGCCGGCAACCCAGGCCAGCCCACCGGCATACAGTGGAGTCGTGGGTGAGGACCGGCATGCGAATGACACCACCAACCGGGTGGTGTCGGTCACGACCGCTACCTCCTCCGGGGACGCCGAGCAGAGCGCCCGGATCAAGCGTTACCTCATCACGATGGCGATTCGCACCGCCTGCTTCGTCCTCATGGTCGTTGTGGACGGCTGGCTGCGCTGGGTCTTCCTCGCCGGTGCGGCTTTCCTGCCTTATGTTGCGGTCGTCCTGGCCAACGCCCGAGCTCCACGGACCCCGGGCACCGTGACGCCGGTGGTGCCGCGCGCGGACGACGTCCGTTACCTACAGCCCTGAGCGAATCCGTCAACCGCCGATCGCTGACATCGGTCGGTCGGGTTGCACGAAGTCGGGCGAGTCGATGCCGTGCCCGGCGGCCTTGGCGGCCATCTCGTCGATGATCAGCCGGCCCAGCTCGCCATCGGTGGCGCCTTCGCGGAGCGGCCCTCTCAGATCCACCTCCCGGCGAGCGAAGAGGCAGTTGCGCAGTTGCCCGTCGGCGGTGAGCCGCACTCGATCACAGGCCGCGCAGAAGGGCGCGGTGACGCTCGCGATGATCCCCACAGTGGCCGGTCCACCGTCCACCAGGAAGCGCTCGGCCGGTGCACTGCCACGCTCGGGCACCGGGGTCAGGGTGAAGCGCTCGCCCAGCCGCGCGAGCAGCTCGTCCTGGGTGACCATCTGGCCGCGGTCCCAGTCGTGTTGCGCGTCGAGCGGCATCTGCTCGATGAAGCGCAGCTCGTAGCCGCGGTCAAGACACCACTGGAGAAGGTCGGGAGCGTCCACGTCGTTGAGTCCACGCATCGCGACTGCATTGACCTTGACCGGGGTGAGCCCGGCGTCCGCGGCGGCCGCCAGACCCGCGATGACGTCCTCGAGGCGGTCGCGCCGGGTGAGCCTGGCGAAGTGCTGTGGGTCCGTGGTGTCGAGGCTGACGTTGACCCGGTCGAGTCCGGCGGCGGCCAGGCGCGCCGCGAGCCGGTCGAGGCCGACACCATTGCTCGTCATGGCGATCCTCGGCCGCGGGTCGAGGGCCGCGATGCCGGCCACGACGTCGACCAGGCTGCGGCGCAGCAACGGCTCGCCTCCCGTGAGGCGCACCGTGTCCACGCCCAATCCGACGAGGATCCCGATGATCCGGAGCAGCTCCTCATCGGTGAGCATCTCCGGTTTGGGCAGCCACGGCAGGCCCTCGGCTGGCATGCAGTAGGTGCACCGCAGATTGCAGCGGTCCGTGACAGACACCCGCAGGTCGCGGCCGACCCGACCGAAACGGTCGAGCAGGCGCGGGGTCGGGAGCGAGGTCGTGGGTGGCATCAGGGGACCAATCTACGACGGGTACCGTGACGGGGTGCTCCGGCGGTTCCTCACTCGCAAGTGGCTGGGGGCCTTCGTCCTGGCCATCCTTGCGGCGATCGCCTGCTATCACCTCGGTCAATGGCAGTACGGCCGACATCTCTACAAGGCCGAGCGCAACGCCCGTCTCGATGCGAACTACCGGGCCGAGCCCGTGCCGCTGGCCTCGGTGATGACGTCTTCCCCACTCCCGCTCGCCCGACAGTGGACACGGGTGACCGCCCGTGGGGAGTACACGACGAGGCACCCGATCTACGTGCGCAACCGGCCCAACCTGGGCAGCACGGGCTTCGAGTTGGTCTCCCCCTTCCGCCTCGACACCGGCCAGGTCGTTCTGGTCGACCGCGGGTGGGTCGAGGCGTCCAGCAGGGGCGCGGACGTGCTGCCCGCCGCACCGGCGCCCCCCACGGAGACGGTCACGCTCGTCGGGTGGGCTCTGCCAGGGGAAGCAAGCAAGGGTCGGAAACTGCCCGCCGGCCAGTTGGCCTCGATCAATCTCCCGGAAGCGGCCCGGGCCACCGGTGAGGACCTGCTCGGCGGCTATGTGCGCCTCCAGGAGGAGCGCAGCGCCTCGGGAGACGTGGCACCCGCCCCGACGCCCCTCGACCCCCCCGATCGATCGCTCGGCCCACACCAGGCCTACGCCTACCAGTGGTGGCTGACGATGCCGCTGGGCTTGGTGCTCATCTGGTTCGGGATTCGCCGGGAACTGCGGATGGAAGCCGAGGACGTGGCCGGTGACGGGGCGGCGAAGAGCCCGCCCAGGCCCAAGAAGGTCCGCGTCTGGGACGAGGAGGACGGCTGAGTCCGCGGCCGCATGTGCCAGACTCCACGGCATGGCTTGGGCCGACCGTGGTGCGGGTCGGGTGACCCGACCGGATCGGCGCTGGGTCCTGGCCGCCGGTGCCGGGTTGGCGGTCGCGACCATCACCGCCGGCGCGACCCACGTCTGGGGCCCGGGGGTGCCACGGCTCCACACCGCGCCCGATTGGTATGCCGCGCACCTGACCAACCGAGGCGCTCGAGCCGAACTCGACCTGCTCAACCAGGAGTGGCTGGTCTCGGGCAGCGTGCCCGGGCGCGGCACCGACATCGAGGACATGGTGCGGTCGGCCCTGCTCGACCTGCGCCGATTGACCGCGCCCAGCGGCGCCCTGGCTGCCGGCGCGGGAATGAAGTGGAACTACTCATGGCCGCGCGACGCCGCCTTCGGCGCACTCGCGCTGGCCTGCGCTGGTCATCTCGAGGAGGCGGCCGCGGCGCTGCGCTTCTTCGCGCCCCTCCAACTGCCGGGAGGAGGTCTCGAGTCGCGCTACCGGCTCGACGGGTCGGGTGTCCCCGATGCGCGGCCGGCGCAGTCCGACGGCCCCGGCTGGGTGCTCTGGGCGCTGGGGTCCCTGACAGCGATCGGCCTGGGCCGCCTGCTGGAGGCACAACCGTCGCTCGCCGTGGATCTCCGCCGCCTCGCGACGGGCTGCCTCGACCACCTGCTCACCTCGACGTCCGCCGGCACCACCTTGCCGGTCGTCACCGCTGATTTCTGGGAGGTGGAGCAGTCACGAGCTTCGCTCGGACTCGTCGCGCCGATGCTCGCCGGCTTGCGGGGCGCCGCCACCTTCTTCACCACGCTGGACGATCCCGGACGAGCGGCGAGGGCCGGGTCGGCAGCGGCAGCGTTCGAGCCGGTCATCCTCAGCCACTTCGGGCCGACCTTCCAGCGGCACGGCGACCGGGGCGGTCGAGACGCCGGCACCGCCATGCTCATGCCACCCTTCACCGACGAGCAGCCCGCCGTGCTCGAGGCCTGGTTGGGCTATCAGCACGGGGCGGCTCGAGCCAGCGGTGGACTGGCACCCGGGACCGATTGGTGGCAACACGGGGAGTCGTGGACCCCGCAAACGGCACTGGTTGCCTTCAACGCTGCGTCGTCCGGTCGCGCGCCGCTGGCCAAACAGTGGCTGACCTGGCTCGACAGCATCCGCACGCCGTGGGGGTCACTGCCCGAGAAGGTGCTCAACGACGGCGCCCCGGCCGGCCCAGCGCCGCTGGCGTGGACCGCTGCGCTTGTCGTGCTCGCTGCCTACGAGCTGGATCGCGACCGTCAGATCCGGACCGACTCGGTCGCGAACTGGGTGCGATAGAGGTCGGCATAGAGGCCACTGCGCTCGAGCAATTCGAGGTGCGTGCCGCGTTCGACGATTTTCCCGTCGGCCAGGACGAGGATCTGGTCGGCACCCCGCACGGTCGACAGGCGGTGCGCAATCACGATCGCCGTCCGGCCGCGCAAGGCCTCGTCGAGCGCTCGCTGGAGAGCGACCTCCGACTCGCTGTCCAGATGCGCGGTCGCCTCGTCGAGCACCAGCAGGCCGGGGCTCTTCAGCAGCAGCCGGGCGATGGCCAGCCGCTGCTTCTCGCCGCCGGAGAGGCGGTGCCCGCGGTCACCCACCACGGTGTCGAGCCCGGAGGGCAGCAACTCCACCAACCGGCGGACCTGCGCGGCCTCGAGGGCGGCCCACATCTGCGCGTCGGTGGCCTCCGGCGCGGCATACGCAAGGTTGGCGCGGATGGTGTCGTGGAAAAGGTGCGCCTCCTGGGTGACGACCCCGACCGTGTCGCTGATCGAGGCCAGTGTGGCGTCCCGCAGGTCCACGCCGTTGATCCGGACCGAGCCGGCATCGGGGTCATAGAGCCGCGCGACGAGCCCGGTCAGGGTCGTCTTGCCGGCACCACTCGGGCCGACAAGGGCGACGAGCTGCCCCGGCTCGACGGTGAGGTCGATGCCACGCAGCACCGCACCTCCACCGAGCCGGTCTCCGAGGGCGACTCCTTCCAGGGAGGCGAGGGAGACCCTGTCCGCTGACGGATAACTGAAGGACACATCGCGCAGTTCCACCCCGACCGGGCCACTGGGAAGGTGACGGGCGTCGGGAGCCTCGGCGACGAGCGGCTGGAGGTCGAGGACCTCGAAGACCCGCTGGAAGCTGACGAGCGCGGTCATGATGTCGACGCGCACATTGGAGATCGCGGTGAGGGGGCCGTAGAGGCGGGCGAGCAGCGCAGTGAGCGCAAAGAGGGTGCCGACCGTGAGCACTCCCTCGATCGCCTGGATGCCGCCGAAGCCATAGACCATGGCGGTTGCCAGCGACGCGACGGTCGTGAGGGCCACGAAGAAGACCGCTCGGTTGATCGCGATCCGGACGCCGATGTCGCGCACACCGGCGGCGCGCGCGGCATACTCCTCGTCCTCGGTGGCGGGCCGCCCGAACAACTTGACCAACAACGCACCGGCGACGTTGAACCGCTCGGTCATCCGGGACGAGAGATCAGCGTTGAGCCCCATCTGCTGGTGGCTGAGGTCGGCCAGTCGGCGCCCCATCAGTTTGGCGGGGACGAGGAAGAGGGGCACGAGGAGCACCGCGCCCAGGGTGAGTTGCCAGGACAGGCTGGCCATGGCGACGAGGATGAGGACCAGCGAGATCGCATTGCTCACGGTGTTGGACAGGACCGACGTGAAGGCCTGCTGCGCGCCGATGACGTCCTGCCCCAGCCGGGAGACCAGGGCCCCCGTCTGCGCGCGGGTGAAGAAGGCGATCGGCTGGCGCAGGACGTGGCCGAAGACCTGGGTGCGCAGGTCGTAGATCAGGCCCTCACCGATCCGGGAGGACAGCCAGCGCTCGGCGAGGGCGACGATGGCCGTGAGGAGAGCCAGCCCTGCGACGAGCACAGCAAGCCGCACGACGACCTGTCGGTCGCCGGGGACGACCCCGTCGTCGACGAGCGACTTGAGGATCAACGGGGTGGCGACGACGAGGACGGCGTCGATGACGACGAGGACGAGGAACGCGGCGATCCGGCCTCGATAGGGCCGCGCATAGGACATGACCCGCTTGGTCGTGCCCTCGGCGAGAGTCTGCTCCTTGACGCTGGAGTCGCGCGACATGCTCCGCATCACCTGCCAGCCCTGCTGCATGCTCATCGGCGGCCTCCTGTGATCGTCGTCATCGCCCCGAAGTCAACCACTGACCCCTGACAGCCATTCCCCCAGCCACCGGGCGGCAGTCGCGATCGCGGCCCGACATCAACGTGGAAGGTCGCGACTTCGTGTCGTCAGCAGGTCAGAGCGATGACATCAGCTCGTCACGTCGCGGACTGACGTGCGTCTTCGCCAACCCGTGGACTCCCCGTTCCGGTATGCCGCGGGGCCGGGCACGATGTGCCGCAAACTCCCGGGTGGGCCGGGCAACCGACGAAGGGCGCAAGAGTGGCAGTCCAACAGCACAAAGTGATCCTCGACGAGTCGGAGATGCCGACCCGCTGGTACAACCTCCTCGCCGACCTGCCCACTCCACCTCCGCCGCCGCTGCACCCGGGCACCGGGCAACCGGTCGGACCTGACGACCTGACACCGATCTTCCCGATGGACCTCATCGCGCAGGAGGTCACGACGGAGCGCTATGTCGACATCCCCGAGGAGGTGCAGGAGGTCTATCGCCTCTGGAGGCCGTCGCCGCTGTACCGCGCGCACCGTCTGGAGAAGGCGCTGGGGACACCCGCTCGGATCTACTACAAGTACGAAGGTGTCTCGCCGGCCGGCTCCCACAAGCCGAACACCGCTGTGCCGCAGGCCTACTACAACGCGAAGGCGGGCATCAAGAAGCTGACGAGCGAGACGGGTGCCGGACAGTGGGGCACGTCATTGGCCTTTGCCTGCGCGCAGTTCGGGCTCGAGTGCGAGATCTGGCAGGTTCGCGCCTCCTATGACGGCAAGCCCTATCGCAAGATCATGATCGAGACCTTCGGCGCGACGATCCACCCCTCACCCTCGGACCTCACGGACGCGGGGCGTGCGGTGCTGGCGACGAACCCGGACTCCCCCGGCTCTCTCGGCTTGGCCATCTCGGAAGCGGTCGAGGTCGCCGCGCAGGACCCGGACGCGAACTATGCGCTCGGGTCGGTCCTCAACCACGTGGTGCTGCACCAGACGATCATCGGCGAGGAGGCACTGCTGCAGCTCGCGAAGATCGGCGAGACCGCGGACCTCATCGTCGGCTGCACCGGTGGCGGCTCGAACTTCGGCGGGCTGACCTTCCCGTTCATCCGCGAGAAGTTGGCCGCGGGCGGGGCCGGGCCGATCATCCGGGCGGTCGAGCCGGCGTCGTGCCCGTCACTGACCCAGGGGGTCTACGCCTACGACTTCGGCGATGTCGCAGGCCTGACGCCGCTGCTCAAGATGCACACCTTGGGCCACGACTTCATGCCGGACCCGATCCACGCGGGCGGACTGCGCTATCACGGGATGAGCCCCATCATCAGCCACCTCTACGAGGAGGGGATGATCGAGGCCGTGGCCAAGACGCAGAAGGACTGCTTCGCCGCTGGCGTACTGTTCGCCCAGACGGAGGGCATCCTGCCTGCTCCGGAGTCGACCCACGCCATCGCGGCGGCCGTCGATGCCGCGAACGCAGCCACGGCTGCCGGCGAACAGACCTGCATCGTCATCGCCCTGTCGGGGCACGGCCATGTCGACATGATGGCCTACGACGCCTACCTTCGCGGCGACCTCGTCGACCACACCTGGGCAGACACCGAGCTGCAGGAATCGGTGGCCAAGGCACTGACCCGCCTCCCCGAGATCGCCAACTCCTGAGTGAACGACACCTTCTGCGTCACGCAGAAGTTGCCTCGGCGACCGGCAATAACTGCGCGAGAACCCAACTTCTGCGTGACGCAGAAGTTGCCTCGGCGACCGGCAATAACTGCGCGAGAACCCAACTTCTGCGTGACGCAGAAGTTGGGTTCAGGCGAGGGTGATCAGATCGCGGTAGTCGGCGTTGTAGAGGTCCTCGACGCCGTCGGGCAGGAGCAGGATTCGCTCGGGCTCGAGGGCGTCGACGGCACCCTCGTCGTGCGTGACGAGCACGACGGCGCCCTTGTAGGTCGAGAGGGCTCCGAGGATCTCGGCGCGTGAGTCCGGGTCGAGGTTGTTGGTCGGCTCGTCGAGCAGCAGGACATTGGCCGAGGAGACGACCAGCATCGCCAGTGAGAGCCGCGTCTTCTCGCCACCGGACAGGACTCCGGCTGGCTTGTCGACCGCGTCACCGGAGAAGAGGAACGACCCCAGCACCTTGCGGACGTCCGACTCCCCGAAACTGTCCGGTGCGGCCGACTTCATGTTCTCCAGCACCGACCGCGTGGTGTCGAGGTTCTCGTGCTCCTGGGCGTAATAGCCGACCTTGAGCCCATGCCCGGGCTCGACCTGCCCGGTGTCGGGGGTGTCGACGCCCGCGAGCATCCGCAACAGGGTCGTCTTGCCGGCACCGTTGAGGCCGAGAACCACGACCCGTGATCCGCGATCGATCGCGAGGTCGACGTCGGTGAAGATCTCCTGCGAGCCATAGGACCGCGACAGACCGGATGCCCGCAGCGGCGTCTTGCCACACGCAGCCGGCTCGGGGAAGCGCAGCTTGGCCACCTTGTCGTGGGGCCGCTCGGACTCCAGACCACCCAGCATCCGCTCAGCCCGACGCGCCATGTTCTGGGCCGCGACCGTCTTGGTCGCCTTGGCGCGCATCTTGTCGGCCTGGGCCAGCAGGACAGCGGCCTTCTTCTCGACGTTGGCGCGCTCGCGCTTTCGGCGGCGCTCGTCGGTCTCGCGTTGGCCCAGGTAGGCCTTCCAGCCCAGGTTGTAGATGTCGAGCTCGGCGCGGTTGGCATCAAGGTGGAAGACCTTGTTGACGACCGCATCGAGCAGGTCGACGTCGTGCGAGATGACGATGAGACCGCCCTTGTAGCCCTTGAGGTGGTCGCGCAGCCAGGCGATCGAGTCGGCGTCGAGGTGATTGGTCGGCTCGTCGAGGAGCAGAGTCTGGGCGCCCGAGAAGAGGATGCGCGCCAGTTCGATGCGGCGCCGCTGACCACCGGAGAGGGTCCCGAGCGCTTGGTCGAGTTGCCGCTCGGTCAGACCCAGAGCCCCGGCGATCTGCGCGGCCTCGGACTCCGCGGCATACCCGCCGGCAGCGGTGAACTCGGCGTCGAGCCGGGCGTAGCGCCTCATGGCGCGCTCCTGCTTCTCGCCTGTCTCGGCGGCCATCGACGTTTCGGCCGCACGCAGGTCCCGCACGATCTGATCCAGCCCCCGAGCCGACAGGATCCGATCCCGCGCCGTCACGTCGAGGTCGCCCGTGCGCGGATCCTGGGGCAGGTAGCCCACGTCACCGGATCGCGTGATCGTCCCGGCGGCCGGCAAGGTCTGGCCCGCCAGCGCCTTGGTCAAGGTCGTCTTGCCGGCACCGTTGCGCCCGACCAGCCCGATCCGATCCCCCGGGGCGACGCGGAAGGTCGCTGCGTCCAGCAGGAGGTGGGAGCCGGCCCGCAGTTCGACGGCGGCAGCGGAGATCATGGTCGAGCCCTCGGTGCGGTGGACGTTGAGAAAGTCCTGTGGCGACGACACGGCGACCGAGCGACTCGCGGGAAGCCATCGACGTCAAAGGACGGTTTAGTGTAGGTGCCGCCGCACGTGCGGCTCGAAACGCCCTGTTCAGGAAGGCCGCACTCATGAGCTTCAACGACGACGTCCGGCTCGACACCTCACAGGTCGAGTCCGGCGGTCGCAGCAGCGGTGGCGGGCCCGGCGGCCTCGTGGTCGGCGGCGGCATCGGCGGCATCATCATGCTCATCCTCGCCCTCATCTTCGGGATCAACCCGGCCGACCTGCCCGGGGGCGGCGGGAGCACGACATCAGGCGACGACACCAGCCAAGTGGAGCCCGGTGGTTCGCAGGCCGACAACTTCTCCGAGTGCAAAACCGGCGCGGACGCCAACCAGAACGCCGAGTGTCGGATCATCGGTACCGTCAACTCGGTGCAGGCCTACTGGACCGCCGAGCTCCCGCGATACGGCAAGCAGTGGCAGCCGACCAAGTCGGTCATCTACAGCGGCGCCACCCAGAGCCAGTGCGGGACAGCGAGCAACCAGGTCGGCCCGTTCTACTGCCCGCTCGACCAGAAGGTCTACCTCGACGCCTCCTTCTTCGACCTGCTGACCCAGAAGTTCGGCGCCGACGACGGAGCCCTCGCCCAGGAGTACGTCGTCGCCCACGAGTACGGCCACGCCCTCCAGGACCAGCTCGGCCTGCTCGGCCGCGCTCAGCAGGGCGGAACCGGACCCAACAGCAACGGTGTGCGCATCGAGCTCATGGCCGACTGCCTCGGCGGCGTGTGGGCCAAGCACGCCTCCACGACCAACGGCGCCGACGGCAAGCCCTTCCTGAAGCCGCTGACCGACAAGGACATCCAGTCGGCGCTGTCCGCAGCAGCCGCCGTCGGCGACGACCAGATCCAGTCCAAGACCCAGGGCCAGGTCAACCCTGAGGCGTGGACCCACGGATCGGCCGAGGCGCGCCAGCGCTGGTTCCTCCAGGGCTACAAGACCGGTGACCTCAACCAGTGCGACACCTTCTCGGTGGCAACCGTCGAGTGAGGCCTACTCCTCGATCGTGACGCGAACCCTCCGGCTGCGCCGGAGGGTTTCGTCAAGCACGGACCGATTCGGGTCCCCGATGTCGTATGCCGCGCGTCTGAGCAACGTGGTCAGGTGCACCAGCCGCGGGTCGGCCAAGACCTCGGCGGCCAGTGCCTTGTCGCCGCCTACGAGCAGTGCCATCGGTGCCGGCTGCCCGTCGAGGATCCGCACGAGGTGGTCCTGCACCGCCCCGACGAGGGCATCGGCCTGGTTGCCCCGACGCCGGGCGAAGCGTTGCTGCGACCAGCCACCCGCGGCCGTGCGCGACTGGACGTGGCGCGAGCCGACCTTGTGCGCCAGGAGGCCGTCCTCGGCGGCCAGCGCGACGGCATACCCACCTCGACGGAGGAGGAGCACCGCGAGCGGTGAGTGGTCGAAGCGCTCCAGGTTCACCACGCGTTGGGGCTCACCCCCGGGGTTGTTGGCCTCGAAACGCTCCAGCCAACCGTCGAGGCGCTCGGGCGCGACCTCGACGATCCGCTGCGCCACAGCCGAACTCAGATGTTGAAGCCGAGCGCGCGCAACTGCTCGCGGCCGTCGTCGGTGATCTTGTCCGGGCCCCACGGCGGCATCCAGACCCAGTTGATCCGGAAGGACTCGACGAGCCCCTCGAGAGACTGGGCGGTCTGGTCCTCGATGACGTCGGTGAGCGGGCAGGCCGCCGAGGTGAGGGTCATGTCGATGACCGCGTGATTCTGCGGATCGACGGTGATGCCGTAGACGAGGCCGAGATCGACGACGTTGATGCCGAGCTCGGGGTCGACCACGTCGCGCATGGCCTCCTCGACGTCGGCGACGTTCGTCGGCTTGGTGTCGATGTCGCTCATCGGGTCCCTCCATCGGGGTCGGTGTCGATCTGGTGGCCGCTGCGCGCCAGCGCATCGGAGAATGCCATCCAGGAGAGCAGGGCGCACTTGACGCGCGCGGGGTACTTCGCGACGCCGGCCAGGGCGACGCCGTCGCCGATGACCTCCTCGTCGCCGGGATCCTCACCCTTGGAGGTGAGCATGGATTTCATGGCGGCGAAGGTCTCGCGCACCTCGCCGAGGTCGTGGCCGGTGACCTCCTCGGCCAGGATGGAGGCCGAGGCGACACTGATCGAGCACCCCTGGCTGTCGTAGGACACGTCGTCGATGACGTCGCCGTCAACGTGGACGCGCAGAGTGATCTCGTCACCACATGTGGGGTTGACGTGGTGCACCTCGGCCTGGAACGGCTCTCGCAGACCGGCATTCACCGGGCGCTTGCTGTGGTCGAGGATCAGCTGCTGGTAGAGGTCCATCACGCCACCTCGAGTCCGAAGACCTGCGGCACGGTGTCGAGGGCAGCCACGAGCGCGTCGACCTCACTCGCGGTGTTGTATGCCGCGAAGCTCGCTCGCGTCGTCGCCGCCGCCTTCATCGTCCGGTGCAGCGGCCACGCGCAGTGATGTCCCACGCGCACTGCAACACCGGCAGCGTCCAGAACCTGCCCGACGTCGTGGGCATGAACGCCGTCGACGACGAAGGACACCGCTCCCCCACGGTCGGTGAGGTCGGTCGGGCCGACGACCCGGACCCACGGACGCGTCGCCAGGGCGGTCAGCAGCCGCTCGGCAAGGGCGTGCTCGTGGGCCGCGACCCGATCCATTCCCAGGTCGGTGAGGTAGTCGCAGGCTGCGGCGAGCCCGATGGCCTGGGCCGCATTGGGCACCCCGGCCTCGAACTTCTGTGGAACAGGGGCGTAGGTCGCGCCCTCCATCGTGACGGTCTCGATCATCGAGCCGCCGGTGAGGAAGACGGGCATCGCATCGAGCAACTCGGCCCGACCCCACAGGACACCGATGCCCATCGGGCCGAGCATCTTGTGCCCGGAGAAGGCGGCGAAGTCGACACCGAGGGCGTGGACGTCGACACCCATGTGCGGCACTGACTGGCAGGCGTCGAGGACGGTGAGCGCCCCGACCTCTCTGGCCCGGCTCACGAGCTGGTCCACCGGGTTGATCGTGCCCAGCACGTTGGACTGGTGAGCGAAGGCGAGCACCTTGGTGCGCTCGTTCACGATGTCGTGGAGGTGGGACAGGTCGAGGCGACCGTCCTCGGTCACGTCGAGCCACCTCAGCGTTGCCCCGGTGCGGCGGCAGAGTTCCTGCCACGGGATGAGGTTGGCGTGGTGCTCCATCTCGGTGACGACGACCTCGTCGCCCGGACCGAGAACGAACCGGTCGACAGAAAGCTCACTATTGGTGGGTTTCTGGGAGGCGTTGGAGAAGGCATAGGCGACCAAGTTGATCGCCTCGGTGGCGTTCTTGGTGAAGACGACCTCGTCGGCCCGTGCGCCGATGAAGGCAGCAATCGTCGCCCGCGCGGCCTCGTAGGCCTCGGTGCCCTCCTCGGAGAGCGCGTGGGCGCCACGGTGAGGTGCGGCGTTGAGACGTTCGTACCAGTCACGCTCGGCGTCGAGCACCTGGCGCGGCTTCTGCGAGGTCGCGCCCGAGTCGAGGTAGACCAACGGCCGGTCGTCACGCACAGTGCGCGCCAGGATCGGGAAGTCGGCCCGGATCGCGGCGACCTCCTCCTCGCTGAAGGGAGCGGACGGCATACGGAACCTCAGGCGTTCGTCAGGAAGCGGTCGTAGCCCTCGGCCTCGAGACGGTCCGCGAGCTCGGGGCCACCTTCCTCGGCGATCCGGCCGTCGACGAAGACGTGGACGAAGTCGGGGGTGATGTACCGCAGGATCCGCGTGTAGTGGGTGATCAGGAGGATGCCCACGTCGGTGCTCGCCTTGGCCCGGTTGACACCCTCGGAGACGATCCGAAGCGCATCGACGTCGAGGCCGGAGTCGGTCTCGTCGAGAACCGCGAACTTCGGCTTGAGGAGCTCCATCTGGAGGATCTCGTGGCGCTTCTTCTCGCCACCGGAGAAGCCCTCGTTGACATTGCGGTTGGCGAACTCCGGGTCGATCCGCAGACCGGCCATGGCGTCCTTGACGTCCTTGACCCAGGTGCGCAGCTTGGGGGCCTCGCCCTCGATCGCCGTCTTGGCGGTTCGCAGGAAGTTGGACACCGAGACACCGGGGACCTCGACGGGGTACTGCATGCCCAGGAAGATCCCGGCCCGCGCGCGCTCGTCGACGCTCATCGCGAGGACGTCCTCGCCATCGAGGGTGACGGTGCCCGAGGTGACGGTGTACTTCGGGTGGCCGGCAATCGCATAGGCGAGGGTTGACTTGCCAGAACCGTTGGGGCCCATGATCGCGTGCACCTCACCGGAGTTGATCGTGAGGTTGACCCCGCGCAGGATCTCCTTGGTGCCCTGGTCGGTCTCGACCGTGACGTGGAGATCGGTGATGGTCAGGGTGGACATGGCTCAGTTCTCCTTCAGGGCGACGTAGACGTCGTCACCCTCGATCGTGACGTGGTGGACGGCGACCGGGACGGTCGCTGGGGGCCCCGAGGGGTCACCGGTGAGCAGGTCGAAGCGGGACCCGTGGAGCCAGCACTCGAGGGTGCAGCCGTCGAGTTCGCCCTCGGCGAGCGAGACGTTGGCGTGGGTGCAGGTGTCGTCGATGCAGTGCACGACGCCGTCGTCGGTGCGCACGAGCGCGACGAGGCGACCGTTGACGTCGGCGGCCGCCGACCCCACCTCGGGGAGTTCGTCGAGCCGGCAGACCAACACCCTCTCCCCGTATGCCGCGGGGTTGGGTTGGGCGCTCATACGGAGGCCTGCTCGAGCTCGAGGTCGATGGCGGCCATGAGGCGCTCCTGTACCTCGGGGACCCCGATCCGGGCCACGACCGAGGCGAAGAAGCCACGAACGACGAGACGACGTGCTTGGTCCTCGGGGATCCCACGTGCCATCAGGTAGAAGAGCTGCTGGTCGTCGAATCGCCCTGTCGCAGAAGCGTGTCCGGCACCCTCGATCTGGCCGGTCTCGATCTCGAGGTTGGGCACCGAGTCGGCGCGAGCACCTTCGGTGAGGATGAGGTTGCGGTTGAGCTCGTAGGTGTCGGTGCCCTCGGCGGCAGCCCGGATGAGGACGTCCCCGACCCACACCGTGTGCGCGGTCTCCCCCTGGAGGGCGCCCTTGTACTCGACATTGCTGCGGCAGTGCGGCACACCATGGTCGACGAAGAGCCGGTGCTCGAGATGCTGGCCTGCGTCGGCGAAGTAGACGCCGAGCGCCTCGAAGGAGCCGCCCGGGGCTCGATAGCTCGCGTTGGTGTTGAGCCGGACGAGGTGGCCGCCGAGGGTCACCGCGATGTGGCGCACCGACGCATCGCGACCGACGACGACATCGTGCTGGCCCAGGTGGATCGCATCGTCCGCCCACTCCTGCAGGCTCACGAAGGTCACCTGGGCGCCGTCAGCGACATCGAGGGTGAGCATCTCGGAGTAGGTCGACGTTCCGCTGTGGCCGACCACGATCGTGGCGCGAGCGTGTCGACCGACGCGCACGAGGAGGTGCCCATGAACAACCCCCTGGTCGTCGCCGGTCAGGTTGAGGCGCACCGGCTCGGTGAGCTCGGCCTCGGCGGGGACGTCGAGGACGGCGACTCCCCCACTGTTGGCCGCGGCCACGACGGCCGCTCGGTCAGCGGGCTTGGGTGCCCCGGTGGCCTGCCACTCCTGGACCGACATGCTCGTCAGCGTGACGCCCTCCGGCAGCTGCTCGGCCCAGTCGAGGCAGTTGCCGGTGGACTCGTCATCGAACAGCGCGGCCAACTCGGCGACCGGCGTGAAACGCCAGTCCTCCTCGCGCCCGTGCGGCACGGGGAAGTCGGCCACGGCATACGACTGGGTCCGCTCGGCGCGCGACTGGTCGGGGACCATCGTCGCGGCCGAGTGGGTGTGGGCTCCGGCAGTGGGATCCGTGGGGCCCTTCAGGCCGGGGTGAACGTCGGTCCCGACGTCGGACTTGGTGAGCAGCGGCATGTCAGCCTACGGCTCCTTCCATCTGGAGTTCGATGAGGCGGTTGAGTTCGAGGGCGTACTCCATCGGGAGTTCCTTGGCGATCGGCTCGACGAAGCCGCGCACGATCATCGCCATCGCCTCCTCCTCGGTCATGCCTCGGGACATGAGGTAGAACATCTGGTCCTCGGAGACCTTCGAGACGGTCGCCTCGTGACCCATCTGCACGTCGTCCTCGCGGATGTCGACATAGGGGTAGGTGTCGGAGCGGCTGATGTTGTCGACGAGCAGGGCATCGCAGACGACCGAGGACTTCGACCCGTGGGCACCCTCGTTGATCTGCACCAGGCCTCGGTAGGACGTGCGGCCGCCGCCGCGTGCGACCGACTTCGAGACGATCGAGCTGCTCGTGTTGGGGGCGGCGTGGACCATCTTGGAGCCGGCGTCCTGGTGCTGGCCCTCGCCGGCGAAGGCGATGGACAGGGTCTCGCCCTTGGCGTGCTCGCCGAGGAGGAAGACGGCGGGGTACTTCATCGTCACCTTGGAGCCGATGTTGCCGTCGATCCACTCCATCGTCGCGCCCTCGGCGCAGGTCGCGCGCTTGGTGACGAGGTTGTAGACGTTGTTGGACCAGTTCTGGATCGTCGTGTAGCGCACTCGGGCGTTCTTCTTGACGATGATCTCCACGACGGCGCTGTGCAGCGAGTCCGACTTGTAGATCGGCGCAGTGCACCCCTCGACGTAGTGCACATAGGAGCCCTCGTCGGCGATGATCAGCGTCCGCTCGAACTGGCCCATGTTCTCGGTGTTGATCCGGAAGTAGGCCTGCAACGGGATGTCGACGTGGACGCCCGGCGGGACGTAGATGAAGGACCCACCGGACCAGACCGCGGTGTTGAGCGCCGCGAACTTGTTGTCTCCGGCGGGGATCACGGTCGCGAAGTGCTCACGGAAGAGGTCTTCGTACTCCCGCAGTCCGGTGTCGGTGTCGACGAAGATGACGCCCTTCTCCTCCAGGTCCTCACGGATCTGGTGGTAGACGACCTCGGATTCGTACTGCGCGGCCACGCCGGCGACCAGGCGCTGCTTCTCGGCCTCGGGGATGCCGAGCCGGTCGTAGGTGTTCTTGATGTCCTCGGGGAGCTCCTCCCACGAGGTCGCCTGCTTCTCGGTCGACTTCACGAAGTACTTGATGTTCTGGAAGTCGATCCCGGACAGGTCACTGCCCCACGTCGGCATCGGCTTCTTGTCGAAGAGCCGCAACGACTTCAGCCGGAGCTCGCGCATCCACGCGGGCTCACTCTTGCGCCCCGAGATGTCCTCGACGACGGCCTCGTTGAGGCCGCGCTTGGCCGTGGCGCCAGCGGTGTCGCTGTCGGCCCAGCCGTATTCGTAGGTGCCCAGCCCCTTCAGACCGGGGTTCAGGTCCTCGATCGTGGGCTCGTTGGTCGTCGTCATGATTGCGACCTCTCCTCGGTGTTGGCCACGGGAGCGGCGGCTCCCGGGACGAAGGTGGTGCAGACGTGGTCACCCTGCGCGAGGGTGGCCAGTCGCTGGACGTGGACGCCGAGCAGCTCGGAGAAGGCCTCCGTCTCGGCGTCACAGAACTCGGGGAACTCGGCCGCGACGTGCTGCACCGGGCAGTGGCCCTGGCACAGTTGGATGCCGGTGAGCGCCGCGGCACCGGGGACGGCGACGGGTCGCGCGCTCGCGGCATACCCCTCGCGCTGGAGGGCGGTCACGAGAGCCGCGGTGCGCTCGGCGACGGGGGCGTTCGCGTCCGGCATCTGCTCTTGACAGCGCTGGGCGAGCCCGCGCGCCCGCTCGTCGGCGAACGAACGCACGGCGCCGCGGCCGGCGTGGGTGGCGAGGAAGCGGATCGCGCCTTCGGCCAGATGGTCGTAGTCGGAGCGAAGGTGGGCATGCCCCTGGGCGCTCAGCACCCAGGCGCGGGCGGGGCGGCCGCGGCCGCGCTGGCCGACCTGGTCACGACCCTCGATGAGTCCCTCGGCGTGGAGGTTCTCGACGTGTCGACGCACCGCGGTCTCGGTCAGGCCGAGCCGCTCGACGAGCGTCGAGGTCGTGATCGGGCCGAGGGTGGAGATGTCGCGCAGGACGCGCTCGCGCGTGCTGGACTCCACCGGGCGGTTGCCCGTCGAGGCCGTTGCGCGAATATCCACACATCCATGTTAGGTATGTGGTCAAACCAAGTCCAACTCACGTGTGCCTTACTCCGTCCCAGTGGTATGCCGCGGGGCCGGCGCGTCGGCTCCGTGACACTCCTCACCCACCGGATCGTCGAGGCCGTCGTCATCGATGACGCCGAGGAAGACCGAGCGGAGCCGGGTGCGCGGTGGAGCGATGGACTCCGGTCCCCACAGGCGCCGACGCAGCGGCGCGGTGAGCACACCCAACGGAGCCTGGAGCACATAGCCGTAGGCAATGGCGAGGCCGGTGAGGCCGGGCGCGACGACCAGGCCGACGAGGACGGCTGCGAGCACCCCGAGCGAGACCAGTCGTGCGTGGCGGGTCCGGGGCTGCAACAGGTGGCGGAAGGACCGGAAGCGGATGGTGGTCACCATGAGTACCGCCGGGATCGCCGAGATCGCCACGGGAAGCGCGAACTTGGCCGGATCCGGGCCGATTTCAGGGGTGTCCAGGGCGAAGATCGTGGCCATCACGACGGCCGCGGCGCCCGGGCTGGGCAGGCCGATGAAATAGCGCTTGTCCGCCGTCGGATCCGTCGTCACGTTGAAGCGGGCCAATCGGAAGGCCGCACACGCCAGCCACAGGCAGGCCGCAACCCAGGCCAGGACCGGCCAGGTCGGCAGGGCCCACGTGTGGATGAGCACCGCGGGGGCGATCCCGAAGGAGATGAGGTCGGCCAGCGAGTCCAGCTGGATGCCGAAGGGCGAGGTGGCCCCGACCCTGCGGGCGACGAAGCCGTCGGCGATGTCCATGAGGACCGAGACAGCGATGAGGACAGCCGCCTCGCGGTAGTGGCCCCGGAAGGCCAGCAGGACGCACGAGAGCCCGGAGAACATGTTGAGCGTGGTGAAGATGCTCGGGGAGACCAGACGCAGTCGCTCCTTGGGCCGCAACTGGCGCAGCGAGACCACCTCCACCCCTGAGGGGGCGACCAGACGCCAGCGGTCGAAGGGGCGGCGACCACTCGGCCGACGCCAGCGCGAGGACTGGTCGTCACTCATGGCATCCCCGGCCATCGGGCCAGGACGGTCTCGCCGGCGACGACCCGATCCCCCTTGCGGACCGACAGGGGCACGTACGGTGGCACGAAGACATCCATCCGCGACCCGAACTTCATCAGACCGATGCGCTGCCCCGTGTGCAGCACATCGCCCACCTGGACGCGGGTGACGACACGACGCGCCATCAGGCCCACGATCTGGCGGAAGTGCACGCGTCGCACCTCACCGTGGACCTCCTGCTCGACCGTGATGTCACTGCGCTCGTTGAGGTAGGCACTCTCGTGCTTGTAGGCCGCCAGCCACTTCCCCGGCCGGAACTCCACCTCGGTCACGCGCCCACCGAAGGGCGCCCGATTGATGTGGACGTCGAAGGCGGAAAGGAAGATCGAGACCTGGTTCCACTCGCCCTCGGGGGCGACGTCGGGTTGGCCGGGGCCGGCATACATGACCTTGCCGTCGGCCGGGGAGCGCACCTCGTCGGCCGGCACCGCCGCGTGGTCAGGGGTCCGCTCGGGGTCGCGGAAGAAGAGCGCCACTCCGGCCGGCAGTGCGGCGAGCACGGTGGCGAGCCCGGGGCGTCGTGCGGCCAGCGCCAGCGCCGCGGGAATGGCAGCGATCGCGGTGGCCGGTCCGGCTTCGCGGTCGATGGAGAGCATGGTGGTCCTTCCCGTCGTTGCCCCTGACCCTATTGGGTGGCGCCTGTCGGCTGCGACCAGCGGGCTGCCTAGGATCGGGGCCATGGCCGCCGTCGAGATCACCGACCTCGTGCGCACTTTCGGCCAGGTCGTCGCCGTCGCCGGGGCCAGTTGGCAGGCCGAGGCCGGTCGGGTCACGACGGTCCTCGGCCCCAACGGCGCCGGCAAGTCGACGACGATCGAATGTCTGGAGGGCTTGCAGCGACCCGACGGCGGCACGGCACGGGTGTTGGGGGCGGACCCCTGGCGGGCGGGACCCGATCTTCGAGCGCGGGTCGGTGTGATGTTCCAGGACGGCGGACTCCCCAACACTGCCAAACCCCTCGCCCTGCTCCGTCACCTCGCCGCCTTGTATGCCGCGCCGCGAGATGTCGAGGCCCTCACCCGCCGCTTGGGGATCGACTCCTTCGCCGGCACTCCCCTGCGTCGGCTGTCCGGCGGGCAGCGCCAACGCGTGGGCCTCGCAGCAGCTCTCGTGGGCTGCCCGGATGTCGTCTTCCTCGACGAGCCGACCGCCGGGCTGGATCCGCACGCTCGGCGCGAGGTGTGGGAGCTGATGCGTGAGGAGGCCGAGCGAGGGGCCTGCGTGGTCGTCACGACCCACTCCTTCGAGGAGACCGAGCGGGTGGCCGACGACGTCGTGGTGATGGGTCGCGGTCGGGTCCTGGCCACCGGCACGGTCGACGACGTGCGAGGTGGGGAGACCCTCGAGGCCCGCTACTTCGCGCTGACCGGAGACCTACGATGACCCCCTCCGCCGCGCCCGGATCGACTGCTCGGCCGCGCGCTGCTGCCCGTCCGGCGCGGGTTCTCGCGCAGGGACGCTTCGAGACCCTGACCCTGTTGCGCAATGGCGAGCAGTTGCTCGTGTCGGTCGTGCTGCCGGCGATGGCCCTGGTCGCTCTCACCCTGAGTCCCTATCCGGCGCTCGGCGACGCGCACCGGATCAATCTGACAGCGCCGGGGGTGCTGGCCCTGGCCGTGGCCTCGACGGCCTTCACGGGTCAGGCGATCAGCACGGCCTTCGACCGCAGGTACGGCGTGCTGCGCATGTACGGCGTCAGCCCCCTTGGGCGCTCCGGACTGCTCATGGGCAAACTGATCGCCGTCGGCGCGGTCCTGCTCGTGCAGGTCCTGCTCCTCGGCGGGCTGGCGCTTGCCCTGGGCTGGCGCCCCCAGCTCGTGGGAATCCCCGCCGCGCTCGTCGCTGGCGTGCTGGGGACCACGGCCTTCCTCGGTCTGGGTCTGCTCATCGCCGGCACCCTGCGGGCCGAAGCCGTCCTGGCCCTGGCCAACCTTGCGTGGGTCCTCTTCCTCGGGCTCGGTCTGCTGCTCCCGGTCACCACCCTGCCCACGTGGGCCGAACCCCTCGCGAGTGCACTCCCCTCGGGTGCCCTCGGTGAGGCCATGCGCGGCGCCCTGGCGCATGGCACCTGGTCATGGGGTGCCCTGGGGGTTCTGCTCGCCTGGTCGGCGGCGTGCTGGGCCCTGGCCGGTCGCTTGTTCCGGTGGGCCCCCTAGTCAGAACCCGTCGCGCAGGCGCACGAAACGCACGCCGCGGTCGAGCAACGTCGGCAGCGCCGCGGCATACCCCCCGCTCGTGCCGCGACCTGGGCGGTTCATGTGGGAGATCACGATGTCGCCCGGCCGCACGCGGGCGAGCTCGCCGGCCACTTGTGTCGCCGTGTAGGTGGCACCGGCGTCGGCGTTGACCGAGAAGCCGGCGACTGCCTGGCCGACGGACCTGCTGATCGCCACCGCCACCTCGTCGTAGTGCGCGGTGCCCGACCGGAAGAACCACGGGGTCCGCCCGAGCGTCGCAGCGAACCAGTCGTTGGCGGCCACGACCTCGTCGTAGGCCTCCCCCACCGACGCGGTCCCGGCGATTCCATAGGCCTCGCTGCCGGTCACCGAGAGCGGCACATGCCGCACGCCGTGGCTCTCGAGCTCGAAGAGCGGGTCGGCCGCAAGTTCAGCGGCGAGGGCCGGGTTGGCGACGATCCACCGGCGGTTGAGGAAAAGCGTGGCGGGCACCTGCCGCGCGCGGAGAAGGTCGATGAGGGCGGCGTCGTAGCCGTCGCCACCGTTGCCTCCGCCGCAGGCATCGAAGGTCAACGCAACCCCCAGTGCCTGCTCGAGCCGGGAGGTCACCCCCTCGACATCCAGGCCCCACTGCCCGGGCCGCCGCCCGGAGAAGGCGGCCACGGTCGCGGCCCGGGTGGGGATGGGTGCCGCCGCCCATGGCGGCGACATCGGTCCCGACGGCGCCGTCGAGGGTGCCGGCTCAGGGGTGTCGGTCACGGACGGTGTCGGAGTGGGTGCCGGTGTCGGCGTGGCACTCGGGGTGGGGGTCGGCGTCGAGGACCCGAAAGGGGTGGATGACGACGTGGGCGTGGCTGTTGGGGCCGTGTCCGCACATCCGGCGGCCGCCCCGACCACGCCCAGCGCTCCGAGCACCGCGGCTCGACGCGAGACCTCCTGCCTGCCCACGTCACCCTCTCTGCTGACCGCCCCCGCGGGTGGACCACCCGCGGGCGGCTCGTACCCTGCAGGTGTGAGTATGCCGTCCAGCCAGGTCACCCGCGTCGACGCCACCCCCACTGGTCCCGCCGGTCCGGTCCAGGGACTGCTCGCGCGGTGGTTCGACCGGATCCTGTGGGTCAACGCGATGCTGCAGGTCCTCATCATCGTCAGCGGTGGGCTGGTCCGACTCACCGGGAGCGGCTTGGGTTGCCCGACTTGGCCACAGTGCGTGCCGGGGAGTTACGTCCCGGTCCCGCACCAGGAGCAGGGCATCCACAAGTTCATCGAATTCGGGAACCGCACGCTCACGGGCGTCCTGGGGGTGGCGGCTCTGCTCGCCGTGATCGCCGTCTGGCAGGTCGCGCCTCGACGACACCTCAAGCGCGACAGTCTGCTCGTGCTCGGCGGCATCGTCCTGCAGGCCCTGCTGGGCGGCCTGACCGTCCTGGCCGGATTGCACCCGGTGACCGTCGCCACGCACTTCCTCGTGTCTGCCGGATTGGTCGCGATCGCCACCCGCCTCCACCTGACCCGTCACGAGCCGGACGTGGCTGCACGATCGCTGGTCCCCTCGCTCGTCCGACAACTCGGCACCGTGACCTGCCTCGTCGCGGCCATCGTGCTCACCCTCGGCACGGTGGTGACCGGCTCGGGACCGCACTCAGGGGATGCCGACACCCCGGCGCGCTTCGGCTTGGACCCGCGCACCATCTCCTGGCTGCATGCCGACGCGGTGATGCTCTTCGTCGGTCTGGTCGTGGCCACGTGGGTTGCGGTTCGCCTCACCGGGTCCGACGACAACCGCGCAGCCGGCGCCTGGCATGCGGTGCTCCTCGTCACCGTGGCCCAAGGAGTGGTCGGCTACGCGCAGTACCTCACTGACCTGCCTTGGCTGCTCGTGCTCGGGCACATGCTGCTGGCCGCCCTCCTCGTCGTCACCCTGACGCGAGCGATGGTCGCGCTTCGCACGCGCCACGCCTGACGGCGCGAAAGGGGGCTCGGTCAGCCGATGGCGAGGTGCAGGATCGGGTCGATCGCAACCGCGAGGAAGAGCAAGGTCACATAGGTGATCGAGAAGTGGAAGAGCCGCATCGGCTTGAGCACCTTCGAGGCCGCGCCGGCCTTGGCCAGGCGCAGCAGGCGGTGGCCCTCGGTGATGAAGACGCCACCGCTGAGCAGGGCGGTCACGAGGTAGATCCACCCCATGCCGGCAACCGGGACAAGGGCGAGCGATGTCGCCACCATGGCCCACGAGTAGGCGACGATCTGGCGAGCGACGGTGGCCGCGCCGCGTTCCACGGGCAGCATCGGGACGTGTGCGTTGGCGTAGTCGTCCTTGAAGGCCATCGACAGGGGCCAGTAGTGCGGCGGCGTCCAGAAGAAGATGACGAGGAAGAGGATGATCGCCGGCCACCCGACCGTGCCCGTCACCGCCGACCAACCGATGAGGACTGGCATGCACCCGGCGGCGCCACCCCAGACGATGTTCTGCGAGGTCCGCCGCTTGAGGAGCATCGTGTAGCCCACGGCATACATGGCGATCGCGGCGACGGAGAGGACCGCGGACGGCCAGTTCACCAACCACGCGAACCACACCGTCGACACGACCGTGAGCAACACACCGAAGACCATCCCGGCCCGCACGGAGACCTCGCCGGTGACGATCGGCCGCTTCTCGGTCCGGTGCATGAGGGCGTCGATGTCGCGGTCGTAGACCATGTTGAAGGTGTTCGCAGCACCCGCCGACAGGTAGCCACCGATGACAGTTGCAGCCACCAACCAGAGGTCCGGCACGCCGCGGTGCGCGAGGAACATGACCGGAACGGTCGTCACGAGCAGTAGCTCGATGATCCGTGGTTTGGTCAGGGCGACGTAGTTCGCCACCTGTCGTCGCCAGCCACCCGGAGAGGTCTGCGCGGGCGCGGACGGGGCAACAGCGGACACGAAGGATGCCTTCTCACGACGAGTGGTGGTCCCAGCGAGTCTACCGACCGTGAAGCCGCGCGTGGTCACCGCCCGAGTGCTCGACCCGAGTGACTAGGCTGGATCCGATCGTGCACCCCACCCGGCGCCGACAGCGCGCGCCGTTCACGTCGAACAGAAAGGCCCTGACGTGGCTGCTGCCGCCTCTGCCAAGCGCTCCCCCAGCCTCAAGCGCCCGCTGGCGCGCAAGGCCCAGTGGACCGACCTCGACGTCCGTGCGGTCGACACGGTGCGCATCCTGGCCGCCGACAGCGTGCAGAAGGTCGGCAACGGCCACCCGGGCACGGCGATCAGCCTCGCTCCAGTCGCCTACCTGCTCTACCAGAACGTCATGCGCCACGACCCGAGCGATCCGACCTGGCTGGGTCGTGACCGGTTCGTGCTGTCCTGCGGGCACTCCAGCCTGACCCAGTACATCCAGCTCTTCCTCTCCGGCTACGGCCTGCAGCTCGCCGACCTCAAGGCTCTGCGCACTTGGGGGTCGCAGACGCCGGGTCACCCGGAGGTGCACCACACGACGGGTGTCGAGATCACGACCGGGCCGCTGGGGTCCGGCCTGGCCTCCGCGGTGGGCATGGCGATGGCGCAGCGGCGCCAGCGCGGCCTGCTGGATCCCGACGCCAAGCCCGGTGAGAGCCCCTTCGACCACCACATCTGGGTCATCGCCTCCGACGGAGACCTCATGGAGGGCGTCTCCGGCGAGGCGTCATCGTTGGCCGGTCACCAGGAACTCGGCAACCTGACCGTCGTCTACGACGCCAACCAGATCTCGATCGAGGACGACACCGACATCTCCTTCAGCGAGGACGTCGCCGCGCGCTACGCGGCATACGGCTGGGATGTCGTCGACGTCGACTGGCGCAAGAGCAACGACCCGGCCGGCACCCCCGACTACACCGAGGACGTCGACGCCCTCTACAACGCACTCACCAAGAGCCGGAAGGCCAAGCGCCCCACCCTCATTCGCCTCCACACCGTCATCGCGTGGCCGGCCCCGACCAAGAAGGGCACGGGCAAGTCCCACGGCTCCGCCCTCGGCGATCCCGAGATCCAGGGCATGAAGCAGTTGCTGGGCTTCGACCCGGCCAAGACCTTCGAGGTCGACGCCCCAGTGCTGGCGCACGCTCGCAAGGTCAAGGTCCGCGGCAAGGCGGCCCATCGCGAGTGGGACAAGGCCTACAAGACCTGGCGCAAGGCCAACGCGGACGGCGCGGCCCTGCTCGACCGGCTCGTCAAGGGCGAATTGCCCGCGGGGCTGGCCAAGGCCCTGCCCACCTTCCCGGCCGACGCCAAGGGCATCGCGACGCGGGCCGCCTCCGGCAAGGTCCTCGGCGCCATGGCTCCGGTCATGCCTGAGCTGTGGGGCGGGTCGGCCGACCTCGCCGAGTCCAACAACACGACGATGGAGGGCGAGCCGTCCTTCATCCCGAGGTCCAAGCAGACCCACGAGTGGAAGGGCGGCCCCTACGGCCGCACCCTCCACTTCGGCATCCGCGAGTTCGCGATGGGCCTGATCCTCAACGGCATCGCTCTGGAGGGCCTGACGCGGCCCTACGGCGGCACCTTCCTCGTCTTCTCCGACTACATGCGGGCTGCCGTCCGCCTGGCCTGCATCCAGCAGCTCCCGGTCACCTTCGTCTGGACCCACGACTCGATCGGGCTCGGGGAGGACGGACCCACGCACCAGCCGATCGAGCACCTGGCCAGCCTGCGGCTCATCCCCGGCTTCTCGGTCGTCCGCCCGGCCGACGCCAACGAGACCGCGGCCGCCTGGCTGGCCATTCTCGAGCGGGCTGCCCCGGCCGGCCTCGCCCTCTCGCGGCAGGCGCTCCCCGTGGTCGAGCGTGGCAAGGGCGCGGCCGCACCGGCCTCGGGCGTCGCCAAAGGCGGTTACGTCCTGCTCGAGTCCAGCACCGCGACCCCGCAGGTGATCCTCGTCGCCACGGGCTCCGAGGTGCAGCTCGCCGTCGAGGCCCGAACCACCCTCGAGAAGGCCGGCATCGGCACGCGCGTGGTGTCGATGCCCTGTGTCGAGTGGTTCGCGGAGCAGTCCGCGGCCTACCGCGAGAAGGTGTTGCCCAAGGCGGTGCGCGCGCGGGTGGCTGTCGAGGCGGGAGTGCCGACCGGGTGGCGCGAGCTCGTCGGGGACGCCGGCGAGGTCATCGGCATCGACCACTACGGTGCGTCAGCCGACGCCGCGACCTTGTTCCGCGAGTTCGGCTTCACGGCCGACAAGGTCGTGGCCGCAGCGAAGCGGTCGCTCAAGGCTGCGGCGGACGCCGACGTGATCCCGGCAGTCACGCCCGACAGCGCTCGCACCGACAAGCCGGCCGCGAAGGCGACACACCGGCTCGCTGCCAAGACCTCGAGGGGAAAGTGACCATGACGACGAACAAGGCACTCACCGACCTGGCCGACGCCGGCGTCTCGATCTGGCTCGACGACCTCTCCCGGGAGCGGCTGGAATCCGGCAATCTCGCCGATCTCATCGAGACCAAGGGCGTCGTCGGCGTCACGACCAATCCCTCCATCTTCCAGGCGGCACTGGCCGATGGTGAGGCGTATGCCGCGCAGGTCGCCGACCTCGCGGCGGCGGATTCCGGCGTCGACGACGCCGTCTTCGCGATGACCACCGACGACGTCCGGGCCGCCTGCGACCTCTTCACCCCTCTCTACGAGCGCACGGACGGGGTGGACGGCAGGGTCTCGATCGAGGTCGATCCGCGACTCGCGCGCGACACCGCGGCCACCGTCGACCAGGCCCAGGCCCTGCACGCCGCGGTGGACCGCCCCAATGTGCTCATCAAGATCCCTGCGACGGTCGAGGGGCTGCCGGCGATCACCGCCACCCTCGCTGATGGAATCAGCGTCAACGTCACCCTCATCTTCAGCCTCGAGCGGTATCGCGCCGTGATGAACGCCTTCCTCACCGGCCTCCAGCAGGCCAAGGAGGCCGGTCGGGACCTGTCGACGATTCACTCGGTGGCCTCGTTCTTCGTCTCGCGAGTCGACACCGAGATCGACAAGCGCCTCGATGTCCTCGGCACCGAGGAGGCCAAGGCCCTCAAGGGCAAGGCCGGGATCGCCAATGCGCGCCTTGCCTATCAGGCCTATGAGGAGGTCTTCTCCTCGGCGCGGTGGGAGACCCTGGCAGCGGCCGGCGCCCGGCCTCAGCGGCCCTTGTGGGCGTCCACGGGAGTCAAGGACCCGGCATACCCCGACACGATGTATGTCACGGAGTTGGTCGCCCCCGGCACCGTCAACACGATGCCCGAGAAGACACTCGACGCCGTCGCGGACCACGGGGTTGTCACCGGTGACACGGTGACCGACCACTACGGCGACGCGGCCGCCGTGCTCGATGCCCTCGAAGGCCTCGGCATCTCGTACTCCGACGTCGTCGACCAACTCGAGCGTGAGGGCGTCGAGAAGTTCGAGAAGTCCTGGGCCGAACTCCTCGACGGAGTCACCGCCGCCCTCGAGCGAGCCCGATGAGCCCGGCCCGAGTCACGCCGCAACGCAACCCGCTGCGCGACGAACGCGACAAGCGTCTCCCCCGGATCGCCGGGCCCTGCGGCATTGTCATGTTCGGGGTCACCGGCGACCTGGCGCGTCGCAAGTTGATGCCGGCGATCTACGACCTGGCCAACCGTGGCCTGCTGCCGCCCGGGTTCTCCCTCGTCGGTTTCGCCCGCCGGGATTGGGCGACCCAGGACTTCGGCGACATCGTCCACGACGCGGTCAAGGCCGGCGCCCGCACCCCCTTCCGCGAGGAGGTGTGGACGTCCCTGGCCGAGGGTTTCCGGTTCGTCCCGGGCAGCTTCGACGACGATGCCGCCTTCGACGAGCTGGCGCGGGTCGTCAAGGAACTCGACGAGCACCGCGGCACAGGCGGCAACCACGCCTTCTACCTGTCAATTCCACCCGGATTCTTCGGCTTGGTCTGCGAGCAGTTGCAACGCTCCGGCCTGGCCGGCGGTCCTTCGGACTCCTGGCGGCGCGTCATCATCGAGAAGCCGTTCGGGCACGATCTGGCATCAGCCCAGGAACTCAACAAGATCGTCGAGGGCGTCTTCCCCGCCGACTCGGTCTTCCGGATCGACCACTACCTGGGCAAGGAGACGGTCCAGAACCTGCTCGCCCTGCGGTTCGCCAACTCGATGTTCGAGCCGGTCTGGAATCGCAACTACATCGACCACGTCCAGATCACGATGGCCGAGGACATCGGCATCGGTGGCCGCGCCGGCTATTACGACGGCATCGGTGCGGCCCGCG